>Ga0272441_10002305_pt1 | contig 38855 bp, 40 predicted proteins | sample SSMProp6N_FD_193582 | JGI IMG/M metagenome (GOLD analysis project Ga0272441, IMG submission 193582) | Marine sediment archaeal communities from Little Sippewissett salt marsh, Falmouth, MA, United States - SSM-Prop-6N | ecosystem: Environmental > Aquatic > Marine > Wetlands > Sediment ... | reverse complement strand
TGAGATGTCTTCTTCTGAAATAACTATTATTGTATCAGTCCAGCAGCTCATTTGTTCGACAATATTTATTCCATTTTCACCGAACAATGAAAAAATATATGCATTAACTCCAGGTGTATTTTCAAGTTCTTTTGGACTCTTAATTGTAATCATTGCTAAATTTTTTGAAATTTTTAACATATTTTTATTAAAAAGTTTTTTAAAATCATATAAATTTTTTTCAGATATAACAATAGTTATTACCTTTGTTCCTTCAATTGCATAAAATACATCTGTTTTATTTCTTATTTTTTTTTCAATATCAACAAGATTTCCAATAAAGCTTTTTTTATCAATGATTGCAACAATTATTTTATTTTTTATTTCTAGTTCACTTTTTTTAAGGATTTCCAAAATACTATCTTCAAGAATTTTTTCTTTTTTTAATTTTACTTCATATCTTCTACATGCAATGAGAATTGCTTCAAGACTTGTTTTTTTTAATATATTTAATTCATTTGCAATTTTTCTTGATAATTTAGAATAATTTATAATCCCATGTTTTAAACAATCTTTTATGCTAGGGTGCTCTGATAGATATTTTTCAGTTAATTTTGTTGTAGTTGTCATAATAAGAATATTAGTTTTTATAATTATTAAATGTTTCTTTTTAAACAAATTTGTTCGATATCGTACTTTTGTTTAAAATAAAACAAAAATAATTATTATTGTCTAGTTTGGGTCAATAGTATTAAAAATCTTTCAAAATAATTACATAAAATATTATGAAACAAAAAGTAATTCTTGCATATAGCGGTGGACTTGATACCTCTGTAATAATTAAATGGTTAGCAAATAAAGGGTATGAAATTATTGCATATATTGCAGATGTTGGTCAAAAAGAAAATTTTGAAGAAATAAAAGAAAAAGCATTAAAAACCGGTGCTTCAAAAGTTTACATTGAAGATTTAAAAAAAGATTTAGTGGAAAAGTATATTTTTCAAGCATTAAAAGCAAATGTAATTTATGAAAATCAATATCTTTTAGGAACTGCTATTGCAAGGCCAATAATTGCTAAAAAACAGGTTGAAATTGCACAAAAAGAAAATACAAACATTTTAGCCCATGGTTGTACAGGCAAAGGTAATGATCAAATTAGGTTTGAACTAATATGGATGCAATATATGCCTAATGTAAAGATTATTAGCCCTTGGAAAGACGAAGAATGGTTAAAGCAGTTTAAAGGAAGAACTGATTTAATTAATTATGCAAAAAAAGAAAAAATTCCAATTAATGTGAGTATAAAAAAACCTTATAGTACTGATGAAAATTTAATGCATATATCTTATGAATCAGGTTTACTTGAAAATACAAGCAGAACACCTGATCAAAATATGTTTAAGCTAACATTATCTCCAAAACAAGCACCAGATAAAGAAACCGAAATTTGCATTGAATTTGAAAAAGGAATACCAGTCAAGATAATTAATCTTACAAACAAAAAAACTGTTACTGGTTCACTTAACTTTTTTAACTATTTGAGTAAAATTGCAGCAGAAAACGGTATTGGCAGGATTGATATTGTCGAGAATCGTTTTGTCGGGATGAAATCAAGAGGAGTTTATGAAACTCCAGCAGTTACAGTTCTTTTAAAAGCCCATCAAGATATTGAAAGTATTACTCTTGACAAAGAAGTAATGCATTTAAAAAATCTAATGTCACCAGTTATTGCAAAATTGATATACAATGGATTTTGGTTTTCACCTGAGATGGATTTTTTAATGGCTGCAGTAAACAAAAGTCAAGAAAATGTATCGGGTAAAGTTTTTATTAATCTATACAAAGGAAATGTTACAATAACTGGTCGAAGGTCTCAGAATTCGCTATATGATGAATCAATTTCAAGTATGGATAAAGAAGGTGAATATGATCAAAAAGATGCATCAGGATTCATAAAAATCACTGGTTTAAGACTTAAACTTACAGGTTCAAAAAAATGAAAATTTGGCAAAAAAAATACGAATTAGATAAACAAATAGAAGCATTTACGGTAGGTAATGATTATTTAATCGATCAAAAACTTGTAAAATATGATTGTCTAGGTTCTATTGCCCATGTAAAGATGTTAAAAAAGATTGGAATATTAAATGATATTGAACATGATAAATTGATTATGGCTCTTTATGAAATAATTAAACTTGATGGAAATAATGCCTTTATAATTAAACAAGAGGATGAAGATTGTCATACTGCAATAGAAAATTATTTGATAAAAAAGATAGGAGATAGTGGTAAAAAGATACATACTGCAAGATCAAGAAATGATCAGGTTATAACTGCTTTAAGGTTATATTATAAAGATGAAATAAAATGTATAATAAATTTATATTCAGAATTAATAAAAACATTAATAAATTTCAAGAAAAAATATGGCTTGATAAAAATTCCTGGTTTTACACATATGAGAAAGGCAATGCCTTCTTCAATTAAGATGTGGACAGAATCATTTATCGAGTCGATGAATGATAACATTTTATTATTAAATTTTATTTTTAAACTAATTGATCAATCACCATTAGGTACAGGTCCAGGTTATGGTATTCCAATTGATATTGATAGAGAGATAACTGCAAAATATCTGGGATTTAATAAAATACAAAAAAATCCAATTTATATACAGAATAGTCGAGGAAAATTTGAATCAACAATTCTTCATGGTCTTAGTCAAATTATGTTTGATTTTAATAAAATTGCGTCAGATTTATTGATTTTCAGTATGCCAGAATTTGGATTTTTTGAATTTCCGTTAGAATTTTTTACAGGTAGTTCTATTATGCCTCATAAAAAAAATCCAGATTTTTTAGAATTGGTTAGAGCAAAATATAATATTATTGTTTCATATGAATTTCAAATAAAAAATTTAATTGGAAATCTAATTTCAGGTTATAATCGTGATATTCAATTAACAAAAAGCTCCGTTATTAATTCAATAGAAATAACCAAAGAAACAATAAGATTATTAAAAAAAGTTTTTAGGAAAATGGTTGTAAATAAAAATAATTGTGAAAAGGCAATGACAGAAGAATTATTTGCCACTGATAAGGTTTACAATTTGTTAAAAAAGGATTTAAGTTTTAGGGAAGCTTATAAGAAAGTATCTAAAGAGTATAAGTAAAATTATTATGGATTTCTTTTAAAGAAAATGTTTAATTATTCATTGCACATTCTTAAATCGTAAAAAATATGAATGTTAACTTTGAACGTATCATTATACCTGTTGACAATACTGAGGCATCAAAGAATGCTGTTAAAAAAGGAATACTTTTAGCAAAATTATTAGGCATTAACGCAAAAATTATTACTGTTAATGATACTCATCAATTTATATCATCTGTTGTTTTAGAAGAAAAATTAAAAAGAGAAGCCGAAGCATTTCTTGATAATTTTAAAAAAATTGGTCAAGAATTTGGAATTAATCTTGAAACTCAATTAATAATAGGAAATCCTGCTGAAGAAATTGTAAAATTTGCAAAAGAAAATGATTTAATTATAATTCCTCATCATGAAGAAAAAAAAGGTTTAGATAAATTTATGGTAGGTAATGTTTCTAGAGATGTAATTAAAAACGCTCCTTGTTCTGTTTTAGTAGTAAAGTGCTAATTATTTTTAATTGTACTATTTTTTATCCTTTTTTTTCTTGTTTTTATCCTTTACCTTAAAATCAGCGTCAATTGTTTTATCTTCATCAGAAGGATGACCTGACCAAGATTCTTCTTTGTCTTTTGTTTCTTCTTTTTTTCTGCTTGTTTGTTGTTGTGCAGCTTGTTTTTGAGCCGCCTGTTGATATATGGCTGTTGCTGCTTTTTGTATAACTTTTGATAAATCATCTGTTTTTTGTTTTATTATTTCTATATCGTCACCTGAAAGTGCTTTTTTTAATTCTTTTAGTTTATCTTCTATAGATTTTTTGTCCTCATTAGATAATTTATCTTTTAATTCATCAAGTGTTTTTTGAGCACTATTTACAAGTGTATCTCCATTATTTCTTATTTCTACTTTTTCTTTACGTTTTTTATCCTCTTCAGCATGTTCTTCTGCTTCTTTTTTCATCTTAGAGATCTCTTCATCTGAAAGTTTTGTTGAACCAGTAATGCTTATGGATTGCTCCTTACCGGTTCCAAGATCTTTTGCAGATACATTAATAATTCCATCAACATCAATATCAAAGGCTACTTCGATTTGAGGAATTCCTCTAGGTGCTGGAAGTATTCCATCTAAATGAAATCGTCCAAGACTTTTATTATCAGAAGCCATTGGTCTTTCACCTTGTAATACATTTATTTCTACGCTTGGTTGATTATCGGCAGCTGTTGAAAAAATTTTACTTTTTTTGGTTGGAACTGTAGTATTTCTTTCAATTAGAGGAGTTGCAACACCACCAAGAGTTTCTATACTAAGAGTAAGAGGTGTTACATCTAATAAAACGATATCTTTATCAATATCTCCTGAGAGAATACCTGCTTGAATTGCAGCACCTATTGCTACACATTCCATAGGATCTACATCACGTTTTGGTGTTTTTCCAAAGATTTCTTTAACTTTATCTCTAACTAGAGGTATACGGGTTGTTCCACCTACAAGAACAATATGATCAATATCAGATGATTTCAATTTTGCATCCTTTAATGCTTGTTTACAAGGTTGTTCTGTTTTATCGACAAAAGAAGAGATAATTTGTTCAAACTTTGCACGAGTGAGTTTTGTTTCAAGATGTTTTGGCTCGTTATCAATAACTGTGATATAAGGTAGATTTATTTCTGTTTGAAGAGTAGATGAAAGTTCAATTTTTGCTTTTTCAGATGCTTCTAAAAGTCTTTGTAAAGCTTTAGGATCCTTTTTTAATTCAACATTATTTTTATCATTGAATTCATCTGCTAGATAATCAACTATTGCTTGGTCCATATCAGAACCACCAAGTTTGGTGTCACCATTTGTACTTAAAACTTCGAAAACACCTTCACCGACTTCCATTAGAGTTATATCAAATGTACCTCCACCAAAATCATATACTGCTATTTTTTGATCACCTTTTTTATCGAGACCATAAGCAAGAGATGCAGCAGTCGGTTCATTAATTATACGTTTAACATTTAGACCTGCAATCTTTCCAGCATCTTTAGTTGCTTGTCTTTGATCATCATTAAAATAGGCAGGAACGGTTATTACAGCATCCTTAATTTTATCTCCCAGAAAATCTTCAGCATCTTTTTTTATTTTTTGTAAAATAAATGCAGAAATTTGTTCAGGTGTATACTCCTTACTACGAATTTTTAATTTTTCACCACTTCCCATTTTTCTTTTTATTCTATGAATAGTCCCTTCTGGATTTGTAACAGCTTGACGTTTTGCAGGTTCCCCTATCAACATTTCCCCATCTTTTGTGAATGCTATAATTGAAGGAAAATAGGTATTTCCTTCAGCACTTTTAATAATTGTCGGTTTACCAGCTTCCATTACTGCTACTTCAGAATTTGTTGTTCCTAGATCTATTCCAATTATTTTTCCCATATTTAATCACTCCTTATTTTTTATATTATTTTTATTTTTTGAAACAATAACATGAGCAGGTCGCAATAATTTTTCATTTATCTTATAACCTTTTTTAACCTCCTCAATAATTATATCATCCTCATAATCGTCTTTTTCAATAGTTGTTACAGCATGATGAAAATTATGATCAAATTTTTTACCTATACAATCTATAGATTTTATTCCTTCTTTTTCTAAAAAGTTGGAAATATTTTTTATTAAAAGTTTTAATCCGCTCTTTGGATTTTTATCTTTGTAGGCTTTATCTAATAACTCTTTATGATCAATTAACTCTGATAAATATTTTAATTTTAACTCATCTTCTTTATATTTTAATTCTTTTTGCATTCTTTTTTGATAGTTTTGAAACTCTGCATAACTACGTATTAATTTATCTTCTTTTTCTTTTAAATCTTGTTCAAGTTTTTGAATTTCTTTTTTTAAATCTTTTATTTTGTTTGACTCCGAACTTTTCTTTTTATTTTTAGTTTTTTTAGTAGTCATACTATTACCTATAAAAAAAAGAAAAGAATGGATTTATTTAGTAGTCCATTCCACCGGGTGGCATTCCACCCATACCTGGTGGCATTCCGCCTGGTGCTCCAGGCATTCCGCCGGCTCCGCCGCCTTTTGATGCAATTACATCATCGATTCTAAGTATCATTGTAGCAGCTTCTGATGATGCTTCGATTTCTTGCAAGCTAACACGTAATGGTTCTATTACATTATTTTTTAACATGTCATCTACCCTTGCGCCTAAGACGTTTATACCTGAATATTTTTTACCTTTTTTATGTGCATTTCTTATCTCTAGCATCATATCTATAGGATCAAGACCTGCATTTTCAGATAGCGTCTTCGGAATTATTTCAATTGCATTTGCAAATGCTTCTATTGCCATTTGTTCTCTTCCTCCAACACTTGGCGCATAATCACGAAGTCCCATTGAAATTGCTGTTGCAGCTGCTCCTCCACCAGCAGTCATTTTACCATCTTCTATAGCAACTTTAACTACTGATAAAGCATCGTGCATTCCTCTTTCAAGTTCGTCTACAACATGTTCTGTACTTCCTCTTATTAGTACTGAGACAGCTTTTGGATTTTTGCAATCTACTATAAAAGTCATTTTATCATCGCCAATCTTTTGTTCTTGAACGCTACCAGCTTTACCCAAATCTTTCATTGATAATCCATCAAGATTTGCAACAATTTTTCCACCTGTTGCTTTAGCAAGTTTTTCCATATCGCTCTTTTTTGCTCTTCTAACTGCATAAATTCCTTCTTTAGCTAGAAAATGTTGTGCGATATCATCAATTCCTTTTTGACAGATTAATACATTCGCGTTACTTTTTTTGATTTTAGCTACCATTTTTTTAAGCATACCTTCTTCTTCATCAAGAAATGCTTGTAATTGGGTAGGATCATTTATTTGTATTCTTGCATCTACTTCAGTTTTTTTGACTTCAAAAGCTGCGTCAACTAGAGCAATATTTGCATTTTTAACTTCTTTTGGCATATTTTCATGTACTCTCTCTTTATCCAAAATTATACCTTTAATAATTTCAGTGTTTGCGATACCTCCACCTTGTTTCTTTTGTATTTGAATATTATCAAGATCAACGTAATTTTTGTTTCCTATTTTTTCTGTTATACTTGTTACTGCTTCAACTACTACATCAGCTAAAATATCTTTTTCTGCGCTTGCCCCTTTACTAGCCATTGATGTTATTGCAATATTTTTTAATGATTTTTTATCATTTGGTTTAACATTTATAGCCAAATTATTTAATATTTGTTTTGCTCTATTTGCTGCAAGCTTATATCCACCACAAATAACTGTTGGGTGAATATTTTGTTCAAGTAATTCCCCTGCATATTTTAAAAGTTCACCAGTTAGAACTACAGCACTAGTTGTTCCGTCACCACATTCTTCATCTTGTGATTTTGCTACTTCAACTATCATTTTTGCAGCTGGATGTTCCACATCAATTTCTTTTAATATGGTTGCTCCATCATTTGTAACTACTACATCTCCCATTGAATCTACAAGCATCTTGTCCATTCCTTTTGGTCCAAGAGTTGATTTTACTGCGTCAGAGATTGCTCTTGCTGCCATAATGTTGTTGGATTGTGCTCCCTTGCCTTTTTCTCTTTTAGTTCCTTCTTTTAATACAATTATAGGCTGTTGTCCGCCCATCATAATTTTCGTTGCCTCCTTAATTTATACCTTAAATTTGACACCGCTATATAAACACTTCTATATAAATCTTTTGATTGATGGTACTGTGTAAAAGAGAGTTGGGAAAATAACGTTGGGAATTTTAGGTTGTTAGAATATTATCTATAAAAGAGTATTAAAATAAAGAATGTTGAAAAAGAGATTTGAACTCTGGGTTAATACCAAAATTATTTGTTTTTCCCTTTTTCTCCATATACAAAAACATATCAATATCAATTAAATTAGTCCCTTTATTGCTGTAGCACAACCTTTACAGATCTTTCTTTGTTTTCCTTTTATTTCGATAATGTGAATATCATCAAAACCATGCTCTTCACCACACACGAGACATATGTGTTCTTCTTCTATTTTCTCACCTCCTTAAATCTTCTCGTTTTAAGAATTCTTTTTGAAATCTTTCTATATAACCATTCAAAAGTAAAGCAACCAAAGATAACAAATATCAATATTAATAAAGTTACAGGTGAATGATTAATCTCATAATATGTTAGAACCCCAAAGAAAATAATACAACTAACAACCGATCCAACTATAATTAAAGGTTTAGCCCCTGTTTCTTTATACAATTTAAGATGTGAAATATTTACAGCACCATAAATAAGAAGAAATGATGCACTGCCAAGCATAGCTATACTATCAAGTTCCAAAAAATTCGCAAATAATAAAACGACAAATGATGTAATAAATAAACCCTCAGTGCTTCTACCCCATATTTTACGTTCAAATATTTTTGGAAGTTCACCATGTTTCGCAATGGTATAACTAACATTTGCTCCACCATATAGCGTTGCGTTTATCGCTGATGATGTAGAAAACAATGCTGCAATAGCAATAAATGTAAAACCAATTTTACCTAAGAATGGCTCTGCAGCAGCCGCAAGAGCATAATCCTTCGCACCAACAATATCACCTATCGGTAGATTGCCAAGAACAGTAAGAGACACAAGGACATAAATTATCATAGTAATAATTACAGCAAGAAATAATGCTCTTGGAAGTGTTTTCTTAGGATTCTCCATTTCTTCAGCAGTATTTGTAATCAGACCAAATCCCTCATAAGCAAGGAAAACAATTGCAGCTCCATAAAAAATATTTGTTACTTGTGGTAGATTAGAAAATGAAAGTCTTGATGGGTCTATAAAGAAAAAACCAGCAATAATGAATACTAAAAGAATTACAACCTTTGTTGCAACAATAACAACCTCTGATTTTCCTACTGCTTTTGCACCAATAAAATTTATACCTGTAAAAACAAGAATAATCATAGTAATGAAAACATTCAACCATAAGCCTGGTGCATTAGATGGTAGAAACGTCATCGCATATCCACCAAATGCTTTAGCATACAAAGAAAGCGCAAATACATAACCAATCCAAAGGAGAATATTAAAACCACCACTAATGACATTATCTCCAAAACCTCTAACGAGAAATTCAACAGGTCCACCTGCAGAAGGATACTTTGAACCAAGTTTCGCATAGGAATAAGTACATAATAAAGCAATTAACCCGGCGATGATAAATGAAATATACATTGCATGACCTGCAATTTGAGCGGATACACCAAGAATTGAAAATATCCCTGCACCAATCATACCACCAATTCCAATGGATACTGCAGACCAAAGACCAATTGATTTTTTATTTTTCATAGATTCATATTCCTAATTATGTTAAATAAATTTTTTTTAATTCTTTGGTAAAGTATTTAATATTTTTATATCATATTTAGTTAGACAATTCTCAAGATGAGCATTAAACAAATCATGTTTATCCCTTGTTAGAATATCTGAATGGATTTTTATTGCTGTAGCAAGAAGAACAGCATCACTTGGATCATGTTCTATGCAATTAAAACCAGGAATAATCGAAGTAACATAACTTTTTTCTTTCTCATTGTTTCCTGGATGAACTGGTATTTTTAAAAGAAAAAGATTTGCAGAATGATGAAAAAACCTTCTTTCCACTTTTTTTAATTTATCATGAATCTTATGTGTTACATGAATAAGTTCCTCTGCATTAAAAGAGGTAATTGCACATCTATTATTTTTTAAAAATTTTTCAAATTGTTTATCTTTATGATGCTCAAATATCCAAATAAAAAAACAGGTATCTACAAGATAATCAATTTTTGTTTTAAAATTAGCATTTGGCAATTTCTTTAATAATTCTTTCATATTTTCTCTCCTTTTATTTCTCCTGCTTTTTTTAATGAAATTTTTGCAACGATTGGACCAATGAGTTCATGGATTATTGTTGCACCAATAATTACACTGATAATTATATCTGCTATCTGGTCAAAAGTATTATTTTGTTTGATTAATAAAGCAAGACCAATTACTATACCTCCTTGTGGTATTAAGCCACCTGCGATATATTTTTTTACTTTTGGTGGTGACTTTGCAAGATGGGCACCAAGTTTTGATCCCGATACTTTACCTATTGTTCTAAATATTACAAAAAATAATATTAGGATTAACGAAGTTGATAAAACTGAGAAATTTAGATGCATTCCACTTATTGTAAAAAATAATACAAAAATTAGTTCTTCTGTATATCTTTCAAGGATTTTGAATATTTTTTCTCTTAATCTGTTAAAATTTACTACAATTGCCCCCATTGCCATTGTTGCAAGAAGCTCATCAACACCAATTATTTTAGCAGTTCCAAAACAGAGTAACAAAAAACAAATAATCACAACAATGAACATCCCTTCAGTTTCTCTTTTAATAGCCCAAGATACTATATTAAAAATAAAACCAAAAATAGTACCTAAAGCTACTGCTCCAAATATTACAAATAAGGGAATGAAAACAGAGGAATATACATTGAATGTTTGATGAAGAATTAAAATTCCTCCTATAGTAATTGCAAGGCTATAATTTACAATACCAAGAGCATCATCAAAAGCAGCAACCCCCATAATTGTTTGAGATACATCACCTTTTGCTCTATACTCATGGGAAACGGCAAGAGTTGCTGAAGGGTCAGTTGGTGATGCAAGAGCAGCTAAAAGAAGACTTATTGGAATAAAAACTGCAAACCAAGTAGCATTAGCAATATTAAGAAATAAAGGTGTAATTGCTAAAAAACCTAAAAAAACTGTAATAAAAGCAAACTCTGCTTCAAAAAAAGTTATACTGATAATTCCTCGTCCAAGTTTTTTTATTTTTTTATATAATAATGTTCCTCCAACTGAAAAAGTAATAAAGGCAAGAGCAACATTTGTTATTATATCTGTATGTTCATTAAAACTTGCAGGAATTATTTGGAACAGCCCGGGATTTAATAAAATCCCTGCAAGAATATACCCTGTAATTTTTGGGAGTTTTATTTTTGAGACAATTTCACCAAGAACAAAACCAGTGAATAAGATTGCTCCTATAATCAGTAAAGATTCCATTGAGTTTTTCTCCCCAAATGTAATAATTGAACAGTTTATTTAGTAATGTACTTAGATAAATAATTATCTAAATTTTAAACATGCAATTTAATTTGAATAAGTTTAATTACATTTATGTAATTCTAAAATTATTAAACCTAGAAGGTTTTAATATGAAAAAGGAAAATTTAATTGGATTAATTCTTGTAATTGCTATTGTAGTTATTGTTTTAATAATTATGTTACTCTCTGGTTCTGAAAAGAAGGACATCGAGGTAACTGTATTGGATATTGAATATAAAAATAATCAATATTTTGTTAATATATCTCTTAAAAATAATCAAGAGAAAACAGGATGGATTTCTGATACATATTTGGAAACAGTTGAAGGAAGTGTTATTGATTTAACTGGGGTGGGGATAGATGAAAAGATTGATCCTGGAAAAACAAACTATCTACAATTATTTTCTGCAGAAGTTACTGAAAGTATTACTGATCCTCCGATAACATTAAAATATACTGTTTTTCCAAGTGGAAAAACATACTCGGCTCTAATTTAAAATATAAATAATAATCTACATGAGTTTAGATCTCTTTCTATAACGGGTTTATTCAATCATTACATCTTTATCTATTTGTTGTTTTTGATATTGAATGGCATTTTTCATAAGTGATAACCATTTATTGCTACCTTCAATTGTTATCCCAACTATCTCGGCTGGTGTTCTGCCGTTTAGACTCTCGTGAGGTTTAATGAAATTATAATACAGCCGGTGACCTTCAATTATTGGAGTATTTTCAATTTTTAGTCCACGCATTGTCTTTTCTCTATCTCTTATATTACCATGTAGTCTTTCAACATGATTATTATTTGGATGATGCTGAAGTCCTACATTCCATAAGTGTTCGGTTTCATGCGTATTAGTTGTAAACTCTTTTTTTACAGCTCGTTTGTATGCTTGTAATCCATCAGTCACAATGTACTTTGGTTTACGATTTCCACAATTCTTTTTAGCTCGTTGAAATACCATTCTTGCATCTCTGATGTATCGTTCTTTACTAACGACTGATGCAAGTTGAAATCGTGTTCTTTCATCCATTACATTCCATAGATACTCCCAATTTCCACCAATATTTACCATCATCTCATCAGTATGCCAAACCTCACCTATTTCAGGATTAATATTATTGACGTATTCATTCATAATTGAAACATATTTTTCTATCCAGTTGTAAACTGATTTATAACATATATTTAAATTATAGAATTCCTTGAGATGATGACTAATTTTTCTTAAACTTACACCTTTAAAGTACAGATCAAGAGTTAATGCAATAATCTTAGGGCTATATTTCATATTTTCAAAATGAATATTATCAACAAATTTTCGATTACAAGATTTACAAAAATAGTGTTGCTTTCCATTTTTCCTACCATATTTGATTATATCTGATGAATTACAAAATTTACATACGATACACCTTTTCTTATCATCTTTAACAATTTGATTTACTCTAATATGAATTTGTTCAAATTTCTCTTTAAAATTCCGCCAAATTCTAACAGCATAAATATGCTTACAGGGAATTCCTTTAAGTTCAAAATCTTTGCAAGTACAACTCCAACGATTATGCTCTCCATGTATGATAGTATAGGATCCATTTCCTTTCTGAGAAGTAACTATCCAAGTATGAGCATTTACTTCGTTTGGCTCAAATCCCCCTTCTAAAAGTAACATGCCCCTTGCTTTTCTGGCATTTACCATACTCTTAATATCAATATGTTTTGCCATTAGATGTCAACCTGTATTAAGTATATACTGTAAAGTATATATACCTTACGGTATATACTACGAAGTATACTATAATTTATATACCTAAAAGTATATACTTAAGAGTGGTGAAATAATGGTGAAATGTCCAAAATGTGGACACAAATTTAAGATTGAATTTACATGTTTAAGATGTGGTTATAAGTGGATGCCAAGAGATCCTGATAAAAAACCAAAAGTATGCCCAAATCCAAAATGTAAATCTCCTTATTGGGATAAAAAGAGACAAATAAGATAGAAATGAATAAAAAAGGAAAATACTTTCACCACCCCTTAAAATTAATAGAAATACTATAACAATGTATTATTGGGTATTAATATATGAAAAAACATGAAAATATATTAAAAGATTTGAGTTCGGTTCAAAAATACATATTAGTTTTATTACGGTCTAACAATTTTGAATCAGTAAAAGGAAATCTCTGGCTTCAAAAAGAGTTATTTTTATTATCTCAAACTTATGATGATTTAAAAGAAGAAAGTGAATTTGAACCATATTTTTTAGGACCACATAGCGAACTTGTTGAAGATGAATTTGATGATTTATTACAAGTAGATCTTGTTATAAAAGTAGGTAATAAAATAAAGCTTACTAATTCAGGAAAAGAGATAGCTGATTTTATTTCTAAAAAAATTAAAGAAGAAGATAGGAAAATTGTTTCTGATTTGAAAGAATTTATTAATGACTTGAGTGAAGATGACCTATTAGGTTTCATATATTTTTCATATCCTGAAATGAGAAAAGAGTCAATTAAATTTAATAAAATTAAACAAAAAAGACAGATAATAGCTTTGAATTTATATAGGAAAGGTAAAATAAGTATAGGAAAAGCAGCTGAAATTGCAGGTATGACTATTGAAGCATTTACAAATTTTTTAAAGCATAAAAACCTTGAAGTTTATCATTAAGGGGTCTTCTTTTGAAATTTGTAATTGATACATCTGTTATTATTGCTTTTTGTACCGAATGTAAACGACCTGAATTATTATATTATTTAAAAGAAAAAAATAATGAATTATATATGCCTAATGCAGTTTCTGATGAAATTAAAGAAACGGATATTACATATAAATTATTATATGACCTAAAAACAAAGAAAATTATTAAAAATATCAATACTCTTGATAAAAATGATATTTTGGAGTTTAAAAATAAACATCCATATTTGAATAATGGTGAAATCGAAGTAATTTTATGGGGTATAAAATTAAAGAATAAAGGCGTGAGATATTGTTGTGTAATAGATGATGGAAAAGCAAGAAAAATCGCTCAATTATATAAAATCAAATTTACTGGAACTTTGGGTTTATTAAATAAAATGGTCGATTTAGAAATTTTATCATCAGAAGAAAAAAATAAAATAATTAACAAGTTAAAAGATGCAGGTTTTAGAATTAAATTACCATAAGATATGAATAGTAAAAAAAGATTACAATAATGGTTTGATTCCATGAGTGGAAAGGTTGATATTTCTGGTTTTAAAAAAGGAGATGACATTTTATACAAGTCAATGAAAATCAAGACTCATGGAAAAGAAGCTTTAACTCCTGTAAAAGCTATTGATTTATCAAAAATAAAATCAAAATTTGAAATTAATCGTGAAGAATTTGGGATTAATGAAATTCATAGGGAAGTATACGAAGTTGATCAGATATATAGATCTGGAGATCGGCAAGGACAGGTACGGATATCTTCAATAAAAAGTATGAATGAAGATATTGAACTACAAGAATCTTTTGAAAATACTCTACATTTTCGAAAAAATAGATCGAGACCTAAAGATATCACTATGTGCTTTTTAGATTTCAAAGGAAATCATTATCCAAATAAGGATGAAATAGAATTTATTGCAGATATGTCATATAATTACTCTGATCTAATACCATTCCCAATTGTTTCTATGACAAAAAATATAAAAAATCTATCTGATTTCAATAAATATTTAGATTTTCTAAAACAATATTATGAAATTCTTAATACTCTAAATGAAAAACCGATAATTGGCATTATTCCTAAGATCGGTAGGACATATTTAGATCCGCTTTTTGATTTTTATTATGGCAATGATATAAACGCTTTTTATTTTGATTTTGAATGTAGACAACCAATAAAACTACGTCCAAATATTCGTAAGTTTTTCCGTAAAATTAATGATGAAGATATGTTAGAAAAATGCTTCTTACATTCAACAAATATTTACTCGGGTAGATTTAGATTAAGTGATTATGCAATTAATGCAAAAGATATTCTTTCTTTTGGTCTTGGTTTTGATAGTATGGGGCGTAACATGAGAAAGCCTCCACCACCTTCAGTTATAGAAAAATTACCACCAAACCCAGAAAGAAGGTTTAGATTATTTAATAAAACAGATTATGGATATTATCAACTTCAACCAAATAAAATAAACGTACTCTTTCCAGATGATACAAAGCTTGAAAAGAGATTTTTTACTAATCCAAACATTAATATTTATGATATTCAACATAATTTTAATATGGAACAGCAAGGATTAGAGGCCGTTAACCTGAGAAAGATTATTAATGAAACACCTGAAGAATATTTGAAAGAAAAAGAATTTGTTTCCGATGAGGATGTTTCTACATTAAAAAAAGTCCATGATTTTGTAATGAAAAGTTCTTCCTCAGATATAAAAAAGAAGAAAAAATCAAGATCGCTTTTTGATTTTTAACTTATAATATATTGCAAATTTTTTTAATAATATTTGCCAACGTTAAATTCCCAACGTAAATTTAACAACGCCATATTACACAGAACCTGATTGATGATAGTACAAAGAAAGTGTTAATAGTTATCGATATTAAACTAAAAAATAAAAGTTTTTTTATAAAATTTTTTATTCCTATTTTTATCTTACAAAATTTATAACTAATTACATTAACGATATTTTTCTTAACCAACCTAAATCACTAATATATAAATTTCTAATATCCTTTAACCCAAACTTAAGCATAGCTAACCTTTCAAGTCCTAAACCCCATGCAAGTACTGGATTTTTTATTCCCATTGGTTCAGTTACTTCAGGTCTAAATACTCCACTTCCCCCTAATTCCATCCATTCATTATTCCAAAAAACATCTACTTCCATGCTTGGTTCAGTATATGGGAAGTATCCAGGCCTAAAACGAATCTTTTCAAATCCCATTCTTTTGTAAAATTCTTTTAGGATACCAATTAATTGTCTAAAATTACTCTCTTTTTCATGTATAATTCCTTCAATCTGATAAAATTCAGGCAAATGAGTTGTATCTATATTTTCTTTTCTGAAAACACGACCAATAGAAAAAACCTTAGAAGGAGGTTTTGGGTTATAATATAAATATCGTATTGTATTTACAGTTGTATGAGTTCTTAATAATGCTCTTTCTCCTTCTTTTTTTGAAAAAGTATACCCCCACCCAGTTGAAGATGTCTTACCACCATTTTCATGAATTTTCCCAATCTTTTTTATTAGATTTTTTTCTTTTATTTCAAAAATTGGTGGTTTTTTACAATATAGCGTATCCTGCATTTCACGAGCAGGATGATCCTGAGGAATAAAGAGTGCATCCATATTCCAAAAACAGGATTCTACAAAATTTCCTTCAATTTCTTCAAAACCCATCTCAATAAAAATATTTCTAATTTTATAAACCAAATCTAACAAAGGATGAGGTTTTCCACCATAAATTGTTGGAGCAAAAGCATTAATGTCATAAGGTCTAATGAATTTGTTTTTCCACTCTCTATTTTTAATAATTTTAGGAGTTATCTGAGAAATTTCTTCTTGTAATTTAAATCCTTTCTCTAATAATTTTTTACCTTTATCTGTTAAAATTATTAAACTTGTTATAATCTCTTTTTCTTTTATTACATTTTTTCTTGTTAATAAATTTTTTATTTTATTTTTATCAAGTTCAATATTTGGTTTATCTCTTAATAAATTTAAAAAAACTTCATCATCCGTTTCCGTTTTTTGTTTTAATGCCTTTTTACCATTATCAGTTATTTCTAAAATTGTATCCTTTTCTTTTTTAATATAAGCCCAACCTTTTTTTTTAAGCCAACCAATAGCAACAGGAATTTCTTGTTTATTTAATACGGTTGATATATCTTTTAATGTTGCTTTCCCACCTTTTTTATATATCAGTTCAAGTGCTCTTTTCTCGGGAAAACCTTTATTCAAAAATTGTTTTCCTTCTTTTCCTAAGGAGTAAATGTTTTTTATTTTATTATTTATTTCAATTAAGTTTTTTGATCTTAACCATGAAGAAGCATTCATTATTTCTACTTCTTTATCAAAATCTCCTATTTTCATTATTTCTTCTGGAGTTCCTTTTCCTTTTAGTTTTTTCAGGGTTAAAATTACTTTTTTTTCATTTTGTGAAAGCTCTTGAATTATTTTTTCAATTTCCATTAAACCCTTGTATCTATTAATTATGTATTAACATATCGATTAATGAGTTAAAATTTACAAACAATTTTATACGAGATTCTATTATACTTTTTATCTTTAGGATGTGTTAAAACATGGCTGAATTTTGTGTAAAATGTGGAAAAGAATTAGTCCCTGGTGCAAAGTTTTGTATGTCTTGTGGAAATAAGATTGAAGAAAAATCTTATCAACAACCACAAACACAACAACCATTACAACAAAAAAAACAATCAACATCCAATAATTTTCAACAAACTCCCCAAGTTCAACCTAGTGTCCAAGCAAGTATTTGGTATCAAAATTATTATCGTATTAGAAAAAAAGTTGTAACAGTAGGAAATAAATATTGGATTGAAGATTTTAACGGAAACTTACTTGGCTTTTGTAAACAAAAAATCTTAAAACTTAAAGAAGATATTAGGATATATACCGATGAAAGCCTTTCTCAAGAATTGTTTTGTATTAAACAAAAACAAATCCTTGATGCATTTGGAAATTTTGGTGTCATTGACTCACATACCGGAGCATTGTTAGGTTCTATTAAAAGAGAATGGTTATCTTCGGCTTTTGCAAAAGATAAATGGGAAATTTTTAATCCGAACAATCAACTTATAGGAAAAATTGAAGAAACCTCTACAGGATCAGCTCTAGCAAGAAAATATTTACCAGGTGGAGGATTAGTACCTGAAAAAATGACTCTTGAATTAAACGGAGTACCGGTTGCAGAAATCAATCAATCCTTTAAAATTGTTGGAGATATTTGGGAAATGATTTGTAAACAGATACCTCAAGAGTTTGATAGAAGAGTACTTCTTGCAACAATGCTTTTAATGGGTACAATAGAGCGGCAACATAAATAATAATTACTGTATTCATTGTTTGATATTGTTATTAATAATATTAATAGTTTTTATATGAAAACAGATATACGGGATTTTATTGGGCTAGTAGCTTAGCTTGGTTGGAGCACCCGGCTGATAACCGGGAGGTCGCCAGTTCGAATCTGGCCTAGCCCATATCTGCAGAGGGAGATTGTAAAACTAAATGGATAAAACAGATCCAATCTGTGGTATGGAAGGTACAATCCCAGCTCATGGGCATTATTTTTGTTGCGAGCATTGTATTAAAAAATTTGAAAAACAAAATAAAATTTCTAAAAGTGAAAAATATTGTCCTAGTTGTGCAACTCATACAAAAAAACCTTGGTATAAAGAAAGACTATACATAATTACAATTATTACTATAATAATAGTTATTGTTAGTTATTTTGTTACGCTACTAAATCCTTTCTTCAACGCCTTTTTGGATTATTTAAAGTTAATTTGGTGGGCAATATTACTTGGATTTCTAATAGGTGGAATAATTGATTATTTTGTGCCTAGAGTTTATATTGAAAAATATCTTTCCAGACATAGAAAACGAACAATTGTATATTCAATTATTTTTGGATTTTTAATGAGTGCTTGTTCTCATGGAATACTTGCAATTGCTATAGCCCTTTATAAAAAAGGAGCAAGTACCTCATCAGTTGTTACATTTCTTTTAGCATCCCCTTGGGCAAATTTACCAATCACTGTATTACTCTTTGGTTTTTTTGGACTAAAAGCAGCATTAATAGTAATTTCGGCTATATTTATTGCACTTACTACTGGAATCATCTTTTTACAACTTGAAAAAAAGGGACTTGTAGAATGTGATAAATGTAAACTTGGTGAAGATGTTGAAGTTTTAAAGGACTTTTCAATAATCAAGGATATAAAAAAAAGGTGGAAGAACTATGAATTTAATAAAAAAAATACCATAGCTGCAATAAAAGGTACAATTCAAGGCTCTTGGGCTCTTACAAAAATGGTGATGTGGTGGCTTATAATAGGTATGCTTATGGCAGCAGTTGCAAGAGCATATATTCCACATGGTTATTTTGAGCAATATATGGGGCCAACATTTCTTGGATTGCTTGTAACTTTGTTTTTTGCAACTATTATTGAAGTTTGTTCAGAAGGTAGTTCTCCACTCGCTTTTGAAATATATTCAAAATCTGGAGCATTTGGAAATAGTACCGTTTTTTTACTCGCGGGTGTTGTATCAGATATGACCGAAATCGGCCTTATATGGAGTAATATTGGAAAGAAGGCTGCTATATGGTTACCTATAATTACTATCCCTCAAGCATTAATAGTTGGATATTTATTTAACATCTTTCTCTAGTATCTTATATCTATTCCAGCCGACTCTTTCAATTAATCCATTTTTTTTCCAACATCTTATTGCTTTTTTTACCTGACAAGAAGTTCTACTAAACTTTTTTACATCCTCATAAGAAAAAACTTTTTTATCTTTTTTTAAATTTTTAAAGATTTTTTTATTTATTTTACGACTTTCCACAATAGATTTGGATAGTTTTTCATTATTATATTTACAAATTTTTCTAAATTCAACTTCTTTAAACCAAAATCCTGCAAGAACCATATTTTTTTATTGCTCTATCTAAATGATTTAAAATTATTGAAAAATTAAAACCAAAAATTGTAATATCGTCTTTATTATTTTTTGGATTTGAATGACAAAATTCTAAGCTATCTAAAAGAATAATAAAACCGTTTCTTGTTTTTTGTTTCTTTTGAGATATTGTTAATGTTCTATCTTTAAAAAAACCTTCATCAACAATAAATTGACAAAAGAATTGGAACTGATATTCTTTTGAAAGTTTACTCAAATTCTTAAAAAAATTAATTGAATAAAATTCACTTGTGTCTAATTCCAAAGATTTACATGTTAAATAAACAAGAATAGAAGGAATTGTAATAGATGAAACACTACTGTCTTTTTTATAAGACTTAATAGAGGGACTTTTGAATTTTGATTGTAAAAGTTTTTCCATATAAAATATATTGTCATGTATTTGATACCAAGAGCTTTGATTTGTCAGGTTATTTTATGATCCATCACCATGTATACTTACTGCTCGCAGATGTAATGGATTAAGAAAAAATGGAAAAATGAAATTATTCATATGAAGTTGTGTTCTACCATAGGCTATAATTTCTTTTTCTAATATTTCTAAATCATAATTAAGTATATTAGCAATATCTAACAAATGTTTTATTGAATGAGCACCTTTTTTTCGCCCTTTATTATAAATTGAGTAAATAGTTTCTGGATCAAAATTAAGTTTCTTTGCTAATTTGCCTACTGCATAATCTCGAATTAAATCCTTAAATTTAATTCTAGATTCATTAGAAATTTTTACATATCCATCAACTTCCCAAAAATGTATAATTTTAGGTAACTTATTTGAATTATTGGAAAATATAAATATTTTAAAATATTTTATAATTTATATAGATTTTATAGGTTTATTTAAAATATTATTTGGTATTTTTTATAAATATTTCATCAAATTGATAGTCATCCCATTTTTTAAAACCAAGTAAAATATCAAGTTCAATTGGTGTAAGAATTGGAATTTTGTATTGCATATAATCATCAATTGCAATCCTTGGACATGCAGTTGATACAAAACAATTAATATCTCTAAAACTTTCTAAATTTGAGGGAATAAAATTATTTGAAGTGAAAATAAAAGCTTTCTTATGCTTTGAATTTATTTTTTCTTTTAATTTATTTGCCAAATCAATTCTTCTTTGGCCTACCTTTAAACCAACAATAATTCCAAATGTTTTTGCATCTTTAGATCGCGCTATAGCTCCATATCGTTGTCTTAAAATCATATCTTTTAATTCTTCAAGTTCATTTGTTCTTATTTCGTTTGAAAAAGGATCACAAACAATCACAGGCTTTTTCGTACTTAAAATTAAACCTAAAGGATGAAAATTTCCACTTCCAATATATAAAAAACAATCAACTTTATCTTTTATTTTTAAAGCAGAAGAAAAATTACACCCAAGTATTTGCCCTTTTGAATATATCCGGTTATCACCTTTTTCAAAAAGATATTCAAAACCATTTTTTTCAAGAATTTCTCCAGCACTTTTTAAAAAATGAACATGTTGAGCAGTTGTTAAAAGACCTATTTTTTTCCCTTTTAATTTAGGTATTGTTTTTTCAACGATTTTTGATATATCAATATTTGATTCAGCATTTACAAAAAAAGTTTGAACATTAAATTTTTTTATACTTAGCATAGGCAAATGTCCTAATTGAACAACACAATCAACTTTCAAATCTGAAATTTCTGAATAAAACAAATCACAAGCGCCAAAACAAGGATCTGCTGAAATTATAAAATCACAATTTGCTTTACTTTCTAAAAAACTAACAATATCTTTTAGTTTTGTTTTTAACCCTTCAGGAAATTGTAAAAGGACTTTTTTGTAATTATTTCTTTTAATTTCACTAATAGAATTTCTAAAATCTAAATTATAACCAGATACTTCTAAAATAAATTCATTCATTTCCACTATCTTTTCTCCATGCCAATTATGTACCAATCATCAATTGGATCTAGTTCGGTATCAACGGTCAAGTGAATAATTTTTAGATCTTTATCTATGTTTTTTAAATCTTCTAAATCTACATTTTCAAATTTTTTAACGTTATTAATATATGCTTTTTCTGTTAATGCATTTGATTCATAGTTTTCCTTTGTTCTTCTCAAAATTCTTCTAATGCTCGAATCCTTTGAACAATGTGTTTGCAATATTACAAAATATTTGTTTTGATCTCCAGCAATCTTTGCTGCTCTTTTACGAAGTTCTTGGGTTACAAAGGTTGCATCAAGAATTACTCCTTTTTCTTTTCTTAAAGATTCCTCTGCTCTATTAAACATCTCATCATATACACGTTTTCTAATCTCATAATTGTTAGCAATTTTTTCATCAAAGATGTCTACATCTTTAAGAACTTCTTTTCTTATCAAATCAGTTCTATGAATAACATATCCCTTAATTTTTGCAACTTCTTCTGTTGTTTCTGTTTTATAGGTCCCAGGAAGGCCACATGCAATAAGAAGTGTACCCGTTTGTAGCTCACTATCTATGAATTTAACAAAAGGTTCTTTCATTTTATCAGTTCCTAAATTTAATTTTTTAATAGATCACTTTTTGCAAATAAAATGTAATATTTATAATTTATGAGAAAAATGTTTAAAAAATTTTTAATTTATATAAGAATGAGCAAGTGAAAAATATCTTTGCGCAATAATTCTTGCCTCATTTTTTATATTATCTTTTACAGATTTGTCATTTAGTATAAAACTGGTAACTTTACCTCTAACATATGCTCTATAAACCTTGTAATATTTTATTAAATCAATAGTTTCTTTGTTAAATTTTTCATCTGCAAAATCTATATATGAGCTTAGTAATTTTTCAGAAAAATTCTTTCCCCCATTATATTCAAGGTCCATCAGAAGAAATGCAATTTCGGATAATATATCTGAATATCTAAATCTGTCATTGAACTCAATACAATCAATAATTATGATAGGGTCTGTTAATACAATATGTTCCATATGAAGATCTCCGTGACAATCTCTAATTTTTTTATTTTCTATTCTTTTTTCAAATAACTCAGGATTTTTTTCATAGAAATTATCAGTCCATTTTTTTAAATCATAAAATTGTTTATTTGTAATTGACGTTCCTATAAATTCTTCTGTTTGTTGGAAGTTCTCATCTGTATTAAATTTTATAGTTTTCAATTTTCCAAATTCATCTATTTCTTCAGAATTTTTTGAATTTTTATGAAATATAGCAATTGCTTTTGCGACTCTATCAATATCACTCATTTTCAAAGTTTTGTTTTCAAATCTTGTTTTTAGAATATCATCATTAGAAATCCTTTTCATCTTTACTGCATATTCAACAATTTTTCCCTTACCACCAATATAATGGTTATTACCATCAAATGTAACTGGAAAAACACCAATATAAACATCATCTGAAAATCTGCTATTTAATTCAACTTCCTTTTTACAATAATATTTTCTTTTTTCAAGAGTTGAAAAATCTAAAAACCCAAAATTTACTGATTTTTTAATTTTATAAACATAATCATCACATACAAATACATTTGAAATGTGGGTCTGTATATGTTTTATATTTTCAGGATTCTCAGGATATGCATTTCTTTTTAATAGATCCTCTATAATTGAAGCCATAATTTCATCTCAACTATCTTTGATTCAATTAAAATTAGATTCTGGGAAAAGATTAACTTATAAAAGTTTTATTAATAAAATAAAATTACGACACATGTTTGAACAATTAATAAAAGGGTAATTGCAGGTATATACATTTTATACATACGAGTTGTATCTGTTTTTAAGTAATCACTACTTACAACATTACATAAATGAATAGGAGAAATTAGATAACCAACTAGAGAACTTATAAATATTAAACTTGTACAACCAATTATATTAATTCCAGAAAAAATAAAAAAAGGTTCCACAAGGAAAAAGGATAAAGCTATTGCTCCAAAATTATAACCTGTTATTAAACCCATTATTAAAGGTACAATTATTAATATCAAAATAGGATGAAATGGTAAAGACCCGATCATGTCTGCAATGATTTCATTTGATTTTGATACTTCAATTATACTTCTAAAAATCATAATTCCAATAATTGCAAGAGCAAGATTTAGAGATATTGAATTTTTTATAATTTCATAATATTTGTTCCAATTTATTTTAGTTAGAAACGGAATTGAAATAATGCTAAAAATTACCCCAATTACAAATATAATTCTTTGATAATCTTTTATATTATATACTCCAATAAATGAGAAAATTGGCAGAGATATTATATAAATTAATATTGGAATAATCGGTGGAAGAAGGTATATTATACCTATAAAATCTTTTTTTGGTTTTGATTTAGGAATTGGAATTTTTTTGATATAAAACTTCAAAAAAATCAAGCCTATTAGTATAAAAGCAATAAACGACGGGAAATTAGCAGCTATTAATTCATAAATATTTATATTTGCAAAATCTGAGCTGACAATCAACATCATTGCCGATGAAACAGGGAAAATTGGAAACCATATATGTCTAAACCATACATTTAAAAAATTTTTTTGACATTGTTTCAGTTTATATTTTTTTCCTTCTTCATCTATTAAAGGAGCTGAAAAAAGAGCGCCACCTGGAACTGGCATTAGGCCATAAACAGCAGGTATAACTCCAAGTGTTCCACCTTTATAAAATATTGTTCTTAAACTCTTAATCATTTTATTTATTGCACCAGTTTCTTGCATAATCTTAGCTAAGATATAGATAAGAGTAAGAAGAATTGCTAACTCTATTGTTTGAAAATCAAAAGCTTGCTTTTCAAAGTCATAGATTAATGCTTTACTAATAGCTTTTGGTACATCTATCGGATTTATTTCTGGTAATGAAAAAATTATTACAATAAAGGATCCAATTATAAGTGATAAACCAAAATTATATTTTTTTCTTATTAATAGAATAATTATTATAAAAGAAAAAATTACTCCAATTAAATTTAGCATCAGTGCAACGAATTAGAAATATGTATATTTAATTAACCCTTTTTTTCTTTTTCTAATGATGCGCCTTCCGCCCACATTTCATCAAACTCTTTATTTAAGGTTTCTACAATTTCTTTTTCTACTGTCCAAAAACCTACTTCATCATTTTTTATTGGACCTGCAAGAATTAAAGCTCTATCGTCGCCAACTATAAAATTTCCTTTTATTCCTCTATGTTCTTTTACATCTAATCCTGCAAGCATTTGTTTATCTTTGTAGTTATTTACTATTATTTTCGAGTTTTTAGGAAGATCTACATCAGATAAATATTCTGCCATTATTTTTGGATTTGATATCTCTGATATACTCCATTTTTTAGTATGCTTTGATGTTGGAACTGCATGAGTTGTTTTTTTTGTTCCAATTTCAATTGCTATTCCTAAAACAATTACTCCAATAACAAAACCTATTAGTAACGCAATTACATCCATAATCCATCCAACCTCATATATGGTATACTTATTCTAAGATATAACAGTTTGGTCTATTTTATAGGGCAAGGTTTATGTTTTATATTTATATATGGGCAAAGAAATGGAAGTTTCTAATAAGATGAATAACAAAATAAAAAATAAAATATTAGAATTAAAAAAGCAAAAAAATGTAATTATTCTTGCTCATAATTACCAAATTCCAGATATTCAAGATATTGCAGATTATCTTGGAGATTCATTAGGATTAGCTAAAAAGGCTGTTCAAACAGATACAGAAAATATAATTTTTTGTGGAGTAGATTTTATGGCAGAATCTGCAAAAATTCTAAATCCTGAAAAAAACGTTATTCATCCTAATTTAAAGTCTAAATGTCCAATGGCTGCAATGGTTGATTATGAAGGATTGATGACTCTAAAAAAAAAATATTCAAATGCAGAAGTTGTCTCTTATGTTAATACAAGTGCACAAATAAAAGCCATATCTGATATTTGTTGTACTTCCTCAAATGGAGTTAAAGTTGTAAAAAGTTTAAAAGTGAAAGATATAATTTTTGTTCCTGATGAAAATTTAGGTTTATATATCAACAGGTTTGTAAAAAACAAAAATATGATTTTATGGCCCGGCATGTGCCCTACTCATCACAATATAAAAAAAGAAGAAATATTAAATCTTAAAAATAAACATCCAAATGCCGATATTCTTGTTCATCCTGAATGTAGACCGGAAATCATCGATATTGCGGATTATGTTTATTCAACTAATGGTATGCTAAACCATGCAAAAAAATCTAATAAAAAGGAATTTATTATTGGTACAGAAAAAGACCTTACTTATAGGATGAAAAAAGAAATTCCGGATAAATTATTTTATCAAATTAATGCTGCGATATGTCCAAATATGAAAAAAATTACTCTTGAGAAGGTATTATATAGCTTAAAAACTTTAAAACCAAAAATAACAATACCTGATATTATAATCAAAAAAGCAAAAATACCTTTAGATAGAATGATGAAAATTGGAAGAGGTGACTAGTAATGAAAAAGGTTTATATGGATTATGGATCAACTACTCCAGTTGATAAAGAGATAGTTGAAGAAATGATTCCTTATTTTAATCAAATTTATGGAAATGCTTCTTCAATTCATTCATTTGGTATAAAAGCTAATGAGGCAATAGAAAAATCAAGAAAAAAAGTAGCAAATTTATTAAATGCAAATTCTTCAGAAATTTTTTTTACTGGTGGTGGTACTGAATCAGATAATATGGCGATAAAAGGGATATCATTTTTAGATCATAACAAAAAGAAAAAAAATTCAAAAGGTCCTCATATTATTACATCTTCAATAGAGCACCCAGCAGTTCTTGAACCATGTAAATATTTAAAAAAACTAGGATATATTGTTAAATATCTCCCTGTAGACAAATATGGAATTGTAGATCTTACTGATTTAAAAAATAGCATATCAAAAAACACATTTTTAATTTCAATAATGTTTGCAAATAATGAAATTGGAACTATTGAGCCAATAAAAGAGATTGGAAAAATTGCAAAAGAGAATAATATTTTTTTTCATACAGATGCCGTTCAAGCAATAGGGAAAATTCCAATTGATGTCAAAAAATTAAATATTGATTTATTATCCATATCTTCACATAAGATATATGGCCCTAAAGGAGTTGGAGCTTTATTTATTAGAAGAGGTATTAACATCAATCCAATTATTCAAGGAGGTGGTCATGAAAGAGGATTAAGGAGTGGAACCTATAATACTCCAGGTATTGTCGGAATTGGGAAGGCATGTGAATTATTGAATACTAACTTAAAAAAGCATATTGAGTATTTAAAAAAATTAAGAGACAAATTAATTAATGATGTTTTAAAAAATCAAGAAACATATCTAAATGGACATCCCGAAAAACGATTAGTTAACAATGCTCATTTTCGTTTTACTGCAATTGAAGGGGAATCACTAAATATGATGCTTAATGATAAAGGAATTGCTTCTTCAACTGGATCTGCATGTTCTTCTAAAAAACTTGAAGCATCTCATGTTCTTACTGCAATTGGTTTAAAACCAGAAGATGCACATGGCTCTTTGCGTTTAACTCTAGGGAAAGAAAATACCGTAGAAGATATAGATTATGTTTCAGAAATATTACCTAAAGTTGTAAGTCATCTTAGAAAAATGTCTCCTCTATGGAATAGATAAAACAAGTGATAAAAATGACAAATTCATACAATAAAAAAGTTTTAGATCATTTTAGAAACCCTAGGAATATGGGTGAAATTAAGGATGCAGATGGGGTAGGTACTGTTGGAAATCCCACATGTGGAGATGTTATGACTATTTATATAAAAGTTAAAGACAATATAATTATTGATATAAAATTTAAAACATTTGGATGTGTAGCAGCTGTTGCTAGTAGCAGTATTGCAACAGAACTCATTAAAGGAAAAACCTTAAACGAGGCGGAAAAAATTTCTCATAACGATGTTGTAAAAGAGTTAGGAGGTCTTCCAGCAATTAAAATGCATTGTTCAAATCTTGCAGCCGATGCTTTATTAGAAGCAATAAAAGACTATAAAAAGAAAAAAAAGTGATTTTATGGATTCATATATTTATATTGACGGTTGGAAATCAAATATTCGTTTTTCATCAGCTCATATTATTCCTGAATATGAAAAATGTGGAAGACTACATGGTCATACATATGCTCTACATTTAAAAATTACAGGTAAACCAGATGAAAAAGGAATCATTATTGACTTTTCTTATGTAAAAGAAATACTTAAAAAAATTGTAAGTAAAATTGACCATAAAATTCTAATACCTGAAAAAAGTGATGCTGTAAAAATAGAAAAAGAAAAAAATAATATTAAAATATCACTTTTAGATAAAATTTATATTTTTCCAAAAAATGATTGTATTTTTCTACCAATTAATTCAACATCTGCAGAAAATTTATCAAAATATATTCTTGAGAAATTTTTATCAGATATTAATATTCCAAAAAATATAAAGAGTATAGAAATAGGTGTAGATGAAGGATATGGTCAGGGTTCAAGAATTACAAAAAATTTATGATGTCTTATGTCAAAAAAAGCCGTATGTTTAATTTCTGGTGGCCTTGATTCATGTGTTACCGCACATATCTCTAAAAAACAAGGGTTTGATATATTTGCTTTAACTTTTATTTATGGACAAAAACATAAAAAAGAAATTGAAAGCGCAAAAAAGATTGCTATTTCATTAAATGCAAAAAATCATATTCTATCAAATATCGATTTATCTAAATTTAGAGGATCTTCATTAACTGATAAATCTTTAAAACCCGAAAAAAATCATAATTTAGATGAAATAGGTAAAAAAATCCCATCAACTTATGTTCCAGCAAGAAACATTATTTTTTTATCAATTGCACTTTCATATGCAGAATCAATTAATGCCGATTCAATTTATATTGGTGTTACAGCCACAGATTACTCAGGATATCCAGATTGTAGACCAGAATTTATTAAAGCTTTTCAAAAATTAGCAAATATTGGAACAAAAATAGGATTAGAAGGAAATAAAATCAAGATAAGGACACCACTTTTAAAAATGAATAAATCAAGTATAATAAAAAAAGGTTTGGCGCTTAAAGCACCTTTAGAAAGTACCTGGTCTTGTTATTATGGTAAGAGTAAAGCATGTGGTAGATGTGATTCTTGTCAACTTAGATTAAAAGGCTTTAAAGAATTAGGAATAAAAGATCCAATAAAATATGAATCATTACCTGATTGGTATCTTAAAAATTGATACTATAATTTATGTTTATTCTTTTCTTTGTAATAACTATAAAAATCAAGCATAACAGGAATTGATATTAAGATTGCAATTAGAATAATTAAACATATTATACTATCGGATGGTACATTTCCTACAGTATTTTTTCCACCTAATAAATCGTTAAATAAAAGATTTAATGTGCCAATCCATGGAAGTTCTCCCCTTGCTTTACCTGTTACCCATTCTGCTTTTATTGGTTCAACACAGATTCCTCCCACCTGATCACATTTATCATTAGTTTTTTTATTGTCCCCCTTTGTAATAAATCCCGAATGAGGAATTATAGTATTTCCTTTATTATCTTTTTTTGGAATAACCCATTCATCAAGACCTAAACTTGGAATTGTAATTGATGTCTTATTTATTATTCCATAGCCTTCTACAGTATAAGTGTTATATTCTTCGTTATATTCAACCCAACACATAGCTCTATGAATAATTTGTTCTGTGTCATCTTTTCCATAGGGTTTATAAATAATTACATCACCATATTTTCCATAATAAAAGTTATCGGGATCTTTGTCAATATAAGTGCTTATTTCTTTTTTACCGTTTACTTTTACTAAAAAAACCATGTCTCCTGCATCTATGGTTCCTAATCTTCCAAATGGTTCATCTTCATGCATCATACTTCCAGATTCAATTGCAACCATTGGTGCTCCAAACCACTGTCCAGTATATGTCCATAAAGCAATTAATATTATTAATACAAAAATTAATGCAATAAAAACGTCTCTAAGAAGGGATATTTTGCTGTCTTCGCTACGCCAAAATTTTAAGAATTTTATTTTAAATTTTTTAAAAAAATCTAAATAAGTCATTTATTACCACATTATTTTTTAATCATTTTTTTACTCGATATTACTGTTTTTATATCTGATCCACATATAGGACATATCTTTATATTTTCTTTGAACTTTCTACCGCAACCTCGACATCTATAATTCCATATAAACCTTTTCGTTATTCCTGACTGATTTATCGATTCAAATGTTATATTTATATAATTTGCTACATTTTGAATTGAATAATCATCTGTAATAATAATTGCCTTTTTTCTTTCATTTTTATTTATTTCTAATGATAATGCTAAAATTTCGATATCAGTTTTTGAAAGTCTTTTTTCATCTCCAGTTTTTTTAATGATCTTCTTAATTTTTTCAATCGATTCTTTTGTTGGGTTTTGGATTACCAACCCTTTTTCAATAAGAAATTGAAAGGCATTATAATCCCTTCCCCCGGGGCTAATCTCATTTTTAACACCATTAGAAGTAATCATTTTATTTTTCTCAAAATTAATTGGTTTTCCTGATAAAAATGCTGAAGTGTCAAATATATAAACTTTTGTTTTTTTATTTTCATTCATTTAATTCTAGTATAAATTCTAATATTACTTTAACTTGTTTATATTTAAAATTTCTTGGTTACCTGTTATCATATCTCTTATTGTAACACAATCTCTTTTAAGTTCATCAGGTGCAACAATTATTACTTTTTTTGCATTAATCGAGTCAGCATATTTTAATGATTTACTCAGTCCTCTTCTTAAAAGGTCAATATCAACTAGAAATCCTTGTTTTCTGAGATTGCTTGTGATTTCTAATGATTTTTTTATTAAGTCTTTATTAAATGGAATTACAAAAAAATCTAAATTTTTTGTTTTAAAAGTATATTTTTCTTTTTCAAGTGCAAGAATTGTTCTATCGAAACCTATTGCAAACCCTGCAGTCGGTACATCACTTCCTTTAAACAAAGATATAAGTTCATATGCACCTCCTCCACAAATTTGTTTTTCAGCACCAAGCAAAGGAGCATCAATTTCAAAAACTATTCCCTTGTAATAATCAAGACCTCTAACTATTGCTAAACTGATGTTATATTCTTTAATTCTAAAAGATTCTCTTAAATATTTTAAAATTTCTTTAAATTTTTCTAACTCTTTTTTTGAATTATCATCATTTATATATTTCTCAATTTCTTTTAGTTGTTTTGTTTGTAATAAATCTGTAAGAAGAGATGCATCTTTGTTTTTAATTCCAAAATCAGTTAATGCGTCAAAAACTTCTTCAAACTGAGATTTGTCGATTAATGGAGTTAAATATTTTTGTTGATCTTTTTTTAAATTAAATTTTTTAAAAATTGAATATAATAAATCCAAATTCCCAATTTTTAATTCAAGGTTTTTTAGTCCTGTTTTCTGTAGTATTTTATACGCCATTGCAATAAGTTCAGCATAAGCTTCAGAAGTATTTGTACCAATAATTTCGCATCCTGCCTGTTTGAATTCTCTATATCTACCTTTTTGAGGCCTATCATATCTATAGCAATTTCCAAAGTAAAATAATTTTAAAGGCTTTGCTTCCATCTGAAGTTTATCAATATAAAATCTTATTACTGGTGCTGTTAGTTCAGGTCTAAGTGCAAGATTTCTTCCTCCTTTATCAGTAAATGAATATAATTCATCAATAATTGCTTCTCCAGATTTTGCAGTAAATAGCTCAAGATGTTCAAAAGTAGGAGTTTGTATCTCTTTATACCCAAATGTTTGAAATGTTAAACGCATATTTTGTTCAATATATCTACGTTTTTCCATTTCTTCTGATGAATAATCTCTTGTTCCTCTAGGTTTTTTTAACACATTTTGATGAAATAAGAAAATTGTTTAATATTGTTTCGACTGAATTTTTATTAATTATTTTTTATCCTCTTTTTCATAAAAGATTCAATTTTATCAAAGGCTTCAGAAAGAGTTTCCATATTTGGAAGTATAACTGCTCTAAAATGATCTTTTCCATAAGTTTTGCAAAAACCAGAACCATGAACAACCAATACATGTGCTTCGTTTAATAAATCAAGAACAAAATCTTTATCAGTTTTCCAAACCCCTGAGTTCATTGCTTCAATTTTTGGAAATATATAAAACGCACCATCAGGTTTTGCAGTTGATATACCTGGTATTTCATTCAAGCGTTTATATGAAAAATCTCGTCTTTTTTTAAGCTTATTATTTACTTCTTTTATATGCTCTTGTGGTCCTTTTAAAGCCGAAATACAAGCACGCTGACAAACTGAATTTGCACAAAGTCTAGAACGAGCAATCCTCATAAATGCATCTTGAATTTCATCAAGTTCACCATTATGGTGAAACATTGTATATCCTACACGCCATCCAGGTACTAAATATACTTTTGAAAAACCATTAAAAGTTATAATTGGAACATCCTTTGTTAGACTTGCTGTTGCATCTTGTTTGTTATCAAATGTCATATCGTCATATATTTCATCGGATATAATTGGAATCTTATTTTCCCCAGCAATATCTATTATTTCTTTTACTACTTTTTTTGAATAAAGAGCTCCTGTTGGATTATTAGGATTAATTAAAATTAGTCCCTTTGTTTTTTTAGTAATTTGTTTACGTATATCATCAACATCTGGTTGCCAATTTTCAGTTTCTAAACATCTATAAGAAATTGGTTTTGCGTTCAAAAAAAGGGTTATTAGGTTATATTGAGGATATGTTGGCCCAGGGATTAATAGCTCATCTCCTATTTCAAGAGATGAATTAATAAACATTTGAAGTCCTTCTGTAACACCAGTTGTAATGCAAATATCATCAAGCCCATAAGAAATTTTATTTCTTCTTTTTTCACGTTCAATAATTGCTTTTCTAAGATCTAAATCTCCTTCAGAAGGTGAGTAACCATTATATCCACCCATTGCTGCTTTATATAATGCATCTTTCATATGTTGAGGGGTGTCAAAATCATATTTATTAGGATCGCCTATGTTTAAACGAAGAACCTTTATACCTTTTTCTTCAAGTTTTCTGGCAGGTATAACAACTTCTCTTATTGCATAAGAAATAACATTGCAACGCACGGCAGATTTAATCATATTTATCACAGCGGGTGATATCTAAAAGAATAATATATATTTACTGGTATAAACCTATAAAAAAGAATATAAAAATTAGTCTTTTCGGACAATTGCTTTAAAAGTTTTTTTGTCTTTTAAATATTGAAGGTTTTCATATACTAAAATTGCTGAACCATTTTTTGTTTTGTGAATTGTTTTAAAACAAAAAGATCCATTTTTTTTGGTTTGGTTTATTTTTTCTTTTAATGCCTGTTTATTTTCAAGTACATCAAAATCAGACATATTAAAAGAAAGCATTTCATTTTTAGTGTAACCTAAGCTTTTTAATAAATTTTCATTACAATCAATTATATCTGCCTTTTCATCAAATATGAAAACAGAGTCAAATTCTTGTTCTGTCCATTTTTCATTTATTATATTTTGATTTAATTCTGTTAATATTTTTTCTTTTTTATTACTACTCAATAGTCCATTTTTTCCTTTTGCTTTTATTTTTTCTTCAAATATTTCTCCTTTTTTAATACCTACTTTATATATAGCTAGTTTCAAACTAACCATTACTCTATTAAGGGAATTTATAAGATTATTAATTTCTCTGATTTCACTAGCCTCAAGATTTACATCAAGTTTTCCTTTTGAAATTTTATCAATATTTTCTGTTAATTTTTCAATAGGTTTCGCAATAAAATATGAAATTGTTAGTGCAACAAAAAATGTAACTAAAAATATAAGGCCTATCAACATAATTGATTCTGATTGAAAACCTTGAATACCACCTATTATACCAATTGGAATTGTTGATATCGCTAGACATACAATTATTAAAAGTGTTCTAAGTTTCAATATGATAACTCTCCTTCAAATTCTCTAAATATTGTATCTTCTTTCTTGTTTATAATATCTTTTTCATTTCCAAAAATTTTATTAATTCTATTTTTAAAATCTTCTGCTCTAGCAAATGGAATTATATAATTTTCAGTTAAAAAATTAATATAATCTTCAATTTCATTTTTGTCAAGAGCATTTTTATTTTTAAGTTCATCGAATTCATTTTCACCGAGTGGCCCTAGAACTGTTTTAAATTCTTCTTTTATTTTCCGTTCTATTGTATGTTTATTTGAAAATAATACCTTGATAGGTTTTATCTCTCGTACTGGTTCTAAGGGCATTGTAAAACTAAATTTAGAACCTTTTAGAGGTTTACTTTCAACCCATATTTTTCCGTTTTGTGATTCAACTATCCCTCTACAAATTGCAAGACCAAGACCTGTTCCTCCATGTTTTCTTTGAGAAGCATTCTCCACCTGGTAAAATGGTTCAAAAATTCTAATTTGATTTTCAGCTGTCAAACCACACCCATAGTCTCTTACACTAAAAAGTATAAAATTTTTCTTTAGTTCTGCATTTATTTCTATGCTACTATTTTCTTTTGAAAATTTTATAGCATTATTTATTAGATTTCTTAATACTTGATTAAGTCTACCTGAATCAATTTCAATTATTGGAATTTTATCTATTTGAGATACAAGTTTTATATTTTTTTCATTTGCAAATGCTTTCATAAATTCTATTGTTTCTTCAATAGTTTGATTTATATCAGTTTCTTGAAAATTAAATTTTAATCTTGCTGCCTCTATTCTTGAAATCTCTAAAAAATCAGCTATGATGTTATCAAGTCTATCAGCATTTCTAATAATTATTTCTAGGCTCTTTTTCTGATCTTTTTTTAATTTACCAAAATACTCTTTTATAAGCATCTGAAGTTGTGCTTTCATTGGTGTCATTGGACTTCTTAATTCATGAGAAGTGATACTTAAGAACTCTGTTTTTGCTCTATCTATTTCTTGTCTTTCTTCATTTATTTTTGCTAGTGTTGCAGTTGTTTTATTAAAATTATTTGCTAATTCACCTATTTCATCACAAGAGTTTGTTTCAAGTCTTATGTTATAATTGCCTTTTTCTACTTCTCGGGTCGCTTTGGATAGTTCTTTAATTGGTTTTGATATTGTTTTTGATATTAAAAAACCAATAAAACCTGCATTTATTGCAATTAGAATTATAATTCCAGTTGCAATAGTTCTTAATAAAATTGCTTGTTCTTCTGTTATTTCAACAGAGAATGAGTCAATTGATATTGTATAAAAATAATAAATAGCAAGTGATGGAGCAACAAATCCTACAATTATAAACAGTAGTGTTAGTTTTCTATTTATTTTTGATAATATAAGGTTTTTGAAAGCACTTTTTTCGTTATCCAAATGATAACCTCTAAATTATTTTTTATAATTTATTTTAGTTATTAACTTTATATTCAAGAGTTGTTTAATATTAATTCAACTCTATCTATTAAATCATTAACATTGAAAGGTTTTTGAAAAAAATCCATAATATTATCTTGTGAACATAGCCCTCTTTTTCTTGCATCAGATATCCTTACTACACTCATAAAAGCAATTTTTATATTTTTTAAACGTTTAACAACCTCAGCTATTGAAATGCCAGGCATCATAATATCAAGCAATATTAAATCTGGCTTGAAATCATTTGCCTTTTTTAAACAATCATCACCGTCAAGAGCTGTTAATACCTCATAACCATTTATTTCAAGTATTTGTCTGATACTTTTTCTAATATCTTCCTCATCATCAACTACTAAGATTTTTTTTGCCATGTTCCCATCCACTTAATTTTTCAAATTATTTAAATCTAAAATTTTTTCTAATTTCTAGATCCCATCAATATTTACATATTATATCACTTTTTTAGGTATAAACTTTTGGTTTTTCAATATTTCTAAAAATGACATTTTGTCATTTTGACATTTTTTTTTATTGTTAATCTAACAGAAAAGCTTTATATAAAATTATTGACAACTGTTAACAAGGAACTAAATAACAAGGAAGAGGTGAAGAATATAAAAAAAATAGTTAAGAACACTATCAAACTTTGTGTTTTTTTATCAGTAGCTATTCTTCCATTTATTACAGTTACTCAATTAATTGGATTTGATAATTTCATTGATTCCTTTGAAAATCATGAATATTATATCTTTTTACAAAATGATGAAATATTAGCATCAAAAACTGGAAATGAAAATTATATAATAATTATAAAATCCTCACATCCTAATTTTAAAATAAAGGATAATGACATAATATTATATTGGGGAAACGATGGTGAAATTGCCTCAAATAAAATTAAAAAAATAGATACGTATGGTTCAATAAAAAAATATAGAATAATAGATAATGAAAATATTGATACAAAAACAATTTTTGAAAACCAAATAATTGGTAAGATAATAAACAATATTGATAATAACATTTGGAACTCAATTTCTCTTAAAATTTGGGATATCTCAATACAAAAATTAAATTTAAATTCTTTTATAACAAATCATTAAGATTTAATTAAATTTCCATCTATATTTTCTGATGATCCGCTAACAGTTAAAAGTTCTTGAAAAATTTTATGATAGTTTTTAGGATCTGAATCAAGAAGTTTTTTTGCATATTCTTTTAAAAACTCCCCATATTCAATTTCAATCTGGGAGTATTGCCACTTTTTTTCTTCAGCCTTTCCAAAAACAAGTAAAAAAGCATAGGCAATAGATTTGCTTTTAGGATTATCTGGTCTTTTATTTATTTCAGCAACAGCTTCTTTTTCCCCAAATGTCTTAAAACTTTTTATGATATTATCAATAAATTTTGCAAGTGGTGGTAATGTTTTATATTTTGGAAGTTGTAATAAAATCTGTTGACGTTCTTTAAATTTAAAAACAAGTTCTAAAATTTCAGATGGAGTTTCAGGCAATGAAAAAAATTTTTTTGACATTTCTTTATCATTAATAATTGAATTTATTACCTTTAATCCATATTCCTTCCAAAATTTTTCAAGAACCTTGTTAGGGGTAATATCATCAAGAACCACAGGTTCATTTACTTTTTCTAGAATTATTTTTAAACCTTCCTTTTCATATTTTTTCGGTTTTAATGCATTAACAAAATTATCAACATTTGTTCCAAAAGATACACCATCAAGAATTAGAATTTTTTCACCAGATTCTTTTATTGATTCTTCTCTTTTACTCATGTTTCTTTTAATAAATTCAATATCTTTGAGTTCACCAGATAAATATTCATCTAAATTATATGTTTCCATCTGATTGATGTCATCTTCTTTTACAACTTGGCCGATAACTTTTATTTCAAAATCTTTAGAAAGATCTGGAACAATTAAATATTTAGTTGTATTAAAAATTGTATTCTTTTTTGTTTTTGCACAATCTTCACAGATTGCAAATATAATATTTGCTGATTTCCAGTGAATTCTAAGATAGTTTTTATTACAAATTTTTCCTTTTTTTGCATTATCTATGCTTATATCATTACAAGTTGCAACCCCTTCTTTTAATATTAATTTATTTTTCTTAATTATAAAATTTACAAATTCTTTTGGAGGAGATGCTTTAAAACCAGTTGATACAAAACCTTCATCCCATGAATAAATATGTAGCTTTTTTTTCAAGGCAATATCTTTAATCCCTAAAAGTCTAAGAACGGGATTATCATAATGTTGAAATGCAATTAATTTTTCTTTTTCTGCTCTTCCTCTCTGAGCATAAGAAATATCGCCTGTTGGAAATTTGGCTACACCTAAATATGGTGCTTTTTCTGAATTTGCAATTAATAAAGTTCCAGCAAGTGCTCCTTCAAGGCCTCTTTTATTTGCAAATTTTTCTAGTTTTTTTGAATCATCACTAAACCTATTTACTTTATCAAGGCTTTTTTTAATCTTTCCAAAATATTTTTTTGAAGCATTATCTTCATAATCTGGTAAAATTAAATAAGGATTTTTTTTTAGATCTTTTGCATTTTCCACAAGTTTTTTTTCAAGAGATTTTGAGGCAGTTTTTGCAAAAGTTCTCACTCTTCTAATTTTTTTTACCATTACTTTTTCGGTATTACAAAGATGTTAAAGTATATTACTGTTGGTATTTGAAAATTATTATAAAGTTCTTTTATGTTATTATTGTGTGAATAAAAATGAACGTTTATGATGCAATTATTTCAAGAAGAAGCATAAGAAAATTCAAACCAATTCCGATTAAAATTGAGTTATTAAAAAAATTTGTAAATGCCGCAAGACTTGCGCCCTCAGCTGCAAATCTCCAACCTCTTGAATTTTTTATATTAAATAATAAAGATTTATGTAAAAAGGTTTTTGATACATTAAGTTGGGCAGGTTATATAACTCCAAAATGGAGTCCAGAAAAAAAGGAAAGGCCAATGGCTTATATAATAATTCTTGTTAAAGAAAGTTCAAATAAATGGTATCAAAGGGATGCAAGCTTTGCAGCTGAAAATATAGTTCTTGCTGCAGAAGAAGAAGGTATTGGAAGTTGTGTTATGTGCAAAATTGATAAAGAAAAATTAAGAGATAAAATAAAAATACCCAAAGAAATTATAATTGATTCAATAATTGCTCTTGGATACAAAGATGAAATATCAATTGTTGAGAGTTATAAAGGATCTATAAAATATTGGAGAGATGAAAAACAAATTATGCATGTTCCTAAAAGGAAAAATTTTGATATAACACATATAAATAAATATTAAAAATTTTTTACTTTTTGATTGTTTTTACAAAACATTTTTCATGATATTTTGGGGCATTATCTAGATAGCCATATACTTGAGGAGCCCATAATCTGTTAGATAACTGCCTTTCGTGAGAGGG
>Ga0272441_10002304_pt1 | contig 38857 bp, 30 predicted proteins | sample SSMProp6N_FD_193582 | JGI IMG/M metagenome (GOLD analysis project Ga0272441, IMG submission 193582) | Marine sediment archaeal communities from Little Sippewissett salt marsh, Falmouth, MA, United States - SSM-Prop-6N | ecosystem: Environmental > Aquatic > Marine > Wetlands > Sediment ... | reverse complement strand
GGCGCGGAGCTGATCCGTGGCCAGCAAGCGCAGCTTCATCACCCTCAGCCTGATCCGCTGCGGCGAGACGACCTGGGAGGGCGAGGGCCGGCTCCTCGGCTCGGCCAATCTGCCGCTGGCCGATGCCGGTCGGACAGCGGTCACCGCGGACGCCGCCCACCTTGCCGGCCTGCGGCTGGGGACCATCCACCATCCGCCGGACGAAGCGGCGACGGAGACGGCGAAGATCTTCGCCCGGGCGGCCGGCGGCAGGACGAAGGTCGTCCAGGAGCTGGCCGATGCGAATCTCGGCCTTCTGGAAGGGCTGCTCCAGCGCGAGTTCGCCGATCGTCACGCCAAGCGCTATCACCAATGGAAGGACGATCCGCTGGCGCTCATTCCCCCGGAGGGCGAGCCGATCGCCGAGGCCCGGACGCGACTCTTCTCGGCGGTGGCGCGGCTTCTGAAGCGGAGCCGGGCCGGCGAGGTCGCCATCGTCCTCCATCCCATCGGGCTGGGACTGCTGCGGTGCTGGCTGGCCGATCGTCCCCCGTCCCACCTCTGGTCGATGCTCGAGGATGCCCGCCGCGTCGAGCGCTACACCGTGGCGATGTCGCTCATCGACCGCCTGCGCATGCCGGACAGGGCCGAGGCCGCCGCCACATGACCGCCGGGCCCGGCCCCCGGCCCGGGCGAATGGGCCGGCCCTTGAGAGGCAGGGCCGGATCGGCGACGCTATGCTCTTTCATCATCACGCCTCAGGCCGAACGCCATGAGCAAGACTCAACCCCGAACCTGGGCCGACGTGCCGCAAACCTCCGCCAAGGGCAAGAAGGCGGTGCCGGAGGGGCTGTGGGTCCAGTGCCCGGGCTGCAACGCCTCCCTCTTTCGACGATCGGTCGAGAACAACCTCTGGGTCTGCCCGGAGTGCCGGCATCATTTCCGCGTCAACGCCGAGCAGCGGATCGGGCAACTCGTGGACCCGGGCAGCTTCGAGCCGATCGATGCCGAGATGGCCTCGGTCGACCCGCTCAAGTTCGTCGACCTGAAGCCGTATCCGAAGCGCATCGCCGAGGCGCAGGCCAAGACTGGCCAGAACGAGGGCGTGCAGACCGGCGTGGGGTTCATCAAGGGACGCAAGGTCGTCCTCGCCGTCATGGATTTCTCCTTCCTCGGCGGATCGATGGGCTCGGTGATCGGGGAGAAGATCGCACGCGCCATCGAGGTCGCCGAGGATCGCGACCTGCCGCTGGTTATCGTCAGCGCCTCCGGCGGCGCGCGGATGATGGAGAGCGGCTACTCGCTCATGCAGATGGCCAAGACCTCCGCGGCCCTGGCGCGGTTCGATGATTCCGGCGGCCTGTTCATCTCCGTGCTGACCGATCCCACCACGGGCGGGGTGTCGGCGAGCTTCGCCATGCTGGGCGATGTGATCCTCGCCGAGCCGAAGGCCCTCATCGGCTTCGCCGGCCCGCGGGTCATCAAGCAGACGATCAAGCAGGAGCTGCCCGAGGGCTTTCAGCGCGCCGAGTTCCTGCGCGATTGCGGTTTTCTCGATCGCGTCGTCCCCCGCAGCGAGCTGCGCAGCGAGATCAGCAGCATCATCGACTACGCGGGCAAGTAAACGTCGAAACGTCGAAACGTCAAAACGTCGAAACGTCGAAACGTCGAAACGTCGAAACGTCGAATGAGAGGCGTCACGCCGGGGCGCAGCGCAGCGAAGCCCCGGGTCGCGTGCGTCAATCACCACGCCCCCGTTCCGCCTCACCCTCCGCGCCGTCGGCGCGCGGCGAGCAGCACAGCGCCGATCAGCGCCAGTGCAGAAGGCGCGGGAATCGGCGGACCGAAGTGAAGATCGTCTAGATTCACGTTCGGATACGAACCATAATCCCAGATGACGGCGCGATCAAACGGCTCCGTGGAGACAAGACCGCCAAAGTTCCCTATTCCACCCACGCCGAACTTACTGCTGGTGTAGAACAACTCGCCCGCGAGGTATAGATCAAATCCTATGATCCCGGGAAAGTCGGCGGCAATCCAGTACATGGGCTCATCGAAAACCAGATCAACGAGTTCGTTGCCATCGAGCCCCGCTCAATCATTCGGGTATGAACTCCCGAGGACGACGAAGTCGTAGCCGTCCACGAAGTGCACGCCCAAGTAGGCATACTGCTCATCTATGGGCGTGCCCATCGGGAATCCCGTGAAGTCGGCCGTGCTCCACGAGCCGGCGGCAGCCTCCCATTCCTCCTTGTCACGGTACTCGACGATGTCTGCAAGCACGATGGAAGTGCAAAGCGCTGTGAGAACGGTCGCGAGACTCATTCCGGCTGCCTTGTGGGTGGTGATCATCATATTGTCATGGCCCCTCAAGCTCGAAGTCGCGGGGAAGGAGAGAGGCCCTTCGGCCCCCCCTCCATACATATCTTGCCTCACAGATGCCTCATGGGCAACGAAGAACCGCGAATCTTCACCGCGCGAGAGGGCTAAGCCAGCCCTCCGGTCACGGCCTGGATGCAGGCCTCCAGGGCCACGGGGTCGCCAAAGCCGAACTTCTCGATGCAGTCCTTACACGCCGGGGCGCAGCGCAGCGGAGCCCCGGGTCGCGCGCGGTGATCGGGAGCGGTCTTCATCCGGCGGCGACCCGGGCCTACGCTGCGCTGCGGCCCGGCGTGGGGGGAGCCTGCGCTGCGGCCCGGCGTGGGTGGGGGCGCTTTGTGTTATTCTGAGTGGTGATCGCCTTTTCGGCTCGCGTCGGGGAGGTAGGGGCTGCGGTGCGTATGAAGAGCGAAAAGGTCAGGATGTCGTACCGGGAGACGGCGAAGAGCGCCGGGGCGTGCCTCGCGCCTGATGATGGCGCGCACAGTGCGGCGATGACGATCTTCTTCGCCCTGATGCACGCAGCGCTGTTCTTGTGCGCCTATCCGCCCGTGAACGCCTGGCCGCTGGTGTTTCTTGCCCCGGCCCCGCTGATCTGGCTGGCGATCAACGCCCGCACCACGCGGCGGGCACTCATCATCGTCCTCATCGTCCAGCTTCTCATGTGGCTGTGGATGAGCCGCTGGCTGATCGAGGTGACGGTGGTCGGGTGGCCGCCGCAGGCGCTGTGCATGTCGCTCTACGCCCTAGCGTTCGTCTGGGTGATTCGGCGTCTCAGCCGGCATCGGCGGCTGGGCCGCTGGCCGATGGCCCTTCTGGCGCCCGTGGCATGGGTGGGGCTGGAGTGCCTGCGCGGCGAGTTGGCCTTCGACGGCTATCCGTGGTTCCTGCTGGGGCACCCACTCATTGAATGGCCCGTCCTGGCGCAGTCGGCGGACCTGCTGGGGACGTACTTCATCAGCTTCCTCGCCGGGGCGGTCGCGGGGGCCATCATCGACCTGCTGCGAGCATGGGCGAGGCAGACCCCGACCCGGCGGGCGATCATCGCGGCGGTGGTTGTGATGGCCGTCCAGGCGCTGAACATCGGCTACGGCGTGTGGCGGATGCGCGCAGAAGAACCGGGCCGGGATGAGCTGAGGATCCTGGCCATCCAGACGAACCTGCCGCAGAGCAACAAGGTCGCCTGGGGACTGGAGGATCAGCGTCGCGATGTGGCTTCGTTCATCGAACTGACCCGCCGGGCGTTCGAGGCGGCGGCGGAGCGGCCCGACCTGATCGTCTGGCCGGAGACGATGCTGCCGGTGCGGGGATTGGAGCTCGAAACGCTCCAGACGCTTGACGACTGGCGTCAGGAGGACGAGGTGGGGTTCGCGATCGATGTGTTCAGGCTCAGCGATGACCTTCGCACGCCGATGCTCGTGGGCTCGCCGTGCTATCTCGGGCTGGATGTGTCCGAGGAGGGGCTGTGGATCTGGCAGAGGAATTACAACTCGGCATATCTCGTGGACGGCCTGCCGCCGTATCAGCGATACGACAAGTACTTCCTCACGCCGTTCGGCGAGGTGATGCCCTACATCTCCGCCTGGCCGTGGCTGGAGGAGAAGCTGCTGGCGGTGGGGGCGGAGGGGATGACCTTCAACCTCGACAGCAATCCCGAGATTGAGCGTCTGCTGCTGACGCCTCGCCGGGGCGGGCGCCGCGCCTTCCGGCTGGCCACGCCCATCTGCTTCGAGGACACGGTGGGGCGCGTCTGCCGGCGGATGGTGTACGACCGCGGCGCCAAGCGGGCGGATGTGCTGGTCAACCTCAGCAACGACGGGTGGTTCGGCGAGTATGACGCGGGTCGGGCCCAGCACGCCCAGATCGCGCGCTTCCGATGCATCGAGAATCGCGTGCCCATGGTTCGCTGCGCCAACACCGGGCTGAGCGTGGCCTTCGATGCGCAGGGGCGCGTGCTTGGCAGGATCGGCCAGGGTCGATACGGTGAAGCGCGCCGGGCCGGCTGGCTGTCGGCGACCGTGTCGGTGGAAGACGAGACGGCGACGCTGTATGGCCGGACCGGCGACGCCTGGGCGTGGGCGTGCCTGCTGTCGGCCGCCGCGCTCACCGTCGGCACGTTCGTGGCGCGAAGGAAAGGATGAGCACGATGAACAAGTCGGTATGGGCGATCGCGGCGTCAGGGATGATGATCGTGGCGGCGGGCGGCTGCCAGAGCGCCGGCGAGCAGACGGCCGAAGCGGCGGAGGGCGAGGCCGCGGCCAGCCAGTCCGTCCTGGCGCGGGATCCGATGGTGCCGCGCCGGCCGAAGCTCGCCGAGCCGGTCCAGTCGCCGGTGGCGGTGGGCGTCCGCGAGCAGGCGATCGACCTGCTGCTGCAGGCGGCGGGCTCGGCGGAGCCACTGCTGAGGGCCAACGCCATCGAGGCGCTTCATGCGGCGCCGGAGAGGCTGGAGCCGGTGGTCCGGAGGGGCCTGGGCGATGAGAACCAGGGCGTGCGGTTCGTGGCCGCGATGACGGTGGGGCGCCAGCGGCTGACTTCCCTGGCGGGCCGGGTGGAGCCGTTGCTGGCCGATGATTCGATGTCGGTGCGGGCGGCGGCGATCTACGCCCTGCGCCGCTGCGGGCGAAAAGCTGATTTGAACCCCCTGGCCGGGATGATTATGTCCGCCGATCCGACGGTGAAGGCGAACGCGGCGATGGTGCTGGGCGAACTGGGGGATCGCTCGGCGGTCCCCATGCTCAGGGAGGCGGTGGGGCGGGAATCGCCGCGGGCCTCGAGGGCGAGGGTGAAGATCGTGGACCTTCAGATCGCCGAAGCGATGGTGAAGCTGGGTCAGGAGAGCCAGTTGGAGGTGATCCGGGCGGCGCTGTTCGCCCCGGTCGAGCAGGGCGAGATCACGGTTCTGGCCTGCCAGATGTGCGGCCAGCTTCGCGATGAGGCCTATGCCCCGTCGCTGCTGGACAAGGCGACCCGCGAGGGGAGGCGTCAGGAACCGGCGGAAATACGGCTTGCCGCGGCGGGGGCGCTGGCCCAGATGGACCCGAGGCGGGCCCCGATCGAGGTTCCCATGGCCTATGTGGGCAGCGATCGGCCGGAGCTGCGGGTCCAGGCGGCGGCCACGCTGGGTTCCTTTCCCGCCGACGAGCGGGTCCTGGAGTCGGTTCGCGGCCTGATGGATGATCCGGACCCGATGGTCCAGGTGGCGGCGGCGGGGGCCATCCTGCGCCTGACCGGGCGGTGAGGCCGGCGGCGGGAGGCCGGCGGCGGGAGGCCGACGGCGGGATCGAGATGGAACCGAAGGCGGTGTTGACACGAATGTTGCGTGCAGGTAGAAAGAGGGTCTGTAGCTGCCCCCAAGGCAGGCAGGGGAGAGTCTTGTCGTCACTGCTTGGGAACGGGTCATTCAACTGACGTGATTTTGAGAGAAGGCTTGACGGCGAAGCGTCCGCGAAAAAGCAGTCGCGGGTGCGGCTCCCAAGGCCGGGGAGCCCCTTGAAGCCGTCCTTGCATGCGAGGATCTGACCGTGCACGTTCTGACCAAGATTTTCATCGTGCTGGTGTCGCTTCTGGCGGTTCTGCTGGTGCCGCTGGTGGTGGTGTACGCGTACAACGAGAACAGCTTCCAGACCCGGTACCAGGAGGCCGAGGCCCAGACGATTGCGGCCCGGGCCGATCTTCAGGCCCAGCGGACCGGCAGCGAGGCGGAACGGGCCCGCACCGGCCTGGAGCTTCAGAAGCTCGGCGACGAGAACCGCACCCTCCAGTCGGAGTCGGACCAGCAGGCCTCGGAGATCCGTGCCCTGGAGCTGCGTCTGGCCGAGGCCGAGAGCAATCGGGCGGAGATCGATGCCAAGCTGACGACCCTGGCCTCGGCCCTCGATGCCGGTCATCGCCTCACCGCATCGCTCATCGAGGAGGTCCGCAATCTGCGGCGGGAAGCGCTGGCGGCGGAGCGTGAGCGCGTCCAGCTTGATGAGTCGCTGCGGGACGCGCAAGCCCAGTTGGATGTGGCGGTCGAGGCCCGGCGGGCCCTCCAGGAGCAGTTGCAGCGTCTGAAGGACGAGCAGGCCACGGCCCTGGGCAAGCTTGCCCAGTACACCGAGGTGTACGGTGAGCTGAAGGTCGACATCGAGGGGGCGGGCACCGTGCCCATCACCGAGGATCTTGACGCCACCATTATCGCCGTTCGCCGCAGCAGCGATCAGGTTCTGGCGGAGATCGATGCCGGCTCCCGGGACGGCGTCCAGGAAGGCTGGGTGATGACCATCGGGTATGGCGGCAACTTCGTCGGCCGCCTGCGGATCATCTCCGTGGACATCAACCGAGCCACCGGCATCGTGGAGCTGGAGGACGTGACCAATCGCCGCGTGGAGATCGGGTACCTGGCCTACGCCCGGGCCGGGCGGTGAGCGATTTCACCGGATCTCCCCACCCCAGGAGAGTGTGCAGATGAGTCAATTCAACGCTCCAGTGAGACGGGCCGGCGGCAGTCTGGACGTCTACACGGGTCTGCTGTTCGTGGCGTTCCTGGTCCTCGTGGTGGGGGTGGCCATGCTGGCCATGCGGAACCTGGAGCATTCAAAGGTGGGCAATTCGCCGGGAGGCGTGATCAAGCTCGTGGGGCGGTGAGCCCCTCCGGCCGGGCTTTCGGGGAGGTTCGGCCGCCCCGTTGTGCACATTCCACCAGCGTCGGCGCACCGCCGACGCTGTTTTTCGTATCATGCAGGCGCAGGCGACCGTTTGCCGAAGGGCTTGCCGGCCGGACGCCCGGTTTGCCCCACCTGCCTCGGCGACCAGACGGAGATCACCAAAGGTGTTTCTCGATAGATTCCTTGGCTGGTTCAGCGTCGACATGGGCATCGACCTGGGAACCTGTACCACCCTCGTGTGCGTTCGAGGTGAAGGCATCGTGCTCAACGAGCCGTCCGTGGTCGCGGTGAAGCGCGGCACGAACCGCGTGCTCAACAACGGCAACGCCGTGGGATGGTCGGCCAAGGAGATGCTCGGCAAGACGCCCGGTTCGATCTCGGCGATTCGCCCGCTGAAGGACGGCGTGATCAGCGACTTCGAAATCACGGAAGCGATGTTGAGCTATTTCATCCGCAAGGTGAACGGGCGCAGCCGCGTGCTTGGTCCGCGGGTGGTCATCGCCGTGCCGAGCGGGATCACCGCGGTGGAGAAGCGGGCGGTGCTGGATTCGGCGGAGCGCGCCGGGGCCCGCCGCGTCTATCTCGTCGAGGAGCCGATGGCCGCGGGCATCGGCGCCGGTCTGCCCATCGTCGAGCCGACGGCGTCGATGATCGTGGACATCGGCGGCGGAACCACCGAGGTCGCCATCATGTCCCTCGCCGACATCGCCACCTGCGAATCGGTGCGCGTGGCCGGCGATGACATGGACGAGGCGATCATGAGCTACATGAAGAAGACCTACAACCTCACGATCGGCGAGCAGACCGCCGAGCGGATCAAGATCGAGATCGGCACCGCCGCCCCGGTCGGCGAGCCGCAGACGATGGACGTGCGCGGCCGCGACAATATCTCGGGCCTGCCCCGCAAGACCGTGGTCACCAGCGAGGAGATCCGCGAGGCGCTGCAGGAGCCGGTGGCGGCGATCGTGGAAACGGTGACCCGCACCCTGGAGCGGGCCGAGCCGGAATTGGCCGCCGACCTTATCGACAACGGCATCTGCCTCGTGGGCGGCGGATCGCTGTTGCGGGGCATCGACGTCGTGTTCTCCAACGCCACGGGCCTGGACGTGCGAATTGCCGATGATCCCACCACCTGCGTGGCCCGGGGAACCGCCATCTACCTGGAGAATCTCGAGGAGTGGAAGGCGACGATGGAGTCGGACACGGACGACTTCTGATCGCGGCAGGCGGCGGCGCCGGCATGCCCTGCGCCCAAGCGCCCGAGGAGGAGGCCGCCCGGCGCCGACGTGTCGGGAGGATCGTTGGCCGAGATTGTGTTTCCTGACGGCTCCAATGCCCAGACGTCTCGATGCTCCGGACTTGTGACGTTCATTCACCCGCCTCCACATGCTCCGATCGCGTGCCCGTTTCCAGCTTGCCTTCCCCCTCACGCTCATCGTGACGCTGGCGGTGGCGCTGCTGCCGGCCTCCTGGCGGTTGTCCTGGCAGGGTGATCTGGCCGGCATCGTGCAGATCTTTCTCATGCCTTTTTCACACGCCGGCAACGCCCTGGGCGGATGGCTGCGCCCGGCGCCGTCGGCGGTCGATGATCTGTCGGCCGGCGAGCTCGATCTGCAGCGCATCCTCGAGGACCGGGACCTGGCCCGGGCCGAATACCACCGGCAGCGCCAGCGGGTGGCGGAACTGGAAGAGCAACTGAGGCAACTGCAGCAGATTCCGCCCGAGACGCTACGGATGGCCAGCAGCAGCGTAATTGCGCACATCGCCGCCCGGCATCCGCTCTCGCCTCTTGGCGTGGTGAAGCTCAAGCTCCTGCGCGGCGCCGTCGGCGAGATCGGCCCCAACACCATCGCGGTCTACGCCGGCGTTCACCTGCTGGGCCGCGTGGTGGGCGAGCCGTCCGGCTCGACCTGCTCGCTGCGCCCCATCACCAATCCGGACACGGGCGCCATCCGCGGGCGTGTGTTTCCCCGCGATGACCCGCTCGGGGTGGGGACGTTGACGCTTCTGGAGCCCACCGGGGCCGGCGCCTTCACCGCCGAGGTCGACCGCGAGGCGGTCCTGCACGAAGGCGATGTGCTCAGGCTCGATGATCGGCGCTGGCCGGCCACGGCCCAGGGCATGGTCCTCGGCGAGATCGAATCGCTGCGCGTCAACGATCAGGAACCGCTGCGCGAGACGATCACCGTCCGGCCGGTCTATCAAGTGCAGCATGTCGCCTCGGTCACGCTCATCATCGAACGTCCGGCGGGCGACGATGAATCGGCCGGCGGGGAGGACCCGCCATGAGGTGGCCCATCTTCGCGCTCTTCGCCTATCTCTTCCTCGTGCTCGAGGTGAGCCTGCGCAACGTGCTCATCCTCGGCCCGGTCGGACCGAGCTTCGTGATCGTGCTGGTGGTGTTCGTCTCGCTCTTTGCGCCGCGGATGACCGCCCTGTGGGCGTGCTGGATCCTCGGCCTGCTGGCGGACCTGTGCACGCCGCTCATGCAGGGGGCGGATATGGTCGGCCCCCTCATCGGTCCCCACGCCCTCGGTTATGTCTTCGGCGGTTACCTCATCCTCCAGCTTCGGGCGATGCTCTTCCGCCGACGAGCGCTGACGCTGGCGGTGATGACCGCGATCTCTCTTACCGCCGCCAGCCTCGTGGTGGTGTTCATCTACGCGGTGCACGGCTGGTATCCCGGCGAAGCGCTGGCCTGGGCGGACATGCGCCCCGTCGGCGAGCTGTTGAGACGGCTGGGCGTGGCCCTCTATTCCGGCCTGCTCGCCCTGCTCATCGGGCCCGTGCTGGTCTGGACCGCGCCCGCCTGGGCCTTCCGCGCCGGATCGCAGCCGCACATGGTCCGGCGTTAGAATGGCCGCCGAGGGTCGCTGAACCGGCTTCAGTCGCGGACGGGAAACACCATGGCCTCACACCAGACCAACCGGATGATCATATTCGACGACGGGCTGGGTCAGCTCGGGCCGATGACCGATCTGCGGGCCTCCTTCGAGATTCGCAGCGGGATGTACACCACGGCCGGGCGCCTTTGCGCCCAATATCCCAAGACGCTGGCCGGCTACCGGGTGCCGCAGCGCCTGGAGACCGTGGTGGCCGAGCGCGCCAACGCACCCGTCAACGTCCTGCCCGATGAAGAGGTTCTTTACTGCGTCAACGGCCGCTGGGCGATGCCCGATCCCGATCTGAACCTGACTGTGGGCGAGGCCCTGGTCGAGGGGCCGACGGACCATGTTGTCGCGGTCCTCTTCCGTCATGCCGATGCCGAGTACTTCCTCTCGACCGGCCAACTTCACGAGCGGGCCCGCATCAAGCGCCTGTCGCAGCGCGTGCTCTACCGCTACCCGTGGGATGTGATCGCCTCGCTGAAGGAGACGATTCCGCACGACATCCTGACCGTGCGCCTCCTCGATGCGAGGCTGCCGGGCGAAGGCGCGACCGTCATGGGGCAGCATCCCGTCGAGGTGCATCGGACGGCTTGGGTCGGTCCCAACGTCGTCTTCGACGCCGAGGCCGGGCCGATCATCGTCCACGAGAACGCCGTCATCAGGCCTGGCTGCGTGCTCTGCGGGCCCTGCTCGATCGGAGCCGGCTCGACCGTGGTCGATCATGCCCTGATCAAGGCGAACACGGTCATCGGCCCGGTGTGCAAGGTGGGCGGGGAGATCGGCGCCACCATCTTCCAGGGCTATTCCAACAAAAGCCATGACGGCCACCTAGGCGATTCCTGGATCGGCAAGTGGGTCAACTTCGGCGCCGGCACCACGAATTCCAACCTGCTGAACACCTATGGCGAAGTCACCATGCGCATCGAGCCGGACGGGTCGCGCCATCGCACCGGCCTGACCTTCCTCGGGGCGATCGTCGGCGATCACGTGAAGACCGCGATCAACACGAGCCTCATGACCGGCACGTGCCTCGGCACCGGAGCCATGATCGCCCGCTCCACGCCTCCCCCCACCATCGTGCGCCGCTTCGCCTGGCTCACCGATGATGGCGATCGCACGTTCCAGTACGACAAGTTCATCGAGACGATGAAAGCAATGATGGAGCGGCGCGATCAGAAGCCCGGCCCGGGCTACCTGGGGCTGGTGAAGGAGTTGTACGACGCCTGTGCGGGCGCGAAATCGCCGGCGACCTGATGCCGGGCCGTCGCCTCCTGCGTGTCTGGTCGCGCCCGCGGATATGCATCCGCGGCTACCATGGATCGCGTCATGAAACGATGGCTCGTTCGCTCGGTAGGCCTGATTCTCCTCGGCTTTGCTGCAAGTCTGATCGTGGCGGTATCGATCTGGCTTTCGGCCGGCGGCCCGCCGCCGCCGGATACTCTCGATGATTCGGAGACCATCTCGACGGTGAGCGCGGCGGATGTTGCGATCTGGCGCCGGCGCCGCAGTGCGGGTTGGCCGGAACAACCGGATCAGGCGTATTGGGATGAGTTCTCCTTCGGCCGATCCTGCCGAACATTGCTCGCCATAACCGGGGAATTCGACCGCACCGGGCTCACCGATGACGAGTGGGACAGGCAAGCGAGATCGCGCAGTTTCTATCACGTTGACGTTGTCGAAACCGGATGGCCGGCTCACTTTCTTGCGATCGAGTTCTGGTGGGAAGCCCATTATCACACTCCGTTCACGGAATATACCGGAGGGCTTCAACTCGGCCGAGTCCTGCTGCCGAAGCGAGTGCTCTGGCGCGGCCTCATCCTTGACACCCTGTTCTACGCGGTTCTGATCGGGCTTCTTCTGGTTGGGGCCTCTCAGGGCAGGGCCCGCCTTCGCAAGGCGCGGGACCGATGTCCAAAGTGCGCGTACGATCTCCGCGGCGACCTCGACACCGGTTGCCCGGAATGCGGCTGGAACCGCGAGAAGGAGACAGCATCTTGAGGTTTAAGAAACCCGTTCTGATCTTGATCCTCTTCATCCTTATCGCTGCTGCGATCAATTTTCCTTTCGCGACGTTCTTCCTGAAGTCACGTCGTGACGCCAAAGGCGCAACCGTAGCCCAAATCACCGGCCCGGAGGCGGTTGCGCTAGGCTGGCCGAGCGACACGCCTCACGAGACTGAGTGGCCGCAGCCAGGGCAGTGGCAAGAGACCCGGTCTTTCGCGTATCGGCACATCCAGGTCTGGGGCGGGGGATCGCATCAGATGGAATACCAACTGATCGGTTGGCCTTTGCCGGTATACGAACAGGTGCAAATGTGGTGGCCATGGAATGACCCGACATGGCAGACCACTGAACAACACGACCCGGCCCTTGGCGTTTGTTGGTCAGGCGCTTTGTTGAACCCGATCATCGTTGGCGGCGCGGCATGGCTGGTGCTGGTGATGCCGATCTTTGTCGGTGTGTCCCTTCGAAAACAACTTCGCACACTACGCGGCCACTGCATCAAGTGCGGTTATGATCTGCGCGGCGATCTGGAGGCCGGTTGCCCGGAATGCGGTTGGAACCGCTCGGCCGTCGATGGGGCGCGGCGGGAGGGGGGGTCTTCCGAGTAGCGTCGGTGCCCCGGGCAAGCCCGGGGCTATATGGGACGGGTTGCGTTCTGGTTGTCTGTGCTAGTATGGCCCTTGCATGACGAACGTCGAATCAAAAACAAAAACGCTCTACCTCATCGACGGGCACGCGCAGTTCTTCCGCGCCTACTACGCCATCCGCGGCGGGATGAGCAGCCCCGTCACGGGCGAGCCGACGCATTTGACCTTCGGCTTCGTCGGTATGCTCCTCAAGCTGCTGCGCGATTACAAGCCCGATTACCTCGTGGTCGCGATTGATGTGAGCGGCGACAAGGGCACCTTCCGCAGCGAACTCTATCCCGAGTACAAGGCCAATCGCGAGGAGCCGCCCGACGACTTTGGCCCCCAGGTCCGGCGCTGCCTGGCCCTGCTGCAGCAGATGCGCATTCCCATCCTCGGCGAGGAGGGCGTGGAGGCCGATGATGTCATCGCCTCGCTGGTGAAGAAGCTGCGCGCTGAGCATCCCGATGTGAACATCCGCATCGTGTCGCGCGACAAGGATCTCACGCAGCTTCTCGGCGAGGGCGTGGAGATGCTCGATCCTCACAAGGACGAGTTCGTCGCCGCCGCCGACATCTTCAAGACCGAGGGCGTGCGGCCCGAGCAGGTGGTGGACATCCTCGCCCTCATGGGCGACACCGTCGACAACGTGCCCGGCGTGCCGGGCATCGGCCCCAAGACCGCCGCCAAGCTCATCCTCGAATACGGCTCCGTCGAGAACCTGCTGGCCCATCTCGATGAGATCAAGGGCAAGCGGCGCGAGAACCTCGAGGCGTCGAAAGATGCCATCGACCTCGCCCGGCGGCTGGTGGTGTTGAAGGATGATGTCGATTGCGATTTCGATCTGGCCGGCGCCGAAACCGATCCGGCGAAGCTGCCTGTTTCCGGTTTGATGCAGGCATTCACCGAGCTTGGGTTCAATGTTCACAAGCAGACGTTGAAGGCGCTGACGGGTGTTGAAGAGAATGCGCCATTGCCCGCGGCAGGGGCGCCCGCCAGACCGTCGGCGCCGGCGGATGCGATCGGGGAAACGCTGTTCGGCGCCGAGCAGCGCGAAACCGCAAGCGGGGGAGCGGCGGGGCGCGTTATGACCGCCGACTACAGCGCCATCACCACGGAAAAGGAACTGAGCGCGCTGGTCAAGCGCATCCGCGCCGCCGGCACGTTCGCCGTCGACACCGAGACGGATTCGCTGTCTCCTGTGCAGGCGAATCTGTGCGGCGTGTCGATCGCGCTCGAGCCCGGCGCCGCGTATTACATTCCCACCCGCTCGCCCGAGCCGTCGACGCATCTCGACACCGAGACTGTGCTCGACCTTCTCAAGCCCGTCCTCGAAGATGAATCGCTCACCAAGATCGGTCACAACCTCAAGTACGATCTGAACGTGCTTCGCCATCACGGCGTGCGTATCCGGGGGCCGATGTTCGACACGATGGTGGCCAGCTACGTCATCGACGCGACGCGCTCCAGCCACAAGATGGACATCCTCGCCCTGGCGATCCTCAACCACATCTGCATTCCGCTCACCGATCTCATCGGCAAAGGGGAGAATCAGATCACGTTCGACCAGGTCCCGCTGGAGCAGGCTGTTCCATACGCGGCGGAAGATGCGGACATCACGCTTCAACTGCGCGATGCCTTCGCCCCGCAGATCAAGGCGATGGGTCTGACCGATCTCTTCGAAGACGTCGAGATGCCGCTCGTGGAGGTGCTGGCCGAGCTGGAATTCAACGGCATCCGCGTCGATCCGGACGAACTGGAGCGCCAGCGGGCCAATCTCAGCCGGCGCATCGAGAAGCTGCGGAAGAGCATCGCCGATTCCGCTCCGCATCCGTTCAATCCCGATTCGCCCAAACAGCTCGCGGTCGCCCTGTTCAACAAGCCGGATGCCGAGCCGCCGGGTCTGGGTTTGAAGCCTCTCAAGCGAGGCAAGACCGGCCCGTCCACCGACCAGGAAGTCCTCGAGAAGCTCGCCGACGATCCGGCCGTCGATTCGCCCGTGCCGGGCCTGATCATCGAGTATCGCCGGCTCACCAAGCTCGTGAACACGTATCTCGTCGCGCTGAAGGAGTTCATCAACCCCGACACCGGCCGCGTCCACGCCTCCTTCAACCAGACGGTCACCGCGACCGGACGGCTCAGCTCGTCCGATCCTAATCTCCAGAACATCCCCATCCGAACCGATGTCGGGCGCGAGATCCGCCGGGCCTTCGTCGCCGAGGATGGCAATGTCCTCATCACCGCCGATTACTCCCAGATCGAGCTGCGCCTGCTCGCGCATCTTTCCGAGGATCCGGCCCTGATCGAGGCCTTCCGCGCGGGCCTGGACATCCATCGCGCCGTGGCGGCGGAGGTGTTCGCCGTCGACGCGGATGACGTCACCGCCGCCCAGCGCGGCACGGCCAAGATGGTCAACTTCGGCATCGTGTACGGCATTACGCCCTTCGGGCTGGCCCGGCGACTGGGTGGCGAGATCTCCGTCGAGGAGGCGGGCCGGATCATCGAGGAATACAAGGATCGGTATCGCGGCATCGATGCCTTCCTCGCCCGCTGCGTCGCCGAGGCCCAGGCCGAAGGCCACGTCCAGACCATCCTCAAGCGACGCCGCAAGATCCCCGAGGTCAACGCCCGCAATTCCCAGCAGCGAGCTCTCGGCGAGCGCATGGCCATCAACACCGTCGTGCAGGGCAGCGCCGCCGATCTCATCAAGCTGGCCATGATCGATCTCCATCGCCGCCTGCCCGGGGCATTCCCAGATGCGCGGATGTTGCTCCAGATCCACGATGAACTGGTCTTCGAGGCGCCCGAAGACCAGGCCGAGGCGGTGCAGGCGTTCGTCGCGCAGCGCATGGAGGCGGCGATGGAGCTGAAAGTGCCGCTCGTTGTCGATGCCGCACGCTCCACGAGCTGGATCGACGCGAAGTGACCACCCGCGGCCCCCGGAATTGGCCCCCGGAATCAGTCCCCGGCGTCGACATTCGCCTCCCAATAGCCGCGACCCGATGGGTCGTGGCCCCCGGAATCAACCCCCCGCCGCAGGTCCGCATACTCGCAACCCCCCCCGGCGCGGCCGGGAGGGCGGAAACTTGCCGCCCTCCGCTCATCCCTCGCTTGACTGTGGCCGACCCTGAGCTACAGTGATTGCCGCGCCCGGCCGACCTGCCGGCGCGCATGCCACCCAAAACGGGGCGGTAGCTCAATTGGATAGAGTACCGGACTGTCGATCCGGTGGTTGCGGGTTCGAGTCCCGTCCGCCTCGCTTCGTAGACCCCTGCCCGGCAGGGGTTTATCGCTTGTTGTGGCGAACCGCCCGCCCGACTCACGGCCGGGCAGTGCGCCCCCCGGTGCGCCGACCGATGGTTCGCAGGCGGGGTGTGAATCCACATCGATGCCTCCCTCAGTCCGCCTCGCCCACGATCCGAATCGCGCCAGCCTCCAGCAGCGGCTCCAGAAGACCGGCCGCCCCGCCGTGCTCGATGATCCGCCCGTTGACGACCCGATCGATGTTCACCGCGGTGAACTCCAGCCTCTTCCCGGTCGGCCGCATGCCGAACCATTCGCCCTCGTGCGTCCCCCTCGCCGTCACGCGACTGACGACCCACTCGCCCTCGGCGATCTGCTGCTCGACCGTCAAGTGCAGATCGGGGTAGGTGCTTCGCACGCCGAGCACGTGCCGCCGTGCGCCTTCCAGCCCGATCGGATGCCGCACGTTGCGATGCATCTCCGCATAGTCGGGCGAGATGAACTCGCCGATCCGCTCGACATCTCCGGTGCTGATGACCTGCTCGTAGTATCGCCGGACGAGTCGCTTGTTCTGATCCGCTGTCATGGCGAGCCTCCATCGATTGGGTCTGGGGTGTGGGGTCTTGGGTCTTGGGACTGGGGTCTGGGGCGCGCCCGGCCCCGCCCACTTCAGTGGGCCGGGGTTTGGCTGGGACAGGGGCCGGGGGTGAGGGTTGCCTTCTGTCAGGGCACATTCTCTCTGCAAATCCACCAACTTTCTGCACCGCGACCGCGACCGCGACCGCCCGACCCAATTTGCGCGCGCGCTTTTGACAAAGGGGTTTAGGTTGTGCGCACAATCGTGACCGCGCCCGCCGGCCCGCGGAAGCGCCGCCGCCGGCCGCCGCGCTGTAAGCCACGCCAGCCACAATCTTTACGCACCGCACCGGATTGTTGTCTCTGTTCATCATGGCACCAGCCTCGCAGCCGCATCCAGCCCCCCTCGACCGTCCCCTCCCCCTATGGCCCGATCGGCCCCGGATGCGCGCGCAACAGCGGTCTCAAGCCGGCCGGCGTGTGAGCAGGCAGCGACCCTGCCGCCGTTGACGCGGGATATGCCGATCGATATATTCGCATCTATCTGAGGGTGATCGGGGCAAGGCCGCTCCAGGTGCCGGGAAGGATCCGGGCGGTTGCCAACCATCAACCTGGAGGTGCCGGACATGTGGATTCCTGCTTGGTGGAGGGCTCTCAGGCAGTTCAGTCGGCCAGAACTGCCGCGCGCTTATTGGCGGCGAGGCCGCGCGGTCTTCGAGCCGGACCCGGATGTCATCTTCCGGCTGATCGAGTTCGTGGCGCAGGAAATGGAAGCACATCGCCGCCGACAGGCATGGGTTTTTCGAGAGGCGGTGATCGTCATTGGCATCCTGACGTGGGCCGCGTTCTCCGTTCCGGTAGTTCGATCCGCCGATTTCTTGTATCGCGCCATCACCGGAGGCGTAACCGCGATTATCTGCATCATTATTGGTGTCGTCGGCTGGTATATCGTCTTCCTCTATCGCCATCGCATCTATCACCTTCGGAAGCGCCGGGAGGAACTGGTGTCATACCTGCGTCCTGAATGGGAGGATGAGCGACGGGCGAACTTGGCGCTCCAACATTCACGGCCGGAAGATCCGCGACCAGTGGAGAGGCCCCGGCCGAGAGCAGAGCGCTACAAGCGAGCCACCTGGCTTTTCCCCCCCATCGGCCCTCCCATCAGTTCCGTGGCCTATGGATGGCTGTTGATCCCCGTTGGTGTGCTGTCCTTCGCCTTGAACATTGCTGCCATTGGCATCACGTCTGAGAACTCGGGCACCCAGCAGCCGAATCGAACCGGCGCGCAGACCTGGCAGGTCGAGGGCGATCGCGTCGTCAACACCGACAGCACGCCCGTCGACAGCGCCGATCAGGACGCATGCATCGCGCTCATCAGACCGGACGGTCAGTGATCCAGTGCACAGCGTGAGCTTCTGACCCTTCATCCGGCCGCTCGGCACACAGACTCTGACTCGACCGATTCCCGCCGCGGCATCGCCCCCGGCACCCCCCCCGGGGGCGGCCCGCGGCCGCGGCGCGCCTACGCTTTCAGGTTCGGACCTGGGAGATCCTGACCCGTGCGACCGTTTTCTCTGCTCATCAAGCCCGCTTCCGCCGATTGCAATCTCCGCTGCGATTACTGTTTCTATCTCGAGAAATGCAGGCTTTATCCGCAGTCCAGCCGGCATCGGATGTCCGAGGAAGTCCTCTCGCGGCTCGTGCGCAGCTATCTCGACACCGAGCAGCCCGTCCACACCTTCGCCTGGCAGGGCGGCGAGCCCACCCTCATGGGCCTCGAGTTCTTCCGCCGTGTGACCGACCTTCAGGCCGAGCACGGCCGGGCGGGCACCGCCGTCGCCAACGGCCTCCAGACCAACGCCACCCTCATCGATGATGCGCTGGCCGAGCATTTGGCGCAATACCGCTTCCTCGTCGGGTGCAGCCTCGACGGCCCGGCGCGAATGCACAACCGCTATCGCCGCGCCCTCAGCGGCAAGCCGTCGCACGCCGATGTGCTGCGCGGCATCCGCACACTTCAGCGGCACCAGGTCGAGTTCAACATCCTTGTGCTCGTGAGCCGTGCGAACGTGCGGCACGCGCGGGAGGTCTATCGCTACCTCACCGACCAGGGCTTTCTCTTTCACCAGTACATCCCGTGCGTCGAGTTCAACGAGCAGGGCGAGCCGGAGCCGATCAGCATCACCGGCGATGAATGGGGCGCCTTCCTCTGCGCGATCTTCAAGGAGTGGTACCCGGATGATATCTACACCGTTTCCGTGCGGAACTTCGATGCGCTCCTGAACCGGCTCGTGGACGGGACGGTGGTGGTCTGCACGATGGGCGACAACTGCTGCCAGTATTTCGTGGTCGAGCACAACGGCGACATCTACCCCTGCGATTTCTTCGTCGATGAAGATCTCAAGCTCGGCAACATTATGAATGCGTCCTGGGAGGATCTGCTGGCGTGTCGTACCTACTGCGATTTCGGGGCGCGCAAGCGGAAGTGGCACGCCGCGTGCAGCACCTGCGATTGCCTTGATCTCTGCTCCGGCGACTGCCTGAAGCATCGTATGTATGCGGGCAATCCGCCGCAGAACCGAAGCCGCCTCTGTTCGGGCATCAAGCAGTTCATCGGGCATACGCGCACGCACTTCGAGGCGCTGGCGCAGCAGGTGCGCCGGGAGCGGAGCGCGCAGGGGCAGTGGCCGGTTCAGACGTGAGGCGCGAGGTGCGCGGGCGCGGACCCGTGGATTATGGCTGGCGCGCCTTCGCGACGGCCTGCGCCGCCCAGCGCTGCATCGATTCGCCGTCGAGCTTTCCCCAGTAGATGCGGATGTCGCGCAGCGTGCCGGTAAAGGGGCACTCGCTGTTGTATGGGCCGACGTACGAGCCGCCGTCGCGGCCGATGGTGAGGGGATCGGCGGGCTTGCTGACAATCAGCGCGCCGTCGGCGGAGGCGATCTCCCGCCCGTTGAGAAAGAGCCCCAGCCTTCCTTCGGTATCGATCGTGCCCGCGATATGCACGGGTTCGTTGGATGAAATGGCGCGCTCGCCGACCACCTCGAAGAGCGTCCCGCCGCTTCGAACGGCGAAGTGAGGTCGACCATCACGCATGAACAGACTGTAGCCGTGTGCTTCGCCTCCGTGCGCGATGAGCACGCCGTCCATAGCCTCGGCGCAGCCCGCGCCGACCGTGAGCGGCTTTGCGGATGGATCGAGATCATCCCGCGCGATCGCATCGGCCTGATCCAGATGAAGAACCAGTTCGGTCGCAACGGAAGCCGCCCTCCGCCGCAGGATGGGCTGCGTGATCTGGGCAATGGGCGCTTCGGGATCGGTGTCGCCGTACTGCGCCTGGAGACGCGTAAGCTGAGCCTTCAGCTCGGCGACGATCGGCGCGTAGGCGGGATCGTCGTAGACACTGCGCATCTCGTTGGGATCGGACGCGAGGTCGAAGAGCTCCCATTCGCCGAGCTGGTAGTAGTAGATCAGCTTGTAACGATCCGTGCGCACGCCGTATTGACGCGGAACGGAGTGGACGGCGGGGAACTCGTAATAGTGATAATAGACGGCGTCCCGCCAGTTGCGCGCCTGCCCGTTCGTAAGAATCGGGAGTATGCTGCGGCCCTGCATCTGGGTCGGTATCTTGACGCCGGCCGCATCGAGGAACGTCGGCGCGAAATCGAGATTCTGCACGAGCTGCGTGTTCTTCCCGCCCGCTTCGATCCGGCCGGGCCAGCGCACGATGAGCGGCATGCGGAGCGACTCTTCGTACATCCAGCGCTTGTCATACCAGCCGTGCTCGCCGAGATAGAACCCCTGGTCTGAGGAGTAGATGACAATCGTGTTCTCCGCGAGCCCCGAGTCATCAAGATAATGAAGCAGGCGACCGACGTTGTCATCGATCGAAGCGATCGTGCGCAGGTAGTCCTTGATGTATCGCTGGTACTGCCAGCGGGTGAGATCATCACCTTCGAGATTCGCCTCGCGGAACGCGGCATTCTTTGTGTCGTAGGCGGCGTTCCACCGGGCGAGCTGCTCCTCCGTGAGATTGCCCGGTGGGATGAGCTTGAGGTCATGCGGGGACAGGTGATGAGCGACCGTCATCTCCTGGTTCTTCGCGCCGCTGGCGCGCCCTTCGTAACCATCGAACAGCGTCGCCGGCTCGGGGATCGTGACATCATCATAAGTCGCCAGATGATCCGGGCCCGGCTGCCAGTTGCGGTGCGGCGCCTTGTTCTGGCACATCAACACGAACGGCTTATCCGTATCGCGCTTACTCTTGAGCCAGTCCAGAGCGAGGTCGGTGATGATGTTGGTCGTATAGCCGGTGTGCTGGACGATTCCGCCTGCCGTCTTCATCGGCGGATTGTAATACGGCCCCTGGCCGATGAGGACTTCCCAGTAATCGAAGCCGGTCGGATCGGATTTCAGATGCCACTTGCCGATCATCGCCGTTTCGTAACCGGCCTGCTGGAGGAGCTTGGGGAAGGTCAACTGGGAGCCGTCGAACACCTCCCCGTTCGTCGGCACGCCGTTGAGGTGGCTGTGTTTCCCGGTCAGAATCACCGCGCGACTCGGGGCGCAGATCGAGTTGGTGACGAAGCAGTTGGCGAAGAGCATGCCTTCCGCGGCCAGGCGGTCGATGTTCGGCGTCCGGTTGATTTGTGATCCGTACGCGCTGATCGCCTGGGCGGCATGATCGTCGGAGAAGATGAAGATGATATTGGGTCGAACGCCGGCGCGCGGCGATGCGGTCTGGCCGGCCGCGCAGCCGGCGAGGACGAGAATGTTAAGTGTAATAACGATGGTGAGCCATAATGCCTTGATGCTATTCATAGTCCGGTCCTCTCGGTCATCGCCGCCGGCAGTCCGTCTTGCCGGCGCGATGGGTCAGGCGGGAAGATGCTCTCAACGAAATGCGATGGGCTCAATACCATGACGGCCCCTCTGTTTGCACGAAGCGGTACAACTCGATGAGCCGGTCGGACATCTGCTTCAATCGATCGGGATGCTCATCGGCGATGTCGTTTCGTTCGCCGACGTCACGGCGGAGATTGTAGAGTTCGAAGTCGGTGAGCTGCGCCGTCTTGATGAGCGTCATCGCCTCTTCACTCACATTGCCGCTGATCGGCTTGACCGGCCCGTCCCAGCGCGCGAGGATCTTCCAGTCGCCGATTCGCATCGCCGCCCTGGGCGCGCTGAGCGCTCGATAGTAGCTCCAGAACAGCGGCGTGCGGCGATGGAGCGTGCGACCGGCGAGAATCGGCGTGATGTCTGTGCCGTCGATGATTCGATCGCCGGGGATCTCGACGCCGGCGATGTGGCAGAGCGTAGGCAGGAGATCGACGCCGCTGATCGGCTCGCGGCTGATCGTCCCGGGCCTGGTGTGGCCGGGCCATCTGATGATGCCGGGCACGCGGATCCCGCCGTCGTAGATGTGGAGCTTCATTTCGCGAAGCGGTCCCGGGGACCCGTGCGATCGCCAGGCGCTGCGATATCGATTCAGCGTCTCGGGCCCGTTGTCGGATGTGAAGAGGACGAACGTGTCATCCGCGAGTTCGAGTTCATCAAGCGCGGCCATGAGCCTGCCGACGGCCGCATCCATGTTCGTAACATTGGCGTAGTACGTCGCCTGTCCCTTTTGCGGTGCGGCTTCGTAGGTCGCTTCGAGTTCGGGCGGCGAAGCGACGGGTTCGTGCGGCTCATGGAAACACACAAACAGGAAGAAGGGCCTGGCGGCATCGCGCGTTTGCGAGAGCCACCCGAGTGCTTCATCGGCGACGATGGAGCAGGAATATCCCTGGAGGGGGCCGACCGGGTCGCCGTTCCGCACGAAGTTCTGAGGGTTACAATGGGACGGCGAGGCATTATTCTGCGTGCTGAACCAGTAGTCGAAGCCGTGATCATCTGGCTGCGGCTGCTCGGGCGTGTTGAAGGCGCCGTTGCAGTGCCATTTGCCGACGTGGCAGGTGGCGTAGCCGGCCCGCTGCAGAATCGATGCGATGGTCATCTCGCCGCGCGGCAGATGCATCGTGTGGCTGTCAGGTATCCAGTCATAGACGCCTGCGCGATTGGGCGTGCGGCCGGTGAGCATGCCCGCGCGGGACGGCGAGCAGACCGGCGCCGAGGCGTAACAGTCGGTGAGACGCACACCTTGCGTGGCGAGGCGATCGAGATTCGGCGTGCGGATGGCCGGATGACCGTAGCACGCGAGATCGCCATAGCCGAGATCATCACAGAGAATGATGAGGAAGTTCGGTCTGTCATCGTCGGCCGCTGCCGATTGGGGAGGGGGAATGATCGACAGAGCCAGAAGCGATGTCGAAACACAGACCATCTTGCGAGCGTTCATTCGTGTTCTCTCCACGCGGGGGGTCGAAGGGCGCGCGGGCGGGCGGAAGGCGCTACTTCCCGTCGAAGCTGACAACGATGCGGCCGGCCTCGTTCGACGATGTAGACTGGATATGCCGCAAAACACGTTCCGGACCGGCATCCAGTTCGCCGATGCGCACGGTGTACAGGCCGCGGCGAAAGACCTTCGGCTGGAACGCGGTTCCGGAGATGCGAAGCGTGTAGACGATCTCGTCGTTCGATTCGTCGATGATCTGGATCACGGGATTCACCATGCCTTGAACGTCGAGGGCCGGGAGATAACCACGCGGCGGGCGGCCATCATTGTCGAGCTGGTGAATCGTGATCGGCCAGCCCTCGTACTGGCCGCCGGTTGAAGGATCGTGCGGATCGGCGAAGCGCGGCCAGCATTCGAAGGTGATGGTGCGATCGACCTTGTCCAGTCGAACGATGCCGTAGCCGGGCATGCGATCGTGCAGATCGGCGGGTGCGCGGCCGGTATCGCGCGGGTTGGTGCACGCATAGACCGTGACCTTGTTGCGGAAACCATCGAGATGGTCACCGGCCCAGGTGGGAGCGCCTTCCGGTCGATTCGATGCCTCGGTCGGCGGCAGCCATTGCCGGGGGTAGAAGTTGGCGACGGACGGGACGCAGAACGACCAGATCGCATCACGATGGTTGTTAATGCCGTGATGCACGACGGTCGCGAGATGCTGATCGCCGCAGACATGGACGGCAAAGGCCTTGCGCAGCAGGCGGACCGCGCGGTTGCGCCCGCTCTGCGGCCAGCCGTTGGAATCGAGGTCGGCGATGAGATAGCTCAGGCCGGCGCCGTGATGCGTGGCGACATTCGCGAAAACGGTTTGCGACAGCGCGACCTTCATGTCCGCATCGCGCCAATCGGCGGCCCACTGTGCGAGGAAGCCGAGCTGCCGTTCACCGAGAAGCTTCAGATGGGGCAGATCGAGCCTCTGCGTGTCGAATTCCGGGTCGTTGAAATGGTCGGTTCGGTTCGTGTTCGTCGGCGGGAGCTTTTCATCAGTGCACCCGCTCTTGAACTTACGATCCTCGAGCACGGCGAAGGAGATGCGGCCGTAATTGAGCTCGGTGTAGTAGACCCCGATGCCCTGCTCGACCGGCGTGGGGTCATACGGGTCGGGCAGATGGCTGGTCTGGGTGCGTTCCACCATGTTCACGAACTCGGGGAGATGAACGTAACCGCCCTCGTTCTGCGTGCGCGCCTTCCGGCCGCCATGACCCCAGAGATTGCCCTGGTACACATCGTGGTCGTCGGGGATCGTGACGGCCGGAATGTCCCTCGTGAGTTCGCGGTAGGCCCAGCACCAGAGATACCACTTGTAGAGATAATCGAGCATGATGTGGCGCCGATCGGCGAAGGTGGGACTGGCGCCTTCGTAGACCTGGTCGCCGGAGAAGAAAAGCACATCCGGCCTGTGTTGCGCGACGTGCGTGACAACGTCGCGATGGGGAAACCACATGCCCGCGACCCAATCGCCCCTTCGGGTAGGGCTCGTCGCGCCCCAACCGCCTCCGATATTATGTGAATTGTTATGATTGCCTGTGAAGGCGGCGAGCACGATCGTCGGCTTGTCGGCGGGATGCCTGCGGATCGTCCCCTCCCATGTGCATGGCGCGGAGGCGCCGCTGCGCGCCCGCAAATCGTAGAGAACGCGGAAGCGATGATCGCGCGTATCATCCCATTGGGGCACGCGGAAGGTGGCGGTGAATGGGGGGGGGAGAATGTCCGCCTCGTCGACGGTGGTCCAGCCGTCATCAGTCTGCAACTGAAGTCGGGCCGTCGGGTTGTCATTTTCCCCGAGCGGCATCATCTGGGCGGTGAGCTTGAGGACGCGGCGGCTGAGCGTGTACTGGCTGGACAGAATCGGACCGAGGGCGCGCGCGGGATCGTGCTGGACCTTCTCGCCCGCCAGTTTCCAGTCGCGGAACCAGAACCTCCCGGCGACTTCATTCTCGGCCGGGGCGCCTGGGTGAGAGACGAGGGCGACGTTGCCGATCAGCCGATCGGCCGCGACCTGCATTTCCTGCTGTCCGAAGATCCGACCGGTTGTGACGTCACGGGTCGTGAGGGTGAGGCGATAGGTTTGGCCCGTCAACGGCTCAGCGCTGAGTTCGAGCAGCGTCTCATCGGGAAGGCGGACCGCGCCGGGGGCGAGATCGCGCGCCGACGGCGGCGGCCACTCGTTGTCAAAGATCATGAGAGTTCCGTTGGCGGCAACGCCGGCGAAAAGACCGGCGCCGCGCCCGCTGATACCGTGCACGATGGCCGCGGAGCGGTAGTCCATGTCGCCGCCGCCGACTCCGATGAGGAAGCCGGCCATGGCGTCGCAGCCTGGCGGGGGCGAATCGGCGTTGAGGAGCCCCGTGCGCACCATCATCTCGAACCCGCCCGGTCCATCTGTAAGCCCGTGCGTGAGGAGATGCACGGTGCGCATCGGAAGGTAGCGTTGCTCGATGCATTCAAGCCGGCCGTCGCGGATGCGCCAGTCCTGGAGCCGATTGGCCCAGCAGTCGGGGCCGACCCATCGCCGGTCGAGGGAATCCTGCCAGTCGGCATGAAACGGCTCGGCGGCTGCCCTGGACGAGCCGAGCACGCAAAGGAGCATCGCAATCGCAAGAGTCGTCGTTCGTAAGGTCATGAATCACGATCCTGACATAACATCAGCAGCGCGCGAAGAGAATCACCGGCCGTCGTCATAGACGGAGGGGAAGACGTCGGACGGGGTGCGCAAACGTCTCGCGAGCGAGAGCATCTGCCGGAGAACCAGCGGATATCGATCGGCGAGGTTGTCCTGCTCGCCGAGGTCGGTGCGCAGATTGAACAGGAAGGTCGTCGTCGCGCCCTGCTTGTCCGTTTGGCGCACAAGTTTCCAGTCACCGCTGCGCACGGCCTGCCGGCGTCCGAGCTCCCAATAGAGCGCGGTATGGCGCGGCTGGTCAAGCGGACGACCGAGGAGGACGGGCAGCATCGAGACGCTGTCGATGTCTGATGGCGGCCGGCCGCAGGCGAGCTCGACGAACGTGGGCAGGATGTCCCAGGATGCGGAGACGTGGTCGGTGGTGCGACCGGCGGGCACGTGCCCCGGCCAGCGCGCGATGAGCGGCACGCGGATCCCGCCCTCGAAGAGGCTTCCCTTCAGGCCGCGAAGCGGGCCCGCGCTCTCGAAGAAGGCCGAATCCGCGCCGCCGGCGTACGTCGGGCCGTTGTCGCTGCTGAACAGCACGAGCGTGTCGTCATCGAGATCGAGCTCATCGAGCAGGGCCATGATTCGACCGATGTCGCGATCCATGTGCGAGACCATGGCCGCATACGCGGCGCGGGGCGTCGCGTGTCCTTCATAATGTCCGCCCTTGAAAGGCGTTTCCGGCCAGCGGCCCTTATATTGCGCCAGCGATTCCTCCGGCACGTGCAGCGAGACGTGCGGGACGGCGTAGGCGATGTAAAGAAAGAACGGCTCATCGGCCTCGCGCGAACGGATGAAGTCGATCGCCTCGGCCGTGATGAGATCCTGTGAATACTGTTGCTTCCCGCCGTCGGCGTTCCCTTCGAGGATCACCTTCTCGTTGTTGCGCCAGAGGTACTGCGGGTAATGGCTGTGCGCATTCCATTGATCGAGATAGCCGAACCAGTGATCGAACCCCTGGAGGTTGGGCAGGCCGGTCGTGTCGGGACCGCCCAGGCCCCATTTGCCCGTGCAGCAGGTCGTGTAGCCGCAATCCTTGAGACGCTCGGCGAGCGTGACGGTCTCGTCGGGGATCGGCTCCTGGCCGATGACGGGCTGCCCGCGGTTGTCGCGAACATAAGCGTGCCCGGCGTGCCGGCCGGTCAGGAGCACGCAGCGCGAGGGCGCGCAGACAGCGCTGCCGGCGTAATGCTGGGTGAACCGCATCCCGTCCGCGGCGAGCTGATCCAGGTGCGGCGTCTCGATCTTCGTCTGGCCGTAGCAGCCCAGTTCGGCGTATCCGAGATCATCGGCGAGGATGTAGATGATGTTGGGTTTGCGCCGGCGATCGAACGGGGCAATCGGAGCCGCCGCGGGCTGATAGGCCGGATTGGATTCACACGGCACGGGCGCGCCGATCTCCGTCCGCCAGGCGACGAGGTCGCCGTGAAGTCGCCGTGTCGTGTCGGGCAGCGATGCGGCGAGATTCTGCGCTTCGCCGGGGTCGTTGGCGAGATCGTAGAGCTCGAGCCGTTCGTCTTCGAAGAACTCGATGAGCTTGAAATCGTCCTTGCGGATGACGCTGCAGGGCGTGGTGCGCCACCGGCCGACGTTGAGTTTGCGCCCGGCCTCGAGATAGGCGGGAAAGTGCCAGTAAAGCGCTCGGCGCTTCGGCTTCTGGGCCTTCGTGAGCAGGGGGAGGAGGTTGATGCCGTCGACGGGTTGGCCTTCGGGAAGCGGCGCGCCCGCGGCGGCGAGGAGCGTCGGGTAGAGATCGAGGCCGATGATCGGCGTCTCGCAACGCCGTCCGGGCGTGATATGCCCCGGCCAGCGCGCGATGAAGGGCACGCGGATGCCTCCTTCGTTGAACGTGCCCTTGAAGCCGCGGAGCGGCGTCATGCGCGTCAACGCGCCGTTTCCGCCGTTGTCGGAGGTGAACACGAGCAGTGTATTGCCGGTCAGACTCAACTCATCGACGGCGGCGAGCAGGCGGCCGATGTTGGCATCGAGCCCGTTGATCATCGCCGCGTATTTCGGATTGTCGTGCAGGGCGCCGCGCGTCTTGCTCTCGTACTTCTTCAGCCGATCCTCCTCGGGCTGGATGGGCATGTGCACCGAGAAGTAGGGAAGGTAAAGGAAGAACGGGCGCGACTGATTCTCCCGAACGAACGCGATCGCCTCGTCGGTCAGGCGGCTCGTGAGGTATTCGCCGTTTTCGCCATCCGGCAGATCCTTGTTGCGGTAGGGGGAGAAGTAGGATGGCGGCTGGCCGTTGAGATTGCCGGCGACGTTCACATCGAAGCCCTGGCCAGGCGGCCCCTCATCCGGGCCATCACCCAGGTGCCACTTGCCGATCGATGCCGTGGCGTAGCCGGCGGCTCGGAGCGCTTCCCCGAGCGTGATGATCCCGCCCTGGAGGCTTCTTCGATTCGACGGCGTGAGCAGCTTGCGGTGTTCGGACTTGCCTCGATCGGGCGAGCCGACGGTGTAGATGCCGGTCCGCGGCGCGTACTGGCCGGACATGATCGACGCCCGGGAGGGTGCGCAGTTGGCGCAGTTGGCATACGCCTGGGTGAAGACGAGGCCGTCCGCGGCGAGGCGGTCGAGATTGGGCGTCTCGTAGAAATCGCTGCCCATGAAGCTGGCATCGCGCCAGCCGAGATCATCGGCGACGATGAGTATGATGTTCGGCGGCCCGGCGCCGTCGCCCGCCGCAAGAGCGCGCGTGGTCAGCACAAGCAGCAGGACCAGGACGAGCAGGGACGACCACGCGGTTGTCGAGCGTCGATGACGCAGCCGATTTCGTCTCATGATGATGCACACCCTTCCTCGCCGCCTGGGCAACGGCTCCCTTTCCGCCAACCCCTCCGGCGCGGCAGTGTACCACAACTGGCCCGTTGGCTGCGCTGGCCGCGCCGGCGGGCGATCCGGCGGGGGCGGGGCAGCTCGGTTTCTCCACCGCTTCCGCTCGCCGCCGGTCCCGCACGGCGGCCTGAGGCTGTACAATCCGTCTCATGCCACTGACGACGATTCTCGCGACGACCGTGCTGTGTCTTGAGCTTTCCGTTGAGCCGCCGGCGGCCGAGCCGCCCCCGGCGCCCCCGGCGCCCAACATCGTCATCATCTTCACCGACGACCAGGGCTACGGCGATGTGGGCGTCTACGGCGCGAAGGGCTTCACCACGCCGAACCTCGATCAGATGGCGGCGGAGGGAATGCGCTTCACCGACTTCTACGTGACGCAGCCGGTATGCTCCGCCTCGCGCGCCGGCCTGCTCACCGGCTGCTATCCCAATCGCATCGGCATCACCGGCGCGCTCGGGCCCAACGCCCGGCACGGGATTCACGCGGGCGAGGTCACGCTCGCCGAGCTGTGCAAGTCAAAGGGCTACGCGACCGCTGCTTTCGGCAAGTGGCATCTGGGCCATCATCGACAGTTCCTGCCGCCGCAGCACGGCTTCGATGAATACCTGGGCATTCCCTATTCCAACGACATGTGGCCGCTGCACCCGGACCTTGTGAATCTGCCCGAGAGCGCGGCCAAGCGCAAGCGCGGGTATCCCGATCTGCCGCTCATCGAGAATAACGACATCGTGAATCCGCAGATCACCTCGGGCGATCAGAGGCGATTCACCACGCGCTTCACCGAGCGGGCGGTCGGTTTCATCGCGCGCCATCGGGATCGGCCGTTCTTCCTGTACGTGGCGCACCCCATGCCGCACGTGCCGCTGCACGTTTCGGACAAGTTCGCCGGAAAGATGGAGGCGGGGCTCTACGGTGATGTGATCAGCGAGATCGACTGGTCGGTCGGGCGGATCCTCGGCGCCCTGAAGGATCACGGCGTCGACGAGAGGACGCTCGTCATCTTCGCCACGGACAACGGGCCGTGGCTGAGTTACGGCGACCACGGCGGTTCAGCCGGCCCGCTGCGCGAGGGCAAGGGCACGACCTTCGAAGGCGGCGTGCGCGTGCCTTGCATCATGCGCTGGCCCGGTCGTGTCCCCGCGGGCAGCGTATGCTCCGAGCCGGCGATGACCATCGACATCTTCCCCACCGTGGCGGGGCTGATCGGGGCGCATCTGCCGGCTCATAAGATCGACGGCCTGGATATCCGCCCGCTGGTCATGGGTGAGCGGGGGGCGGAGTCACCGCACGAGGCGCTGTTCTTCTATTATCATCGTAATGATCTGGAGGCGATGCGGGCCGGCCGCTGGAAGCTCCATTTTCCGCACGGCTACCGTTCGATGGAAGGGCGCGAGCCGGGACGAGGCGGCACGCCGGGCAAGTACGACTATGATCGTCGCACGGGGCTTGAATTGTACGACCTGTCCCGCGACGTGTCTGAATCGGTGGACGTCGCCGCGGAACATCCCGAGGTCGTCAAGCGTCTGCTCGAACTGGCCGACTCGATGCGCGCCGATCTCGGCGATACGCTGACCAAGGTCGAGCCCACCGGCGCAAGGCAGCCGGGACGACTCGAGGCGAGTGATGAGAAGGACCCATCATGAATTGTGAAGCGCCCACGAACCGCCAGGGAAGGGGACGCGCCCGACGCGCGGCGGCCGCGTTCGGCCTCGTCTGCATGCTGTTCCTCATGTCATGCTCATCGGGCACACCGCAGCCGGCGACGTTCACCGGCGCCGCGGGCGAGGTGCGGCTCATGACGCTCGCTCCGGGGCATTTTCACGCCGCCCTCGTCCAGAAGACAACTTATGATCAGGTGTCGCCGGTAGTCCACGTCTACGCCCCCAAGGGGGCGGATGTGCACGATCACCTTCAGCGCATCGAAGCTTTTAACAGACGGGCGGAGAATCCCACGCAATGGCGCCAGCGCACGTACGTCGGTGATGACTTCCTCCAGCGCATGCTCGATGAACGGCCGGGCAACGTCGTGGTGATCTCCGGCAACAACAGAAACAAGGCCGAGTACATCAGGGCCTGCGTCGATGCGGGTCTGCACGTGCTCGCCGACAAGCCCATGTGCATCGACCCGGCCGGCTGTCACCTGATCGAGCAGGCGTTCGACATCGCGGACCGAAACGGCGTGCTTCTTTACGATATTATGACCGAACGGTCGGAGATCACGACGATTCTTCAGCGCGAGCTCGTGCAGAATCCCGAAGTGTTCGGCACGTTGGCGAAGGGCGATATCGATGATCCGGCAGTCGTGAAACAGAGCGTTCACCACTTTTTCAAATACATCGCGGGCAGTCCGATCAAGCGACCGGGGTGGTACTTCGACACCACACAGCAGGGCGAGGGCATGGTGGATGTCACGACCCACCTGGTCGACCTGGTGATGTGGGAATGCTTTCCGGGACAGAGCATCGATTATGACTCGGATGTGCGGATGCTGCGCGCGCGGCGCTGGCCGACGCTTATCTCGCGCGAGCAGTTCGCAAAGGTCACGCGCCTCGATGACTTTCCCGCATATTTGAAACAGAAGCTGAACGCGGACGGGGCGCTGCCGTGTTATGCCAACGGCGAGATGGATTACACGATCCGGCAGATCCACGTGCGCGTGTCGGTCGCGTGGGAGTTCCAGGCGCCGGACGGCGCGGGCGATACACATTATTCCATCATGCGCGGGTCGCGCGCGAACATCATCATCCGGCAGGGAAAAGACGAACATTATCGTCCGGAGCTTTGCGTTGAGCCCGCCGCCGGCGCTTCGGGAGATGCGCTGGGCGCGGCGATGGAGAGAGCCGTCGCCGCATTGCAGCAGTCTTATCCGGGCGTCTCGCTTGAGCGGCAGGACGATCGCTGGCATGTGCGGATTCCCGATGCATACCGAATCGGGCATGAGGCGCATTTCCGGCAGGTCATGGAGCGGTATCTTGATTATCTTGCACGAGGCGCGCTTCCCGAATGGGAGGTGCCGAATATGAAGGCCAAGTATCGCACGATCACCGAGGCGCTGAATCTGTCGCGGGGTTGACAGCCCGCGCCGCAATCACCCGTCGCGGTTCGGCACGCGGCGCAAAGAAAGGCATGGAGGGCGAACCATGCAGCACTCGCTCAACCCGACGCGCAGATCTTTCTTCGGTATGATGGGTGCAGCGACGCTTGGACCCCTGCTCGCCGCGCGCACGATGCGCGGCGAAGGACCCTCGCCACGCGCCGGAGCCTTTGCGCCGGATATCGGGGTCTGCACGTCGGCGAGCAATGCCGGCACGCTGCGCGAAGCGGGCGCTGGTTACATCGAAGAGGGCGTGCGACGCCTGCTCGTTCCCGACCAGCCGGACGCGGCGTTCGCGGCAAAGCTCGAGGCGGCGAAGGCGTGCGGACTGCCGATCAGGGCCGCCAACGGGTTCCTGCCCGGCTCCCTGAAGTGCGTCGGACCCGAGGCGAACCATGAACGCGTCCTGGCGTTTGCCGAGGCCGCATTCCGGCGCGCCAGCAGAGTCGGCATACGGACAATCGTCTTCGGTTCGAGCGGGGCGAGATCGATTCCCGAGGGGTTTGATCGGCGCAAGGCGGAGTTGCAGTTCGTGGCCCTGCTCGGGAAGATGGCGGTGCTCGCCCGGCGCGAGAATGTCGTCGTCGCCGTCGAACCGCTCAACCGGGGCGAAACGAACTTCATCAATAGCGTTGAGGAGGGCGCCGCACTCGTTCAATGTGTTCAGCACCCGAACGTCGGACTCACCGCGGACATCTTTCACATGCTGCGCGAGAGCGAGCCGGCCGGGCATATCCGGCGGGCCGGCGCGTTCATCCGCCACGTCCACATCGCGGAGAAGCGCAAACGCACCGCGCCCGGTGTGGATGGTGATGATTTTGCGCCTTATCTCCAGGCGCTGAAGGATATCAAGTACACCGGGCCGATCTCCATTGAATGCAGATGGGACGACCTGTCGCAGCAGTTACCGGTTGCCGTCCGGACGTTAACGGAGCAACTCGCGGGATTGAGTTGAGCCAGTATCATGGATGCGTCGATGCGGAGGAAGGAATCATGTCCCGTCGGGATCGAATAGCGCGGCACCGCTTCCTGACGCTCGCGGGCGCAGGGCTTGTTGTCGGCAGCGTGGGCGCGCGGTCCGCCCGAGGCGCTGCAGAGGAGCCTGCGCCGATCCGCCCGAATGTTCTCTGGATCGTCAGTGAAGATAATGGCCCGCATCTCGGGGCGTACGGCGACGGATACGCGCGGACACCGACGCTCGATGCGCTGGCGGAGGAAGGTGTGCGCTACACGAACGCCTCGTCGAACGCCCCGGTCTGCGCGCCGGCGCGCTCGACGCTCATCACGGGCATGTACGCGCCCTCGCTGGGCAGCCAGCACATGCGCAGCCGGGCGGTCCTTCCAGACCATGTGCGACTGCTTCCCCAGTACCTGCGCGAGGTCGGGTATTACTGCACGAATAACGCCAAGGAGGATTACAACTTCCAGACGCCGGCGGGCGCGTGGGACGAATCCAGTCCTCAGGCGCACTGGCGCCATCGCAGCGCCGGTCAGCCGTTCTTCAGCGTGTTCAACATCGGCGTGACGCACGAGAGCCGCATCTGGCCGAAGGGGGACGGAAAGACGGAGCACGACCCGGGGGCGGTGACGATACCGCCTTATCATCCCGATGTGCCCGAGACACGGCGCGACTGGGCGCAATACTACGACAATCTGTCTGCGCTCGACAGCCGCGTCGCGTCTATTCTCGGGGAGCTGGCAGAGGACGGTCTTGCGGACGACACAATCATCTTCTACTTCTCCGATCACGGCCCGGGCATGCCGCGCGGCAAGCGCTGGTTATATCAATCGGGTCTGCATGTGCCGCTTATCATCCGCATCCCGGAGCGGTGTCGTGATCAGGCGCCGGCGGAACGGGGAGGCGAGGTGGAGCGGCTCGTCAGCTTCGTCGATTTCGCGCCGACCGTGCTGAGCGTCGCGGGCATACCGATTCCCGAGCACATGCAGGGGCGCGCATTCCTCGGCCCTCGGGAGGCGCACCCGCGCCGGTACACGTTCGGATATCGCGACCGGATGGATGAGCGATACGACATGTCGCGGTCGGTCTTCGATGGGAGATACAAGTACATTCGGAACTATTTGCCGCACCGCGCCCAGGCGCAATACCTCGAGTACCAGTGGCGCATGCCCACGATGCAGGTGTGGGAGGGGTTGTACGAGGCGGGGGCGCTGAGCGGTGCGCAGTCTGCGTTCTTTGAACGGAAACCAACCCTCGAGCTGTACGATGTGCGCGCCGATCCGTTCGAAGTTAATAATCTTGCCAGCTCGCTTCCACATCGGACCGTGCTGGAGCGACTCAACCGGGTGCATCGGGAATGGATGCTGGCGGTGCGCGATCTCGGGCTTCTGCCGGAGGACGACCTGCGCCGCAGGGCGGGCGAAGAGGCTGAGTATGACATGGCGAGGGATCCGCTGCGCTATCCGATCGAACGGATTCTCGACGCGGCGTGGTTGGCGGACAACGCGGGACCCGCTGCGCTGGACGGGCTTCTCGCATTGTTCGGCGACGGGGACAGCGCCGTCCGCTATTGGGCCGCGGTTGGGTGCGTGCGTGTGGGCCGTGATGCAGCGCCGGCGACGGAGGCGCTGATTGGGCTTTTGAACGATGAGGCGCCTTCCGTTCGAATCGCGGCGGCCGAAGCGCTGTGCGAACTCGGCGAAGAGGAGCGGGCTCTGCCGGTCCTGGTCGAAGCGCTTGCCCATCGTCAAATCGAAGTGCAGTTGCAGGCGGCGATCGTGCTGGACCTGTTGGATCATCGGGCTCTGCCGGCGCTGAGTGATCTGTGCCGCGCCGCGCAGAGCGAGGAGCGGATTGCCGGTGACGGGAGCGGCTGCGTGCAGCGCGTGGTCAAGAAGGCGCTGAGCGACGTGGCCGCGGCCCCGGAATCGGCCGTCGTCCTCTTGGATGGCACGCAGCTCTCGCACTGGACGAACGTCGATGGCGGGCCGGCGGGATGGAAGATCGTCGATGATGTAATGCAGGTCGTGCCCGGTTCTGGCAGCATCATGACGAAAGAGTGTTACCGCGATTTCCATCTTCATGTGGAATTCAATGTTCCCGAATCTCCGCCGACCGCCCAGGGGCAGGGGCGCGGCAACAGCGGCGTGTATCTCCTGCGCCGCTACGAGGTGCAGATCCTCGATTCGTTCGGAATCGAGGCCGGCAAGGGGGACTGCGGGTCGTTGTACAACGCCCGCGCGCCGGACCGGAATGTCTGTCGCGCGCCCGGCCGGTGGCAGAGCTACGACATCAGCTTTCGCAGCCCTCGCTACGCGGGCGAGGGAACTGGAGTGAAGAAGACGGAGAACGCACGCATCACCGTATTGCACAACGGCACCCTGATTCACGATGATGTCGAGCTGGCGACCAAGACCGGCGCCGGGCGGCCGGAAGGACCCGAACCGGGTCCGATTCTGCTGCAGGACCACGGCCATGCCGTGCGGTTCAGAAATATCTGGATTGTCACCGTGCAATGAGCGACCCGAGCGGAGAAAGTGTTGCTACATTGCCCGTCGGCCAGTGCCGGGGACCCGGGGGAGCGCGGAGAAGGATCTCCGTTGGGGCCCGGGCCCCGGCCGAGGACTGCGATCATATGTGAAGGAGAAATCGGATGTCTTGCGAACACACCCCGAGTTCACGACGCGAATTCCTGATTCAGAGCACGCAGACCGCCGCGGGAATGATGGCCGCCGGCGCGCTTGTCTCATGTACGACACCGGCGGCCGTCCCGGCCACTCGCGGCCGTATCATCGGCGCCAATGAGCGCCTCAACATGGCGGTGATCGGGATTCGAAGTCGGGGTATGCAACTGGCCCGGGGGTTTGCCGAGATTCCGGGCGTCCGTATCAAGACGCTTGTCGATGTCGATGAGAACCTTTTCGCGGATCGCGTCAGGCAGATCGAGGAAATGCAGGGTGTGGCACCGGGCACTCAAATTGATCTGCGATGCGCCTTCGACGATGAGGACATCGACGCCGTCGTCGTCGCCACGCCGGATCACTGGCACGCGCTGGCGACGATCTGGGCCTGCCAGGCGGGCAAGCACGTCTACGTCGAGAAGCCGTGCTGTCATAACCTGTGGGAAGGCCGGAGAATGGTCGAGGCGGCTCGCAAATATAACCGGGTGGTCGCGGTTGGCTTCCAGAACAGGTCAATCGCAAACGTGCGCGCGGCGATGAAATTCCTGCATGAAGGCGGCCTCGGCGAGGTCTACATGGCACGCGGCGTCTGCTTTAAGCCGCGCGACTCCATCGGTCGCCACGCGGACGGCCCGGTCCCCGCCGGTGTGCACTATGATCGATGGCTGGGACCGGCTCCGAACCGGGCGTTCAATCGTAACCATTTCCACTACGAGTGGCACTGGAACTGGACATACGGCAGCGGCGACATCGGAAACCAGGGGCCGCACCAGTTTGATATCGCCCGCTGGGGACTGAACAAACACGACCATCCGATGTATGTCACCTCCACGGGCGGGTATTTCAAGTGGGACTCGGACCAGGAGACGCCGAATACACAGACTGCCACGCTCGAATACGCCGATGGCAAGCAATTAATGTTCGAGGTCCGCGGCCTCTACACGAACGATGAGGACGGGATCCGAATCGGAAATCTCTTTTTCGGCACGGAAGGCTGGATGCATCTTAATGGAAGTACGTGGAAGACCTATTTCGGCCGAAAGAACGAACCCGGGCCGAGTTCTGAACAGGCCGGGGAGTACGCGGACCCCATGAATCTCGCCGGCGCCGGTGGCGGCGGGCACTTTGCGAACTTCATCTACGCTCTGCGCTCAGGTAATCGCGAAGACCTCAGCGCCGGCATCGAGTCGGGCTTCACCTCCAGCGCGCTGCCGCTGCTGGCGAATATCGCCTACAGGACTCGGCAGCACCTTACGTTCGATTCGAGCAAGGAACGATTCGCCCGACGCGGCGCGGATGAGGCCAACACGCTCCTGTCAAGAACATATCGAAGGCCCTACGTCATCCCGAACAACGTGTGAAATAACACACTTGTCCTGCCGGGTTAACGGTGCAAGGGCGGAGATCTCATCATGAAACTCACCATGGTATGTCCGATTCTCGTACTCATGACTGCGGCGTTGGCGGCGTGCACGATGGGCGGTCACGCCTCGTCGGCGACCGGCCGGCCGCAGGTCGACGACGTGTTCAGGTGGATCATTGAAGGCGACGGTATGCTGACCCTCGTGGATGGCGACCGGCGCGTCCTGCGTTACATGCACGCTTACGACGCTTCTACGCCGGAACGACTGCACGAGACGTACAAGTGCTATCACCATGTGTTCGACGCCGGGGGCGAGCATTTGCTGACCAAGGGTCCGGGCGGATTGTACACGCACCACCGGGGGATCTTCATCGGGTTCAACCGGCTGACGGTCGATGGTGAAGAGTACGATTTCTGGCACATGAAGGGGGTGACGCAGCGACACATGGAGACGCTTGAGCTCTCCGCCGGCGCGTCACGGGCCCGACAGAGCGTCCTGATAAACTGGTGCGATGATGATGGGGGGACGATCATTGCGGAGCGCCGCCAGGTGACGGTGCATCGTGAGACGGACGAGGCCATCGCCGTCCTGGATTTCGAGTCACGGCTCAGTGCACTGCGCGGCGATGTGCTCCTGAACGGTGATCCCGAGCATGCGGGCTTTCAGTTCCGCGCCCACAATGATGTGGCCGATGGACCGGCCGAGGCCAAGGCGAAGTATCTGTTCCATGAGGACGCCGTCGATCCAAAGACGGATCTCGATCTGCCGTGGGTGGCGATGAGCTTCGGCCTGAACGGGAAGCGCTATTGCGTGCAGCACATGAATCATCCGGCGAACGCGTCCCCGAGCATCTACTCCGCGTACCGCGACTACGGGCGATTCGGCGCATTCCCGAAGACCGAGGTGAAGGGCGGTGAGACATTGACGTTGCGCTATCGAATCCGGGTCGCGGAAGGCGACCTGCCGTCGCGCGAGGTGTGCGGCGCGCATTACGAGGCTTATGTTCAGGATACGGCGGGGACAACCGGGCGGAAGGAGTAAGCCGAGCACCGCGCGACAGCGGACCACGAAATCGGGCGCGAGGGAGTGATCGATATGCCGGAATCGAGGAAGCAGAGCCGCAGATCGTTTCTGCGTGCGGCGGGGGCGACCGCACTCGGCGCACCGTACCTGTTGTCAACGCGGTCGTTGGCGGCGGGCGCGATGGCGCGACCGGTTCCGAGCAATCGCATCGCGATGGCGCTGATCGGATGCGGTGGCATGGGCAACGCGAACCTGTACGAATTTCTGCGCAAGGCGGAGGTGCAGGTGGTGGCGGTGTGCGATCCGGATCGCTCCCGGCGAGAGAGCGCGCGCCTCGCCGTCGATGAGTTCTACAGCGCTGCAAGCCGGAGCGGGAGATACACGGGATGTGATTCGTACAATGATTTCCGCGATGTGCTTGGGCGGGCGGATGTCGATGCGGTGATCCAGGCGGCCCCGGATCACTGGCACGCGCCGATCGTGGTGGCCGCGGCCCGGGCGGGCAAGGACATCTACGGGGAGAAGCCGCTGACCGCGTGGCTCGGGCAGGGACGTGTCATGTGCGAAGCGGTGCGCCGGTACGGCCGGGTCTTCCAGACCGGGAGCCAGCAGCGCAGCGATCCGCGTTTCCGGTTTGCCTGCGAGCTCGTTCGCAACGGCCGGATCGGGAAGGTGCATACTGTTCTCGTGGGCCTGCCTCCGGGCGCCAGGACGGGCAATCATCCTCCGATCCCGCCACCGGAGGGGTTTGACTACGATCTCTGGCTCGGGCCGGCGCCGTCGGCGCCGTACTGTGAGTATCGAACGCATTATAACTTCCGCTACATCCTCGATTACTCGGGTGGCAAGCTCTGTGACTGGGGCGCACACCATATCGACATCGCGCAGTGGGGCCTCGGGATGTCGGACAGTGGGCCGGTGGAGATCGAAGGTGTGGGAGAATGCCCGACTGACGGCCTGTGGAACACCGCGGTCAATTATCGCTTCACTGCGACGTATGCGAACGGGATTGGGCTCATCGCGGGAAACCACTTCGACCTCGGCGTGAAGTTCGAGGGCGATGAAGGATGGGTGTTCGTCACGCGCGGCAGGATCGATGCGCATCGGCCGTCGCTCCTTACATCCGTCATTGGCCCGGACGAGATTCAGCTCTACCCTTCAGGTGATCATCGGGAGAATTTTCTGGAATGCATGCGCTCGCGCGGCGAGACGGCGGCGCCGGTGGAGCACGCTCATCGGACCATCACGATCGCCCATCTGGCGAATATCGCCATGCTGCTTCGGCGCAGGATCCGATGGGATCCGGCGACGGAGCAGATCATTGATGATCCGGTAGCGCAGCGCATGACGGATCGGGCCGTGCGCGAACGGTGGCGCCTGTAGGGGAACGCCCCGCGCGTAAGGAGAAGACCGAATCAGTAGCCGAGGAGACGCGGCAGGGAAAGGCTGAGGGCGGGGACATAGGTTACCAGCAGGAGCGCGACGAGCAT
>Ga0272441_10002303_pt1 | contig 38860 bp, 34 predicted proteins | sample SSMProp6N_FD_193582 | JGI IMG/M metagenome (GOLD analysis project Ga0272441, IMG submission 193582) | Marine sediment archaeal communities from Little Sippewissett salt marsh, Falmouth, MA, United States - SSM-Prop-6N | ecosystem: Environmental > Aquatic > Marine > Wetlands > Sediment ... | reverse complement strand
AGATGCCCGAGGCTTCAATTTTTACCAGCACCTGACCCTCCCCGGGCGCCGGATCCGGTTCGTCCCGGTATACGACCTCGTTCGGTTTCGTGTACACAAGTGCTTTCATGCGTGTTCTTTCCTTTTAACGTTGTGTTATTTAGTGTCCATCCATAAATGGCCTTTTTTCCCCTGGACTGCGTTCTCCGCGGGTTTCCGGCTGCGGCGTACATAAAGTACGCCTCGCCGCAAACCCTTGTGCGGCCTTGCCCAGCGAAAAAAATTCTCATTTATGAATAGGACACTCAGAAGTTCCATTAAAAGATCGCGGATGGGCATTATTTAGCGGACCAACCGCCGTCTAAAAAGATCAGCTGCCCGGTGATGTAGTCCGAAGCCCGGGAGGCCAGAAACACCGTTACCCCCGCCAGGTCCGACATTTCCCCGTTGCGCCCGATAATGGTCTGTCTGGCCAGTGCGTCGATGACCTTTTGGTCGTTGTACAACGGCGAGGTGAGACCGGTCTTGAAAAATCCCGGCCCGATGGCGTTGCAGGTGATCCCACTCTGGTCCTTGGACCATGCTTCCGCCATGGCACGCGTCAGCTGCATCACCCCGCCCTTGGACGCGCCGTACGGAACGCTGTTGGGAAAAGCCCGTACCGCCTGAAGGGATCCAATGTTGATGATTTTTCCCCACTTTTTATCGCGCATTGATGGTACCAACAGGCGTGCCAGGAAGAACGGGGCCGTCAAATTGATGGTGATGGTCTTGTTCCACGACTCAGGGCTCACCTTTTCCCATGGCTCCCTGAGGTTGACACCGGCGGCGTTGACCAGGATGTCGGGAGATCCGAAAAAGGAAGAGGCCCGCTCCACCATGCCGGAGAGCTCCTCGAGATGGCTTACATCGCAAGTCACGTAGGCGGCACGCACCCCCAAGGATTCTGATTCGGTCACCGCCGCCTTGAGAGCCTCCTCCTCCCGGGGAAGCGCGGCATGCACGACCGCCGCACCCGCCCGGGCGAGGTGAAACGCCATGGCCCGCCCGATACCCGAGCTGCCGCCTGTCACCAGGGCAACCCGGCCTTCCAACCCGAACAGTTCGTCGATCACACTCATTTGGATCCCCTTAAATCAAATTTCTCATCCGGAAAATACTTGGCCAGGCGCACATCTGATGTACGTGCATGGGCCTCCATGCCTTCCAGACGGGAAATGCGTGCAGAAACGCATCCAATCTGCCGATTTGCTTCCCTGGTCAACCGCTGGTAGGTGACTGTTTTGATAAACTTGCCGGCACTCAATCCACCGGAGTAGCGCCCCGCTTTCTTGGTGGGCAGGATATGATTGGGGCCGGAGGTCTTATCACCATAAGCCACCGTGGATTCTTCACCCAAAAAGAGGGAACCGTAATTGGTCAACGTATTTAACCACCAGTCGAGATCTGCTGCCTGAATCTCCAAATGCTCCGATGCATATTCATCGCTCACCTTGGCGGCCTCCTCCCTTGTGGAGGTCACGATCACCTCTCCGTAATCGCGCCAGGATGCCTCGGACACCTCGGGCGCCGGCAATGCGGCGATGACCTCGGGAACTTTCTTCATTACCTCCTTGGCCAGAGTCTGTGATGTCGAAATCAACACGGCCGGTGAGTCATAGCCGTGCTCCGCCTGGCCCACCAGATCGGCGGCGACAATGTCGGGATCCGCCGTCTCATCGGCAATGACACAGATTTCAGAAGGACCTGCAAACACATCGATACCCACTTCCCCATAGAGAATGCGCTTGGCCTCGGCCACAAATTTGTTGCCGGGTCCCACCAGGATGTCCGCAGGTTTGCCCGTGAAAATCCCATAGGCCATGGCGGCAACGGCCTGCACCCCGCCCAGAGTCAGTATCACATCCGGCTTACAAACCGACATGGCATAGAGAATGGACGGATGAATGCCGCCCCCATGGTGGGAAGGGGAGCAGGCAACCACGTAGGGAACCCCGGCGGCCTTGGCCGTGGCAATGCTCATGAGGGCAGATGCGGCATGGGCAAAGCGTCCTCCCGGCACATAACACCCGGCGACGTTCACAGGGATCAGTTTTTGTCCGGCCACGACACCGGGGTGCAATTCCGTTTCAAATTCAAGCATGCTCTCACGCTGCTTTTTAGCAAAAGTGAAAACCTGATCGTAGGCGAACTGAATATCGTTTTTCGTGCGCTGATCCAAACTCGCCGCCGCCTTGGCGATATCATCCTGGGTAATGATGAAATCACCGGTCCAGTTGTCCAGCTTCTGAGCATACTTTTTTACTGCCGCTTCACCGCTTTCCCTGATATCATTCAACATGTTTACAACGATCTCACGGGTTTGCGTTTCATCGGTTTCAGCGGTTTTGGTTGCCTTTTTAAGGTACTCGATACTCATAGTTATTCTCCTAATCTGAATTAATGATGATTGGTATAAAAACATTCCAAAGGTATGTGGTTGTTAATAGAACGTATCGCCAACATAAGGTGTAATGCATGCCGTGGTCATGAATTAATCAATTGTTGATTCGAGAATGTCGCCCGGCGTTCTCATTGTTTCCCCATTATAATCGTACGGCTTACTCCGATCTCTTGAATAACAGTCTTACCTTTCGGGAACGTAGTAGTTCCCGGGGGTATCAGCTGCTTCTTTAAATTTATCAAATTGACTCAATGACCCCGCCAGATTTTTTTTCACATCGTTCCAAATGGCAAGATGGGCGCCGACTTTCTGCATCCACTGTGCTTTTTCATCCGGACCCAGCCGGTGCAGTTTGACGCCGGCCGAAATCATCTGCATCTTTGCATGGGCGCGCGCCGCCGGCACTTTGGCGTGATTCTGCCGCATGGTCATTTCGCTGGCAAAATCGATGGATGCCCTCAGGGCCAGCGGCAGCCGCTTGAACCATTCAAGATTGCAGAAGTAGATCTGGGCATCATGAACAATATCTACAAAGGTGATATGAGAAAGCAGACTCTCGAAGCCGAACACGTAGAGCGCGCCAAGGGCCGGGTCCAGCGCATCCACATGCCCCAGCCGGATAGCCGTCGCCGCCTCCACCCACTCCACAATGGTGGGATTGGCTCCCAAATGGTGGTAAACGCGCTGAAGAATTGTTGAATTGGGAATTCGGAAATTGATTCCACGCATCTGCTCAGGCATCGTGATTTTCTCCTTCACCCCTTTGCCCATGGCCAGGGTACGCGGATCGATGCACGGATACCAAAGCGGCTTGAATCCCCTGGACTCGATCTTGGGATGGATCTCATTCTTCCAGGTGTTGGAAGTCACCAGGTTCACAAACTTTTGGTTTTCACTGCACCAGTAAGGAATATTGATCAGGTCCACCTCGGGCACAAATGGCGAAAAGTTGGAGATGGAACACTGCCCGGACTGGATCGTCGCTTTTTGCACCTTACGGGCCAGTGCCCCGCTGGCCCCTACCTGCCCTGCCGGCGCCAGTTGCACATAAATTTTGCCGAGGGTTGTATTTTGAATATTCTCCTTAAAATCAAGCTGCATGATCGGGTAGCTTCGTGAAACGCCAAGAGAATAGGCCGTGCCCAGGATCATAGTATATTCGGCGGCAGCTTTGAGCTCCGTCTCTTTATGGGCAATCTGGACAGAGGCTTCTTCCGAACCCAGAGCGTTTTTTGACAGTGCGATCATTGCGGCAGTGATGCCAAAACCGGCACTCAACTTAAGGAATCGGCGGCGCTCAGTTGATGTGAGCGCTTTATCTTTGCGGTCTTTTTGCATAATCCCAAATCCGTTAAACGGTTGTAGTAAAATGCATCGCATTCCACGTTAAATTAGTTTTCATCCGAAACAGATCAATTAATCAACCAGAGTGACAATGCGGGCACATATCCCAATATGATGACAACGACGATCATTGTCAGTACAAATGGAACAGCATAGCGGGAAATACTGACAACCGGAACTTGAGTGACTCCCGAAACCACAAAGAGATTCAACCCCAGGGGAGGGGTGATAAAGCCGATACCCAGAGCCGAAACCATGAAGATGCAGAAATGGATTTCATCCATTCCAATTTCCTGCGCCAGTGGCAACAGAATCGGCGCCAGGATCACGATGTTGGGGGTGGTCTCCATGACACAACCGGCGATCATCAGGATCAGGATCATGATCAGGATAATCAGGTACGGGTTGCTGGTCAACGAGGTCATGAACGCGACAAACGCCTGGGGGACCTGAAGCGAAGCGAGGGTCTGGGCCAACGGCAGGCTCATGGCAATGATGGGTACGATCACGCCGCTCACCATGGCCGACGTCTCCAGAATTTTGGGGATATCACTCAACTTCAAGGTTTTTTGCCAGAAACCGATGACAATGGTGGTCAGAGCCGCCACCGCAGCGCTTTCGGTGGGCGTAAAAATTCCGGTATAGATACCACCCAAAATGATAAAGGGAATCAGGAGGGCAAAGCGGCCGTCATAAATCGTCTTGAGCCAGTATTTAAGGTTAAAACCACCCAGCGAGTTTTCATAACCCTTGACACGATTCAAAACCGCATTGGTGATCATTATGGATGTGAGAATCATCACGCCCGGAATGGCCGCCGCCAGGAAAAGAGTCGACGCCGAAATACCCAATACAAGGCCGATGATAATATAGCTGATAGAAGGCGGAATCAAAATACCGGTGCACGCACCAGCCGCCACCAACGCGCAAGCATAGGGTCGCGGATAGCCCTTGTCCACCAGCCGGTCGATGGTAATACGGCTGATGGCGGCGGCATCGGCGGCATCGGAACCGCTGATGCAGGCGAAAAAACCACACCCCAATACCGTGGAAGTACCCAATCCCGAACGACGCGCCCCCATGGTGGCTTCGGCGACATCCAACAGTTTGGTTGAAAGGCCGGACCGCACCAGCACGTCGCCGGTGAGAATAAAAAGCGGTACCGCGATAAGGGCAAAGGAATCGATGCCGTCGAAAAGCGCCTCTCCCAAAAGGGTCAGCGGAAGCACGTCGGTAAAATAGAGCATGGCCAGGGCGCCAAGCCCCACGACGACCCAAATGCGAACGGCCAGAAGGATCAAGACGACCATCAACACCAAAGGAACAAAGAATTGCCATCCCAAAGTGATGTCCTGTTGCTGGATTAAATACTGTTGTAACATGTGGACTCCTAATCGAAGAGTTTTTTGCCTCGATATATGGGCCGTCCTGCGCGGACATCTCCGGCATCGCGGATGATCGACTGTACCAAGCGGAAAAACATCATGGCGAAGCCAAAAGGAACCGCGGCCAAAAACCAGGCCTGACTGATCCTGAGACCATGTGTGACGGAACCGAACTTGATGGAGGTGAGGACCGTCTCCAGGGACCACCAAAAGGCGACAACTGCCAAAAGAATGGTTACCAAATCACCGACAATCATCAGGATTCCCCGGGTGCGCTCGCCGACAAAAGGCAAAATGACATCGATGCGGATGTGCGCCCGATTCTTGATGGCGGCCGAAGCGCCGATCCAGGAGACGTAAATAAACGCATAGCGGGCGATTTCTTCGGCCCAGATCGAGGAGTAGCTCAGCACAAAACGGCGAAACACCTCTACAAAAATGGTGATGACGATGAGTGCGTAGAGAGGCAGCAACAGCCACCGTTCGCCGTTAGCATCCAGTTTCTTGAAAAATTTGTTTGCCGACATAAATATTGTTTCCTCCAGTCTGACGCGTATCAGGTGCCGGCAGCATCAAAGATGCATCCGGCACCCTTTCTGCGTGTCTATACGTCATGCACGTAGTACCGACCTTTGGTATTGGCGGCTTCCTGGAGTCTATCAAAGACCTTCAAGTCACCGGCCAGCTCTTTCTTGAACGCATCCCATGCCGGCAGCTGGGCCCCGGCCGCTTCTACCCACATTTTCTTTTCTTCCGCTGTGGGTACGTAAAACTGCACCCCGGATTTGCTCAGTTCCGCCATGGCATAGGCGCGCGCCGCCGGAACCTTGGCCAGGTTCTGACGCATGGTGATTTCGCTGGCAAACTCGATCCCTTCTTGCACCTTTTTGGGCAGACTGTTGAACCATTCCAGGTTGCAGGAGTAAACCTGGCTGTCCGGCACCGCACCGTTGAAAGTGACCCAACTCAAGGCATCCTTAAATCCGAAAACATAGAGTGCCTCCACGGAGGGATCCAGAGCATCCGCAACGCCCTGCTTGATGGCGCTGGATGTCTCTCCCCAGGCGATGGGCGTCGGATTGGCACCCAATAACTGGTAGAACTGGGCCAGAATCTTTGAACCGGGCACGCGGAATTTAACGCCCTTCATCTGCGCCGGCGTTTTGATGGGGCCGTCCATCCCTCTGCGAATCGCCACGACCCGAGGATCAATACAGACATACCAGAGAACCTTGAAGCCTTTTTCGGCCACCTTGGGATCGACTTCTTTTTTCCAGGCATCGGAGTTGACCAGGTTGACGAACGGCTGATTTTCACCGCACCAATAGGGAATATTGATCAGATCCACCACCGGTGCGTAAGGTGCGAAGTTGGAAATCGAATGTTGGGCGGCCTGAATCGTGCCTGCCTGAACCTTCTGAGCAAGCGCGCTGCCGGCGCCCAGCTGGCCGCCGGGGGCCAATTTTACGTAGATCATGCCGTTGGTTGTATTCTGAACATTCTCTTTCATATCCAGCTGCATGATGGGATAGCTGCGGGAGGCCCCCAGAATGTATGCGGTGGCAATATTCATTGTGTACTTGGCGGCTTTTTTACGTTCATTTTCTTCTTTGGCGACTTGGGCCGAGGCTTCCGGCGAATGGATCACACCGCTAAAAAGCGCCACCGTGGCTGCCGTAAATCCAAACTTGGCGCTGACTTCCATGAAACGCCGCCGCTCTGCAGACTTCAATTCTCTTTGTTCATTCATCTGATCCTTCATGTTATGCCTCCTTTGAAGTTGTATCGGTGATGTCATTTTCTGCGGCCTCACGTTTCAACGCCGCCCAAATCAGCGTTGTCGAAGCCGCTCCGAGCAATAGAAATTCAGCCACACTCTCCAAATGCGGCAACCCCCAGTGAAAGGAGATATTCCCTTTGCCGATCAACAGATTGGCAAAAAAAAGAAAAAACAGGAAAAGTGATATCCGCAACATTCCCTTGCCCGACGGTGGTGCCGTATTCGCGGAGTGTTGCGTTTTCTTTTTTGCACTTTCCATAGCGCTTACCCCTTATGGTTTCGCTGCGTCTTTATTTAGTAGCTGTATAGAAGACATTGCGGCCCGTTCCTTGAACGTTGCAATTCAGAAAAAGGAGCCCCCGAAGGGGCCCTCATTATTAGGCGCTCTCGTACAGTTTGGTCAGTACGAACTCCTCATGGCCAAGCAATTCCTGCGCGGTGAGACGGCCGTTGCATGTGCGTTTCAACAAATCCAAAAGACCATCGCCGGACTGATCCAGCGTCAATTCGCCGCGAAGTATGGCGGAGCAGTCATAATCGAGGTGCTCCTTCATCGTTGCGCAAGTCAAAGGATTCGCCGAAAGCTTGATGACCGGTTCGATGGGGTTGCCGATGATGTTGCCTTGTCCGGTGGGGAAGAAATGGGCCACAAAACCAGCCGCCGCCCAAAGAGTCACGGCTTCAGCCGCGGCAGAGCTGGTGTCCATGAACCATAGACCCGACCCGGTGGGCGCTTCGGCCTTATCCAGGCACCCCACGAACTTACATTTCTTGCCGATCTTCTGCAGATTGCCGAAGGCCTTCTCTTCGATGGTGGTGAGGCCGCCGCGGATATTGCCTTTTGTGGGCTGGCTACCGGAAAGGTCATCTGTTTTATTGCGGTCGATCATTTCCTGATATTTGTTGAAGATGTGCATGAACTCATCGCCTACCTCCGGGGTGGCTGCGCGTTTTTTGCAGACCGCCTCGGCGCCGGTGATTTCGCTGGTCTCGCCGAATGAGCAGGTAGCCCCGGCCGCCACCAGTTTGTCGAAGGCATTGCCCACCGTCGGATTGCTGGCCAGACCGCTGGTGGTATCGCTTTCTCCGCATTTGGTGGAAACCCAGATTTCGCTTAAATCCACCTCTTCACGTTTGAGTTCGCTGGCCCACTGCATGTACTCGTAGGCTTTCCAACATGCCATCTCCACTGTTTTATAATCGCCTTGGCGTTCGATGGAAAAACCGGTGACCGGTTTTCCGGTTTCGGCGATGCCGTCTACAATGATGTTGGTCCACTCCGGCTCGATGCCGATAACGACCACGGCGGCCACATTGGGGTTGGCTCCCGTACCGATCATGGTGCGGAAAAACAGCTGCAGATCCTCGCCGAATTGCAGCCGGCCATAGGCATGCGGAATCGCCTTGGTGCCCTTGACGCCGTAAGCGACTTTTTCACAGGCCGAGTTGGAAAGGTCATCCAACGGTAAAATCAATACATGGTTGCGAATACCCACACGACCGTTTTCACGTCTGTATCCCCAGACGGTTCCTAAGCTGCTCATATCTACCACCTCTTGGTTTTAAGGTTCTGGATGTGTACGTGGCCGCCTTTTTTGATGTTTGCAACCACCTTGCCGATATCCTCGCCGTACTTGATGACATCGCCCCCTTCGGCATGATCATTCAGCGCGATTTTGTGCCCCAACGGGATATCGTCGAGGGCCTTGATCTCGATGCCTTTTTGGGAGTCCATGAACAGCCCCGAGGCTGTCTCGCCGGCCTTGATATCCACGGTGGCCACGCCAACCGAGTCAGCCGCTTCGTGAACCAAAAATTGAATCATTGTTGAGCCTCCTTACGTTTTGTTGGTTGAACAAATTTACCGCGATTATTTATTCGCATGTTACGGTGACTATCCTTGACCTTTCAGGCGCTCTGGCAAAGTGCGACCAACTGGTCGTATTGTTGTTCCCCGATTACAATTCCATTTTTACGGGCCATTTGGCGCAATCGAAGACGCCGATCACCGGGCAGTCGAGTATTTTCCTGCTTCAAGATGGCGGTCAGAAGAACTTCCAGGCGCTCGTTAAATGCATCCCCTGACAGGGGCATTGGCGCAATAGCAATCAGGAGTTGACCCACACCGGGCGGTTCACCTTCGGCGGTAAAAAAGGAACTGGCTTCGAAGCCGAAATGGGCGGCGGTCAGGGCGGCGGCAAAAACCTCCACCATGAGGACCAATGCAGCCCCTTTTGCGTCACCCATCGGCAGCATGGTGCCGGCCATAGCGGCTTTCGGGTCAGTGGTCGGCTTGCCGTGGGCATCCAGGGCCCAACCTTCCGGAATAGGATTAGCCTCCTGTTCAGCGACCATAATTTTGCCGCGTGCCACTTTGCTGAGAGAAAGATCGATGACCAACGGATTGTGGCCTTTCCGTGGCGCGGTAAAGGCGATGGGGTTGGTGCCGAAGACACCCTGACCGCCGCCCCATGGTGCGATGGCTTTGGGCGTATTGGCAAACAGCAGACCAATCAAACCCTTTTGGGCCAAGGCTTCCACGTGATATCCGGCTGCACCACAGTGGTGCGAATGGGTAACCGCCGCCACCGCGATGCCGGTTTTTGGTGCCATGCCGCCGAGTATGTCGACGGCGATGGCCAAGGCGGGATAGGCGAAGCCATTGCGGGCATCGATCCTGAGGGCGGCATCGGCCACCCGGGTCGATGTCGGTTGCGCCTGCCCGTTGACTTTTCCGCTGGCCGCCTGAGCGCAGTAAGAAGGAAGTCTCGATAGGCCGTGCCCCCTCAACCCGTCCGCTTCGGCGGCGACTAATGCTTTGGCTACGAGCGCTGCGTTGCTGTCGCTGGTATTGTGAGCGCGGAGCGCATTGACGCAGATCAGATGCGCTTTTTCAAGGCTTAACCTTTTCTCCGTCATTTGGAAGCCTCCAGAACCCGCCGAACGTTATCCATGGTAACTTGGCTGACACGTTGGTTGGATTCGATGGTCACACCGCCAATATGGGGAGTGAGGACTAGATTGGGCAATTCAGCGAACTTAGCAGCCGAGGAAGCCGTGAGGGGTTCATTCTCAAACACATCCAAGGCGGCCCCCCGAAGTCGACCCAATTTCATGGCCGCTACCAGCGCGTTTTCGTCCAATACCCCGCCGCGTGAGGCGTTCACCAAAATGGCACCTTTCTTCATTTGAGCGATGGCTTCATCATCAAGCAGGTGCCGGGTGGTATCGTTGAGAGGGACGTGCAGACTGACAATGTCGGCTGTTCGGAGCAACGCGAACAATTCATCGATTCTGGTGATTTTCTTCCAACAATTGTCATTTGCTGAGACAAAGGGGTCATAGGCGACGACTTTCATTCCCAACGCTTGGGCGAGCCGGGCGGTATACCGTGCAATCCGGCCGAATCCGACCAGTCCGAGAGTTTTACCCGCGGTTTCATGTCCCATTGCCTCTGTGCGGGGCCACTCACCATTCAACATTTGGGCATTGGAGAGAAATGCACCGCGCAGCAGCATCATCGCCGTTGCAATTACCCATTCGGCGACGGCGGCATCGTTGGCGCCCGTGGCGGGGCAGACCATCACGCCGCGATCCTCACAGGCTTTTAAATCGATATTGTCCAGGCCGACACCCAAGCGCCCGACCACTTTCAACATCGGCGCTGTATTAAGCAATTCAGCATCCACACGGGTTCGATTGCGGACGACCAACCCGCGCGCGTCGGAAAGCAGTGTTTTTAGTTCATCCGGCTTGTCAACGAGTTGCGAATCGTAGTGTACATCATAGTTTTCGGCCGTTTCTTCCACAGCCTTCGGATCCATGAATTCGGTGATGATGATGTCGGGCATAGAGGCATTTCCGAGGTTTCTGGATTAACTTTGAAGAGAAATGAGTAAAGATGGCATCGAAACGAACAAGTATACAATTAAGAACAAAGCAAGGGGCATGCCAATAACGCTTATAGACAAATAAATCAATAATATCATATAGTTATTATTAGACTCTTAGATTCTCCTACCTGAAATTGCGCCGACTATTGGGCGCTATGCCGATTATTGGGCAAACTCCTTGCTATGTCCATGAATTTACTGTATCTATATATCGATAAGGTTCTGATATATTATTTTTTTCTATCTCTAAGGGCGCATTTTACACATCATTCGCCAAGGAAAGTTTCGCCCAATATTGGGCGCTAATTTCAGGGAGAGTGCATGATGACATGGAGTGCGGCAACCCGTTACCGCTTGCTCATCGAGATCAACAATGCGATCGTGAAACATACCAACCGGGCGGACCTTTTCAATGCGCTGGCAAGCGAAATAAAAAAAACCGTTCCGTATGATCGATTCAGCATCAATCTCTATGACGCTGATAAAAAACTACTGAGTTACTTCAGCACGGCCGAAGGTATCTCACCCGAGGGAATCAGCGCCTACGAGCGACCTCTCGCCAAAGGGCCGATTGCCAAAGCGGTCATACGTTCAAAAGAACCTCTCATCATCCCCGATTTGAAGAAGCGGAACTATTGGGCTTCGGTAAGAGCCATGCTGACGGCGGGCCTTACCGCCAGCATGGCCTACCCCCTGATTACACGGGGCAACGTTCTGGGTGTCTTGCATTTTTCATTCAAGGAGCAACCGAGCAAAATTGAAGAACTCTCGCAGTTTTTAACCGAATTGACCGATGTTGTCGCCGTTGCCGTGGACAACATGCTGGCCTACAGTAAACTTAAAGAAGTTAACCAGAGCCTGGTTCAGCAGAAGCAATATCTTCTTGAGCGCGCCGAGGAGTCCTACCGCCCGGAGTCATTTTATTTTAATTCAACAGTCATGATTGAGGTCATGCGTCAGGTGGAATTGATTGCCGCCACGGACGCCAGTGTGTTGATTACCGGTGAGACCGGTACCGGCAAGGATTTTATTGCCCGCCATATTCATCGTCTGAGCTCCCGCAGAAGCGGTCTTTTCGTCAAAGTCAACTGCCCGGCCTTCTCCAGCGGTCTGTTCGAAAGTGAACTCTTCGGGCATGCAAAAGGGGCCTTTACCGGAGCTGCCGGCTCGCGGGCAGGACGATTCGAAATGGCCAACGACGGCACGATCTTCTTGGACGAGATCGGCGAACTACCGATCGACCTTCAGGCCAAACTCCTGCATGTTTTGCAGGATAAATGTTTCGAGCGGGTGGGTGACAACCGCCCCATTGAAGTGAACGTCAGGGTGATTGCCGCAACCAATCGAGATATGAGCCAAGCGATACGAAAATACAAATTTCGTTCAGATCTTTTTTATCGTCTAAACACGGTAGAGGTAAAGTTGCCGCCGTTAAGAGAAAGACGTGAGGATGTCCCCGGTCTTGTTCAGTGGCTCAACCAGCTCGAATCCCGGAAAGCCAATCGATCCGCCCCCCGATATATTCCTTCGGCCATGGAAGTTCTCCGCAGGCATCATTGGCCTGGTAATGTGCGTGAACTAAAAAACCTGGTCAAACGGATGATCATTATGCATCCGGGAGAAAACATCAGCGGTGAGGATGTGGAAATCCTGGTCGAATCAGGCCAGTCGAACATGGGCATCAGAGAGTACAGTCTGGCGACAGCAGAGCGGCAACATATCGAAACGGTGCTTGCTCGCACCAACGGTCGACTGGGAGGAAAACGAGGTGCAGCAGCACTCCTGCGTATACCGAGGACCACGCTGCAGTACCGGTTGAAAAAACTCGGAATTGACCACAAGAGTTTCGCACCCCAATGAGGTCTTCCTATCCGGGAGGAGATTCTTCGGGAGTGAGGGCAACATCGAGCGGATAGTGGTATACATAGGCTTTAAGATAAAGGTTTTGGACTGCGTTATCGGTCGTCGGCGTATTACAATACAGCCTTCTCCCTCTGGCCTTGCCCAAAATTTTATCTTAAAGCCTATAGTTAGATCCCGGAAATGAAGTTTACCCGCATGCTGGCAAGTGGATCGCCCGTTTATTCCTCAAAAGCTGCTTGCGGTTTTGGTGCAGCATCTATATGATAATAGATTCTTGCTGGTTAGCAGGCGCAGGACATTTTAGAGAAGGATTCTATTGAACCTGCCTGCACCTTGATGTCGGTACCATCACATCATTTCTGGTTCAAAGTTGCCGGTTGAGCATTTGCTCCCGGAAGCTGCCGAATCGATAACGCTTAGCTCTTCTCTCGGAGGGCGGATGACCGTTTCCTTCAAAAAGGCCCTCGTGACTGGGGGGGCGGGTTTCATCGGGTCTCACCTGACCGAGAATCTGGTGGCAAAGGGGTGCCGGGTCACGGTGCTCGACAACTTTTCATCCGGACGCCGGACCAACCTGACCCGCGTGGCCGCAGATATCGATCTGATCGAAGGTGATATCCGGGATCCTCTGGCCGTTGAGCGGGCCGCGAAAGGATGTGAGGTCATTTTCCATCTGGCGGCGGTCGTGTCTGTGCCGCAAACTGTTGCCCAACCGTTGGATTCGGCCAGGGTCAATGACCTGGGGACGTTGCACGTACTGGAGGCCGCCCGCGACGCCGGTTCCGGCGCCGTCGTCTTTGCCAGCTCGTCGGCGGTTTACGGCGATGATCCCGGCTTGCCGAAGCGTGAGAGCATGATACCCAAACCGCTAAGCCCTTATGCCGTGCAGAAAATTACGGGGGAATACTACGCGCGTGTCTACCATGAACTCTACGGCATCGATACCGCCAGCCTGCGGTTCTTTAATGTATTCGGACCCAGGCAGGACCCGTCATCACCTTACTCCGGCGTGATATCGATCTTCATGTCCAAAGCAGTCGCACAGACCGGGCCGATCATCTACGGAGACGGTACCCAGAGCAGGGATTTCGTTTACGTGAGTGATGTGGTGCGCGCAATGATCGGTGCCGCCACTACCAAAGCCGCTGCCGGGCAGTCGATCAACGTGGGGACCGGGACATCGATCGATATCAACCGGCTCTGGCGGACGATTGCGGGCATGGCCGGGTTGAGCAACGTGCCCCGCTATGACCCGCCCCGGGCCGGTGACATCATCGCATCGGTGGCCGCCGTCGATACGGCGGAATCCCTGCTCGGCTTCAAAACAGAAGTGTCACTCGAGGACGGGCTCGAGCGCACCTTCCGGTGGTATGCCGCGTCTCAAACCACGGCCGGCGCCTATTCGCAGAAAGGGAGTGAGAATGGAGATTGACGTCAAAAATGTGCTGGTGACCGGTGCCGCCGGGTTCATCGGGTTCCACCTTACGCGGCGGCTGCTGTCGAACGGGGTTCACGTCACCGGCATCGATGACTTGAATCCCTACTATGACGTCAAATTGAAAGAAGACCGCCTTCAAATCCTTCAGGCCGAACCGGGTTTTTCTTTTTATAAGTCCAACATCGCCGAGCGCGAGAGATTGGTCGACATCTTTGACGCCCGACATTTCGACGTCGTGGTCAACCTGGCGGCTCAGGCCGGCGTGCGCTACTCGCTTCAAAACCCTCACGCCTACGTGGATGCCAACCTGGTTGGTTTCGTCAACTTGCTGGAGTGCTGCCGGCATCATAAAACACCCCACCTGGTGTTCGCCTCATCCAGTTCGGTCTACGGCGCCAACACCCACATGCCGTTTTCCGTGCACGACAATGTCGATCATCCGGTCTCCCTTTACGCCGCCACCAAAAAGTCGAATGAATTGCTGGCGCACTCTTACAGCCACCTGTACGGCCTTGGGTGCACCGGCCTGCGTTTTTTTACGGTTTATGGCCCCTGGGGGCGGCCCGACATGGCACTTTTTTTGTTCACCAAGGCCATCTACGACGGCCAACCGATACAAGTGTTCAACCACGGCAAGATGAAGCGTGATTTTACTTATATCGACGATATCGTCGAAGGGGTCGTGCGGGTCATGGGCCGGCCGCCGCAGCCGAACCCAAGTTGGGACGCTGATCGGCCGGATCCCGGGACGTCTTACACGGCCTACAAAATCTACAATATCGGCAACAACCAACCGGTTGAACTGACGGATTTCATCGCGGCCATCGAGGCTGCGGTCGGTAAAACGGCCCGCAAGGAAATGCGGGAGATGCAGGCCGGGGATGTGCCGGCGACATACGCCGATATTGATGATCTGGTCCGGGATGTGGGGTTTAGACCCGACACACCGCTCGAAACCGGAATCCGGCGCTTCGTGGAATGGTTCAGGGACTACTATAACTATTAATGTCGGCCGCTGTTCGGACTGCCGTTCTGGCAGTCCTTTTGACCGCAAACCGGGATGGATGGCCCAGGGCTCGCTCAAAAATCACTAACTTATTTTTTCGCGAGCCCTACGGAGGAGGGGACATGAAAGTCGATGCCAATGGTGTCCGGATCAATGTCGCGCTTTCCGGCAACCCGTCAGGACCGGTGGTCTTGCTGAGTCACTCCCTTGCGACTTCCTTGGATCTCTGGTCGCCCCAAATGGCAGTGCTCGAACCGCAATACAGAGTACTGCGCTATGATACCCGCGGCCACGGTGCCAGCGATGCACCTCAAGGGGCTTACACCCTGGCTCAACTGGCGGATGACGCCGTAGCGGTCATGGATGCGCTCGATATCGAGACCGTGCACTGGGTCGGCATATCAATGGGCGGTATGATCGGTCAGGCCGTTGCGTTGAATCACGCCGAGCGGCTGCGAAGCCTGGTGTTGTGCGACACCACGGCCGTGGTTCCCCCGGAAGCTCAAGCCTTGTGGCAGCAGCGCATAGAAAAAGCCCGCGACGAGGGTATGGCCGCTCTGGCCGATGAAACCCTCGAGCGCTGGTTCACGCCGCGTTATCTTGCCAAGGGTCCGCCCGGCGTCCGTCGCATCCGTGACATGATCCTGGCGACGCCGGTATCCGGTTTTATCGGCTGCAGTGAAGCCATCCGTCGGCTCGATTTCCTGGACCGGCTCGGTGACATTCAGCTTCCCACCCTGATTATGGTCGGCGAGCAGGACCCGGGCACTCCGGTTGCGAATTCCGAGGCCATCCACAGCCGCATCAAAGATTCCCGCCTGGAGATCATTCCATCTGCCGCCCACCTGTGCAATGTCGAACAGACAGAAGCCTTCAATCAAAAGCTGATCGGATTTCTCCAGGCCCTGTAAATTCCAAGGTTTCATTCACTCGTTGCTGAAGAGGGCCAGCGGCGGTCGTTTAACGTCAGCGCCGGACTCATCGGCTGGTTTCTTTCCGTCGCCGGCCGTTTGTGGTTGAGTCGTCTCGGCGTGCACAGGGGCGGCTGATTCACCGGAAGGATTGGCGAAGGTATCGTTGAGGTTCCGGATAGCGTCGTTGGCGTTATTGAATACTTTGGCGAGAATATCGCGGTTCTGCTGTCCCCAGCCGACCGGCCGCCGCTGAAAAATGCTGCGCCACCAGTGGCTGTTTTTTCGAAACGCGCGGGCATAGTTGCGACGCAAGTGCGGGTCGTTTATTCCGCCCAGCAGCCTTCGGCCAACCCGGGCGGCCGCCTGAAGGCGTATTCTGTAATGAACGTAGCCGGCCGCCAGCAAAAGCAGAAGGATGAGGCCAAGCCGAAGGAAACCGTAATCCGCCAGCAGCCTTCCGAAAGGCAGCCTCAGGTGCAGGCCTTCCCAATACCCGGCCCAGATACTGACGATCAGAAACAGGGTCAAAACCCCGCCGAAGACGAGCGCATCCAGCCTGAGGACGGTGCGGCGCCATCTGTCGACAAATACTTCGAGTAAAGGGGCGACCTCATGTTCGATCGACTGCACGGTTTTTTTGAGAAGGCCGATAATCCGGTAGGCCCGTTCAACGCCCACCTGATCGATACGGTCGTAAATGGCTTTCAGGTCGGTATCCCGACGGTTTTCGAGACGGGCACGGGTTTTGTCGTCCGTAATGGTGACGGCCAGCTCGGGGTTGTAAACGGCGAAGCAACACCCCGTGGTCAGCCCCTGCTGGGCCAATGCCCTTTTCCAGGCCGCAAAGACCTCCTCCGTGTTGTTTTCCCGGGCCGTGTTATCGATCTGGTTGAGGATATAGAGAAACTTGTTGGCGTCGCGGCGGTTGATTGTTGCCCCGACCAGGTGTTTCAGCGTGTCCGGCATCGAGCCGGACTCCGGGTGGCGTGCGTCGAAGAAGACGAGCACCAGATCCGACAGGTCGATGATGCGATCGGTGATCCGCAGTGTGGATGAGCGTTGCTCGTCGGCGTCGAAGCCGGGTGAGTCGATCAGTATTTGACCGCGCAGCGTCTCGCTGGGGCAGGTCCGCAGCTGCAGGTAGCGGTCGATGTGATCGCTCTGTCCCCGGGCCACCTCCTCGATGGCCTGGCTGATTTTGTAGAGAGGGAAGCGCGGGTCCGCATCCAGGGCCATTCCGGGTAGGGTGCGCACGCGATTTTCGCCGGTGAAGCAGATGACCGTGAACTTGTCATCCAGTGCCTGGTTGCCGGTGGCCTGCAGTGAATAACCGAGGAAGTGGTTAATGAACGCCGACTTGCCGGAGGAATAGATCCCCAGGACTGAAATCAGGGGCCACCACGGGATTCGGCCGGTGTGGGATTCTTCGCGGTCGAAAAAGCCGAGCTGACGCGAAACCCGGTCAAGCTGCCGGAAGCTGCCCACGACGTCGGTGAGCAACGAATTTTCGGTCTTCAAATGCTTTTCCAGACTCTGCAGTCTTCGCCGGCCGGTGTTGTCCGCAGTCATGGTTGCATGCTCCCCGCGTGTTTTTTATCGATTCGATCGAAATTTTCAAGACGATATCAGATACAAGAGAAATGTCAATGGTTTGGGGAATTTCGAATCGTCTCCCGAAAAAAGTTCGACCCTATCGGGAACAGATTCGCTACTCCGCAAAGCCAAGCCTGCCGAAGCAGCGTGGCAGATGGAAGTTCAATTCGTCGACCGGGGACCAGGCGCCCCAGTGGGGATGGGACGTGTCGTCGCCACACTTGTAGAAATTAGCGTGCCACACGCTCTCTTTTTCAATAACGATCGGACCGAGGTAGTCTTCGAACAGGGCAAACGGGATGAAGAATTCGATACGCCAGGTGGTTTCAACAGATAATTCCGGCTCGACCACCGTCGGCATCGAGTGGAAAATGCGGAGGCGGCGGGAGTCTGTTTCAGATAGATGCGTACAGGCCTTGAAGCCATCGTGCACGCGTGTCGAATCGGTGATGTATGACGCCAGTAAAGCACCGCCGCAATTGATCTCGAAGTTAAAATAGCCGCTTTCGGGTTTTGGTTGGACGAAGAATTCCACACAACTGTCTTTGTAAACCGGGTCCTGAAAGCGGGTCCGGAGGCACCGCACATAGTTGTCGTGCACCTGAAACATGCCGAAGAGCCCATCGAGGTCATAGACGAGCTTGGCCTGCGTGACCGGGCGGTGCCGGCTTCCTTCCGGCCGGAAGCAGGCGATGGTCAGGCAGGGTACCTCGCTCCAGGCCGAACCATCCCACAGCCCCAGCAATTCGGGGCGACGCCTGACCCGAGAGACAGGGTAAAATGGGTTTTTCATCCGGTTTGCCATATGGATTGACTCCACGCTTTGAATCACACGGCACGTTGAGACGCCCTTGCTTACGCAGGTATAGGTATTAAGATAAAATTTTTGGACTGCGTTATCGGTCGTCGGCGTATTACAATACAGCCTCCTTCCTCTATCCTTGCCCCAAACTTTATCTTAAAGCCTATAGATCGGCGAGCAGAAGCAATTGCATATCACAATCGACGGGGCACTGCCAGCACCGCACCTTGAGGAAAAAAATAAAAAGGACTTGGATGAGATCCAAGTCCTCGCTTTTATTGGTACGCCCGGCTGGATTCGAACCAGCGGCTTTCAGCTCCGGAGGCTGACGCTCTATCCCCTGAGCTACGGGCGCATGGTGAGATAAGAGGTAACCGTGAGTTAATGGATTGCGGGTCGAATGTCAAGCATCGAAATCGTAACGGGCCGGAATAGGCACTGTGGAACGGCTGTGCAATGAGCCACAAATATGGTCGACCTGATTTGAGCGTCAGGCTTGGTTAAATCGGCTCCGGCGGCGCCTGGTTTTCCAGTGCGGCCTTGGCTTCACCGACCACATAGAGAGACCCGGCGATGCAGACGACATCATCGGGTGCTGCAGAGTTGATGGCGTGGGACACGGCTGCGGCTACATCCGGGATGACGCTCCAATCGGCGGTCAGTTCGCTTGCCGCCGGGATCAGTTTCTCCGGCGGCAGGGCGCGGTCGATCTTGGGACGCGTCAGAATAACCCGCCGGCAGTGCGGCACCAGGGCTGAGAGAATTTCTCGATAGGGTTTGTCATCCAGGATGCCGATGACCAGTGTGATGGCGCGGCCGGCAAGACCGGTTTTGAGATATCGGCCCAGTGCTCGGGCGGCGATCAGGTTGTGGGCACCATCGAGCAGGGTCAGCGGCCGGTCCAGAACCTGCTCCAGACGGCCCGGCCAGCGCGTCTCGGCGAGTCCCTTCTGCAGGCATTCCGGATCTATGGTGCCGATTACCGGTGATAGAACTTCGCAGGCCGCCAACGCCAGGGCGGTGTTTTCCAGCTGGTGACCGCCCCTGAGAACGGTCTTTAGCCCCTGCCAACGAACGGTAAGGCCGGAGTAGGTAACCGTGTCCGCGGCGCTGCGACGCATCCGGAAATCCTTGCCCAGGCGGAACAGCTGTGCGGAGTGCTTTTCTGCGACCGATTCGACCACTGCGATGGCCGTCTTTTGTCGGACGGCCGTGACGACCGGCACTCCCGTTTTGATGATACCGGCCTTTTCGCCGGCGATTTGAGAAATCCTGCGGCCGAGATACTCGCGGTGCTCCAAAGAAACGTTGGTGATAATCGATAGGGCCGGATGAATGATGTTGGTCGCATCGAGCCGGCCGCCCATGCCGGTTTCGACAACGGCCCAATCGACCCTCCGGCATTTGAATTCATGGAAGGCCATGGCGGTCGCGAACTCGAAGAAGGTCGGTTCGCGGTCGACCTTTGCTGCGGCTTTGACGGCCCGATAGGCAGACAATACGTTCTCGTCGCTTATCGGTTGCCGATCGACCACAATTCTCTCGTTGAATCGCACCAGGTGAGGCGATGTGTACAGACCGGTCCGCAAGCCACAGGCATTCAGGATCGAGGCCAGGGTGGCGGCTACGGAACCCTTGCCGTTGGTTCCAGCTACGTGAATGGCATTGAAGTGTTCCTGGGGATTGCCCAAACCGGCCAGTATGCGACGGATGGTGTCGAGGCCGAGCTTGATACCAAAGCGCCGCAGCGCATACATTTCATTCAAGCAGGTTTGATAAGAATCGCCCATGGACGTGATGATAAAAAACCCGGCGGGATTTTCCCCCGCCGGGTTCGAAACAAATGGCATGGATCTTTAACGGCGATACCGGTTTTTTCGCGCAACGGCCAATCGTTCTCTTCGCAAGGCTTCCCGCGCTTTTCTACGGCGGAACTCACTCGGTTTTTCATAACTCTTTTTCAGCTTAAGCCGTTTGAAGAGGCCGTCATTTTGAATCTTCTTCTTCAGGATGCGCATGGCCTTTTCAATATCGTTGTCGTAGACCTTGACTGTGATTTCCTTCAACTATCTCGCCCCCTTCTGTCCATCGAGCGGCATTTTGCGCTGCAGTGCGAATCGATGGTTGGTCAATTTGTCCAAGTCTTCAATAAACAAGCACATATAACTCAAGCATTCCTGATGCGCAAGTAAAAAATAATCACCTCCAGAAATATTTCCATTCGGCGCCGCAATGTCCTCGCCCAGTAAACCGACGACAGGGCCGCCGAATCGCACATAATTGACTTGACAGGTCTGCGGGTTTTGGGTCATATGGAGCCCACTGCCACTGTGCGCATCAACTAAACCGGCTCGATTGCCGTTGACGCAGCCCCTCCGGTGAGGACTGCGTTTTACCCCGGACGTTGTCTTTTTAATAGTTTCCGTGAAGGCGGGCGAAAATGTAGAGGACACGTTTGGATAAGGTCGACTTAATAAAAAGGAGGAAAAAAGATGCGTCTGATTTTGTTGGGTGGCCCCGGAGCGGGCAAAGGAACCCAGGCCAATTACATTAAGGAAAGATACCAGATACCGCAGATTTCCACTGGCGACATGCTCCGGGCGGCCGTAAAGGCCGGGACCGAACTGGGCAAGAAAGCCAAGGCGGTTATGGATTCCGGCGGACTCGTGCCGGACGATGTCATTATCGGGCTGGTTAAGGAACGGATCACACAGCCCGATTGCAAGAAAGGGTTTTTGTTCGATGGTTTCCCGCGGACGATACCGCAGGCGGATGCCATGAAGGATGCCGGTGTTGCAATCGACGCCGTGGTCGACATCGATGTGCCGGACCAGGAGATCATCAAGCGCATGAGCGGTCGGCGGGTTCACTTGGCCAGCGGCCGCACCTATCACATCACCTTCAACCCGCCTAAAGTTGAAGGCAAGGACGATGTCACAGGCGAGCCACTGATCCAACGGGACGACGACAAGGAGGAGACGGTTCGCAAGCGCCTCGAAGTGTACCACAACCAGACCGAACCCCTGATCGGTTATTACAAGAAGTGGGAGGCTTCCGGCGGTGCGGCCGCCCCGAAATACATCCGTATCGAAGGCATCGGCAAGGTCGATGAAATTCGGGACAATATTTTCAAGAAGCTGGACGCCGTCAAGTCCGATTAATGCCATACCCATCCGCAAAAAAGGTTTCTTTCGGTAAAGAAGAAACCTTTTTTATTGTACAGTGTTCGTTCAGGAATGGTCGATTTCGGCCCCGATCAAGGCCGCAGCGATTTTGCAACCGCCCCGCAATAATGACGGGATCTTCGACAGGCGCAGCTGCGATACGTTGAGGACTGCAAAGAGCGAGAACACCGGCCCGGTGAAGAAAGCTGCCTTTTATGGATGGACACTGCGCCCAGCGGTGCGCCGGTCAGCGCAGCGCTGTCGGCCGGCGTTGCAGCATCTTTTTAACCCGGCGGATCGCTTCATCTTTTGTTTGCAGGCGACCGGCGAGACGGTCGGCTTCGACGCGGGTCAGCAGAGACTTGAAAAAAGGAGCGGGTTGCAGCCCGAGTAGATCGATCAGATCCCTTCCGGTCAGAAGCGGTGGTGAGTTTTTGCGGGGCAAGAATTCGGTGAAATAACGCCGCAGCAAACCTTGCGCAAAGCCGGCGAATGTCTTTTCCTGATCTCCGATTTCGCAGGTTCCACCGGCAGCATCGGCTACAGCGTGAATTAAAAGATCCGGTGTTTTTTCAGCACCCATTATAAAAAAGCGGCTGACCGCCCTGTCGGACAACCGTTTGCGTCGGTGAGCCTCGAACAGCAAAAGCGGCCATCGGTGTTTTCGAGCGATGAAATCGACGTAATGCGTTTGACGGTTGGACATTTTAAACCGTGCGCAGATTGTTTTCACGGCGTCGCTGTCAACGGGGGCTCTCTGAAACCGACGCAAATTATTCCGGTCGGCCGACGGTCGAACGAGTTCGTGCAACAGGATCGCAAATTTCAAAATGGCGGCCGGGACAGAGGCCAACGACCACACTACCGGATCGATATCGCAAGGGATGACGGGTCGCGGGTCGGCCAGCAGGGTTTCGATTGCGGAAAAGGCCTTCAGGGTGTGCTCGAAGCGGTCACAGCGCGGTTTTTGACCCGGCCGCTCGTTGCGTAATGCCACAAATTCGGGAAGCATGGCCGACAGCAGACCGCAGTCTGCCATTTGGGTGATCGCTTCTGCCGCATGGCCCGTTTCCAGAATCTTCAGCAGTTCATCGCGGATCCTTTCACCGGCCGGCTTTGTGATGAGGATGGCTTGGTCTCGAACGGCCGCAGTGGTTTCGGGTGTCACCTCAAACCGGAGAACGGCCGCCATCCGAAAGGCTCGGATCAGGCGTATCGGGTCTTGCTCGAAGGCCGAGCGCGACACCATCCGGACCCGGCCGGCGGCCAGGTCGGCTCTGCCGTTGCACAGGTCGATGATATCTCCGCCGGCCAAATCGATCGCAATAGCGTTTATGGTAAAATCACGGCGCTGCAGGTCTTCCGAGATGGACCGCCCGGCAACGGCCGAGACGTCTATAATCTGGGAACCGCTTACGATGCGATAGAGCATCAGTCCCGGTTTACCCAGCGGCACCAGGCGACCGCCGGTGTGCGCTGCCAGCCGCAGGGCAAAGGTGCGTGGGTTCCCGGCTATGGCGAGGTCGAGATCGAGTGGCCTGCGACCGAGCAGAAGGTCTCTGACCGACCCGCCGACAAGATAGACCTGGCGCGGCAGTGTCACGGGGAAAGTTCCCTGCGACCAGGGCAGTTTGAGGATCGAGGGCAACGACGGCATTATCTTATGGCCGGAGAAGAAAAGTTTTTTTACCGAACCGATCCGTGTCCGCCGGTTTGGTGTCCATCGGCGGAAGACCGGCAGCTTATAACCGAAATGGTTCCAACATTAGATCATACAGCAAATGCCACCTGTTCGTCTACCAGCCAACGACCGGCTGATCATCCGCGATGTGGATCGATCAGACAGTGCCGCTTGCTGGAAAAAAGGTCTGAGGCACCCCGTACAATTTGGCGAAAAAACGAAGGAAAAACCTTGACACTTAGCCGGTTGTGGTATACAAATATAGAACCAAGGTTTAACCCGCCAGTTGGAGAAAAAATCATAGTCGTTCTTCTATAACTATCACTCTATATCCTCCAGCATTATCGAAATGTCCATTTCCGTATTTTACCGGTACAGAACTGGTTCATAACTCAGCAGGCGTTCGTCCCTTTCTCGACCACGTTTGCCCTTGCGCCGAAATTCTTATGAAAGAAAAACCCGGAAACGGGAAAAAGTGTCGTATCACCTTTGTAACCAAAGGAATCTTGGTTTATTGCAAAGTATTTACAATGGGTTGTATGCCAATCATAACGACAATAATGGGGATCCGAATTAATGAACATTGCAGAGCTTAAAGAGAAGAAAATCAGTGAACTGGCCCGGATGGCAAAGGAATTCAACATCGAAGGCGCCGCCGGTATGCGCAAGCAGGAACTCATGTTTGCCCTGCTGCAGCGGCAAATCGAGAAAAACGGTCTCATTTACGGCCAAGGCACCCTGGAAATTCTGCCCGACGGTTTTGGGTTTTTGCGTTCACCGGATTACAATTACCTGCCGGGTCCCGACGACATCTATGTATCACCCTCTCAGATCCGTCGCTTCAATTTGCGTACCGGTGACACGGTATCGGGCCAGATTCGGCAGCCGAAAGAAACTGAACGCTATTTTGCGCTGTTGAAGGTCGAGGCCATCAACTTCGAAGACCCGGAGGTGGCCCGGGATAAGATTCTGTTCGACAACCTGACACCGCTGTATCCGAACCGCAAGATGAACATCGAGGACGGCGCCGACAATTATTCGACGCGCATCATGGATCTATTGACACCTATCGGCTTTGGCCAGCGCGGGCTGATCGTGTCCCCGCCGCGTTCCGGAAAAACGATGCTGCTCCAAAGCATCGCCAACAGCATTATTGCCTCCCACAAAGAGGTGGTCCCATTCGTTCTTCTGATCGATGAACGACCGGAGGAAGTGACCGACATGGAGCGGACGGTAAAAGCCGAGGTCATCAGTTCCACATTCGACGAACCCGCAGAACGGCATGTCCAGGTAGCCGAAATGGTGATCGAAAAGGCCAAACGCCTGGTGGAACATAAAAAGGACGTGGTCATTTTGCTCGACAGTATTACGCGACTGGCCCGGGCCTACAACTCCGTGATGCCGCCCAGCGGAAAAATTCTCTCCGGCGGTGTCGATTCCAATGCCCTGCAGCGTCCCAAGCGGTTTTTCGGTGCAGCTCGCAATATCGAAGAGGGCGGTTCCCTCACGATCGTCGCTACCGCCCTGGTCGACACCGGCAGCCGGATGGACGAAGTCATTTTTGAGGAATTCAAAGGCACCGGTAACATGGAAATAGCGCTCGATCGGCGATTGGCCGACAAGCGTGTGTTCCCGGCCATAGACATCAAGAAGTCCGGCACCCGCAAGGAAGAGCTGCTCCTCAAGGAAGAGATCTTGAACCGGGTCTGGATATTGAGAAAATTGCTTTCCTCTCTGAATCCGGTCGACAGCATGGAATTTCTACTTGAAAAAATGAGCGGAACCGCCGATAATAAACTTTTTCTCGCATCGATGAATGCCTAGTTGGCACAATAGGGGGTTGAAATTAATATGAAAACAGACATCCATCCCGACTATTTCCAGACGACCATCAAGTGTGCCTGCGGTAACGAGATCGCAGTCGGTTCGACCAAGCAGGATATCCGGGTCGAAATTTGTTCGAAGTGCCATCCGTTTTTCACCGGAAAACAGAAACTAATCGACACCGCCGGCCGGATCGAACGGTTCCGCAAGAAGTACGAGAAATTTCAAAAAGACAAAAACGAATAAGACGACCCGTCTCAGCGCTTCTTCCTCGTTTGTCAAAACCACGACACACACGCTGTTGGACCCAGGTTATCGCGTACACCCCGCAAGGGTGTTTGCGGGCGTTGGTGTGATTCGTGGTTTTGTGCGTGGGATGTTGTGAAATCAGCAGTTTGTTACGACCGTCTTCTTCCAACAACCAGCGCCCCGGTGGGTCGCCGGCGGTTGCTTGGGTTTCATGCGGCTTAGAACTCGGCGTTCAAAATACACCGTTATTTTTGAGTGAGCCCTGAGAGGATTGAGAACAATGTTCGGTAATCTCGAGGGTGTTGAAGAAAGATTTCAGGAAATCGAAAATCTTTTGGGAGACCCCGATATCATCAAAGACCAGGTGACCTACCAGAAGCACGTCCGTGAACATGCGGAACTGAACAAGATCGTGACGGTCTACCGGGCGTACAAGAAGATCCTGGCGGACATAGAGGAAAGCCAAGCTCTGCTGCAAGACGGGGATGCCGACATCAAGGAACTGGCACGGGAGGAACTCGCCGAACTGCGGCGCCGCGAGGACGAACTCGAACAGGCTCTGCGTCTGCGTCTGCTGCCAAAAGATCCGAACGATGAAAAGAACGTTGTGCTGGAAATCCGGGCCGGAACCGGTGGAGAAGAGGCGGCCCTTTTCGCGGCCGATCTCTTTAGGATGTACGATCGCTACGCCGAGAGCAGAAATTGGAAGGTCGAGGTGCTGACCCATCACCCAACCGGTGTCGGCGGGATGAAGGAAATCATTGCCTTGGTGCAGGGCAGGGGAGCCTACAGCGTTCTGAAGTACGAGAGCGGCACTCACCGGGTGCAGCGTGTACCGACGACCGAGACCCAGGGCCGCATCCACACCTCGGCCGTGACCGTGGCGGTTCTGCCCGAGGCCGAAGATGTCGAGGTGGAGATCGATCCCGGCGATTTGAAAGTAGACGTCTTTCGTTCGTCCGGCCCCGGCGGTCAAAGCGTCAACACCACCGATTCGGCCGTGCGTATCACCCATCTGCCGAGCGGACTGGTGGTGACTTGCCAGGACGAAAAGTCGCAATTGAAGAACAAGAACAAGGCCTTGAAGGTCCTGCGCGCCCGCTTGCTGGACCGAATGACGAGCGAACAAGACGAAGAGCGCTCTCAGCAACGCAAAAATCAGGTCGGCAGCGGCGATCGCAGCGAGAGGATCCGGACCTACAACTATCCCCAGGGCCGGGTCACGGATCACCGCATCGGCCTCACGCTTTACCGGCTCGAGAGCATTCTGCAGGGCGATATTCAGGAAATTGTTCAGGAATTGACAACCCACTACCAGTCTCAGGCACTTCAAAATGCGGAACTCGGCAGCCTCCAGCGGTGATGACTGGACGATCATCAAACTGCTCGGGTGGACCACTTCCTACTTCGCATCCCGCGCGATCGAAAGTCCGAGAGCCGGTGCGGAAATTCTTCTGGCCCATACACTGAACCTCCAGCGGGTGGACCTTTATCTGCGCTACGACCAACCCCTGATGCAGACGGAACTCGAACGCTACAAGGCACTGATCCGACGGCGGGTCCGACGTGAACCGGTGGCCTATATAACAGGGTGCCGCGAATTCTGGTCGATGAACCTGACGGTATCCGGTGATGTGCTGATACCGCGTCCCGAGACAGAATGCCTGGTCGAACAGGTACTGGCCGAACTGTCAACGGAAGACAACGCCGAGCCTTCGCATATTCTCGAACTGGGAACCGGCTCCGGGGCGATCATATTGGCCTTGGCATCCAGCCTGCGCCGCAGTGTTTGTTTTGCTTCCGACGTTTCCGAGCGGTCGGTGCAGGTGGCGCGTGAGAATGCGCGCAGGCACGGACTGGACGGCCGTATTCATTTTTTTTGCGGTGACTGGACCCGCCCGTTGCGGTTTAAAGGCCCCTCTTTCGACGTGATCGTATCCAATCCGCCCTACATCCCCACCGGTCAAATCAAGACGCTTGAGCCTGAGATTCTTCTATACGAACCGCTCCGGGCGCTGGATGGAGGAGATGACGGGCTGGTGAGCGTGCGGCGGCTCATCACGCAGGTCCACCGTTTTCTGCGGCCGGGCGGACGCCTTTTGCTCGAAATTGGACACGATCAGCAGGAGGCTATCCGTCAAATCGCGGCGACCGCGAGACAATACGAGGACCCGCTTTTCACCAAAGACTACGCGGGCTACAACCGTGTCGTCAAAATAAGAAAAAAAGCTTCCGAACCTTGCACAATACGGTGACACTCCGGCACCCTGACGGCTGTTTTATTCAACAGGAAGGCCGTATAAAAAATTGTTGCGCATCAGGGGCCATTTTGTTAAAAGTGAAAGATTTTTTATTTCGTGTTCGTTTACAAACTGCCGCATTCGTTTCAGGTTGGCAAATCGGATCTTTTGGTGCTCCCCGCGACTTTGTGGGACGTATGCCCTGCCTTAGCGGTATTTTTCTATTAGATACAATGAGTTGCGACTTCAGCCCGGGCCGATACCGCCACTGGGGTCGTTGTTTGCCGACGGACACCACTTCACACGTCTTTGGACTTTTTTCCCGGTGCTTTCACGAATGGTGAAAGTGGGAAAGAGGGCAGAAAAAGGCGGTGGGAAAAAACCAACCAAAGAGGAGAAAACCATGGCTTATGTCACAATGAAGGAACTGCTCGAAGCCGGTGTCCATTTCGGCCACCAGACCAAACGCTGGAACCCGAAAATGAAACCTTACATCTTCGGCGCCCGCAACGGCATCTACATCGTCGATCTGCAAAAAACCGTCCGCATGTTCAAGACGGCCTACGATTTTATCATCGATACGGCGGCCGCCGGCAAATCGGTGCTTTTCGTCGGGACAAAGAAACAGGCCCGCGAGTCGATCTATGAAGAGTCCAACCGCTGCGAGATGTTTTACGTCCACAACCGCTGGTTGGGGGGAATGTTGACGAACTTTCAGACGATCAAGAAAAGTATCGACCGCCTCAACTACCTGAACGAAATTATGAACGACGGCTCCATCAATCTTTTTCCCAAGAAAGAACGACTGAAGCTCGAAAAGGAACGCGTCAAACTCGACGCCAATCTCGGCGGCATTCGCAATATGAGTCAGATTCCCGGGGCGCTGTTCGTCGTGGATCCAAAAAACGAAGCCATCGCCGTTAGGGAAGCTCAGCGGCTGAACATACCGATCGTTGCGATTGTCGACACCAACTGCGATCCGGACCACATCGACTATGCCATTCCGGGAAACGATGACGCCATCCGCGCCATCCGGCTGATCACTTCCCGAATTGCCGATGCTTGTGTCGAAGGTCGGGAACGCCTCGCGGAAAAGCGGCGCGCGGAAGTCGACAAGGCCGAGGAAGAAGTTCCCGAGGTGACGGCCGCCAGTGCGGACCTCAAGCCGGGTGAAAGAAAAGTCATTTCCGACGGCACCGAAGGCCCGGTGGTTGAAATCATCAGAAGAGCGCCCCCTCAGGCCGAAGAGCAGGCCGAAAATGCCGATTCAGCCGAAACGATTATAGCAGAAGATACAGGAGAATAAGAAATGGCCACGATCAGTGCGGACCTCGTTAAACAACTCCGGGAAAAAACCGGGGCCGGAATAATGGACTGCAAGAACGCACTCGCCGAAAACACGGGTGACATGGAAAAGGCCGTCGAATACCTGCGCAAGAAAGGTTTGGCGACGGCCGCCAAACGGGCCGGCCGTGCGTTGTCGGAAGGAACCATCCAATCCTACATTCACATGGGCGGCAAATTGGGGGTGATGGTCGAAGTGGGCTGCGAAACCGACTTCGTCGCCAAGAACGAGGATTTTCAGGACTTTGCCCGTAATATCGCCATGCACATCGCTGCAACCAATCCGCTCGGTATCCGTCCCGAAGAAATCCCGCAGGAGATCATCGACAAGGAGATGGAGATTTACATGGCCCAGGCCAAGGAGACCGGCAAACCGGAAAATATCCTCGAGAAGATCGCCCAGGGTAAATTGCAGAAGTTCATCAAGGAAAATTGCCTTATGGACCAGCCCTATGTGCGCAATCCGGACATGACGGTAGCCGATCTCTTGAACGAGTTGATTGCAAAGATCGGTGAAAACATCACGGTCAAACGCTTCACACGCTTTCAGGTCGGCGAAGCCTGATCGGGACATCCAAGGGCCGTTTTCATTCGGCGGCGCTTCGGCGTACCGTCCATCGTTGCGGCGGTACGCTCACCGTGTTAAGGGTCACGGTAAGAAATAATTCCACAAGATTGCGCCGGATTTGGGTTCGTCTACAAGGCACATCCAGCGGCGCATATCGAGATACGTGTCGGTGGATGTAACGCAGTAGACGATCCAAAAGACAAGCAAGATGTGGAATTATTTCTTGCTGGGGCCCTAAGATAAAGTGCCCCCGGTGGCACACGTTGCACTGCATCCGCTCAAACACCGAGGTACCCGACATGCCGCTACCCTGCTACAAAAGAGTCCTGCTGAAATTGAGCGGTGAAGCCCTGATGGGTGATCAGAGCTTCGGCATCGATCCCGAGATGATTAAATACGTGGCGGAAGAAATTCAGTCGGCATTTGATCTCGGTATACAGCTCGCCATCGTGGTGGGGGGCGGCAATATTTTTCGTGGAATTGCGGCCAGTTCCTTCGGTATGGATCGGGCCTCGGCCGACCGTATGGGGATGTTGGCAACGGTGATCAACAGCCTGGCGCTGCAGGGTGCTCTCGAGAAGATCGGTATCCAGACCCGCACACAGACGGCTATTTCCATGCACGAAGTGGCCGAGCCGTATATCCTGCGCCGCGCCGTGCGGCACCTTGAAAAAGGACGCGTGGTGATCTTCGGGGCCGGGACCGGTAATCCTTATTTCACAACCGATACCGCCGCCGTTTTGCGGGCCCAGGAGATTCATGCCGAAATTCTCCTCAAAGCCACGAAAGTGGACGGTCTTTTCGACTCGGATCCGGTCCTGAATCATCAAGCGAAATTCCTGAGACAAATTACCTACATGCAGGTCATCGAAAGACAGTTGAAAGTAATGGACATGACGGCTATCTCGCTCGCAATGGACAATCATCTTCCACTGGCAGTCTTCAACCTCAAGAATAAGGGTAACATTCGAAAGGTCATCTGTGGTGAGGAGGTCGGGACACGGATCGTTGCCTGATGGGCAGGGGCTTACTTTCAAGATTAATTCTTCAAACCACGGAGTAACGTCATGATCGAAGACATTTACCAGGAAACCCGCGAGAATATGGGTAAATCGGTCGAAGACCTGAAAAGAGAATTCAAGAAGGTCCGGACCGGTCGGGCGTCACTGTCGATTCTGGACGGTATTCGGGTCAACTACTACGGCACGCCGACACCCCTCAACCAGATGGCCACGCTGGCGGTGCCGGAGAGCCGCTTGATCACTATTCAACCCTGGGACGTATCGGGGATCAAAGAAATCGAAAAGGCCATTTTGAAATCCGATCTCGGTCTGACGCCTTCGAGCGACGGTAAAATCGTCCGGATCGCCATTCCGCCGTTGACCGAGGAACGGCGCAAAGAACTGGTAAGGGTGATTAATAAGATGAGTGAAGAGCACAAGGTGGCCGTCCGGAACATCCGGCGAGACGCCAACGATATGCTCAAAGACCTCAAGAAGGAAGGCGATATTTCGGAAGACGAGGCTTTCAAGGCTCAGGATCAGGTTCAGAAAATTACCGACGACTACATCAATCTGGTCGAACAGGTCACCAAAGAAAAAGAGAAAGAGATTCTTGAATTCTAGCCCGGTGAGTCCTCTGGTTCAAGACCTCGATCCTGAAAAAATGCCCGCACACGTGGCGATCATCATGGACGGCAATGGCCGTTGGGCGAGGCAACGTCTGCTGAATCGCGTTCAGGGACACGAAAAAGGGGCTGAAACGGTACGCACCATCGTTCGGACCAGCCGTGAAATCGGGATTTCCCATCTGACCCTCTACGCTTTTTCAACCGAAAACTGGCAGCGCCCCAAGATCGAAGTGCAGGCGCTGATGAAGCTTCTGGAGCATTTTCTGGAAAGCGAACAGGACGAGCTGGTGGAAAACGACATCCGGCTCAACACCATCGGTGAGACCGAGCGTCTGACAACCGGTACACGGGAGGCCTTGGCACGCGTCATACACCTGACCGAAAACAACAAGTCAATGACGCTCCATTTAGCACTGAGCTACGGCAGCCGTTCCGAAATTGTCCGCATGGTGCAATTACTGGCGCAAAAAGTGCGCAGTGGAGAGGTTGATCCACGGGACATCACGGAAGATCTCGTTACCCAGCACCTGTATACCGGAAAAATACCCGATCCGGATCTTCTGATTCGGACCAGCGGAGAGATGCGCATCAGCAATTTTCTGCTCTGGCAGATTGCCTACACCGAGATTTTCGTTACACCTACCCTGTGGCCGGATTTCAGCCGGGAAGAGTTTCTGGGTATATTAAAAGAATATCAGCAGCGGGATCGTCGCTTCGGGAAAATTGACGTTTAGCCATTCGGGGTGCATACAGCCATGCGCGACCGATTTCGCTTCTCAGGCCGCCAAATCCAAATGACGACATTCGGGCTATGTATTTGAAACGCTGGATAACCGGGCTGATCGCACTGCCTTTCCTCTTTTTTTTTATTTACCGCGGCGGGATGTGGTTTTTTCTGCTGGTGGCGGCTGCAGCCGAACTCGGGCTGTGGGAGTATTTTCGCATCGTCCTGAAACAAGAAGAGAAAATCTTTTCCGCACTGCCGCTGCTCGGTTTTCTGGCTACCGGCGGGCTTCTCTGGGCGGCGTTCAAGGGAACTCCCGATCTCATGGCTGCGGTCCTGGCCTTCAATCTGATAGCCGGGGGTCTGTTGACCGTTCTACAATTCGGAACCCTTCCGGAAACCCTTAAAATCCTCGCCAAACAAATTCTGGGGATTGCCTACGTTCCGCTGTTCATATCCTTCCTGGTCCTGACACGGAACGGATCGGACGGTATGGGTTGGATATTTTTTTTGCTTTTTATCGTATTTGCGGGTGACACCAGTGCTCTTTACGTCGGTTCTTTTTACGGTCGGCACAAGTTGAGCCCGGCCGTGAGCCCGGGGAAGACCATCGAAGGATCGCTTGGCGGATTGACCGCCAACCTGATCTTCGGTGCGCTGGCCAAGGCGCTGTTTCTGCCGGGCCTGACCTGGCCGCAGACCCTGCTTTGCAGTCTTTTAATCGGGGCAGCCGGGCAGGCCGGGGATCTGTTCGAGTCGATGCTGAAGCGGGCGTCAAAGGTCAAAGATTCCGGCACGCTGCTGCCGGGCCACGGCGGCATCCTCGATCGTATCGACGCGCTGCTGTTCGCTGCCCCGGTTGCCTATTTTCTAAAAGTATTTATTTTATAAATTTATTTTCCGCTGAACTTTGAGCTCGGTGGGAAATGAACGGATGGCGTCTTGCAGATGAAGCGTTTGAGCATTCTGGGGTCGACCGGATCGATCGGCCGGAACACGCTGGCAGTGGTTGCCCGTTTTCCGGAGAGATTTACCGTCGTGGCGTTGGCGGCAAAATCGAACCTGCGGCTTCTTTGCGAGCAGATCGCTCTGTTCAAACCTGAATTGGCGGTCGTTCACAATCAACATCTGGCCGGTGAACTTCGGAAAATGCTGTCGGAGAGCAGCCGGGCCCGGGTGCTCTGCGGCACGGAAGGCTATTGTGAGGCGGCTTCACTGCAGTCGGTCGACATGGTCGTCACCGCCGTAGTGGGGGCTGCCGGGCTCGTGCCCACTCTGGCGGCCATAGATGCCGGTAAAGATGTCGCACTGGCCAACAAGGAAACCCTGGTGGTGGCCGGTGAAATCGTGATGCAGAACGCCGCGGCCCGCAACGTCCGCATTTTGCCGGTGGACAGCGAACACAGCGCCATTTTTCAGTGCCTGGCCGGTAGTCGTCCCGAAGATTTGAGCAAAATACTGTTGACCGCTTCCGGTGGCCCTTTCCTCAATCGACCGAAAGAAGAGTTCGCCGGCATCACGCCCGAATCGGCACTGAGGCATCCCAACTGGCAAATGGGCCCTAAGATTACCGTCGACTCGGCCACCTTGATGAACAAGGGGTTGGAGGTCATCGAGGCAAAATGGCTCTTCGGTGTGACGTTGGCCCAGATCGAAGTTGTCGTTCATCCCCAGAGCATCGTGCATTCAATGGTCGCCTTTCGGGATGGATCGGTGATGGCCCAGATGGGTGTTCCAGACATGAAAGGCGCCATTGCCTACGCGCTCTCTTTTCCGGCGCGGCTTCCCCTGGCTCAGCCGGTGCCGGACTTCACCAACGGCATGGCACTGACATTTCAGAAACCGGACCTCGAAAAGTTTCCCTGCCTGTCCCTTGCCTTCCGGGCCGGAGAAAGTGGTGGAACGCTGCCGGCCGTCATGAACGCGGCCAACGAGGTGGCGGTGCAGGCGTTTTTGAATGGCCGAGTCGCTTTCACGCGCATTCCGCAGGTCATCCGAGCGGTCATGGAAATGCATACGGTTATTGACAAGCCGGACCTGACGGCATTGCTCGAAGCCGATCGCTGGGCCCGTGCCGCTGCCGAAGAGCGGATCGATGCCCTTTAGATAAAGAGAATCATCTCCAGCCCCTTTATGAAAGGGAGAAAATTTTCCTCCCTTTGCCAAAGAGAGGTTGGGAGGGATTTAGTGCGTAAATAGAATTTTCACGCACTGTGACGGCCCCAGGCCATGATCGTTTAACACGAAAATAATAAGAATACGACGACATCCATCAATCCTGCCACAGGCGGTACTAACGGGCGTAACGGGTGCAACCGGCGAAACTTAAAAAGGGTAGTCGCCTCCACCCGGATAAACGGTTGCAAACGGCGGCTGAAACTCGCCGCCGACGGTTTCTAAGACCGGACCTGGCCGGTTTTCGAAAAATGGCTTAGGATTAAGTCTGACGTTTGTGCATTCCATGTGTCAGTGGCTTCGGGTCCGGTCCAAGACCCCGTAAGCGGCTCAGACAGTCAGCCGCTGTTCGCAACTGTTTATCCGGGCTCCGGCGCATCGTTTTCATGCACCGTGGTGGGTTAAAAGGCTATAGCTGTTTAACGCGAAAATATAATTAACTTTTGTCCGAGGATAAAGTTCATAAGCACCGATTCGATAAAATCGATGACCTCCGTCATCCAGCTAAACCGGCTCAACAGGCTCAACCGGCCAAACGGGCCAAACTTAACAAAGGAATGTGCCTCTACCTCCGGTGTGTTATTTCAATGCATCGGTGACGCATAAGGCCATGAGCGTTTAGAACAGGACCACTTAATATGGGTACCAATATTTTTGCATTCGTCATCGTTCTGGGTGTGCTGATATTTTTTCACGAACTGGGACACTTTCTCGTTGCCCGGCTCTTCGGTGTGGGGGTCGAGCGGTTTTCACTCGGTTTCGGACCGCGGATATTCGGAAGGAAAATCGGCATCACCGATTATCGGATTTCCGCCGTGCCGCTGGGCGGCTACGTCAAAATGATCGGCGAAGAACCGGATGCCGAGGTCGACCCGGCCGACGTCCCCATTTCTTTCACCCACAAGCACGTTTTTAAGCGATTCTTGATCGTCGCTGCGGGACCGGCGTTCAACATCCTGCTGGCTGTTTTAATTTTTTACGGCATATTCCAGATATCCGGCACCGTGATCCTCAAGCCGATCATCGGTGAAGCCCAGTCCGGAACTCCTGCTCAGGCGGCCGGACTCGCCAAAGGCGATGAGATCCTGTCGATCGACGGACGTGCGGTAGAGAGCTGGGACGAGATGGCGACCATCATCGCGGCCAGCAAGGGTGCGCCGCTCGAGGTCACTTTCCGTCGCGACGGGATGAACCAAAACGTGACGGTGCCCCCGGAGCTGAAAACGACCAAGAACATTTTCGGTGAAGACATCCCGCGCTATGTGATCGGCATTACGGCCGCCGGTGAGGTCTTTACCAAAAAGTTGAGCCCGCTCGGGGCGATGAGCGAGAGTGTGGTGCAGACCTACAACATTGCCGAGTTGACGGTGGTCAGTGTCGCCAAAATCATTCAAGGCACGGTTTCTACCAAGACCATCGGCGGACCGATCATGATCGCCGAACTGGCCGGTCAACAGGCCAAGCTGGGGGCAACGAACCTGCTGTTCTTTATCGCCCTCATCAGCGTCAACCTCGCTATTCTCAATGTTTTACCGATACCGGTGCTGGACGGCGGGCATCTGCTCTTCTTTTTAATCGAGATGATCATCGGAAAGCCGGTCAACATCAGGGTCCGCGAGGTCGCCCAGCAAGCCGGGATGTTCGTGCTGATCCTGCTGATGATTTTTGTGTTTTACAACGATATCACCCGAATTTTTTCAGGCCAGTAAGAGTAAACATCCTTGAAGAAATCCCCCTAACCCCCTTTGTGAAAGGGGGAAAATTCTCCTCCCTTTGTAAAAGAGAGATCGGGAGGGATTTTAAAATGTGAACGTAATGACGAATCAAGGCCCTAAGTGAACGGTATGCCGCACCGACTCGAAATTGCGCTTAAAACCCATCTCGCCGATGCCGAAGGCGAGGGTATTCGACACAAGGCCCGCGATTATTTCGGCATCCTGCTCGACCAGGTCCGCACCGTAAACGTGCTGACTATCGATGCCGATCTTTCGCCTTCACAGCTCGAGCTCATCCAGTCCGAGATCTTCACCAATCCGGTCACCCAAATCTCTTCCTACGAACCGCTGCCGATCGAGGGGGACTGGATCATCTGGGTCGGATTCCGCCCGGGAGTGAGGGACAATCCCGGGAGTACGGCGGTGGAGGCCATCGAGGACTTGCTCAGGGCTCGGTTGGGAAAAGGCGAGACGGTTTACACGTCCAAGCGGTATTGCCTCAAGGGCCGGAATCTGACGGCAGCCGATGCGGACAGGATCGCCGGTGCACTGCTGGCCAATGACATTATCCAGCAGTGGAAAGTCTATGCCAAAAGCGATTGGAATCCGGCGGTCGGCGTCGGCTTCATTCTTCCCAAGGTGATGTTGAACCACACCCCGACCGTGGTGACGATTCCAATCGACAGCGACGCTGCGCTGCACAAGGTCAGCCGCGAACGCAACCTGGCGCTCAATCCGAACGACATTCCGGTCGTGCGGGCCTATTTCCTGAAGCCCGAGGTCAAGGCCGCACGGGTGGCCGTCGGGCTCGCCGATCCCACGGATGTCGAGCTTGAGTACATTTCTCAGGCTCGCAGCGATCATTGCAACCACAACACTTTCAGGGGACGGTTTAATTACGAGGAGGGCGACGGGGGCGAACGGGTCGTCGAGGACAATCTTTTCAAAACCTTCATCGAGGCGCCGACCCTTGCACTGCAGAAGAAAAAACCCTGGGTTATATCGGTCCTGTGGGACAATGCCGGTGCCGGCCGCTTCGACGAAGACCACTACTACGCGATTACCGGTGAGACCCACAACTCTCCGTCCAACATGGAAGCCTACGGTGGTGCCATCACCGGCATTGTCGGTGTTTACCGCGATCCATTGGGTACTGGCAAGGGATCGCGGTTGGTCATGGGCGGTTTCGGGTATTGCGTGGGCCCAAGGAATTATGCCGGTAACCTCAAGCCGCACCTGCACCCCCGGCGGTTGCTGGACGGTGTGATCGAGGGGGTTCGCGATGGCGGCAACAAATCGGGGATTCCAACGACCGTCGGCCAGGTTCTCTTTGACACGGGCTACCTCGGCAAATGCCTGGTCTTCGTCACTGCGGTCGGCATCATGCCGGCGCGCATTGGTGGTGAGCCGGCCGAGTTGAAGCGCACCACACCCGGTGAACTCGTCATCATGTGCGGCGGTCGGGTCGGCAAAGACGGCATCCACGGCGTGACCGCATCCTCTGAGACGTATTCGGAAAACACGCCTGCCGGTCATGTGCAGATCGGCGATCCCTATACCCAGAAGAAAATGCACGATTTTCTGCTGGAAGCACGCGATCAGGGTCTGATTCGGTTCATCACCGACAATGGCGGCGGCGGGCTGTCGTCCTCTGTGGGAGAGTCGGCCCGCTTCTCCAACGGCTGTGAAATCGCGCTCGACCAGGTGCCCCTGAAATACGAAGGCCTCGACCAGTGGGAAATCTGGGTGTCCGAATCACAGGAGCGAATGACCGTGGCCGTCAGACCGCAAGACCTGGAGCGTTTCATGGCGCTGTCGGCCCGGCATGCGGTTGAGAGCACGGTTATCGGACACTACACGAATTCGGGTAAGCTGCACATTAACTACAACGGCCAAACGTGCGCGTTTATCGATCTTGACCTGCTTGAATCCGGTTTTCCGCAGTGGCAGTTCGACGCCCGCTGGGAACCACCGGAGAAGCGCGGACTGGTCGAACCGGTGTTGAAAGAGCCGACCGATGTCGGGAACCTGCTGACCGATATGCTGGCGCGTCCCAACATCTGCTCCAAGGAATGGATATTCCGGCAGTACGATCACGAAGTCCAGGGCGGTAGCGTGGTCAAACCGCTGGTCGGTGCCGACCGCGATGTCAACAGCGACGCGTCGGTCACAAGGCCGCTGCTCGATTCCACCCGCGGGCTGGCCATGGCCCAGGCGCTGCTGCCGTCCTATTCGACTATCGACGCGTATCACATGACCGCCTGCACGATCGATGAAGCGGTGCGCCGACTGCTGGCCGTGGGCGCACGGCTCGATCACATCGGCGGGGTCGATAATTTCTGCTGGCCGAACATCCAGTATGATCCGGCCACCAATCCGGACGGCCGCTTCAAAGCCGCTCAACTGGTGCGGGCTTGCCGGGCCCTGAAAGACATTTGCCTCGATTATGAAATTCCGCTGCTCTCCGGAAAAGACAGCATGTATGTCGACGGGCACTTGCCGGGACGCTACGGCGAAGTCCACAAAGTATCGGCCCTGGAGACCCTGCAATTTACGACCATAGGGGTCATCGAGGATGTAACCGCTTGCGTCACGATGGACAGCAAGGTGCCCGGTGACCTGGTTTATGTTCTCGGTGTCACCCGCAACGAATTAGGGGCATCGGAATACTACCAGCACCTGGGCTACACGGGGCTGAACGTTCCGCAGGTGCACCCGCAGGCCTTCAAGGAGGTCTATCGGGCGCTGGAACGCGCTATTGCCGATGGTTTACCCGCTTCTGTTCATGGCGTCTACCGTGGCGGCCTCGGCATTCACCTCATTCTGGTGGCAATGGCGGGCAACCACGGTCTGCAGGCCGATCTTGCCCGGCTGCCGCTAGAGGGAGTGGACCGCAGCGACACGGCCCTTTTCTCCGAATCCGCCGGCCGGTTCATCGTGACCGTCGACCCGCAACGGCGGGGGGCGTTCGAAACGCTTTTCGAGGGATTGCCCTGTGCCTGCGTGGGACGCATCACCGAGGAGCCCATCTTAGCGATTTCGGGTTTGGACGGCCGCATGCTCGCGTCGGTGGGGATTCCGGAATTGAAGGCGGCGTGGAAGCAAC
>Ga0272441_10002302_pt1 | contig 38863 bp, 35 predicted proteins | sample SSMProp6N_FD_193582 | JGI IMG/M metagenome (GOLD analysis project Ga0272441, IMG submission 193582) | Marine sediment archaeal communities from Little Sippewissett salt marsh, Falmouth, MA, United States - SSM-Prop-6N | ecosystem: Environmental > Aquatic > Marine > Wetlands > Sediment ... | reverse complement strand
TCTTGAAGTGCTTCAGACCATTTGTCACCTCCTGATCCGCCCCAAGTGCTTCCGGCTGGGACGAGTATCGCCGGTCGGGATTTCCACCCGAGGATTTAATGTGCCTTAGCAAGGCGCACCCAACAAGTACTGTAACCCCATTTGTAAGTGCTTGTAGGTAAATGATTAATGATTGACATTATTGGACTTATGATGCTGGCCGAAGGTGAGCCGAAGCCGCACCGTAGGCGAACCGAAGGTAGTTGTGGCGCGCCTGTTGCGCGCTTCGGTTTTGGGTTGGTCCATTAAAACTTCGAATGATTCGTGATCAATTAAATTTCCATATTAATTAAATTAGTTTTGACGCGCCCATTGACAGTAGAGATTATCTAAATAATTTAGAGTCTGTGCTAACATTACAGGTGACATGTCACCTTTCAAAATCTTCTTTATGTGCGAGCTTTGCTCAATGCGTTCAATGTATCTATGCCGATTACAGTTGTCTGCCAGCTCGAACCTTCTGTAGAAACTGGATGAGTAGCTTGCTAACATCTTCCGGCTTCTCCTGCTGCACCCAGTGACCAGCCCCCTCGACCAGATGAACGCCCATCATGTTCGTGCAGGCAGTCTTTTGCATTCGCTCCAAGCTGCCAGGGCTCTGGTAGACTCCCCAGTCGCTCGCTCCTGCAATGAAAAATGACGGAATATCAATGGTCAGACCGGAGAACGTTTGTAGCTCCGCTCTATATCTTGCATCCTTCCCGCATCGATACCAGTTCAAACCACCCTGGAATCCGGTTCTGGAAAATACAGCGCTGTAAACACTCAATTCTTCGTCCGGTAACCATCTGCAGGCTGCAATTTCTGCCGCTGACGGCATCTCCGAAGCCACGGTCTCGGCCATTCCTTTTTCCAGGTCCATTATGTAGTAGGTAGGCATTTTGGCAAGCTCGACCGCATTCCATGACTTCAGCCGAAATGGTTTGTTCTGCCTGTCGTCAGCGCTCTTAAAGTGATAGTATGCTCGAAGGAAGTCGTGAATACCCTGCGGGCAGTTCCGCATGTTGTTATCGGCTTCGCGAGTAGTGTAATACAATTGGTAGTGCTTGCGTGGACGAGGTAGAGCAGCCAATTCGTCGTGGATGCTTGGGGCCGGCGAAGAGTTCTTTTGTAGCGAGGTATTAGCAGTATCGAAGGGCAGTCGCGGAGGTCCACCAAACGGAGCACTCATCAGCACGACCGAATGAAACACATCCGGCCGTATCAAAGCACACCATGCTGCTACCGGGGAGCCAAAGTCGTGCCCTACGACAGCCACAACAGACCGGTGACCGAGTGCAGAGACGAGTCCCAAAGAATCCCTCACTAAATTGAGCATCCGAAAGGAACTAATGTCTCCATCGTAATTATTGTCCCAGCCTGTTGTACGACCGTAACCTCGCTGGTCAGGTGCGACGACGTGGTATCCCGCTCGAGCCAGCGGCAGCATTACCTTTCTCCAGCTATAGGCCAGTTCTGGAAATCCATGAAGGAGCAAGACGCATGGCAGGTTTTTGCGTTCGAAGCCGGCCTCCAGTAAGTGCATTTTCAGACCGTTGATATCTTCAAGAAAGCGAGAGCGTATGCCGGATGGAAGTGTGGATTGACCGTAGGCAACATTTGTGTTGCTTTTGATTTCCACTGGCTCCTCCTCATTGTTCGTCAATCGACTGTGTAAAGTTGAATCGACGAACGCGGCAGATGTGCGGACGCATGGAGTTAATGAAGTAGAGGCCAGAGCTACAATTATCTCACACATGAGTTGTCGGCGGGTCAAAATCCCTTTATCGTAAGCTTTGGAATACGCCGTTTTTGTCATGATGTAAGCCTGTCGATAATTCCCTTCCGGAAATAAAGACCCTGATTTACGATGGGCTTACATCGTTTCTCCAGTTGAGCCATAACTGCGCTATTGTAGGGAGTGAACTCTGAGGCCCATTTAATATTCTCTTCGACCTGCTTAGGATTATCACAGCCGACAATGTTGGTACTGACTGGGACTGAGAAATTATAGAATAGGGATTCTCTCATAGTAATGGCACCGGGCTTATTCGTTGCCATTCGTTTGGGTTGCTCTTCCAGCGGAGGAGGGGTCCAGGTGGACAACATTCGACCCCGCGTCGCTACCTTCATCCCTATTATACCCATCTTCTTACCCAATGCTACAGGAAGCAGATTCTCAATGAAGCTGTACTGATGCTTGTCGGCAGCATTGAACGCCATCAGGAGAGTATCGAAAGGATAGTGATTGAGGGCCTCGATAAGGATGAAAGGATCATAATGTCCGGTTATCCCGAGGAAGCGTACCACGCCCTGTTCTCTGGCTTTTTCAAGCGCCTTAATCGCTCCATCTTTGGCGAAGATCTTATCAGTGTGATCTTTGGTCTGGACGTTGTGGAGTTGCCAGCAATCTAGGTGATCGGTTTGCAGCTGCTTAAGACTTTTTTCCAGCAAACGCATCGAGCCGTCATAGCTTCGGTCATGCGTTTTGGTTGCCAGGTACACTTCGTGGCGCCTATATTTCATGACAGGTCCGATGTGCTGTTCACTCTTGCCTCCACCGTAAGCTGCGGCCGTATCAATGTAATTGACGCCCAAATCAATGGCTTTGTTAATCACCGCTTCAGCTACATCCCGATTGTCCGTTTCGATTACGGCCTGTCCACCAAGACTGAAGATTCCAACGCGGTGGCCGGTTTGCCCGAGGTTTCTTGTAGGCATGGCCTGAAAAGTCCTCGGATTATACGGTAGCGGTCGACCTTTTGAATCTTTGCCGAGCGGCGCATTTTCAACTGGCGCCGAGTTGGCATTGGCAGCTACTGCGAGGGTTGCGGCCATACTTGTGCCAATGAATGTTCGGCGATCGAATTTTTCATGGCGGTGTGTGTTTTGTTCCATATTTACCTCCAATTCGAAGTTCTCACTGAGTATTTGTACTAATATACACAATATCTGAATCATTATCACCTATATCTTGGGGAAACAACCTAGACAATGCTGAACATAGTTCTTCTTTTGCGGTATTTATGCTCAAGCGGGCCCCATACATATTGCATATAATAACCCAAATATAACCACTACTACCCTGAGCTGTTTTCTTCTCTTGTGTATTTGTATCTGCGTGTTATATTAGCCTGCATATGTTGAAATCAAATTATCTATCACTGACTCTTTCTAAATACCGGCCCACGCGTCGATGGATCCATTTGTACCGCCGGTGTCTACCCATGCAAGGGTATAAACACGTTGCCGTTTATTTCATCCCGTTCTTTTTCATCGTAACAACCGCAATAGCTACCAAAGGCGTTGGGGGTATCCCGCTGGAGGCTTACGGTGTATGGGACCGTGGTTCCTCATTTAGCTTCACCAAATACCCTTTCCTGAAAGGGCTATCTTTTGGTGCCGACTGGGAAGAAGTTGAGCCCCGGCCGGGTATGTTTGACTGGAGCGGCTTGGACTTGGCAGTACAGAAAGCTTCCCAGCACGACAAGTTTATGTATATTTCCATCAACCCAGGCCCTGATGCGCCACAGTGGATCTACGAGCAGGACGTGCCGAAAGTCAACACTGACGACAAGCGGCATCTGGGCAAGTGGAAGCACTATCCGTACTATCTTGCTCCAGTGTACAAGCGGCTGTTTTTCCGAATGATCCAGTCACTTGCTCAGCACGTGGACGGACTGCCTGCCGAGCAGCACCGCCACATTGCGTTCATCCAGGTAAAGACAGGCTGCACAGGGGACGAATGTGCTTACAAGGGGCGCGCCTTGGATCCACAGTACGAGATTCTCAAGGATTCACCACGGTGGCGGGCCTTCCGTTTGGAGACGTTTGGTTTGTTCGTCGATTTATTCCAAACTAATCCTGATCGTAGGATTGAATTGCTCTTTAATGCGGTCGGAGGATCCGAAGCTCTGGACCAAGGCTACGGTCAAGAATGGGACTGGCTCACAGAACATATCTCGGGAGGTTTTGGTATCAAAAACGGCGCTCTTTCGCGAGGCCACCATCTCCGCGGTGAATGTGTTTTGTACGAGCAATGGATCGGTTATCTGGTCAATCCGAAAGGCCTGCGGCTGTTCCGCCGGTCAGAGATGGATCAGACATGGAAGCGGCCCTGGTATCAGCTCAATCTTTCGCTGAATTTCTACTGGGGGGCGGTCAACGCCATTAATGGAGGACAGAGCATCTGGGATATCAGTGCCAGCGCTCTGGAGATAGCTCCCGAAAAGGGTTGCGTACCGGCATTTGAGTTCTTCAACAAGTATGCCGGCCAGATTTATCCCGCTTCAGCCACTGATGCGTTCTGTGCCCTCCACAAAGGATTGGATGCATCCGACACGGTGGCCTATCCCGAAGCAACGTTTGGGAAAGCCACACCGAATAACGTGGAACGTATGCTGAAAATTTGCCGTTCCTTTGCCCGGTATGGAGCCCGAGTTGACGACGAGAAGGCTCTGCGGATGGGCCAGGTGGAACAGCGACGAAGCCAAACAGGATTCAACGATGTGGGCTGGGAAATCTGGCCGGATAACTACAGCCGATTCCTTCGTCAGATCGATGCGGATGCAACCTCAGTGCCTTGTTGGCGAGTTGGTGGAGAAATCACTCGTAACTCTCCCGTCTATGCCCGCTTTGCGCGAGGTTTTGAACACGCTTCGGGCAGAAATGCACTTTACTTTAAGCTCGACGATGAGTTCTTCACCGGGCGCCAGCTGAAGCCGGTCACCATCCATGTCATCTGGTTCGACCAGTACCGCGATTCGACATGGAAGCTAGTTTACGACGCAGGTTCCGCCGAGATGAAGTCAGCCTGCAGCTTCACAGGACGGGGCGACGGGCAGTGGCACAGTGAAACTGTGCGTCTAACCGATAGCGTCATGGACCACGGAGGGCAACGAGGAAGCGATCTCGCTCTGATTAATACCGACGAAAAGGACGACCTGTTCAGCCTGATAGAACTTCACCGAGACTGAGTAATCGTTTCCAGTGTGAGTAGTGGTGAATAACTAGTCCCACAACAAGCGTACTCGGGCGGGCCGATTACGTACGTTTTGGTGGGTAACTCGTAGATAGACTTTCTGCTTTGCGACACTCTGATCGCTTCGGCCAAGGTTATTCAATTGTGATTGGGTCATTCAAATCCGCTTTCGTTTTTCAAAGGGTCCACGGCCTATCGCAGCGTCCGTACCGCGATTCATCTATTGAAGGGTCAACAACGCAAGGGATGGCGAAAGCTTTCAAACGCCCGTAACAGGACCGGTAGATACTGATTCCAGCCCAGGATACGGTAAACCACCCGACGACCGGTCTGAATGATCTGGCAGGGTAAGTGAATGAAGTAATGACAGAACTGCTTGAATTCCATACGCATCACATCAGCCTTTTCCTGGAGCCGTCGAGACGACCAGCGGCTTCTCGTTGGTAGGAGTAAGCCCAACCAACTTTTCAAACTCCACGCCAACGATGCCATGACCATGTACGCCCAATTGCTTTCCAAGGTCTCGACCGGCATACGCATCGAATGCACGCCATTCTTCAGTTGATCCAAGAGGTTCTCCTGGTGACAGCGTTGGTTGGCATCAAAGACGATTTCGGCATTGGACATCTGCTGATCATTGGTGATATAGAAGAAGTAACGAATCTCATCAAAGAGAACCTCCTCGCCCTTTTCCACGGAGATATTCTTACGTAACACCACCATGCGGTAAGGCTTCTTACACAGGGTCGGTTGGTAGTCAAATTCGGCCACGTGTTCGCATCGCAGGTGAAGGTTCTTGAACTTCCTGGCCTTGATGATCTGGTCTTTGACGTTGACAGGTTTCTCCCGGGGCTGAGTCCTGACCGTATATTTGGGTTTGCGTTCGAGGGGCTCCCAAGCTGTTTCAGGGAGGTTGTCGGCCTTTTCTATGAGGTTGTGCATCGCTGCGATGCCGAAGTTAAATACGATCTTCTGGTTGTCCCAGTCGTCCAAATAGGCTGTCTGACTGAAATCCGTATCGCCCCGAAAACGAATGGATTCAAAACCGCCTTGCAGGCAAAGCGCCGCGGCTTGGTTGAAATACGCCGCCGCCCCTGAGCTACTGGTCTGATTACCGCTGCGATTGACCACGAACAGGGGTTCTTGGGTGTTGGCCAAGGAGATAACCAAAGGATGGTATCCCCAGATGCCTTTATACGAGATGTCCATACCTTGCTTGCACTCGCCGGTCGTTGGAGCGATGGTGCCGTCACCATCGATAATTGCCTGCTTGAAAAACGAAGGATCTTGTTGCTTCCAAACCTTGACTCTCGCTTGATTGACGGCGTCCTGTAACTGCTTGATCTGTTCAGTATCAAATCGTCGACAAAAATCACCCGCCGTGGTGGGGTCTGGAATGCGAACCGCCCCGAGAGCATCCAGGTAAACTTCGTCATTTCTCAAGCGTTCGATATCTTCCAGGCAGTCTCCCTGACAGAGGATGTTGAAGGCGATATTGAGCACGTGATCGGATTCGTAATACGGATTGTGTATTTTGAAGACACTTACTTTTTCATTGATGATCTGATCCAACTGCAATTGTTTGACCATCCTCTGGACAACTCCGATCCCGCCGTAGGCGAAACCTCGGTCTCGCCCGGATAGATCGTATTGGATGTTGGGGGTATTCAGGACCGGGCCATTGTGTGTGGGATAGTTGTTCCGATCGATTCTCTTGGCGATATTTTTCTTGCGTTTTCTGATGATTTTCGCGATTCTCTTTTTCACTCGAAATGCCTCCTTTCATGCAGTGACATTGCTATTATGCACAAGCATGATATTGCATTGAATCGGGCATTTCGAGGCTTTTTTTCATTTCAAATGGAATTAAGCCATTTAGAGTATGCTTCTTGTGGGACTAGTGCCATTTCCAGTTAGTGAGTTTCGTAGATTTCATGTTTTTTAGGCCACCTTCTTTTGAGAGCGGCGATACGATTTCCAATTCTCAAGGCTAATGTCACGAGTCCCGTTGCGCCAACTCAGGTAACGTTCGATATTCGATATCGTCACTGCAATATGGCTGGCCTGTTGTCGACGATGTTGGGGCTTGAGAAGATATGACAAAGCTTACTAAAGGCAGAATAGTGTCGTAGCATCGTACAATCGAGGTGCGTGAGGTGACTCATTCACCGAGCCCTAAGTAGTTTATCACTTCCCTCTACCGAGCAGGATTTTCATACCAGATTACGCCGAGTTCCTTGCCCTTGTGCCCTTTTGCCAGATATGGCCCTTTTTCCTCGACAGTGAGCACATCGAGGTCGCCGTCGTGATCGAGATCGATTAATTCAACGAGGTCGTTGATAAATCCTTCCGGCCCACTGATAGAGGTCGCTGTCCAGTGCGACTCGCTTGGCTCTTGTTTGTAGTTTAGCCAAAAGGTCCCGATTTTTCCTTCAGTTGCATGTTCGCAGACAACCACGAGATCCAGTTGCCCATCGAGATCAATGTCTGCTACTTGAACCGCTTTAGATTCAGCAGCGCCGGGAGGGATTTCAATCTTATAGGTATTCCAGTTGAGCGGTGATTGAGAAGTGCGACGATGGTAGCGAATGGGGCCGCCTTTCACTGCAACAATGACGTCTTCCAATCCATCGCCATCGAGGTCGGCAATGGTATTATGTAGTGCTTCGTACTCGTCGACCGCGCCAATGCGGTGTTCTACCCACGCAACCGCGCTTGCTTGGGCGGCGCCAGGGTTTTCTAACCAGAGCGCGCCTCGTCCTGAGCCCATACGATCGGTTGCAAGAATGTCGAGGTCTCCATCTTTATCGATATCGTTCGGCCTTAGGGTCATGAACCAACCGCCAGAAAGAAGCGGGCGCCAACGCCAGTTCGCCATATCGCGTGGATTCCTCGGCACTTCGAACCAGCCTAGCACAGCGTTATCCCCTTTGGATCCGGCGACTATATCGATCCCATCTTTCCCATCCACCTGCATAGCAAATGCGTACATCCAACGAACCGCATTCGACTTAAAGGGGATTTGTGAGGTGGTCCACGCCGATGGATCGAGTAGTCTGTCGCGATCAGCAGGGGACCAGTGGACGAACATGGAACGTGTCTTTCCCTCGCAGGAGCTTACGACATCGAGATATCCATCGCCGTCCAGATCGACAAAAAATGAATCTTCGGGATCGCCTACCTCGCCAACAGTTACCGCCGGCCAGTAATCTTTTACACCGCTCTTGCCAGGATTGATATAGACACGTACGACACCGCCTTGTTCCCAGGGGGTAGTGATGTCGAGCAGACCGTCGCCATTGATATCCGCAAGGCGAGTGCCGTCCGGCCCGAATGAAGAATCATCGATCGTGTGACGTGTCCATTGTCCTTCAGGCCAGGCGGTGGGAATTTTGACAGATCCGCACCGAGATATCTTTGTCGTGGAGCAACCTGCGAGGAGAATAGCTAAGAGTATGTATAACTTAAATCTCATGTTTTTTTCCGCCTAACTCTGGTAATATAAGCCCCAGCTCTTTTCACGGACCCACTACGTCGACTGGTGGAATCTGCTGGAAGACGTGCAAAAGGAAGCCGAGACCATCAAGACGAATCCGACCGCGCCCAAAGAAAAATTGTTGTTTACCACCATTGCCAGTCGCTCCGGCGGTCTTTCAGATATTCAATCACTCTAGGTCTGCCGTAATAGGTCACATCATCATCATACCGTATCACACAGACCGACATTCCGGATTCACAGGCCTTCAGATAGCTGGAATAATCGTAGGAGTCCGCTAAATACAGTACGCGGTACTGGTCAAGATGCTTCCGCCATTTATGGATGTTCCCATGGGCGTCACCGTCCGCAACAAAAGGAAGTTCCTCAATGTATTTAGAACGCCAGGGATAGAGGCGAACCCGGTCCGGACCGCTTTGATGAGCTGCGTGGACCGCATTGTAACCGTTTTTGCCGTAGACGCCGTCATCATATTTATACCAGGCGAACAACCAGCTTTTCTCATTTTGAGTCCCGTTTGAATGCTCCGGGTAGAAAAGATTTCCCAGCTTTAGTATTGGCCGTATGACCTGTTCCTGATAATCCTTCCAGCGCAACGCATTTTTCCCCGCCACATTAGCGGCATCCACCGCCTTAATCTCATCGGCAGACAAACCGGGGGCAAAGGCATAATTGGCAATGTGATCTCCAACCCTGCCGCCGGGATAAGTGATTTTCTGATCATGAAATTCCACAATGGGCACGATTTCCATCTTGTATCCCTTGGTTTTTGCATAATCTCTGGCTACTTTTATATCATTGTAGGCAGCAGTGTATGTTTCAATCCAACCATTAGCATCTTCAGCCTTTATACCTAAAAAATTGTATTTCAATTCCTTATAGGCAATATCCACCATGTCAGATCCGCCATCGGGGGATTTGTGGTGGGCGTGGTAAATGCCGTAAAGCCCATCGGGAATGGGAGAAGAATTGGGAACAGGCACTTCTTTGGTGGTTATCCCTGTCAGTGCGGATCCCGTCAAAACCTCCAGGGCATGTACAGCATGATAGGTGCTGAATAGCCCGGAACTCCAGCCGGGCTGGTCCGCAAACCCGCCGTCAGCGTTTTGCAGCGAATTGATCCATCTAATGCAGGCCGGTTTGTCTATCGGTTCGCTTCCCAATGCTTTTAAAGCCTGTACGGCTGCCCAGGTATACCAGATGTCAGCATAATTACCCGGAGAACGGTCCCCTGGATTGTATTTAAACCCGCCGGAACGGGTCTGGCAGGCGCGAATCCATTCAATGATTTTCTGCTTGTTGGGAAATTCTTGTTTGGTATATGCCAGGGTCATTACAGCGTAATAGGTCCAGATAATGTGAACCTCTTCTTCATATACCTTTTCGAAATCCTCAGAATCATCAACATCAGCAAAACCGCCGGTACGGTATTGCCGATCTGCGACGGTTTTCACTACCTCGGAAATATTGGCTACCTTACCCCCCAGAGAGACAATGCTGGATACGGCGTACCAGGTATCCGTCAAACAAGGTTCGTTCACCTCAATTGACTGGCCGGCCCAGGATTTTTGATCTAAGAGCCCTGCCAAAAGGTTATCAAGATGCGCGCGTACGTGTTTGTCTCTCATGGGGCCGCCATTGCCATTTTCATAAATCCGGCTTTTATCGCTTAACTCAACCCCCAATAATGTCAATGCGTGCACTGCCGCATAATTCCAATACAGGTCTGTATATGTTTGAGCATGGGGTCCATAGGCGCCGTTTGGTTTTCTAGCGGCCTGTAAATAAGCCACGGTAGATTTGCCGTCCACAGTTGCCAGTGCAGGTACCGGAATACTTTTTTCCGGGCTGGATTTATACATCTCGTACTCAACCGGATCGTTGCTGGCATAAACCCGCACTTTGCAATCCGGCGCTCCGTCATAGGGAAAGTTGAAGCTTATGTTGCGGTCTTGCCCAATAGCTACAAATCCGGTATCGCCGGTGGATTGAAAGGTCTGCCAGGAGGTTCCCCCGTCTGTAGATAGAAAGGCCCAAACCCAGAGGGATTTGGTACTGTTATCGAACAAATCGTAAGTAACACTGGCTGTCCAGGATCCATCTGAATTTTCCATCTCCCGTACCTGGACATTTGAGACAACCGGGCTGCCCGCCGAATGAACCGCTGCAAACATGATGGGAAATAAGCATAACAGATTATAACTGAGATTTCCCATTTACGTTCAAAAACGGCATTTCTGCACGCTTGCCCATTATTTCTGAAATACTCCTGTTTGAATCGGATTTCATTAGACTAAAATCACACCGAATTTTCTACAAATTTCCGATAAATATCGGACGAACTGTCGCATGATACATAAGAAAAGCCACCTTTTAACGAGGAGAATCTACTTTTTTTCACTATATTGGCACACCGCCGCCGTCAATGTCGTGGATCTGGAAGCCCACGTCGTTCGTCAAGTGATTTTTCCAAGAATCCGGTTTTCCTTTCTGCCAAAGCACCTTTCCATCTAAATTCACAGCCGTCAGGCAGCTTAATTCGCTGTTTCGGTCCTTCGGTCCGTGATGAATCACCTGTCCGAACAGGATATCGATCCGGCCGTCACCATCCAGATCGCCGAACCGCAGATTGCGTCCAACGCCATAATCCGCCGTGGTGAATTTTTTCCATACGATGGGTTTAGGATTGGTCGCCTGGAGTTTGGTTTCTTCCTCCACCTTTGAAGCGAAACTTTTTTCGACGCGCTTCTTTTCTTTGGCGTTTGTTGTGCCTTTGACCGAGCCGAATTTTGCCGGAACGTCGGCTGTTAACGCAACCTTCCCTTGCGCGAAGGTCGAATCTGTCGCCTCCAGAACCACACCGTTGCTTAGCTTCGCCCGGATGCGGTTTCCCTTAAGCTGAATCGTCGCCGTCAGGAATTCACCAGGTTTCCAGATACATTCCTTCTCCGCCAATACCTTTTCATAAGGTTTACGAAAAGCGATTCCGTGTTTGACTATCTTCAAAATCGTTTTTAGGCCGTTCACGCCGAAAAAGTAGTAACACCGGTCATTACGGTAACGAAACACCACGCCGATCTGGCCTTTGTCCGATTCGGGACAAAATCGCACTGAAACCGTGTAATCCCTCCAGAACTCACTACCGTCCGCTACGGTGCATACAATCGGATGCGAGTAAGTTCGCTTGTAATGAATCGTCTGTGAAAGCATGGTGTCACCGGCTGCTTCGATCACCCACCAGGCACGCTGCTCCGGTGTGCCCGAGGTGAAACAAGAGACTACCCAATTGCCCTGGGGCGCCGTTTCATGTACATAATGGTATTCGGCATGAGCGCCGATAACACCCGCCGAGAATAAACCGGGGCGAAGCTCATTAAATTCATCCTTGAGTAACACTGCTGACAGACTATACGATGAGCCGGAAAACAATATGAAGATCCACACGATTTTAGTTAGGATAAGATGACTAAGAGAGCCTCTCATATCAAACCTCGTTTTTTTAGCATGATTTTGGCATCGAGTTTAATCGACGGAAAAGCATTTTTCTGAAGAAATGCCCCAAAAGACTTTTCTGATCATTTTCAATCTCCTCATTATACAGACTCAATTTGGGCTATATGAATAAAATACTACGATACACATTTAAATCTCAATGCTTTCGAATGTTGATTAGGATGAAATTTTTTAAAAGTCAAAAAAATACAGCAATGCTACTAAATGTGATTTCTGTCGTCGGTAGTGTTATAATCGTGTAATGTCTGCCCCTCACGATATCACCCGGATTAATTATTCTAACCTGTTCTCCTTCTTCCAGAAACGCATAATTGGTTGACCCAAACAGGATAAAGCAGGTTTCTGGATACTTTTGTCTCGTTTCCAGAGATATCTTATGCATGTCGATTTCACACTTATCTATGATCGATACGCCCAAGTCATGTTGTATACAAAATCTGTACCCATTAATGTCAACGATAGGTTTATGCCAGGAAACCAATTCCCAATTATTGGGGACAACCGGCAGGTTTGTCTGGTCCTTTCTCAAATAATAGTGAACATGGAAATCCTTCAGTTCTTCACGCCCAATGTCATTTATTGAGACGTTGCCACAGTGAATGATGTTTTCTATCTGTCGTTCTTTGAAGCGAGTAGCCAAGTGTGCCCAGAAATGAGCGTCCAAATCAGAGATATTTAAACTGTCGGATATTATTCCGATAGAGAAGGGTCTTATAATTGGTTCTGTCACGGGTATTCTCGAGAAGGTGGTTTCCTTTGTTTCAGTATCGATAATGGCAAATTCGTAGCCGTCAAATGAATCTTCTATCGCCCCCGGATTAACGAAGTTGATTAGAGGATCTTGCCTATAAATCTGATGATGCGTATGGCCGGAGAAGAGCCACTGGACGCAATCATACTCTTTGCGGATTCCCTCCAGCATTTTTATGAGTTCCGTTTCTGCCCCTGTTAAATATTCGAAAGCTCGTTTGTGCCCAACATAAAACCGCAAACCATTGGGCAAGGTAACGATTCTGTCGCCTGGTTTGGTGTAATTCCAGTTAGGAGGAGGAAAACAGTACTCCTTCCTCCCGACTTGCTCTTCAATAAGGGCGCAAATAAGAGGAAAATTTCCAAAGAGCTCGTTATCCAGATGTTTTGGATCTATATCACCACAATGGAAAACGATCTCGACGTTACGTTTTCTAAATTCTTCGATAATATGAGGTATGATGTTTGCTTTGTCTTGGTGTGTGTCTGAAAGAATTCCAATAATCACAATTAGTACTCCCTAACATATTAAGTGCTAAAACTGTACAACTATATGGCCCTGTGTCGTATTTCTTATCTCTCGCTTGCCGATTATCTCATCCGAGATATCTAAGAGAATTCTTCTTAGTACTTGATTCTTTTGGACGCAACCTATAATGTGGATAGGATTCTGAATTATATGGAACATAATTATAACTCATTTAGTAAAGACAATAATCGTATATCCAAGAAGAAATATAGTATGATGGCCTTATTAGTGCAATATAGTTGATTTTTAGCCACGTAACGGTTATCAGGATGCTTGGATATAATAAACACATATGTTACAAGTATGTTACATTTCCAGAGTGAGGCATGTGCCCATTGGAACGATTTTATGCCATTTGAAGCTTGTTTGTTACGATAACGAAGTTTTTCAACATCTCAGGAGAATCTAATGAAAATTGAATTCCAACTTCAGGACTTTCTGCGTGAGCACGGTTTTGATAAACACGGTGTGATCAACACACTCGCGGCTGAAATGGGGACAACTCGTCAGAATGTATCGCGCATGTATAATGGTAGAGCCAAGAAAATCTCGCTCGATCATCTCGGTAAGCTCTGTACTTGGCTCGTTGATAAACACAAGGTCAATCCGAACCGTCTGCCTGGAGCATTATTCAATTGTCAACGTGCCTCGTTGTGGGAGGCTATCCGTCGTCATAGTGATAAAACAACCATTTACTTAGGGGAATACCTTTCCGTTAAAGGACCCAAGATCATTTGGCGGTGGATCTCCAGACGCGATAGTGAAGTGGCCTCCGCAGTTGTTCAAGCACTTTCAAGCAATCCAGAAGGCTTATCCAACACCGGTATAAACATAAAATATGTACCTCTTCGCTATTCTCCAGAGCTATTAGATGTGGATGAACAAGTGCTCAAACAAGATATCAGAAGAACAGAGGTGATATACAAGAAATTGCGTGGTGGCTCTGATCCTGTTACCGCTATTTTCATAGGAAGTCAAAAAGTGAACCATCTGCTCGAATATTTCGTAGCTGACCTTTTTGATTGTCGCCCATTCATCATTGGATCTGGTCAGGTTGGAGTGCCTTTCTATTATATCTATCGAGAATCAGATCAAAAAATACCTTCTTGTTTCGGTGGAACACATAATCCCGCGGTTACTCGCAACAAATCGAAGCCCGGTATTCATTATATCAACAAAGCTGGAAAATGGTCGATTGCCCCATGGGTTCAAGGTCAACAGGATAGTGGTATTGTCATCTCTCTCAAAGATAATAATGACCACTTTATGGCATTATCAATCTTTGGTTTCACTGGGCGTGCAACCCAGGCGATCGGTGAGCGGCTTGATGCTTGGGCTGAGAATTTTTGGCCTCCTACTGCCTTAATCAAAAGCAAGGAAATTGGAATATACATTTGTAAGCTACAATACGCGCCCGAAAAAGCGGATGATGATCAAGGACGTATTGAATTAAACTCATTTGACATACTCCCCTTGAGTAAACAGACGATTAAACGATTTGTTTAGCTGTTGGTTGGATTACATCGACAAGGAATTGTACAAAGCGATTGATTGCCTGCGAGAATCCTGTAACTCACTCCATCAGGGCAAGAGATCTTCGAAGTCGGAGGGGTTGACCCAACCGGCAACCTTTTTGTCCAGTTCCCCAGCGCGGTATCGCTCGTAGAAGTGGCTCGTCTTGCCGTCGGCGTAAGGATAGTCGTCAAAGACGTGGCCCTGGCCCGCCATCCGCGGATCATCCTGGGCACGCAGTTCATTGAAGAGTTGCTCCTTAAGCGCGGCCTTACGCTTTTGAAATTCGGGTCGTTCGGCTATATTGTCCAGGCAATCAGGGTCTTTTTCGATATTGTAGAGTTCTTCAGGCGGACGCTTGCCGAATGACCAGGCCCAATAGCGCTGAGTCTCAGGTGCGTGGCGGGCCTGGAGACACTCCGTCTTGGTTGGGCTGCCGTCAGTGTTGAGATAGCCGGTCACCGGGTCGCCCGCCGGCCAGCGCTCGGGCTTAAAGTTGCATAGGTACAGGAATCCACCCTTGACGATCCCACGAATGGGATAGCCCACGTCATTGGGCCGACCGACATCGTGACGTTCCTTACCGATCAGCACATGGTCACGATCGACGAAGCACTGCCCCTCCTTCGTCGATCGGAAAATCTCGGTTAGACTGCGGCCCGTGATCGGCTCCATCCCGGCCTGTGCGGGATCGACGCCTGCCAACTCCAGGAACGTCGGGGCGAAATCAATGAAGCTGACGAAATCGTCAACCTTGCGTCCCGGATTGCGAATGCCCTGTCTCCACATCATCGCCAACGGCAGGTGGTTCGAGTATTCGTACTCCTGGCCCTTGACGTGTGGGAACGGCATGCCATTGTCAGCCGTGACGACGACGAGCGTATTGTCCAGCAGGTCGCGCTCTTCCAACTGGGAAAGCATACGCTGCAAATGAGTGTCGAAGTGCTCGATCTCGAAGGCGTAGTCGAGCATATCTGCGCGAACGGTTTGGTTGTCGGGCCATTCACCCGGAACGCTGTCGATTTGGTCGAGTTGCTTGCCCCCTTTCTTGCGACCCGAATCGAATTCATATACCCGGTGTGGTTCATGGCCTCCATACCAGAAACAAAACGGCGTATCTGGTGGCTTAGCGGCCAGGAAGTCGGTGAAGTTGGTGGCATAATCCTTATTACTAATCCCCTTCGTGGGAGGCGTCAGCAAGCGTATTTGATACGGCCGCCCTGCCAAGTGCCGCGGCTTGCCGTCGATCGTACCGGCCACACCCGGTGCCCAACCCTTGCCTGTAAAGCCGACGTGATAGCCCCGCTTGGTCAGCACCTCGGCGTAGGTCCTGAACTTAGCTGGGAAATAGCACCAGTGATTGGCTGCCGCTTCCAGTTGCCAGGAATTGCGTCCGGTCAGGATGCAGGATCGCGACGGTGCGCATTTGGCATTGGGTGTGTAGGCATTGGTGAACAACACTCCTTCGCGAGCCACCCGGTCGAACCCGGGCGTCTGCACCCACGAACATCCGTACGCGCCCATGTGAGCCCACGAGGCATCATCGGCGATGCAAAACAGGATGTTAGGACGTGCCTGCTTATCGGTAGCCCTGGCCACGGGCAACCGCCAAGTGGGCATAGACAGCATGGCTCCGGTCACCTTCAGAAATGATCGTCTCGATACTCGTGTCTGTTCCATCGACATCGTCCCCTGCGTTAGTTTACCATGGACTCACAGTTCACAACTGACATCTCGAATGTTCTATTTGTCCGTCGTAGGCTCCATCTATGATACGAACATATAGCCATTTGGCAAGCAGGTGTCAGAGAATGATATGAGGATGTCCTTCCTCTTCTACTCTCCAGGAACTGGAGGAATTTCGACCCTAAGTGTGTGTTTGCCAATCGAAGCGTCGGCGGTTTCCCAGTTTTCATGCTTATTATAGTCTTTTGGGCAACGTACAACAAGGACTATGCCCCACAAATCAACGTGCGCAGTAACGGAGATTTGATCCGATGCTGCTATTTTTGAGCCAATTTGGGGGGTAATAGTCCTTGTTGGGTGTGCCTTGCTAAGGCACATTGAATCCTCGGGCGGAAATCCCGACCGGCGATGCTCGTCCCAGCCGGAAGCACTTGGGGCGGATCAGGAGGTGACAAATGGTCTGAAGCACTTCAAGAAAAGGCTCCTTTAGGGAGTCAGCAGGCCATGCGGGCCGCAACGCGCAGTGAACACCAAGCAGGCCCTGAAAACGTTACCGCGGAAGCCGACCCGCCCCAACAATGGGGAAGGCCGTCGTCGCAGGAGAAGAGACGAGAAGTGCATCCTGCGGTTCTGCCGGGGTATTGGTGGCAGCACGCATGGGACAGATTTAATGTGCAACAAGGGAAGTCTGCCAGGGCGCCTGTAAGGGCAACGTCAAACCCGCGAGGGCCAGTGGCGGCCAGGCAGATGGCGGATGGGCCCGTAGTACCATGGACGCCTCGTAATGGAGGCTGAGGAAAGGGGCCCTACTTCAGAACGAACGCATGGAAGCGGCAAGAGCCGCAGAGATTGACGATGAGTCTACCAACTCTGCTTAAAACAGTTCAGACGCTGCAGAAAGCGTTACAAGCAAAAGCCAAAGCCGAACCCAACTATCGCTTCTACAGTCTTTGGGACAAGGTCTATCGTCGAGACGTGCTCTGGCAGGCATACAAACATTGTCGTGCCAACAATGGTGCACCCGGCGTGGACCGAGTTACGTTCGAGCAGATCGAAACTGAAGGTGTGGGGCCGTGGTTGGCAAAGCTGCAGGAGGAGTTGCGGAACAAAAGTTACCATTCGCAGCCCCTTCTCCGTATGTGGATTTCCAAGAGTAATGGCGGCCAAAGGCCACTCGGTATTCCCGCGATCCGGGATCGGGTGGCGCAGATGGCTGCGCTGCTAGTAATTGGACCGATCTTCGAAGCCGACCTCTGTCGAGAGCAATACGGCTTTCGACCGGGGAAGAGCGCCAAGATGGCCATACAAAAGACATATTTCCACGTGACCGAGCGAGGATTGAGTGAGATCGTAGACGCGGATCTAAGCGACTACTTCAACACAATTCCGCACGGCGCGTTGGTGCGGTGTCTGAGCCGACGGATCGCCGACGGTCACATGCTGTCGGTAATCAAGCAATGGCTGCGAGTACCGGTGGTCGAATATACCGAAGATGGTGAGCGTCGCACGACGGAGGCCGCGGACAAGAACCGTGGTGTTCCACAAGGCGGCCCACTATCGCCGATGATGGCCAATCTGTACTTGCGTCGTTTCATCTTGGCATGGAAACTGTTCGGGCATGAACGTCGATTACAGGCTCGTGTGGTCAACTATGCTGATGACCTGGTCATTTGCTGTCGTCCTGGTAAAGGACATGAAGCAATGGAGATTTTTCGATCATTGATGACACGATTGGGTCTGACGGTCAACGAACAGAAAACTCGACTGGTGAGTGTGCCGGAGGAATCCTTCGACTTCCTCGGTTACACTGTTGGCCGTTTTTATGGCATGTATGGTCGTCCCTATATCGGCATCGAGCCTTCCAAGAAGGCGATACGCGCATTGCGACGGAAAATCCACGATGAGACGTCACGCCGGTGGGACTGCCAATTACCGCAGGAACGAATACCCGCACTCAATGCGATCCTTCGAGGTTGGTGCGGATACTTCAACCACGGTCATGTGTTACCCACATACCGGGTAATACGGCGGTACACGGAAGTACGTTTACGCAGGTGGCTGATGCGGCGGGGAAAACGGTATGGCACAGGGTACAAACGATATCCTTCGGTTTATCTCTATCAAACGTTAGGGTTGTATCCTATACCGACCTGTCATTCTGACATGCTGAATGCGAAGGCCTAAGGTTCTGAAGGAAAGCCGGATGCGAGAGATTCGCACGTCCGGTTTGAGGAGCGGGACGTGGAAACGGAGCAGGGCGGAGCTATTGAGGCACCGACCAACGAAAGGGCCGGCAACAGATAGGCTCAAGCCTAAACCACCGCGCCACGTCTCGACTCTACACGAAGGCTGCTTGGCGTAGTAGTGAGTTAGCGTTATCGAGTTTGGGACCTTGACGGTGAACAGGAAATCATCAGATACACTATCCGCGTAGGCTTTCACTGCATAAGAATCAGGCAGTTTAGCCCCTTGCGGAAACAGACTCCAAAACCACTGGTCGATTTCGACGGTATTGAAGTATCTGGCATAATCGGCAAGGTAATCGTAGGGAGCGTAGCTTTTTTCTGGATCATAGACGAGTCCCTTCCAAGAATCGTACTTCCAGGAGCATGTCCCGACTCTCAGATACGGCTGATACTTCTCAAGTATCTTCAGGGCGGCAATCATCCGTCAATCACTCGACACTACGATAACGCACGGTCTATAATTGCTCATCGTCATTTCTTATGTTTCTTGCTGGCTGGTTTATAGGAGCATTTCCTGCACCAGTGGGCTAAGCCGTCTCTGGTCGATCTATCTCTGCCATATTCACTCTCGACTTTCCACTTGTTGCACTTACGACAATACTTTTGCTTATTTCCTTTAACAAGCCGGTGACTCTCTTCATATCGGAGGTTTTTTCTCGCATCGCTTTTCTTCTGTTCGAGATTCCTACGGCTCTCTTTTCTTACACAATCTTTGCATCGAAATGATAAGCCATCATTCGTCCGACGGTTCTTATGGAAACAGCTCTCATACTTCCATTCATTGCACGAGCAGCACAATTTCTCTTTGACACCGCGAACTGTACGATGACGTTCCTCATATTTTAAATACTGTCTGATAGTCTTTCTGCCTTTGCTTCGCTTCCTTTTCTCAACCGCTTTATCACATGCTTTGCAATAAACCCTCAATCCATCCGGTCTGTGCCGATCATTCCGAAATTCGCCGTATCTCTTCCACGCCTTACATTTGACACACCGTTTCTGCTTTCCGCCTTTAACCGTGCGGTGTGTTTCCTCATAGCTGTAATATTTCTTTACCATTCGTACCTTCAGTTCATAGCCTAATTTCTTTACAATATACCAAATCCTATAGATATTGAAGGTATAAAAAAAGAGTCCCAGATGGGACCCATCGACTCAATCCCCCCTACCCCTGGCCCTATGTCAACGGGCACCCCCCCCTTCACTCACTATATCTCATCTTCCCAAGCATTGCCTTACAAGGCCAAAAGCCATAGAATCCTTATATGCGAAAAGCCAAAAATAAGAAAAACACTTGGGTTTCATGGTCAGAGGATGAGATAAAGTTACTCAAGCAACTTTTCCCACTTGGGAAGGCAAAGGAACTTACTGAACAAACTGGACGGTCTTTGGAAGCGATAAGAGAAAAAGCATACCGTATGGGGATACATACAAACAAACATCATCCCTGGTCAGCCGAGGAGGTTAAGCGACTCAAGAAGCTTTATCAAGATGAAGCTATACAAACAATAGCTCATAAACTTGGGCGATCACTGAAGGCAGTCAAGTACAAAACAGCTACACTTGGCCTTAAGAAAGAGGGGCCCCGCCCCTGGTCAAAACAAGAGATAGCACTGCTTACGAAATTATACCCTAACCACAGTCCAGGAGACATTGCGAATAAACTTGGACGGACTCGTTGTGCAGTAGCAGTCAAAGCACACAAATTGGGACTTACGGAAAAAGCCCTTGTGTGGTCGAAGAGAGAGCTGAATCTACTGAAAAAACTATATCCGAGCAAAACAGCACAGGACATAGCCACGCGAATTCGCAGACCGATCCGAGCCACAAGAAAGAAGATATTCGAGTTGGGCCTTACGAAAAGACTCAGATATGAGGATTGTCACCGAGTTGTGAATGGCCAGAAGCAAAGGCGATGCCGCAAGTGCAAACGATGGAAAAACGAGGGTAATTTTTACAAAGACAAATCGCAGAAAGATGGCTTATTAGGCTGCTGCAAGAAATGCTCAAGCAAAGCTGCTAAAGAGGATCGCAAGAAACGTTTGGCTGCGAAGAACTGAATATGGATACGTTCGCGCTCCTCTGTTACCCTAATCAGTTGCAACCTATGCGTGTGTGCGGATTAAATCTCAAATAACACAAAGAAACATAACAGTATCCCACAGAATCTCCCGACATGCCAACTTAACATCAGCACCCATCTATATGCGCATACGCTTTCGATTGACTGTATGCGCTTAAAATGTTACTATACCGACATGAAAACAATAACGAAAAAGCAGTTTCGGGCCTATTGGGAAAGCATCCCCGAAGATCAAAGACAAACCGAAGTCCTCCGGCATTGCCGATTGAATATGGCCTATCGAAAGATCGACACACTTCCGGCCCGGCTGCGCCCACTCGCTTATCGTCTTTGGGAAGCGGCAAAGTACCAGCGGCCAGAGGACATTGAGACGGTTATCAGGATAGCGAAAGCGCATGGCGTCGGACCTTTTAAGGGAAGTGGCTCTGCAACCGAAGAAAGCGGTTTTTCGTCCGACACCCATAGTATTGAGCAGAGGCGACAGGCGTGAAGGTTAACCATTTCATCTACCAGTGGGAGCGTGATGCGGTCCAGCTTCGATATGATGAGGGCCTGTGTCGAGTACAAATTGCCGACAGACTTGGTATGCGTTCCGCACAGGTAAAGTACGTCTTTTCCAAGCCGAACGTGAAACACTACATCCAAACGGTAATTATCCCTGGACAGTGGCGACAGGAGCTTGCCGAAATCGAAGAAAAGCTGGCCGATCCGGTTATGGCATATGTTGATTTCTTGATCGCACGCACGGAAGCTCAGACCTACCAGTGGTTCGGTCCTGGCCGAAAAGTCTATTACTCGAACAACATGGTACAGTTCCGGGCTAACAAAAAATTAGGCCGCATCTATGGTATCACCGGCGACCAGAAGACATTACAGCGAGACCTCAGAAACGCCGTCCACAAATACGTCCGCGACCTCCAGAATCGCCGGGACTTCTTACGGGCGAAGTTGGCCTTGATTCACGAAAATTGAATCGGCGCTGAGAGTCGATTAGATGGGACCCAGAGAAGCCCCCCCCCCGGTTAGAGACCCCTACCCCCTTATTAAATTCGCCTACGCCAACTCGTAAGCCTTATGAAATAGCTCTTAGAAGCATCCTGTGCCCGTAGAATGGACGATCTATCTCCATTGGGTATGATATGACTGAAGAAACCTTCAGCCATATTGCCTTCCCAAGTCGCGTACTTCGCCAAAGCGGATTGAACTTTGAAGGCCGTCCAATTGCCTCCGAGAAACTTCATTAGAGTCTCTCGAACTACTCCCATACCCTTTGCTGTTTCAAATGCCTTTTGGCTATTAAACAGACCTTTGAAGATTTCTTCAGAGGTCCATGTTTTTGCGTGTTGGAGCATAGAATCAAACAACTCTTTTGCCGTGATTATCGTCTGTGTCATTATCGCTGGCGACGTGCTCTCATATCCGTCTGAGCGGTCCCACGCCTCTGTCTGGCGACGAACTCCGTCTCGGCCGACTCTCATATAGGGTGTTATGGCTTTGGACGGCCTGTATGCCGGATATCCCCTTTTTGGGAAGTGAACGGACGTTTTTTATCAAGAGCAATTTCTCCAAAAATACGTAGTCACCACATATTGACAAATCCTGTTTAAGTGATACAATGAAATTAGGTTAGGACGGAGCTTCTTTAGGAATTCATCATATTAGCCGGGCACGCCGCACGTCTTTTTGAATTGTGCCCCTTTTGAGGAGGTGTGAAATGAGAAGGCAATCATTTTTTGTGGTCGCATTGGTCGTGGTAATATTGTGTCATAGTGTTGCTGCGGATACCTGGACAGCACCGATTCCAGTTAGCGAGATCAACACCGAATATGACGAGGGCGCACCGTTCCCTTCTTACGATGGATTATCACTTTATTTTTCCAGACAGGGTGTGCCGGGACCATATCCAGGCCGTATGTACAGTGCGACAAGATCCGCACCTCACGGACAGTTCACTTCCGAGCAGGAACTGAGCAATCTTAATAACCCAGGTGACATCGTAAACTATTCTTGGGTGTCTTCAGACAATCTAAGACTATATTACTACCAGACCAGTGGCTCGCGTGTTATCAAGATGAGCGAGCGACTGTCAGTTGGCGATCCTTGGGAAGCTGGCGTTGGCGTGTCGGAACTCAATGGTTTGGGAGGTGTCGCAAACCCTTCGCTTTCCCCTGACGAATTAACTATCGTGTTCACTGGAACAAGTGTCTCTGGAGGGTTGGGCGGATATGACATCTGGATGGGTACAAGACCTGATAGATATTCCCCCTTTGACGATTTCAGAAACTTGTCAGAGATTAACAGCGCTCAATGGGATTTTCATCCGCGTCTTTCGTCTAACGGGCTTACGCTCTATTTCGCATCGCGCCGGAACGGTCATAGTCAAATATTCACAGCCACAAGGCCAGATACGGAATCGCTATTCGGATCATTGGAGCGCCTGTCCTGTTTCGATTTATTAGGAGGCGCACTTGAATATCCCGCTCTAAGCGGTGATGGCAATGCTCTTTACTTCACAAGAGTAACCCAGGGCACTTCTTTTGACATTTATGTGTCTCATGTTGTTCCCGTCCCCAGCGCCGTCCTTCTCGCTTCCCTCGGCCTCAGCGTTGCCGGTATGAAGCTGCGAAGACGAAAAGAATGATATAAGGATATGGCCCCTGCTATCTTCAATTATTCTCACTCCTCCTCAAGCGGGGGCCTATTTTTATTTTAAGAATTACCCTCCAAGGATGGATGTGTGATGGGGCTGCAAGTTTATCGCTTGTAGCCCTTTTATTATCACTCAATCTGTCACACAGAATCTCCCAACGGGGCGGGGTAGAATAATGTGGCGATCGGATACGTCAACTCTCGGATCATTTTGGATGTTTTTATTGGAAGCTGAATTCGTAGCGTTTATCGCCTCCCCCCCAGAATGGACTATCTACGTTCGATGGGTTCAACCAGCATTTTTCTCAGAAATAGCCCCTCAATTCGTCGAAAAACAGTCCTGATCTAGTTAAATCATCCCTTGATATAGCCGATATAAAAGACTGAGAATTTACGTTCAAAGGGACAGTCTATACTCGGAGGAGAATCAAAATGGGGAAAGATTCACAAAACGAAAAGCGTTCATTTTTGAAGACCAGATTGGACGGATTCGTAGCAAGATTACGAAAAGGATCACACAAGTCAAATAACGCTACGTCCGTTATAACTGAAACCGAAGAATCAGTTGTTCAATCTGTTGTAGCGGCCCCGTTAACGCACCACGGGCAGAAATGTAAAGAATCTATAGGTTTGGGCAGGGACCTTTTGACTTATGATCCTAAAGATCATATCGAACCTGTAAAACCAGAGAAAGCGATAAGTCATATCGAGAAGTTAACTGAGCGAATCTCTCAGTTGCAAATCGATATTGACAACGCTCTAAACACTCACACAAGTCTTGAAAAAGAAATCTCCAATTTGGTGGTTGCCAACGAAAAGTCTACTCGCAAGACTTCCCAACGAAAACAAGAGACTGATAAGTTGCCAGTTAAGAAAACAACCGCTCGCGGACGCAGAGAAGGATCACGAAAAAACGGCCAGAAAGATGATAGTGACCGAGCCCCCAAAAACAAAGTAAGGGGCAAACTATGCCTTCGGTGTAAAAAGATGAAGCGTGAAAGTGATTTCCATAAAGATAGGTCTTGCAAAGATGGGTTGGCAAGATGGTGCAAAGAATGCAAAACTAAGACTGCGAGGAAGTATCGCAAAAAGAAGACGCTTTAATAGAGTATACTCGTTCGTAGAAGTGTTCTTTCAGAAATATTTATCATGCCCAAATTTCCCCAGAACGCCCGATCCAACCTCGAACATTAGCTGCCATACCAGCCTTCATGAAGAAAGTTAAGGTTTCGTTAGAATCTGAAAGGACTTCTTATGAAAGTGATCATCGACCTCTGTGTGATACCAGCAGGTGATGGGTACATGCTGGCCCTCGTTCACAAAAATCACTTCGATAGTAAGAGCCGATTAGATGGGACCCAGAAAAGCCCCCCCCCGGCCGGGGACCCTACCCCCCCCCGATTTATCAGGCATACCTCACAAAATAGCCCTCAGAGGTGGCCTGTGCCCGTAGAATGGACGATCCGGCCTCGATGAGTATCATAGATATCGGGTCTTCAATCAACGCCACGTATGCTTTAACAGCGATGTGGCTTTGCTTTTTGTTGATACCGGAAGGAAGTGTTGGTGAAGTTCCTCTACGAGGACTTCGTCGGCTCTCACGTTTATCAATAGCCGCCAACCTTGCCCCCAGCCGTGCTTCGGCATAAAGAAGTAGCTCAGCTAAGTCTTTTCAAGGAAAATAAGTAGTCACCACAATAGACAGATACAAACCTTTGTGATAACTATGGAATGACCTATGGAAGGGAGTCCTGAGAAAGGCCCCGACTTCGTGTGAACAGGGTGGTTTCCTCAACGAGTGGGTGCCTTTTTACTTGCAATTGAGTGATAATAGATTATCATGTTTATGGCTTTGGAGTTTTTGTGGAGGAAGCCAATATGGTATTCAATCAGGAGTATTTTTGTAAAACAATCACGATCCGCAGAGAATGTGCGCAATAACGGCGAAAAATATTAACTGTTTCCTGTTTGAACCGGGACACGCTTTGAAGGAGAGAAAAAATAGGAAAGACAATTCTGCCTGTTTTGGTTATCGCTTTGGGCCTGGCTACGGAGGTTGTAGACGCCGATTTCACCTTCGGCGATCCGGCCAACTTAGGACCGGTTGTTAACTCGCCTTATGATATACACGGTATTTACATCACACCCGATGACCTGTCGCTTTACTTCTCGTCCAACAGACCCGGTGGATCAGGAGGCTACGATCTTTGGGTGACGACACGGTCGAGCAAACAAGCCGAGTGGACACAACCTATGAATCTTGGAACTCCCTTAAATTCCAAGTATGACTATTGGGAGCCATGTCTTTCACCCGACGGCTTGTCACTTTACTTCAACGACGGATTAGGTTTTAGTCTCATTCCAGGCGGTTACGGACATGCCGACATGTATGTATCAACGCGACTCACCCTGTCCGATCCTTGGGGGCCACCTATTAACCTTGGACCGCCGCTCAACACATCCCAGGGTGACGCCACAGTATACATTGCACCGGACGATCTATCATTATACTTCTCAAGTTTTCGATCCGGTGGTGTCGGATGGGGCGATTTGTGGATGACCATGCGTATGGACGCCGAAAGTCCATGGGCTTCCCCGGTTAATCTCGGGCCCTCAGTAAACACCGCTGACGGTGAGTTTTCTCCTGAAGTCTCAAGGGATGGACGAATGTTAATCTTTGTCAGAGGCGGACAAGCTCCGTCGAGTTGGGACCTCTGGTATGCGAGACGTGATTCTATCGATGAAAATTGGAGTTCGGCGGTGAAACTGCCTCCGCCTGTGGAGACTTCGTTCTCGGAAGCCTGGCCAAGTCTCTCGGCAGATGGAAGGAGCTTTTACTTCTGTTCAGACCATCCGGGCAGTTATGGTCGGGGAGATATTTGGGAAGTGCCTATTCTCCCCGTGGTGGATATCAATACTGACGGTTTTGTAGATAAGGCAGATATGTGTATCATGGTCGAGAACTGGGGTACGGATAATCCATTGTGTGATATCGGCCCGATGCCCTGGGGGGACGGTGTTGTCGATGTCCAGGACCTGATCGTCCTTGCCGAGCATTTGTTCGAAGAAATCCCATATGCTCCATAATGATATGGCCCCTGCCTCCCTCGCTCCAACTTTAGGCGGGGGCCTTATTGGAATTACACTCCAAGGATGGATGTGTGAACGGGCTGTGAGTTTACTGCTTGCAGCTCTTTTCATTTGCACAAGCCGACAAAGAATCTTTTCATGAACGCTTTACCGCGTTCAGTTCGGGCTATGATGGCCGATCTGGCTTTGAAGGGTAATCTAACCTTTTCATCGCCCCGGTTGCTCTGCTAACCGTTTTTCCACTTCCATCAAACGCTTATCCAAATCCTCGTTTTCCTTGTGCCGGATAATAAAGTCAATCACGTCTTTGGCCGTTAGACGCTTGATTCTATCATCCTTGTTATCCAGCAACCCTGAGAGCGTTTCGACGGCTTTGGTCAGGCTCTGGGTGAGTACACCGAACGCCTCAGATGCTACTTCGTCGCGCTGCCGGTCAAGCTCAGTCTTGAATACAGGATCTTTTAGCCATTTGTAAAGCGTAGCCTTATGGATTTTTGCCTTCTTGCAACCCTGAGTGTAGGTTGGGCTGGTTACTATTGAGGGTATTGCCTTGATCTGCCGCTGGGTCAATTCAGTTTTTGTCTCGGTTTTCTTGCTCATTGTGCCACTCTATTTTTCTGGATATCGTCGCATTTAGTCGCTTTTCGTCGCTCTTGTACGTTGTTGGCCACGTGGTCTTTATCCCACGCCTTAGCAATCGCCAGGACGTCGATCAAGCTCCGGCAACCTGGCGCTTCAATAAAACCGCCTTTACCGTCGGGGAATCTCAAACACGGGCCTTTATCGTTCACTCCCAATTTTCGCTCGATCTTCTCAAGCCGTCGTATTAATCTATTCATGTTTCAAACCTTCCGGTATATGCCCGTCTTCGGCGTTGGAAACTCTATCCAGGACTTCGTACCATTGTCATCATCATTTCCAGCTTTTCGATCCGCCGTGAGATATTACTCATAACTGCTCCTGCCTTTTCATTACGTCATCGTATCTAACTTCGCGAACGATTACGTTTCCCACTATGCGATCTGGCGCCAATTCTCCGTCGCAGAACATAACGATTTCAGCGACTTTCGGTTCCCCTTGGCTGACATTCAGCACCTTTTCTACCTTCTTCAATCTTCGATTCATATCAGACATTTATTCTTTCTCCGTTTTGCATGTTTGGATCAATGCCTTGATCGCCGCCTTAATATGGTCCGACAACTCAGGCCAGATAGTCACGATTTCAACGAGGTCCGCGGGGAGTTCTGAGGTGTCGATTTTGCCCTGTTTTAGAAATTTAGGTGTCCACTGAGGTGTCCACTGAGTTTTTGGCGTTTCACAAGTCTTTATATTATCAGTATTTGCATCTTTTGGGCAACGTACAACAAGTACTGTAACCCCATTTGTAAGTGCTTGTAGGTAAATGATTAATGATTGACATTATTGGACTTATGATGCTGGCCGAAGGTGAGCCGAAGCCGTACCGTAGGCGAACCGAAGGTACTTGTGGCGCGCCTGTTGCGCGCTTTGGTGTTTGGGTTGGTCTATTTCAACTTTGTATGATCCGCGATCAGTTGAATTGCAATATTGATCGAATTAGTTTTGACGCACCCATCGACAGTAGAGATTATCTAACCGTGATTTCCTATTTGGCTTTCTAAATCGCATTCAATCGCCTCCATAGCTGCCTCATGGTATTTCGGGTCGCTGGTTATCTTAATATTATGGAATAACTTAATATGGTGTTCATTTGATTATCTTCCTTTTTGTAAATTGTCACTCTGATATGCTAACCTTGAAAAGTCTGCCAAAAGCTCTTTATCATGCTCTGTAAATGTCAAGTCACCAATGAATGTCGAAATATTATTATCAATATCAGTGGGTAGGGACACACCAATATTGAGCAAATGAATATTTCTATTTTGCAAAGCCCATCTAATTGCCGCAGCTGGTAGCTGCTTTAAATAGAGAGGATGATAATTTGGCACTATATTCTGAGAATTATGCCCCAAAACATTGGCAGCCATAATTTTCATAGCAATGATCCCCATATTCATTTGATGTGCTTTGGTAATACATGTATCCCTCCACATCATTTCTTCATCAGATATGATTTCTATTGCTTTACGGAAATAACCATATGCTATCAACAACTGATCAAATCCTCCTGTATTGATTAATTGATGCATTTTCTTAAAACTGTCATGGCCAGTAAGTCCAATGAATCTTATTAAGCCCTCTTGTTTTAGCTTGCTCAGCTCTTCATGAATACGCATGGCTCTTTCAAAGCTAATATATCTGACAGCCGGTCCATGCAGTTGTAAACAATCTACATATTCTGTTTTAAGTTCCATTAAAGAAGTTTCCAGGTTTCTTCTCACGTTTTGATAAGCAAAACTCATGAGTTTAGTCGCAATGTATACTTTGCTTCTGACATCTCTCAATGCTTCTCCAATAATTCCTTCGCTTTCCTGATATCCCCTCGATGTATCAAAATATCTAATACCTTTTTCATAGGCATAACGAATTATTTGAATTCGTTCACTGATGGATTTCTTGGGAACACCAAAATAATCAGCCCAGCGATGGGTAAACGCAACTCCTCCACAAGCAAGAATTGGGAGTTTCACACCTGTTTTACCGAGAATTCTTGTTGGTATTCTAGTTTCTGAAGTGAAATCGATCGTCTTTGAACTGGGTATAGCTTTAACAACTAGCTGATTCACCATTGCATTACCGGCAGTTAACGTTAAGCTATTCTTTAAAAATTCACGCCGGTCATAAACAGATTTTCGGTTTCTCATAAGAAGCCTCGTTAAAAGAACTTGTGGGCCATTTACCACTTGTCTTCGTAAGCGGCAACTCTACACCTATACCTAACCCGTGTTCGTTGAAGAGAGACCACGCACCAGCAGTTGTGCACTCCTTCTTCGGCGTGATACGCAGGCCGCCGCGAAGCACCATCCATGTGGATCGAATGTTGTCCATGCCATCGATCGGGTCCCGGTCGAAGATCAGGATGTCAGTCGCCTTGCCAGTCAGCAGGAGGCTGAGAAAGGTGTTGTCGTTAAATCGATCGACTTTGCTGTCTCCCTGTCGAAGAGCGACCATGTTGAGCGATGGGATCACGTACATGCGACACTTGCCGGCACCAAGCGCGGCGAACAGGTCACGGTGGCCACCGCGGAAAATCCAACCAGCCTCGTCGCTCGTCTCAGACCTTTGCCTGGCAACACTCACGGCACCCTGCCCGCCAGGCTGGTTCAGCCACAAGGCCAGGCCGTGGCCGGGATTGGCCTTGCTCGGCTTGACGAGCTCTTCCAGCAAGTCCTTTCTGACGATCTGCTTGTCCTCCCACTGTCCGCCTTGGAGCAGCCAGTGGCCGTACTTCACCCAGTTGCTGGCAGTCAGTTGCGCGCCGTTGGGGATGTGTGGGTTACCCGAGGCGTCATGCACCCAGTCGCCGACCTTCACACCGATTGGATCGAGGATGCGCTGCTTCAGGTAATCCAGGGGCGTCTGTTTTCGCGCCGCCAGCTTCCGCCTCATGATCTCACCCAGAACATAGTAGCAACTGGGGCCATACTGAAACGTCGCGCCCGGTTCGCGGGCCGCCCACACCCCGATGGCGTGCTTGTAGAGGTCGGGCGCAAGTGTAGGGCGGTCGTGGCCCTGAAGGTTCACCACGTCTTGCACCAGCCCGGCGCTGAGCGTGAGGAGGTGGCGCAGCGTGATCCGGCTTTTGCGCGGGTGATCCTTCCATTCGGGGAGAGTCTTTGCCGCAAGTTCGTCAAAAGATTCGATCAGCCCGTCTTCTATCATCGCCGCGATCACCGGTCCCCAAAATCCTTTAGTAGCACTGTGAAGGTGGGTGGCGGTTTCGGGGCCGAAGCCATTGTCGTACCGTTCAAAGACGATTCTGCCGTCGATCATCACCAGTACGGCGCGGCCGCCATTCCGGGCCGAGTAGTCCGCGGCCAGGTCGCCGTGCACCTTGACCGAGCCTCGCGCCGCGGTTTCAGATGGACCGGGTTGGCTGACTGCGGCACCTGGCGTTTTTAGAGGGGCGCCGGCTTGCGGTTGTGCGCCCGCGTCGAGGATCTCGTTGATGATTTCTTTTGCCTCGTAATAGACGCGGTGCGCGTCGTTGTACTGACGTCCCTTGGCGTCCCTCTTCCATTTTAAGTTGAACGGTAGGAGGACGCCGGCCACGTTACGTTTTAGGTCCAGGAACGGCATGCATCCAAACCCACCGCCGGAAGTGATCGCAGTCGTTTGACCGGTTTTCGAATCAAAGTCTTCCAGCCAGCAACCGATGCCATAGGGCGCGGTGGCTAGAGCCGGGTCGACGACGTCGAGGGTCGTGTACGCGTGTCGAAGCACGGGTAGATTGCTGCTCTGGTTCCTGAGCATGGTGACCACCGCCTTTTCGGATAGAATGCGCCTGCCCTTGAAGATCCCCCGGTTGAGAAGCAATGTGAGGTAGTTGCCGTAGTCGTCCACACTGGTCTTGACGCCGCCCGCCACATTGGGGTTCTTCGTCTCGCCGAACGCGTAGTAAGACGTGCTGTTCATCCCCAACGGATCGCCAAGTGTTTCTTTGAATATCTCGACCCACGGTTTGCCAGTCACAATTTCGCAGATGCGGGCCGCGGCCTGCATCCCCAAACCGGAGTAATAGAGCGCCGTTCCCGGATCGGCGATCAAATCGCTCTTGGCTATCTCACGGACCGCTTCGTCCATAGTCAAAGTCGTTTTGTACAGATGATCGCGAGCGTTGCCCGTCAGCCCGTGAGTGTGCGAAAACATCTGGCGAATGGTGATTCCAGCCTTCTTGCCCGTGAAGTAGGGAAGATACTTTGAAGCCGGATCATCGAGGCTGATTTTGCCAGCGTCGACCAGGGCCATGATGACGCCGCCAGAGATCCATTTCGAAGACGAGGCGATGGGGACGACCTTCTCGGGAGTGAAACTGCCGTATGCGTTGCGGTGAATCACGCGATCACCCTGGATCAGAATGAACGCGCAACCGCCCCCAAGACACGGTACGGCCTTCTCGAGGAACTGGTCGAGTTTGCTGAAGTCGTAGCGGACGTTTGCCGGAAGAGGCTTGATCCTTTGCCGGCCGGCCGAACTCGAAGACGCCTCCACTTTGCATTCAAGGCGGAAACGCCCCTTCCCCGCCTCCGGGACCGGCCAGGCGTGCAGGCGTTTGCGAGCCTGCACGTCGCCTTTCAGGTGCGCGTCCCAGAAAGTGGTGGTTATATCCCGGACAAACGCGGCCGGCGCCGGGTCGATGTCGTCACCGCGGCAAAGGCCTGCGTAACTGCCGTCCATTCCTTCGATCCAGAGCAGATACTTCTCGCCAGGTTTGGCGAAGCGGTATGGTTCGGTTCGCCACTCGGGCGGGTTGGAGGTCCTGCGGCTGGGCGTCCTGGAACCCACCGCCACGAGCATGGGTTTGTCGATTTCCGCCCACGACTTCTCGTTCAGTTCTTGCCCACGACCTTGGGGTGAGAGCAACAGCGCCGCGTCCACCCGCGGATCCATGAAGTCTGCTGTTTCGTTTCCCGGTCCGAAGCCCGTCCCTTTCATTCCCGCCAGCGCACATGCGGCATAGGCGCCGATAAAATGGCCGCCGGCTCCAATCCGCGTGGCATCCATCTTGGAATCCAGCTTGGAAACCTTGCTCTCAATCTCTCCCAGGGAATCGATCATAAAACTCATGTCCCGGGCGCGATCCCTCCAATCCGCGCCCATGCTTCCGGTATCGGCATGATCAGCCTGAAGCACCACGTATCCATTGGCTGCCCAGTGTTCAGCGAGTGGCTTGAAATCGTCCCGGGTGCGCCGCACAGCGTGTGCAAGCAGGATAATGGGAAACGGTCCATCCGCCTCCGGATAGGTGATACGCAGTGTCAAATCGTTGTTTCGTTGCGCATCGTGAAGCACCAGTTCCTCGATTACCGCAACGAGGTGCGGTCCTTGTGCCGGGAGACTGGCAGCATCAGTGTCGTGCCCTGTTGTCGGCGGCGTCTGGCGATTCCGGTGCCGGCCGGAGCGTTCCAGGACCGGGCGGAGTTCTTCCCTTGTGAGTTTGCCGTCGCCGTCGCGATCGATCCGCTCGAAGATGACCTTCAAACGCTCGGGCGACTCTTCCCGGGAGAGCGTCTGGTCGGAATCCCTGTCAAACAAGCGCAACAGCCGGGCAACCCTGTCCTGCGTGGGAGCCTCGGGCTGCGCGTCATTTTCGCCGGAGGTCCTTGTTGGCTCTTGGCTTAAGGCGTTCGCCTCTCCCACAAGCTTCTGTTCCTGTATGCATTCGCCCTTTGTTTCCGTTTCCAGCGCCTCGTTGAGGAGCCATCCCCGGGCTTTTGCTTCGCCTTTCAGGTAGGCGTCAAAAAACGCAGTGGTCGCCTGTTGAATCCAAAGGTGATGCCGCAGATCGCGTGCTCGGGCCGGGTAGAAGGGAACCGAATCGGTGAAGGCATTGTGTTCGGCGTCCTTGATTTCGACCAGGAATTTGTCGCCGGGTGGCAAGCCATCGAAAGGTACGCGGGCCAGGTGGGGATTGGCTTTGGCCTCGGGTAACCAGTTGAAATCACGGGTGCCGGTCACCATCAAGGTTGGGACCTCGATGCGAGCCCACGAATCTGCATGAAGGGGGCTGCCACGCCCGCCGCCCGGTTGCGGCGAAAGCGCAACCGCGCACTTGAAGCGCGGGTCGATAAAAGTGGCGTTTTGTTTCTCCGGTAGATTGGCCCGCAGTCCGACCATGGCCAGGGCGGTCGATGCGCCCGCACACTGCCCCGCTACCGCAATCTGGTCCGCTGCCAGGCGACCCTTTATCAGCTTGCTGCTGGGATCATCGCTCAGTAGCTTGTCGAGAACGAAGCGAACGTCCTCCGGCCGGAGGTGGAAGTCTTTGACGCCGCCCATCCCCCACAGCCCTTGCTCATCGACGGCCTTGCGGTCGCTGCCGCGGTGCGTTAGAAACACCGCGATGTAACCATTCTTGGCCCAGTGGGTGCCCAGATACGTGAACGCCTCCTGCGACTCGCCGCCGCCGTGTGACAAAACCACGACCGGAAACGGCCCGTTGCTATGCCTGAGAGCGGGTGCGTAGATCCGAACCGGCACTTCGCGGTTCCGTACCGTATCTATCCAAGTGAGGTCTTCCATCGCGACGCCAAGAGTGTCTCCTTTCGGCTGGTCAGTGGAGACAAGGATCGCCGGTTCCAGCGCCGAGGTGTACGATACTACGCCATAAAAGAACAACCCAAGAAAAAAAAACGTCCGAAACATCGCACCTGTGATTCTATAATTTTCCATCCTACTCAAGCTCCTTTAGCCTAGTCACCATTTGACGTCATAGTCGATACCCCTTCACATGCTTCTGGTGTGAAGCCTATACTCTACTTGTCTTGTTGTATGAGCCAACGCGTTCAGGGCAAACTCGCACATGTACAGTATATGAGTGCAGTCGAAATTTGATAGGGAATTTTCTTATTTGGTTAGTAAGAGCCGTCTTACATGTGGTGCCGTCAGTCAAGAATCATATCAGGCAGTTCGGTAGTGCCACTCTGCCGCCAATCTTCGAGGCGTTGCCTCAATGCCAGGCTGGCTTGCTCCCTCTCAACGTCGGACATGTTCTGCCACTTTTCCCAGCTGGCCCGCCTCCTCTCAGCTTGCCACTGCCTCTCTTCCTCCGACATATTCTGCCACCTTGCTACAGCGAGACGCCATCCTTCTCTGAGCCGGGCCTGTTCCTCTTGCGTCAAATTCAAATCCGCCCAAACTCTTCTCCAGTCACCTAAACCCTGGGTGGTTGGGCCGGAATTGCGTGCTTCCTGCGATGGTTGGGGCTGCGACTGATCTTCGGGCTCCTCCAGGATAGGCTCTTCCGATGGTTGGGGCTGCCACTGATCTTCGAGCTCCTCCAGGATAGGCTCTTCGATAGTGGTCGTGTTGATGTCCACCACCTCAACCTCGGGCTCGCTGTCGAGAACTTGCGCCCGACGTTCTGATTCAGACAAGTTCTCCCTCATAGCCAGTGACCACCTTATCTGCCTGATTCCGTAGCCCAGGCCCGTAGCACATACCAGTACCAGACCTACCCAGATAACCATTGTAGTATTCTTGTTTCTCATTTCACTTTCCAACTTTTCAAGAAGTCTGCGCAAGCATTTCCGTCGCATGAACACAGAGAATACGACACTTACGCATTTGCATATGGGCCATCACCGATGGCGTTGATAGGTAGCGCCGTTCTGCAAAGGCTCCACATTAATGCAGGCAACAATAAAACGAATGGCCGACTCAGTATCATCTGCAAGGCTCTTCATCTCCCCGGCCAAGGGTTCTTCGACAAATCCAGCCCAGGTTGCCTCAAGATCGGTCGGTAACAGATCACTGATCGACATTGCTGGCTCTGCCGGGGGATGGGGCTCAAGAGGCTTCGATATGAACATAATGCCGGCAGCCGCAACCAAAGCAATGCATGCAGCGGCAGCAAGGCGTTTCAGTCCAACTGGTGCATGATAAGATAGCTTCGATGGGCCGGAGAGTCCATCTATGATTCGCTCGGTGGGCAGCTCAAGACTGCTGCTCAGGTCCTTTGCCTCGGCTTTCAAACCAGCTTCCAACAACTGGCAACTCTCATAAAATCTCTGACAATTCTCGCATCGCTCAGTGTGACTACGTACTATTCCGCTGAGCGATTTGTCCACGTCGGCCGCGTGTGAGATCATCATTTTGAAAAGTCGACAGAACATTATGCACCCTCCGTCTTCATTTCATGTAGTTCCCATGTCGTGCGATTTGTATACTCAGCGTTCTCCTTTGCCTTCTCGTCCCGGATCCGTTGAGCCAAACCTGTCCTAGCTCTATACAGAAGGACCTTGACGCTGACTCGTGACTTGCCCATCACCCTGGCGATTTCCCCTATCGGCATATCCTCGGCGTATTTCAACCACAACACTTGGTATTGACTTTTTGACAGTTCCATCGCCTGTGACCACAGGTTCTGCCGTTGTTCACGCTCTGAGAGTATCGTGCTCGGACATGCCACATCCGACCCGACTTTGGGAACTCCACGTCCCGCCTGGGTCTTACGATATTGGCTGGTCGCCAGCCGCACAGCAATAGTGAAGAGCCACGTCGAGAATTTACATGTCTTGCGATATCTATGAATGTTCTCGAATGCCCTGAGAAAGGTGTCCTGAACCAAGTCTTCGGTGTCATGAATGTTGCCTGTCCGGCGGCTCAGAAAGCACAGCAGCCTCGGAGCGTACCGCTCCACGAGCAACGCAAAGGATGCCTCGCAGCCTTGTTTCGACCGCCAAGCCAGCTCCTCCGAACTTAAAGCTTTCAACGTCGTCTCGTCCATTATCGATCCAGATGCTACTGAACCTTGTCGTTTTGTTCCTGCTGCTTCTTCCATTGCTCCTTGAGAAAGTCAAACAGCGACTCTGAATCCGATTCGAAGCGGAGCTGTACCTTATTGCCTTTACACGAAGGCTTCAAACGCTTAGCAAACTCGGCTAGCTTCGGCTGATCTTCACCGACAAGGGCAGCGAGTCCAATCATGCCCCCAAGCATTCTGTTGACATTCTGGGCTACTTCGGCGGTCTTGGCGCTCAGGCCAAGACTGCAATATACCTTGCCCTCTTCTTCGCCAATGATCAGGCCGAGTTTGTCAGTTTGCCTGAGCACGACAGCCCTTTGCTCCTGGTCAACCATCTCACCGACGTCGGTTGCCATTGCCTGGAAGAAGACGCCCTCGTTTGCCTGATCCTCAAAGTCAAACGAACGTCCAGCTGCGTTTTCCGCCGAGCCCTTCAGAACATCCACCGCTTGCTTGACGGCATCGAGCCCGGCGCTCATTGCAACCAGTCTTCCTTCAAGGACGCAACCGTACACCATCTGCGTTTCCCTTTTGCCCTTCTTCCTCTCCTCATGAAGCCAGCGGTGTAACATAACGTCTCCGTAGGGGATTTCGCGGTGTTTGGCGTTCATGCGCACCATCGCTATGAGTTTCTCCGGATCGAATTGGCCTTCGATCAAGACGACGGCCTTCTCCTTGTCTTGACCTTGACCATAGACTGTTACATCGTGGACATCATCGATGGGATGGAAAGAGTACACAATCCTGAAGCTCTTGAGCTTGTCTTCAATTCCCTGAACTGCAAGCTCGGCACGAATGAGCTTGCCGATCTTGGATTTGCTGAAGCTCTCATAATCAGCGTGGACTATCCAATTGGCGTCACGAGAGACCTCATTCTTCTGCAGCGATCCCCCAAATGCTGATGCAGCCAACAACAACACCGCTATCGTCAGAGCACCTACATACTTTCTCATGGTTCGACCTCCATTCTATATTAGACGATTCTTAGGATTCTTGACAGTACGCTCTTGGCCAATTACCGGGCTGGACGATCCCCCGTTGACCAACACAACACCACTCTTTCACGAAAATGGCTGACATTTGTGCATTCTATGCCCTTATACGCAGAGACTGGAGAAAAGGTTACATGGCTCATGAGATTTCTTTCACCGTTTGTTGATTACGGTGTGATATTCGTACTTACTTAAGAATTTATGATAACGAAATGTGAAGATATGAGAGAAGAAATTGGACTGTACGTGTTGGGCGCTGCCGACGAGACCAAGACCCGGCTCATAGAGAAACATCTGTCAAAGTGTACGGATTGCCCTCAGGGAGAGAGAAAGTACAAGCTCATATTGACACAATTGCGCCGTCAGAACGGTTCTTCAAATGCCGATTCAGGACTAATTCTGAGAATCCAATCCGCAACCAACTTTCTGCTTAATCACATTACGTGTGGCCAATGACTTTCGATTCTGGTACAATGGGCTTGGACCAACCTAAGCCTTCGGCCAGCATCGGAAAGGAGGTTTAGAAATGAAAGAGCTGGTAAGGCTTAGAATGAGGCCCTCGCGTAATAAGAAATCCTTTCGGTATATGCTGGATTACAGGGATCAAAGTGGCAAACGACGGCAGATCTCACTGGGGCATATCGACAAACGCAGGGCAGAACGTCAAAGGTACGAAAAAGAACTGGAACTGTGGATGCACATTGCTGAACCCATATCCATGCGATTAACAGACTTCGTTCACGATAGTCTCGTACGCACAAAGGGGCAGGTTCGAGCCACGACTCTCGAGGACAGGGCGAGGACCATGAGAGATTTTATAGAGTGCGTGGGAGATATCGATGTGCAGGATGTTGGATATGAACATGGTGAGCGATTCATTCAGTTCTGTCTTACAAAAAACCTTACGGCGGGTACGACTGCGAAGAAAGTCAAGCAACTGAAACGGGTATTCCAATTGGCGGAAGATCGTGGACAACTTGACCGTCACCCGCTTCGCAAACTGAAACCGCCCAAGGTTCCAAAACAAAAGATCCGCGTGTACACTGAACAGGAATGTCATGGTCTGTGTCGGTTTGCCCGGCAATACGAGGAGAAAGGCTCTCAGATCAAATGGGAACTGCTCATTCGTATGGCTTTGGGCACCGGGATGCGACGTGGGGAACTGCTGAACACTACATGGCGTGATATCGATTTCGCTCGTATGACGATTGATGTCTCCCCGAAAGAGGATCGTGAAGATACCTGGGAGTGGCACGTCAAGGACACCGAACGGCGTACACTTCCACTAACCGCTGAACTTGTACGACTGTTGGTTGAGCATCAGATGTCCCAATCCGACGGCTACCCATACATTTTTCTTCCGAAGGCTCGGTACGAGCGCATCCAGGAATATCGTCGGACCGGGCAGTGGACTGTCGAAAAGGGCCGATCACCTCTATCGAAGTTCTGCCATCACTTCAACAATATCCGTGATCTGGCCGGTATTGAGACGGGAACGTTCCATGATCTACGACGGACCTGTTTGAGTAACTGGATCGTTCAGGGACTCAGTCTTCATGAGGTCAAGGATTTGGCCGGACATGCCAGCATTGAGACCACTGAACGGTTCTACTTGGCGGTCCGAAAGGATGTTTTAGAACGCGCTCGGGCAGCCTCTGAGGCCTCAGGAAAGGGCCAATTTGTGGCGCGCTTGTTGCGCGCCTCGTCAAAATCTTCTGAGGATGCAAAAAATCCTATCTGTAAATGAAATATAGAAGATGATTTAAAGAACAAATGCCCGATAACGCATGTCAAAGGGTAACAGTTCAACAAGGACTATGCCCCCCTTTAGGCACCATGAAATATCCAACCATGTGAGTAGCTGAGCCAACGCCGGGCCAACCTTCCCACCCCCATACTCAACGCGAATAGTGACATGCGGCTACTTGGAAAC
>Ga0272441_10002300_pt1 | contig 38879 bp, 38 predicted proteins | sample SSMProp6N_FD_193582 | JGI IMG/M metagenome (GOLD analysis project Ga0272441, IMG submission 193582) | Marine sediment archaeal communities from Little Sippewissett salt marsh, Falmouth, MA, United States - SSM-Prop-6N | ecosystem: Environmental > Aquatic > Marine > Wetlands > Sediment ... | reverse complement strand
CACCATCCAAAGTTCAAGGTGGATGATGATGTCCTTTCTGATGGCGTAGCCTTATTGGCTGGAGTAGCCTGGCAGTTCCTTAATCAGTAGGGAAATGCAACTGTGAACCATGCAATGACCCCTGAGGTGACCCCGGGGGTCATTTTTTTACTCCCTCAAATGAGGTAAACTTACATGTCGGGTGATCAGTTTTTCTTATCCCGGAACCTTTTTGACAGAGGGAGATCAGAATGGACAGGCTTGAGCTTAGTATTACGCGACAGTGGTTCGATTCCTTTGCCCTTTCTTTTGCAGGGCCCGAAGGGGATCTTCATCCTCTTCTCGATCTTAAATATCATCATAGCTACAGGGTTGAGAAAAATTCCCTGGCCATATCAAAAGCCCTGGACTGGAAGGATGCAGAAGTTAATCTTGCCAGAGCAGCAGGGGTGGTACATGATGTTGGGCGTTTTCCCCAGTTCGCTAATTACGGGACCTTCTATGATCCCCATTCTGTGGATCATGGCGAAGAAGGGGAAAGGGTTCTCATGGATGAGTTTCCATGGGAATATCTGTCTTCACGCTCAAAAGATGTTCTCCTGGGGGCTACCCGTTTTCACAATATAAGGACCATTCCAGGTACCTTGTTGGAGAAGGATTTTCTTCCCATCCTCAGGATCGTCAGAGATGCAGATAAACTGGATGTTTTTGAAGTAGTTAAGGAAAATGTCCTTTCCGGAAGGGTGCAGGAGCTCTTACCTGGGATAAGCCTTGCCCCATCCCTTTCCAGAGGGATGCTTGAAGAGGCTGAAAAGGGAAACCTGGCGTCCTACTCAGTAGTAAGAACCCTTATGGATTTCCTCCTTCTCCAGCTTACCTGGATATATGATATAAATTTCCTTCCCACCTTTTCTCTGCTTCAGGAACGAGGTGTCATGAACTGGCTTGATGATTTTCTGTCTCAGGATCCCGGAACAGAAAGGATCCGGAAAGATGTGGAGGACTATCTGCTTTCCAGAATTTCCTGATCACAGTATTTCAATAGAGGAGAATCATTGACATTCAAGGGGGGAGCATATGCTTCCCCCTTGAATTTATGAACATACAAGAAATTTATTTTCCTTTCGTTGCGATCCTTCCCTTGCATTTTAATCCTTTCAGTAATAATATTTATTCCAGCCTGGAATAACGCTGGTAGTCCGGCACTTAATTCCAGAGAATCATTAAGAACATAATTTTTCATCATCCGTTTCACAAATCTATCAACAGGGAGTGTGTTCCAATTTGAAAAGTATGGATCAGTTGCTTATGTCCCGATTTGGTCCCATCATCACTGGTGGCATCGTGGGAACTCTTGCAGCGCTGCTCGTCACATGGGGTAACCCGGGGAACATGGGGATATGCGTGGCGTGTTTTACCAGGGACATCGCAGGTGCCCTGGGGCTTCATCACGCCGCTGTTGTCCAGTATCTCAGGCCTGAGATAGCTGGATTCATACTGGGTTCTTTTATTTCGGCCCTGTTCTACAGGGAATATCTGCCAAGAACGGGTTCTTCACCATTGATCCGCTTTTTCCTCGGGTTTTTCGCCATGATAGGTGCACTGGTTTTCCTGGGATGTCCATGGAGAGCCTATCTGAGGCTTGCTGGAGGAGACTGGAACGCAGTTCCGGGCATACTTGGACTTATAACAGGAATAGCCATGGGTATCGGGTTCCTTTGGAAGGGATACAATCTTGGCAGAGCCTACGAGGTGAAAAAGGGAGCAGGGTATATAATGCCAGCAGCAGCAGTGGTCCTTCTGGTATTCTTACTGCTTAAACCCACATTTGGAACTGGTGGAACGGCAGGGCCCATCTTCTTTTCGGAGAAAGGGCCCGGTGCCATGTATGCTCCTGTAGCCATAGCCCTTGGAGTCGGACTTCTTGTGGGTTGGCTTGCCCAGAGAAGCCGTTTCTGTACTGTGGGTTCAATCAGGGACCTGGTAATGCTTCGTGACCCTCATCTCTTCAATGGAGTATTGGCTTTTCTTGTCATGGCATTTCTGACCAATTTCTTTCTTGGTCAGTTCAATCCAGGTTTTGAGGGACAACCTGTAGCTCACACCGACCATTTGTGGAACTTCATGGGTATGGTCCTCGCCGGTCTGGCCTTTACCCTGGCGGGTGGTTGTCCGGGAAGGCAGTTTATCATGAGCGGAGAGGGCGATGGAGATGCTGCCGTTTTCATCCTGGGTATGCTTGTGGGAGCCGGGTTTGCCCATAATTTCAGCATGGCAAGTTCGCCCAATGGTCCGGGTGCTTTTGGACCTGCAGCTACAATAGTGGGAATTATTTTCTGCCTTGGAATTGGCTTCCTGATGCGGGATAAATTTGATTAAGGGGGATGGAAAATGAGTGAGCCTGTAGTGGTAGATGCAAAAGGACTTTCCTGTCCTCAGCCTGTTCTTGAAACAAGGAAAGCCCTTGCCAGGGTAAAGGAAGGGCAAGTGGAGATACTTGTAGATACGGTCACTTCAAGACAAAATGTTGCCCGTTTTGCCCGCAGCAGGGGATGGGACGTGGTTATGGAGGATCATGGGGACTGGCATAAAGTTATCCTGACGAAATGAAATCTTTCTGAAGCATCGATCAGGGCAGTGATCGGCCTCAGGTCGCTCACTGCCCTGATTTTGTTTGCAGATTTTCTGTAACAGCGATGTAGTATTTGATGATCGGCAGGGGTTGTCTTGACAATTGTGAGATAATACAGGATGTTCCGTGGGCGCAAGAAGTATTTAGAGTTCCTGAAGTGGAGGAGATCTTTTTGAGTTCGGATAGTTGTCCTGTTTTGAGAATAGGGAAAAATCAACCCAGATATCCCCTGATCCAGGGAGGAATGGGTGTCGGTATGTCAGGTCCGGTGCTTTCGGGGACCGTGGCAAAGTATGGAGGAGTGGGGACCATTGCAAGCGTAGGACTGGCATGTAACTCTCCTCATTACGACGGCACCAATTATTTCGAGGCTAACCAGCTTGCCATCAAGGATGCCTTGAAGAAAGCCAGGGAGATCGCCGGAGGAGGCGTTATAGCTGTAAACTGCATGGTGGCCCTTACAGATTATGAACTCCATGTCAGGGCTTCATGTGAAGGTGGGGCGGACCTTATAATTTCAGGTGCAGGCCTGCCGTTGAAACTTCCCGCCTATACAGCTGATTATCCTGATGTGGCCCTGGTGCCCATCGTAAGTTCCAGGAAAGCCGCAGATCTCATTATTCGAAGATGGGAGAGACAGTATAAAAGAGTGCCGGATGGACTAGTGGTGGAAACCCCCAAATATGCGGGAGGACACCTGGGAGTTCTGAAGATGGAACAGGTCGAAGATGATGCCTTCACCCTTGAGAACGTGGTACCTCAGCTTGTGGAATATCTTGAAAAAGAGGCGAAGCTTGATATCCCCGTAATTGCGGCAGGAGGTATCTGGGACCGTGAAGATATAAGAAAAGCTTTTGAACTTGGAGCAAAGGGTGTCCAGATGGGAACCCGTTTCGCCTGTACCTATGAAGCCGATGCCAGTGACCGTTTCAAACAGGCCTATATAGATGCTAAAGAGGAAGATGTGGTCCTGATCGAGAGTCCCGCAGGCCTTCCAGGGAGGGCGATCAGAAATCCTTTCGTCAATGATTACCTTGAAGGTCACGTGAAAAGCAAACCTTGTATAGCCAATTGTCTTACCCATTGCCGTTACAAGAAGACTAGAGAGACCTTCTGTATTGCCCAGGCTCTTGTAGATGCTTTCAACGGGAACTGGGAGGAAGGGCTTTTCTTCTGCGGTTCCAACGTGGTTAAGGCTACAAAACTGGAACATGTGGAGGACATAATTCAGGATCTCTTCGGGTAAACCTGATGGTTGCTCAGAATTTAGATTGAGAAATACGAGACAAGCGGCCCTGATAACTGGCCGCTTGTTGTTTTGTGGAATAACTTGATCAAATAGGTTACCATAAACAGGAAGTCCTTTGTTAAGGAGGGGTCTCTTATGGCCAGGTCCACCAATTATGCGAGATATTTCTATCTATGCCTTCTCTTACTCTCCTTTGTGGTACTTCCCTTTCCAGCATTTTCCCAGGAACAGTCATCCCAGCTTTCATCATCACCGGATCAGGTGGTCGAGGAATGGCTGAAAAGAGATAACCTGCAAAAACGGCTCGAAGAGGTGGATAAACTGATCCGGGAATGGAACGGCCTGGATAAAGCTGCCGTTGCCTGGCAATACAGAAAAACTGAAGCTGATGTTCTGAAAAGGATCACCAAGCTGAATTCCATGGCCTCCTATTACCGGAGGTTAGTGTCTGAGATAGAAGAAGGTACTAAACTTGAGAAGGATCTGGCGCGACTTCAGGAAGGGGGATCGCAGCCTGGTCAGTCCCTTGTTACAGAAGAACCACCCTATTCCCTTTCCTTTTACGAATCCTACCTTGCAGATCTTGTATCTACAAGAAAAAGGATAGACACCATGAAGCGTTCTGCCGCGTTTTCCCAGAGATCCATAGATGTCGCGGAGACAGAGCTGGACAAGGCTCAAAGTCAACTTAGAATTCTCCAGGAACAGGTTGACAAAGTCGGTACAGATGCTGTCCCCGAGCTTACATGGGAATACGAGGGAGTAAAGATCGATGAAGAACTGTACAGGGTTAACATGGCCTTCCAGAAGCAGAACCTGTCAAATCTCCGTAAGGAGGTAAAATCCCTTGAACTCTCTCTTGAAAGAAGCCAGAAGGGGGTCAACTGGATAAAGGAAAACCTTCAATATAACGAGGAAGACCTCCAGAAACAGATACAGGAAATGCAGAAAGCAGCCGAGGTTATCAGGGAAAGGCTCACTGTCCTTGAAACGGAGAAGGAAAAGGCAGAGAAGGATCTTGTTAAAGCCCAGGCTGGATCAGATCTTCTCCAGGATCCCGAAAAAAAGGAACTTGCCAATGCCTCTCTTAAAAAGGCCCAGACATGGCTTGAATATTACCAGTTCAGGATCGAGCATTCCGAGGAGATGCTGCAATATCTCAATGAAGCCCAACAGATATGGCAGCAGAGGTACTCCCTTCTGAAAGGGGAGTTCAGGACCGAGGATCTTTTCAGCCTGAGAAAGGAAACGGAAGCCCGGATCAAAAAGATCGAGCAGATCCTTCTTTACCAACAGGATAATCTTTCCAGTGTAAATTCGAGATTGTCCCTGGCCGAGCAGGAACTTGCAAACGCAGATCTGGACAAGGGTATCAGGGAACAGATTAAGGGAACGGCAGAGGCTCTGGACAAGATGCTTGAGGATAACCTGGAATATGCTTCAAGGCTGACCTTGCTCTTCAACCTGAACAATCGGCTCCTTGAAGAAGTGGAATCCCATCTTGCGGCGGTGGAGATAACCAAGAAGGTATCCACCTTCAGCAGAGAGAAGTTACTGGGTTTCCTGAACACCGAACTGTTGTCGGGAGAGGGTTATTCCCTTACGGTCAGGAAACTTATACTGGCTGTTCTGATCCTCACTTTGGGCCTTCTGTTCAGCAAGAAGATCACGACTGCCCTGAAGAACCGCATGGTGGGGAAAAATGTTGACCCCACCGCTTCCATGGCTATCCAGAAGATCATTTATTATGTTCTTATATTCAGTGTTATCTTGATAACCCTGAATATGGTCAACATACCCCTCACTGCCTTTGCCTTCCTCGGCGGTGCCCTTGCCCTTGCTATAGGTTTCGGTGCCCAGAACTTCTTCAGCAACATCCTGACAGGCTTCATCCTGATGTTCCAGAAGCCTATCAAGATAAATGACATGATCCTGATAGATGGCAATTACTGTATTGTGGAGGAGGTCGGCTCAAGAGCCACCACTGTGAGGGATTTCGATAACGTGGAGATCATGATCCCCAACAGTTATTTCCTGAATAACAAGATCATTAATTTAACCCATAGTGACAAGATCCTCCGTGGAACTGTAGCAGTAGGCGTAGCCTATGGTTCTCCGGTCAGGGAAGTGGAGAGACTCCTCTATGAAGTGGCTTCGAAACATTCGAAGATCCTGAAAAGACCAGAGCCGGTGGTAGTGTTTGAGGAATTCGCAGACAGTGCCCTTCTTTTCAAGCTCTTCTTCTGGGTGGACATGGCCCAGAATGCATCGAGATATTACGTAGCCAGTGACCTGCGGTACATGATAGACAATGCCTTCAGCAAGTCCGGTATTGTTATCGCCTTCCCGCAGATGGATGTCCATATGGATATCATTTCCGGGGTATCTGGAGTATCTTCTGAAAAGAGAGAGGCTTTACTGGATTCGGATGATCCGGAAAAGGAATAGTCTCTGAATGAGGTTCTTTTTCCAAAGGAGGACTCTATTGTCCAAATATGATGGTATAATCCTTTCTCGGGCAAGATTCTATTAAGCCCTTGCAGATATGATTTTGATAAGAAACCTTCAATGTTTTTCATTTTACCTTTGAACGATTATCCGGTTCTGCAAAATTGTTTACTGATAGACATTCTGTCGGGTGTGGAGGACTATATATGAGCACAGCCATGATCTTTCAGCTTCTTGGTGGAGTAGGCCTTTTCCTCTATGGTATAAAACTTATGGGAGACTCTCTGCAGGATCTGGCAGGTGACCGGCTCAGGCAATTAATATCCTCTCTTACAAGTACTCCCGCCAAGGGTGTGATCGTCGGAACGATCGTGACAATGCTTATCCAGAGCAGTAGCGCCACATCGGTCATGACAGTAAGTTTTGTCCACGCAGGTCTGATGAGTCTCAAGCAGGCCATCAGTGTGATAATGGGTGCAGCTATAGGTACAACGATCACTGCCCAGCTGATCGCTTTCAAGATAAAGCATTTTGCTCTTCCCATGGTTGGGATTGGCATGTTGCTGGCAGTTTTTGGCAGATCAAAAAAACAGAAATATATTGGAAATGGATTGGTTGGTTTTGCCCTTCTCTTTTTGGGAATGACCCACATGGAATCTGCCATGGAATTCATGAGGGACCGTCAGGATATATTCCTGGCATTTAGTCATCATCCTATGCTGGGGGTTCTTGCCGGGACAGCTTTGACAATGATCGTTCAATCGAGTTCTGCCACTGTAGGTCTGACAATTGTTATGGCATCACAGGGTCTGATCAGCCTTGATGGGGCAATACCAATTCTTTTCGGAGATAACATAGGAACAACGATCACTGCTATTATTGCTTCCCTGGGATTGGGAAGAACAGCGAAACAGGCGGCAGTAGCACAATCCATGTTCAAGATCATAGGGACTCTGATATTCCTGATACTACTTCCGGTCTTTAAAGGGATAGTGCAATTGACTTCCGGAGATATTGCCCGTCAGCTTGCAAATGCCCATACCCTTTTCAATGTTTCCAATACTATATTGTTCCTTCCCTTTATTTCACCTTTTGCAAAACTTGTGGAAAAGATAGTGCCTTCAAGAGGCGAAATAGTTATGACAGGCCCCCTCTTCCTCGATAAAAGGCTGATCCAGGCTTCTCCAGCTGCTGCAGTTGATGCGGTCAGGAAGGAACTCATACGACTTGGAGGCCTGATCAGGGATATGATGCAATATGTTCATACAGCCTTTGTTGAAGACGATCCACATATGATACAACAGGTCAACCAGGTGGAAAAACTCGTCAACGAAACTACACATAAAATAGCTACCTATTCGGCTGAGGTGTTTCAGAAAAGCCTTTCCGAAGAGTTATCAGTTGTATTATCCTCATATATCAATGGTCTGGGTGATATTGAAAGAATAGGTGATCATGCACAGAACCTTATCGAACTTTTCGAGTACAAACATGATCATAAATTAACCTTCTCCCAGAAAGGGATGGAGGAATTCGAGGATATGTTCGGGGTCACTTCCAGGGCAGTGGATCTTTCAATTGAAGCGATCCAGGAAGAAAATATCCTGAAAGCCAGGGAAGTCGTAGATGTGTTGGAAGACGAGATCGACACCAAGGAAAGGAAACTTAGAAAGAATCACATCAAACGCCTGAACACCGGTAAATGCCATCCCTCGTCGGGAGTGGTATTTATTGATATTCTGAGTAACCTTGAAAGAATCGGGGATCACGCCCACAATATTGCCTACCTTGTCATTGATGTTGTCAGGCTCAGATCCGGGAGTGTGGAAGAGATCATGACTCCAGGCGAACGAGTAAACGGTTGACCCTTATCCTCTGGATACATAGTGATCTTAAGGCGCTCTTAAGGGAGTGCCTTTTTTATTACGCGATATTTGAACTATAGTTTATTACTTGACAAATAAATATACATAAGTTTATAATGCCGGGTAATTCAGCTTTAGCTACGGAGGAGATCCAGAATGACCGTAAACTGTATGATCTGTGATGGTGTTGTTCAACTGCCAGGGAAAATTATGGAAGGCGAGCTGCTGGTCTGTCCTGATTGCGGAACTGAACTGGAGGTTGTCAGTGTGGAGCCCCTGTGCCTTGAGGAGGCCCCCGAGATCCAGGAGGACTGGGGAGAATAGATTGATGGCTTCCCTGAAGATCTTCTATTCCAGGCTTCGGACAGAGGAAAAACTTATATTTGAGGCTCTTGAAAGAGAAGGCATTCCTTATGAGCCTGTAAATATAAGAAATGTGGATCTTGCCCATATGTCTGCAGAAAAGGGAGATGTGGCTCTCTGCAGATGTCTGAGTCAGACACAGAACGTGGCTGTAGCGGAGATCCTGGAATCCAGGGGTGTCAGAACCATAAACTCTTCTTCAGTGATCCTCCTGTGTGGAGACAAGATAGCCACAGCTGCAGCCCTCGAGGCAAAAGGTATTCCCCAGCCGGAATACAGGGTTGCCTTTTCCCCTGAGAAGGCAGTGGAGATGGCGGAAGAACTTGGATATCCCGTGGTCTTCAAGCCTGCTGTAGGAAGCTGGGGAAGATTGTTGGCGAAGATCAACGACAGGGAAGCTGCGGAGGCGCTGATAGAACATAAATCCCATATGGGGGCCGGCCACCAGGTGTTTTTTATCCAGAAATATGTGGAAAAGGGTGGTTTTGACCTGAGAGTTACCATGATCGGAGGGAAACCCTTCTCTGCTATCCAGAGATGGAGTGAGCACTGGATCACAAATACAGCCAGGGGAGGTAAGGCAGTAGCCTTTCCCCTCGACCGGGAATTGAAAGATCTTGTTGCAAGGGTTTATGAGTCCATTGGGGGCGATTTTCTGGCCATCGATCTTTTTCAGACTGCTAAAGGGTGGCTTGTAAATGAGGTTAATGGTCAACCTGAGTTCAGAAGTTCGGCATTTTCTGTAACAGGGGTTGACATTCCGGGCATAATGGTGCAATATGCTTGGTCAATAGCAGGATAAAATTCTTTTTTGGGAGAACAGGCATAAATGATCTTTACACCGGTCTCATCCAGATGCATAAAGCGAAACATAAAGCGAGAGAAAGCCGCATTGAAGAAATGGGGCCTTTATGCGTCGTGGCCGGAGGTGTTGTCTTAAAATAGGAAAAAATTCCCTGATCACATACTGATCAGAAGAACCCTAAAATACCTCAAGCCCACAGGCGCAAGGCCTGTGGGCTTTTTTTATTTTTCATTGATCTCAGGGAAAGGGGTGATAGACCTTTGAAGTAATTGTTTAAAAGAAACTGGTAACAGGAAATCAGGAAAAGATCAGAAAGAAACAGAATACCCGGATGGAATTAGTAAACCAATAAGAAAACCTTAAGAGGAGGAATAACAAATGACAGTTAACTGTATTATCTGCGATGGAGAAGTTGCCATGCCTCAGGATGCCATGGAAGGCGAACTCATGATATGCCCCGATTGCGGGACTGAACTGGAATTGGTTTCCCTGGATCCGGTGATGGTAGAAGAAGCACCGGAAGTGCAGGAGGACTGGGGAGAATAGAATGGCCAATCTCAAGATCTTCTATTCCAGGCTTCGAGCTGAAGAAAAACTTCTTTTCAAGGCTGCAGAAAAGAGAGAAATACCTTTTGAGGCAGTGGATGTGAGGGAGATCTTCTGGCCTGAATTCCCGGTAAATTCAGGGGATGTGGTCATGACCCGTATAGTAAGCCAGCTACAGAATCTTTCCCTGGCCCAGCTCCTTGAATCCAGAGGGATCAGGACCGTGAATCCTTCAAGGGTGATCTCCCTGTGTGGCGACAAGATCGCAACTGCTGCCGTGCTTGATTCTTCAAAGATCCCCCAGCCGGAGTACAGGGTGGCCTTTTCCCCCGATGAAGCAATAGCGGCTGCGGAGGATCTTGGTTACCCGGTGGTTTTTAAACCTGCGGTGGGAAGCTGGGGCAGACTCCTGGCAAAACTGAATGACAGGGAAGCAGTGGAGGCACTGGTTGAACATAAAAGTCACATGGGATCCCAGCACTCTGTCTTTTTTATCCAGAAGTATGTGGAAAAGGGCGGTTGGGATCTGAGGGCAGCCATTGTTGGAGGCAGGCCTGTGGCAGCCATACAGAGATGGAGTGACCACTGGATAACAAATACAGCCAGGGGAGGAAGGGCAGAAGGATTTGAGATCAAGGGGGACCTGGAGCGTATTCTCGAACAGGTTCAGGAATGCATGGGAGGAGACTTCCTTGCCGTGGATCTCTTCCTGACCGATCAGGGCTGGCTTGTGAACGAGGTTAATCCTTCCCCGGAATTCCGCAATTCCATAAATACCACAGGAGTAGATATTCCGGACCTTATGGTCATGCATGCCTGGTCACAGGTCCAGGATGACTTCCCGAAAGAAGGATAGGATGAGCAGGTTTCTCAGGATCCAGGGCAGAGGAAAAGAAATAAAGCGCAAGCAAGCCCCTTCCAGAAAAGGGGACATATCCCCTGTTGGCTGAAGGTGATCCTGGTATATCGAGGAAAAGCTTAAAATCTTTTGTTTTACCTTCAGCCCACAGGAAAGAGACCTGTGGGCTTGTATTTTTTCAAAGTAGTTCCAGAAGGAGGTTTATTGATGTTCAAAGTGGCTTTATGGGGAGCAAATGGTATGGCAGGAGGAGAGATGCTCAGGCTCCTTGCAGGACACCCTGAAATGGAAGTGGTTGCTGCAGTTTCGAGGAGTAAAGCCGGCTCTCCTCTCTGGCATTCTCATCCACACCTGAGAAGGGAGTATTCACAGCAGCTTTTTGTAACACCGGAAGAGGCTTTTGAGATCGATTCTGATCTTGCATTTCTGGCTCTTCCCCATGGTTCTTCCTGGCCGGTGATCCTTGAATATATGGAAAAGGGAGTCAGGGTAGTGGATCTATCTGCTGATGCGCGGCTGAAAGATCCGGAAGACTATGAAAAATGGTACGACAAGCCTCATCAGGCCCCTGGGATACTCGAAAAAACTGTTTATGGCTTGCCGGAGCTTCACAGGGAAGCAATCCAAAATGCCATGCTCGTGAGCGGTGTAGGCTGTAATGCAAGTTGTTCCATCCTGGGGCTTTATCCGCTTGCTGTTCAGGGACTGATCTATGAAGCCAGGCTGGACCTGAGAGTCGGATCCTCTGAAGGCGGAGCCAATCCAACAAAAGGCAGTCATCATCCTTATCGGGACAGAACCCTGAGGGTCTATGAGCCATTTCGGCATCGCCACCTGGCTGAGATCATCCAGGAACTGGAAATGTCAGAGGAAAAATTCACCATGACCATGACGGCAGCTCCAATTGTCCGGGGGGTGCAGATGCTTGCGCAGGTCCGCCTTTCCCGAAAGGTTCGTGAAGGTGAAATATGGAAAGCCTATCGGGGATACTATGCGGAGGAGCCTTTTGTATCCCTGTGCCCGGCAAAACCCTCTCACCTGAGACTTCCAGACCCCCGTTTCGTTGTTGGGAGCAACAGGGCCATGGTAGGGTTCGCACTGCATGGGGATTCCGAGAGGCTGATCGTGGTATCCGCTATCGACAATCTTCTCAAGGGAGCTGCAGGCAGCGCCCTGCAGTCCGCGAACCTTATGCTGGGCCTGAGGGAAACACAGGGACTTGAAATGCTTCCCCTCTATCCGGTGTAAGGAAGTGTATGGGATGAAAGATCCAAAGAATATCATCGGAGTTGTGAAAATAGGCGGAGCAAAAGGGAATGCCCCGGAAACTCTTTTACGGGATCTTTCTCTCAGGCTGGCAGCAGGAGAGAAATGGGTCCTTGTACATGGAGCCAGTGGTGCCATGGAAGACCTTTGTGAAGCTGCTGGCAGGGAACCTCAATATGTTACAAGCCCCAGCGGTTTCAGGAGCCGTTATGTACCACAGGAAACATTGAGACTCTTTGAATACGCCTGTGCCAGTTTTTCTGTCGGACTGATCTCCTCTCTTGCCAGGCTGGGTGTTCCTGCCGAGCCTTTATATCCAGTTGATGCAGTAACTGGAAAAGCTCGGAGGAAGGATGTTCTCAGGGTAGTGGAAGGAGGCAAAAAGAGGATACTTCGGGGGAATTACAGCGGTAGTGTCACATCCTTTGACCCCGGACCGGTTCTTGATTCATGGAAAAAAGGTTTTCTTCCTCTGCTGCCGCCACTGGCCAGCGATGAAGATGGCAAGGGGAGTCTGAATGTGGATGGAGATCGCCTTGCAGCGGCAGCGGCAGCGGCACTTGGAGCAGATATTCTGCTGATCTTTACCAACGTTCCAGGTCTGATGAAAGATCCCTCTGATCCGACTTCTCTTATCCCGGAGGGGTACCTGGAAGATTGGGAAGATGTGGAATCTTTTGCAAAGGGAAATATGAAAAGGAAAATACTGGCTGCCAGGGAGGCGATCGAGGGAGGAGTCTCAAAGGTCGTCCTGGCCGATAGCAGAAATGACAGGCCCCTTATCAGGGCTTTGGACGGAGGAGGAACAGTATTATGTCGGAAATGTACGGGAACAGAGGAATAGAGATAGCTCGAGGGAAAGGTGCAGAAGCATGGGACAGCCGGGGAAAGAAATATATTGATTTCATGTGTGGTCATGGAGCTGCGCTTTTCGGCCATTCCCATCCTGTTCTGGTAGATGCTCTGAAAGAGGCCGCCTCCAGACCCTGGACCATAGGTGCAGGAATGAGATCCCCTGAACGGGAGAGTTTCATGGAAAGGCTTAAAGAGATCTTTCCAGGGGGAAGGGTATATATCAGTAACAGTGGAGCTGAATCGATAGAAGCTGCTTTGAAGCTTGCAGTTGCCCTTAGACCGGGGAGATCAAAGATCCTGGCCCTGAGGAGGGCTTTTCATGGACGAACCCTGGGTGCCCTGTCCCTGACCTTTAATCCTCATTACAGGAAATTCTGGTCAGACCTTCTTCCAGGGGTGACCCACGTGGCCCCGGAAAAGGCTGCTGAAGAGATAGATGAAAATACAGCAGCAGTTTTTATCGAGCCTGTGCAGGGAGAGGGAGGAGTATATCCTCTTCCGAGAGAGATCCTCAAGGATATCCGACTTAGATGTTCCGAGAAAAGTGCACTGCTTGTAGCTGATGAGATCCAGTCAGGCTGGGGCCGCTGCGGGGATATCCTCGCCTCACGGGTTTTCGGCCTGGAGCCAGACATTGTGTGTTTCGCCAAGGGTGTTGCAGGTGGCCTTCCAATTGGGGTGACCCTCTGGAAAGAGGAAATTGGAGATTTTCCCGTCAAGGGGCACGGAAGTACTTATGGAGGGAATCCCCTCGTCTGTGCCGTAGCTTCATGTGCTTATGACCTCATTAAAAGAGAAGACTATCCGGGGAAAGCAGCCAGGGACGGTGATGCTTTCCGGTCTGCCATAGAAGGGATCGGTTCTCCTCTGGTAAAAGAGGTGAGAGGTGCAGGTCTGCTCACAGGCGTATCCCTTTCCATAAAGGCCAACGAGGTTGTCCATGCTCTTGAGGAAAAAGGTATCCTCACACTGAATGCGGGTCCTATGGTGCTGCGTTTTCTGCCTCCCTTTACAGCAGAAGAGAAACATTATGAACAGGTGGTCCAGGTCTTGAGAGATGTTCTGGAAGGGATGATCAAATGAATCCGGAACTGGAACTGCTTGTGAACATGGTGGGTATTCAGAGTTTCAGCGGAAAGGAAATGGAGTGTACGAAATATCTTGAAGAAACTCTTCCCTCCTACGGATGGGATAAGTCTTTCCTTGATGAAGCTGGAAATATTGTGGCTTCCAGGGGTAAAGGTGAGAAGGAGATCCTCCTGCTGGGGCATATTGATACAGTGCCGGGAGGGCCTCCCTTTCAACTCGAGGAAGAAGTGCTATGGGGTAGGGGGGCTGTGGATGCCAAGGGTTCTCTTGCGGTCTTTGCAGTGGCTGGAGGGAGAGTTGCCATACCGCCGGGATGGAAAGTGACCCTGGTTGGTGCTGTTTGCGAGGAAACGGACTCCAGGGGAGCTCTTCATCGCCTTTCTCGACACCAACCGTGGGCATGTGTGATAGGCGAACCTTCAGGAATGACCGGTGTGACCCTGGGATACAGAGGGCATTTGCGATTCATCTTATCCGGTAAAGATGGGGGAGCTCACAGAAGTGGAGATCCTGGTCCTCTGACCGCATGTGTTCGGGCAGCTGCCGAGATCCTGGCCTTCATTGATTCAAGGGATGAAACCGATAAACCTGTAATAGAAAGGCCCTCAGCGGCGGTGGCTTCCATGGAAGGGAAGGATGCTGGTGAGAGAAGAGCCTCCGTTGACCTGGACATCCGGGTCCCTATCGGAACATCTCCGGATTCTCTTGCTGACATGATATACCCCATAGTAAGGGATAAGGGGCTTGAGATGGAAGTGGTCAGTTCTCTTGATGCTCATATGGTAGGGAAAAATGATCCCGTGGTCAGGGCTTTCCGTACAGCCATAAGAAGAAAGGGGCATAAGCCGAGACTTCTGGCCAAGGGGGGTACCGCGGATTTCAATATTGCAGCACGCTGGGGTTGCCCCATGGCAGCCTATGGTCCCGGAGACAGTCATCTGGATCATACCAGCGAAGAAAGACTGCATTTGAATGAATATTCTGGTTCCATCCAGATCCTTGAGGATACCCTGGGTAAGCTAATGAATGAAAGCTGAAAACTTCATGAGAGGATCCATCCAGTAACTCCTCAAGATGGTACAATTTCAAGGTGTCTTTACAGTCCTGATCCTTGGAAAAGGACCTTTTTATTTTCCATCCCGGGAGGAGTGTCGTTTCTTGATCGCCAACACCAGAAACTCGATTTACGAACTACTGCTGGAGCTTGCGGCTGTCCCAAGTATTTCCGCTTCAGAAGAGGGGGAGAATCTTGCTGCAGACCTGATCTTTGAAAAGCTTTCCCAACTCCGGTATTTCAGAAGAAACCCGGAAAATCTTGCGCTTATATCGGTGGAAGGAGATCCCCTGGGAAGAAATATTGTGACTGCACTTGTCAGGGCGATGCCGGAGACTGACAGAACTATCATCCTGACTGGACATTTTGATGTGGTGGATATAGATGTGTGCGGGAGCCTGAAAACTTTTGCCTTTGATCCTGAGGAATATACCAGGAGAATAGGAGAAATGCCCATTTCCCAGGAAGCGCGTTCTGATCTGGAGAGCGGTGACTGGCTTTTTGGAAGGGGTGTTGCGGACATGAAGCTGGGGGTGGCTATCGAGATGTGTCTCCTGGCTGAGTTCTGTGAAAACCCATCTGAACTGGATGCGAACATACTCTTTCTTGCTGTTCCCGACGAGGAAAACACTTCTGCAGGAATGAGAGGAGCTATTCCTACCCTGGCTCGTCTCCAGAAGGAGCAGGGGCTGGACTTCCTGGCATGCATCAATACGGAACCTACGGTGACTACCAGCTCCGTGGATTCCGGGGGTGTTTTCCTGGGTTCCATAGGCAAGGTGATGCCCTTCTTCCTTTGCGTGGGGAGGGAAAGCCACGTGGGCGAATATTTCCAGGGATTAAGCGCATCTCTGATCGTCTCACACCTGAATATCCTGCTTGAAGGGAATCCTTCCTACGCAGACATGTTGGGGAATACCCTTTTCCCTCCCCAGACATGTCTCAAGATCAAGGATCTTAGAGAAGCCTATTCAGTCACCCTGCCTGAGAGGGCTGTGGCCTATTATAACTATCTTACGGTAAGCAAGACACCTGCCACTGTCCTGGAAGAGATGAAGGAAGTGGCTGCTCTTGCCCAGGAGAGAGCACTGCTTCATATCAGCAATTCCAGGGGATGTTATCTGGAAATGGGGCATACAGACCTTCCCGCTGTTTCGTGGCATCCAAAGGTCATCACAGTCCAGGAACTGTTCTCCATGGCTGCCAGGAGATATGGGGACGGTTTCAGAAAAGATTATGACACCTTTCTTTCCGGTCTTGACCAGGATCTGGATGAAAGAGATAAAGGGATCGAAGTTGTGAACTTTCTCCTTGATGTGGCAGAAGAAAAAGGGCCTTTCGTGGTGGCAGGATTTCTACCTCCCTTCAATCCATTCAGGGTGAATCAGAGATCTACCGTAAAGGAAATAGTACTGGTGGAAACTGCCGGGGAACTTGTGCGGTTAGCCAGGGATGAGTATGAAAAGGAACTTTCCATATCGGAGGTCTTTGAAGGTATTACTGATCTGAGTTATCTAGGATTCCAGGGTGAAAAAGATGAACTTGTTCCCCTTATGGATAATATCCCGGGTTGGGGAAGCATATATGGTCTTCCTGTGGATGAGCTACTGGAACTTGATATACCCGTGATGAACCTGGGTCCCATCGGAAGGGATGCCCATAAGAATACAGAAAGGGTCCAACTGTCCTATGGTCTTGACATCCTGCCCAGGCTTATCGGACATGCAGTGAAAAGGATTTCTTCCTGAGGAACTACCGGACAGGATTCTCTTAATGGAACCCAGAGCAGGATGAAAAAAGGAAAGCCTTTTTTCAGGCAGGTTTCTATACAGCTATGGATATGGTCTTGGTATACCTGTCTGCCACAGAACTGGCACCGCAGGCATGGGGTTTGGTCTGGCAATTGAAACCGCTTCCTTTTACCATCCCAACCACAGCGTTTACAAGTTCCTTTGTTTTTCCATTTTGTCCCACATCAATATGGATCTCTATCTCCGGGAGGTTTGTACAGAGGGAAAATCCGTTTTCCCGAATCTCATCAAGAAGCCTGGAGGCGATCTTCAGGCTGTGTGAAACCTCGGTGAACATTCTTTCCTCAAGGCCGAACTTCCGTATTGCAAGTTGTTTATCATAGAAATAAATGGCGCCTTTGCCTATCCTGTGAACGATGACTGCTGAAACGAAAAGTGCCTTTGGTCCCTGAAACACCTGGGAATCAGTCCCTACGATGAACCGATAGTCCTCAGCATCCCCATCTTCGACGAAACTCCCGATCTTTTCCATCATCTGGGAAAAAGTCAAATGCCCCCAGGTCGGGCTGATCACAATTCATCAACTCTTTTCATCTTGGGATATGGTTTTTCAGCAATATCAAAAGTGGAATGACACAATATTTAGTGTGTCCGGAAAGTTCCGACACTATTATATACGAAAGTCGATCTTTCAGTCGTAACAGAAGCATTAAACTTTTGAAACAAATCTTTTCCTGAAAAATATCAGTTCTCGCCCTCAGGTTGTCTACTGTCCCAAGTCTCTTTCCTGCCTGAGATTTCATGAAATTTCCAAAAGTAACACCCTGTGTTCAAATAGATCATCCTCAATTGTTTTTTACAGGAGAACATGTTTTTTCTTCATAAGGGGCGTGGAAAAGGACAGTTCTCCGTCCCATCACAGGTGAAGGCTGAAGGACTTTCATCATCTTGAAGCGGGATTGTTACGAAGTTGTTTCAGTAGTAGGTTTTTTTAGTGGGCGACCAGCAGGATATATACGAACTTCTCCGTTCCTGAAAAAATAGTGTTTCCATCTGCTGCATCCGGTCCGTCAGTTCCAAAAAGAGACAGGTTCCCTGACTTTTGGGCAAGTCCTTCCTTTACTTCAGGCAATTCTTCTGACATGTCCTTGAGGATGTAAAGGGTTTCTTGTGAGGCATCCCAAGAATTCAGCTGAAGTTGGTAGCCCTTTTCTTCAAGTCCCGTCCTTCCGGTGATGTGCTGTAACTGATCTATTGTTTCAGGCCATGAGGAACTCTCCGCGTAATAGGATATGGATGCGGTCTTAAGGGCATTGAGATCGCTTACTATTCGGGATACCCTGGCAAGAGGGATCACTGCTTTGGGAGAGATGGTTTCCTTCTTTGTCCCGAAGACATCCATAAAGTATTTACCTGCTACGAAACCGATTATCAGCATGGCTACGAGAATTACCAGAAGTGTGAAACCCTGTTTTTTTGACATGATCCTCCTCATTTCATAAATCAGACATTCAGTTATCTCATAAAGGGTCCACTCGAGAAGACCTTGACAAGAAAACCAGAATCGTAATTTCCATCGAAATAGGAAAGGTCATCCCTGCAATCAAGATCATGACTGTTGGGAGTGAACAAAATTCCCCATGTTCTCGACATCCTGCCCATGCACTTTCTTATGGAACCGGAAGTCCTTGAAATATCGAAGGCCACACACCTGAAGTCTCCACTTGTTAAAATCAAATATCCTTTTTCATTCAAGTCCTCAGGAGAGTGACCGGTAGAAATATCGCTTTTCAAGTTTGCAAAAGAGTCAGGCCATGTCCCCTCATCGCTAAAATGGATCAGGCATGCCTCCCGAAGTGATTCAAGATCGCTTACGATCCTGGTTGCATGAGCCCTGGATGTAGCATCGAGTGCTACGAGCAGTAACATTGATGCCAGGATGCCTATGATAACAATCACTATCAGGAGTTCAACCAGGGTCATACCTTTTCTCGATCTCCCTGCGTTCATACTTTCAGCCCCCATGGATTTCAAAAATCTGATAAGTTCTTCGATAAACATTCCTGCTTCTTTCATATCATGAAGGGGCTGATATGATCCGGGACCGTCATATTATTTATCCCGGGACTTCATACCCATCAGGGAAGAATGAAATAGAAAAAAGGGGCCCCTGGCATGGGGCCCCCTTCACTTGAGAATTGATCAATAGGGCTTGATCAGTTCCGGGTCATCGATCACATCGTAGTAATGGAAATTACCGTCTTTAACGACCTGGACCTGCAGAGGTTTCACCACTTCTCCTTCAGGAGTGAAGCTTATGGCTCCGGTTATCCCGTCAAGGCCTTTCATATCTGCGATGGCCTGTCGAACCTTTTTGCCATTGGTGGTCCCTGCCTTTTTCATAGCTTCAGTGAGAACCACGAATGCATCGTATGCCGATGCTCCGACCATGCATGTCTCTTCACCGAAACGTTCCTTGTAGCCTTCCAGGTAATCCTGAACGAATTGCCGATTATCGTCGCGATTCAGGTTTGTCACCATTATGAAACCTTCGGAGGCATCTCCGGCAATTTTCAGGAACTGGGGAGAGTCTGAACCTTCCTCTCCTACGAAGATGGAATCTATTCCCATCTCCCTGGCCTGTTTGATCATGGGCCCGCTCTGGAAGAAATATCCGCTTGCAATGACCACGTCAGGGTCAAGAGCCTTTATTCTGGAAAGGTAGGGTTTGTAATCTTTTTCTGCGAAGGGATATGCGGCTTCATAGACTATCTCCACATGAGGGGCAGTTGCGATAAGATATTCATGAGCTCCCCTGGCAAGGGTCCTTCCGAAATCATTGTCTGCATGGATGAGGGCAATACTTTCAGCCTTGAGGTTGTTGACTGCTACATGAGCACAGCCCCGTCCTTCAACTGTTCCCAGGAATCCGTTCCTGAAGCAGTAATCCCCCGCAGCGGTAACATCCGGGTGAATGGCATAGGCCGAGATGAGGGGTATCTCTGACTCCTGGAAGATCGGTGCCACTGCCCTGGTGGGAAAGCTGTATGAACCTGCTACAAATCCCACGATCCTGTCCTGTTCGATCAACTTGTATGCCAGCGCGACTGCTTCCTTGGGGTCCGCTCTATCGTCGTAGATAACCAGTTCTACCTTCTTGCCGAGAAGACCTCCTTCATCGTTCAGTTTGTCGGCTGCCATAATGACTGAATTCTTGACATTGATCCCATCATCTGCAGCAAATCCTGTCAGAGGTGCAAGAACACCTATCTTGATGGTATTCGCCGCCATAGCGGTTCCACAGAAAATGGAAAAGACCAATGCAAGGACCACCAAACCAAGTAATTTCCCCCTTTTCAAAACAAACACCTCCCGTTAGATATGATCCACCCTTATGGGTGAAGGAATTAAAAATGCTTCAAATGCCCAAATAAGCTTCACGGACCCTCTGATCCATTACGAGGTCTGAAGCATCCCCCTCCATTACTATTCTACCAGCTTCAAGTACATATGCCCTGTTCGAGATCTGAAGAGAGGCGAGGGCGTTCTGTTCTACGATCAGTATGGTTATCCCGTATCGGGAGTTAAGGTCACGAAGCACATGAAAGACCTTTTCAACCAGTAAGGGCATCAGGCCCATGGATATTTCGTCCACCAGGAGGACCCTGGGGTCCGATATGAGAGCCCTGGCAATGGCCAGCTGCTGTTGTTCGCCCCCCGAAAGAGTCTGAGCATACTGTTTTTTTCGTTCTTCAAGAACGGGAAAGAAAGTGAAAAGCCACTCTAGCCTTTCTTCCAGGTCAAGTTTTCCCCGGAGACCATAGATCCCTGTCAGGAGGTTCTCATATACTGTCAGTGAAGGAAAGACCCTTGCCCTCTCCGGCACGATCCTCATACCCTTGCGTGCCCTCTCATGGGCAGGTAGAAAGGTTATATCTTTCCCTGAAAAATAGATCCTGCTGTCTCCACCGGGGGGCACAAGGCCCATGAGAGAGTTCAGTATGGATGTTTTGCCGGCTCCATTGGCTCCGATTATTGAAACCAGCTCGCCTTCTTCTATGGAAAAAGACACGCCATGGACTGCCTCGAACTCCCTGTACGAAATATGAAGATCATTGACCTGAAGCAGCATAATAGGAGCTCCCCCCTTTGCCCAGATATGCTTCTATTACCTGAGGATCCTTTGATATGGAATCTGGTTCTCCTTCTGCCAGTTTCCTTCCATGGTCCAGAACTACCACCCTGTGGCAGAGGTTCATGGCGACTTTCATGTTATGTTCGATCAACAGCACTGATATCCCCTTCTCAACTAGCGAAAGGATGAGCGTTTCCATTTCAGAGATCTTTTCATGTCGGAGACCTGAAAAGGATTCGTCCAGGAGCAGCAGCTCGGGCTCCAGTGCCAGGGCACGTCCTATCTCAAGCCTTCTGAGGTTGCCCAGGGGAAGGGTGCCTGCCTTGTTATTCTGAAGATCTGTCAGGGAAACCTGTTCCAGGATATTCAGGGCTTGTGATCGATTTGTTTTAGTATTCCATCTTACTGAGGAGGAGATAATGGAAGGGTAGTCTTTCAACCCCAGGGCAACGATGATGTTTTCAAGGACTGTCATGTTTGAAAAGGGCTTGACGATCTGAAAGGTCCTTCCAATACCCATTAGTGCCATCTGGTGAGGAGTAAGCCCATCTGTCCTTTTTTCGTGGAAGAGGATAGATCCTGCTGTTGGCCTGTATATTCCAGAGATCATGTTAAAACATGTGGTTTTTCCGGCTCCATTGGGTCCCAGAAGGCCCAGGATCTCACCTTGCTGGAGTTGGAAGGAAACCTGATCCACCGCTTTAAGTCCTCCAAAATGCTTTGAAAGGTCTATTACCTTCAGGAGAGTCCGGTCCTTGGCCATCAGGAAATACCATCCTTTCTTCCCCGGATGATCTTCCTTATGAAGCTGTCTTCACCCAGGAGGCCGCTTGGCTGGAATCTTATCATTGCCAGAAGGATAACTCCGTACAGGAGCATCCTGTATTCTGTGAAAGGCCTGAATAGTTCAGGTAATGCTCCAAGGATCACGGCTCCTAACAGGGGACCCCATAGAGTGCCCATGCCTCCCAGAACGATCAGGGAGAGGATCATTACAGAAACGGGAAAACCGAAATCAGATGGTGCTATGAACCTCATCTGGTGGGCATAGAGAGCACCTCCCAGGCCGGCCATGGATGTTCCTATGACAAAAGCCAGAAGCTTGAACCGAACAGGAGATATACCCATGCTGGAAGCCGCTGTCTCGTCCTCTCCGAGAGCCATACAGGCAAGTCCGGCCCAGCACTTGGTAAACCACCAGCTGATGACAATCACTCCTCCAAGGCAGAGGAGACACAAAAGAAGGTAGTTCATGCCAAAAAGCCTGGTTCCCATGAAAGTAACTCTCGGGATACCACCAATTCCAAGGGCTCCACCAAAAAAGGGCACATACAGAAATACTGCTTCCACTATGAAATTGATGCCTATAGTGGTGATGGCGAGAAAATCAGCTTTGACCCTGAGGCTTGGTAGACCCAGGATAAGCCCTATTCCACCGGTAATTACGATCACCAGCGGTATTGCCAGCCAGAAGGATAAACCTGCCCTGGTGGAGAGAATGGCTGCCGAGTAGGCCCCTATACCGAAAAAAGCGGCATGACCCAGGGATATCTGTCCGGCATATCCCACAATTATGTTCAGACCGTATGCTACGATCGCCTGTATGACGATAAAGATGGATACTGTAATGACATAACTGCTCATCGTGGGCCCCCTTATGATCCCTTGCTGAAAAGTCCCTGGGGACGCCACAGCAGAACTGCAATCATTGCTATGAAAGCCAGGGCATCCCTGGGTAGAGGAATATTCGCATAGCCGATGAGCAATGTCTCGGCAACACCAAGAAGTAATGCTGCAATTACGGCACCCTGTACCGAACCCAATCCACCAACTACGATCAGAGCCAGTGCTTTGTAGGCCGGGACCGTTCCCATAGCCGGGTAGACCTCGTTATAGTAAATACCTACGAGAATCCCTGCTACTGCTGCAATGGCTGAACCCAGGATAAAGATGATGTCAATTACCCGATGGCTGTTTATACCCACTGAGCTGGCGATATCCATGTCCTGCGATGTTGCCCGCATGGCAAGACCAAGCTCTGTCCTGGTGGTAATGAACCACAAGATACCAAATATCATTGCCGAGATTAAAAATATTCCTGTGAGGGTAGGGGATACCATGATGCCCAGAAATTCCAGTTCAGGAAAAGGGAGTTCCAGGGAAAAGGTCTGTACAGATGGTCCAGCCACGAGTCTGCAGAACTCTTCTATTCCCATGAATAGAGCGATACTTCCTATCAGTGGGACATAAGGTGGGAATTTCAACAGAGGGAAATAAATGAACCTTTCTATCAATACTCCCAGAACCGCACAGATGATCATGCTGACCACTATGGCTATCATAAGGCTTCCTGTACTTACATAGACCCAGTACCCTATGTAGGCTCCCACAGTGTATATACCTGCATGGGCCACGTGAAGTACTCCGAGAATGCCGTATACCAGTGCGAGTCCGAGGGTAATAAGAGCATAGATGGAGCCTACAGCAAGACCGTTGAGTGATTGTTCGATGAAAAGATTCATATGAAACCCCCTTTTGAAAGAGAAAGATCCGGATCTGAGAATAAGGGAGACTTTTGACAGGGACCAAAAAAATATTACCACAGGTAGAAGGGTAGGAGTAAATTATTTAACAATAAAAATATAATGTATACTCTAAATTATTGGTTTGAAAATCCTTTGAATCGAACTCCGTCTGGTGTAGTATGTTGAATTAGATCAACATTGCATAAGGGAGGTATTTGGCCTATGGCTGGACAACTTATAGAATGTGTTCCCAATTTCAGTGAAGGTAGAAGGCAGGATGTGATAGACAAGATCGTCGAACCCTTCATGACCACCAGGGGTTGCTACCTTTTCGACCACAGGGCAGATCCTGATCACAACAGGCTTGTGGTAAGTCTTGCCGGTGCTCCGGAACCGGTCCAGGAAGCCCTGTTAAGATCTGCAGGTGTGGCTGTAAGGAATATTGACATGAATGTGCACCAGGGTGCCCATCCCAGGATAGGTGCGGTGGATGTGATACCTTTCACCCCTATCAGCGGTATCACCATGGAAGAGTGTGTTGACCTTTCCCGCCTGTTTGGAGAACGTTATTACAGGGAGACTGGGGTGCCGGTATATTTTTATGAGGAATCGGCTCTGAGACCGGAAAGAAAAAAGCTGGAGGTCATCAGAAAAGGGCAATATGAAACCCTGAAGGAACAGGCCTCCGATCCTCAAAGAAGCCCGGATGTCGGTGGTGGAGAACTTCATCCCACAGCAGGAGCTACCGTGGTGGGGGCAAGAAAATTCCTGGTGGCCTTCAATGTCAACCTCCATACTGATGATGTGTCAATAGCGAAGGAGATCGCCCGTGCTGTAAGGTCCTCCAGTGGAGGGCTGTCTCATGTCAAGGGTATAGGTTTGTCCCTGGAGGAGAAGGGCATGGTCCAGGTGAGTATGAACATCGTGGACCATGAAAAGAATTCTCTTTACAGGGTCCTTGAACTTATACGTATGGAAGCGAAAAAATGGGGAGTCCAGGTGGCTGAAACGGAAGTATATGGAATGATACCTGCTGCCGCAGTTCTTGAGAGTGCTGCCTACTATATGCAGATCCGGGATTTTGATCCTAAACAGGTGCTGGAACTTAAATTGATGGATCTGATGGGGGAAGAGGAATGACAAGAAAACTGTTTATTAATGCCAGTATATTCACACCTGCTGACAGGGGTCGGCCCCTTTCAGGGAAGGAACAGGGAGAAATACAGGTCTTTCCTGAAGGTGCAGTCCTGGTCAGGGATGGGATGATAGAGGCTGTCGGTCCTGCTGACGAGGTATTGGAAGCAGCGGCTGGCAAGGAGATAATGATGGAGATAGATTGTGGTGGCGGATGTATGATCCCTGGTTTTGTGGACCCCCATACGCACATGTGTTTTGCTGCCAGGAGAGAGAACGAGTTTTCCATGCGCCTTCGTGGGGCATCCTACATGGAGATCCATAATGCAGGGGGAGGAATCCTTTCTTCTGTAAATGCAGTAAAGGATGCTTCCGAAGAGGATCTTTATCGGGTTACCCTTGAAAATGCCATGAGTGCCCTTGCCCTTGGAACCACTACGGTGGAGATAAAAAGCGGTTATGGCCTGGATACTGGTTCAGAGCTTAAAATGCTCAGGGTCATCGAAAGGATAGGCAGGGAAACTCCTCTCGATGTAGTGGCCACTTTTATGGGAGCCCATGCTATTCCGAAAGAATTCAAGAGTGACCCCGATGCCTACGTGGAACTGGTCATCCGGGAAATGATACCGGCGGTAAAAGATCAGGCTATAGCTGAATTCATAGATGTTTTCTGTGAGGAGGGAGTATTTACGCCGGAACAGAGCAGGAAGATCATGGAGGCAGGAAAACTGGCTGGCCTGACACCCAAGATCCACGCGGATGAAGTGGTTGATACGGGAGGTGCCGCTATCGCGGCCCAGGTCCGATCTATTTCCGCCGAACATCTTCTCGCAGCGAATCCCGAGAACCTCAGGGCAATGGCTTCGGCAGGGACCATAGCAAACCTGCTTCCGGGAACAGCTTATAGCCTGAGGAAACCTTACGCGGATGCCCGAAGGATGATAGAACTCGGAGTTCCTGTAGCTCTTGCTACAGATTGCAACCCTGGATCATGCTTCACTGAATCCATGCCCTTCACCTTCGGTCTTGCCGTGATGATGATGAACATGTCTCCCGAGGAAGCTCTCGTAGCGTCAACACTCAACAGTGCATATTCCATAAACATGGCCCGGGTAGCGGGAAGCCTCCAGGTGGGCAAGCAGGCTGATCTTCTGGTCCTCGATGGGGACAGCCCTGCTATTTTTGCTTATCATGCCGGGGTTTCACCGGTGAGAGAAGTATATAAACTGGGCGAATATGTAGCTTAGGGGGGATTGTTTCTATGGGATTATCTGAACTTGGAATCAGGGATTTTCTTGATGAGCTTTCGTCGGATTCACCTGCTCCTGGAGGAGGCAGCACAGCTGCTTTTAGCGGTGCCCTGGCTTCCTCCCTTGTTGGAATGGTAGCAAAACTGACCCTTTCAAATGAAAAATATCGGTCCAGTTGGGAAGTTATGGGAAGAGTATGCAAAAAAGCGGAGGATCTTTCCAGCACATTCCTTCACCTCCTGGAGGAGGACTCCCTTGCTTTCAATACTTTTATGAAAGCCCTTAAACTGCCTAAAGAGACCAGTGAAGAAAAGGAGATACGCCGGTTGATGATGCAGAGAGCATTGAAGAAGGCAGCCGAGATCCCGCTGGAAACACTGCAAATGTGCGACATTCTGTCTGATCTTGCTCTCGAGGCAGTAATGAAAGGTAACAGAAATGCCATTACAGATGCTGTGACCGCTACAGAGATGGCCCTATCTTCAGGCCTTGCGGCTTCATACAATGTGAGGATCAATCTTTCGGGAATAAAGGATGGGGAATTTGTCCAACGTGCCAGCGCAGAGGTTGAAAGGATCCTCAACAGCATAAACGGCAAGGTGGAGAAAGCCAGGAAAAAGCTTGAAGAGGAATTAAACTGAAATATACCCGGATAAACTCGAGGGAACAGGAACAGGATAAATCAGGGAATGTTGCATAAAGGAGGAAGATGATATGTTGAAGAATGATCAGATCGCGGGTGCCATGACCATCAAGCTGGATGGGGTGCCGCAAAGGGTCCCTTCCTTTGAAAAGGGAATTAGAAGAGCTCCTGACAGGGGATATACCCTTAACAGGAAGGAAACAGAGACAGCTCTGAAAAATGCACTTCGGTATGTGCCTGAAGAATATCATGAAATGCTGGCCCCGGAATTTATGGAAGAGCTTCTGAACAGGGGGCGCATCTATGGATATCGCTTCAGGCCCGAGGGAAGGATATATGGGAAACCGGTGGAGGAGTACAAGGGGAAATGTCTTGCAGGCAAGGCCTTCCAGGTAATGATCGATAACAATCTCGATTTTGATGTTGCCCTTTACCCCTATGAACTGGTTACCTACGGCGAGACAGGACAGGTCTGTCAGAACTGGATGCAGTACCAGTTGATAAAGAAATATCTCGAAGAGCTTACAGAGGACCAGACCCTGGTAATGGAATCGGGCCATCCTCTCGGACTATTCAAATCCAGGCCGGACGCACCAAGGGTCATCATGACGAATGGGCTCATGATCGGGATCTTCGATAATCAGAAGGAATGGCACAGGGCCATGCAGCTCGGGGTGGCCAATTATGGACAGATGACAGCTGGCGGCTGGATGTATATAGGCCCCCAGGGGATCGTTCATGGTACCTTCAACACCATTCTAAATGCAGGAAGAATGAAGCTTAACCTGGCTGATGGGGATGACCTGGCCGGACATCTCTTCGTGTCTTCAGGTCTTGGTGGCATGAGTGGTGCCCAGTCAAAGTCTGCGGAGATCGCAGGAGGGGTAGGAGTAATAGCGGAGGTCGACCTTTCCAGGATCAAAACAAGACATGAACAGGGCTGGGTCACGAAAATGTCTTCAGACCTGGACGAAGTGTTCGCTATGGCCAGGGAATACATGAACAGGCAAGAAGCTGTGTCCATAGCATATCATGGCAATATTGTGGACCTTCTGGAATATGCGGTTGAAAAGAACTTCCCCATAGAGCTTCTTTCAGACCAGACATCATGTCATGCTGTTTATGATGGAGGATATTGTCCCCAAGGTCTGACCTTTGAGGAAAGAACTGAAATGATAAGCAGGGATCATCAAAAGTTCGTTGCTCTGGTAGACAAAAGCCTGAAGAGGCATTTTGAACTTATAAAGATCCTTGTTGGCAGGGGAACCTACTTCTTCGACTACGGTAATTCCTTTATGAGAGCTGTCTATGACGCAGGGGTTACCGAAATATGTAAGAACGGCGTGGATACCCATGACGGATTCATTTTCCCCTCTTATGTAGAAGACATTATGGGCCCGCTCCTGTTCGATTACGGTTACGGACCTTTTCGCTGGGTTTGTCTCAGCGGACAACATGAAGATCTTGTCAGGACCGATAAGGCGGCCATGGAATGTATCGATCCTTCAAGGAGGCCTCAGGACAGGGATAACTATGTCTGGATAAGGGATGCTGAAAAGAATGCCCTTGTCGTAGGAACTCAGGCCAGGATACTTTACCAGGATGCTGAAGGCCGAAGGGACATAGCCCTCAAGTTCAATGAAATGGTGCGGAATGGTGAGATAGGCCCTGTAATGCTTGGAAGGGACCACCATGATACGGGGGGCACGGATTCCCCCTACAGGGAAACCTCGAATATCAAGGATGGGAGCAATATTATGGCCGATATGGCCACCCAGTGCTTTGCAGGAAATGCAGCTCGGGGTATGAGCCTTGTAACTCTTCATAACGGCGGAGGAGTCGGGATCGGCAAGGTCATAAACGGCGGATTCGGAATGGTCCTTGATGGCAGCGAAAGAGTTGATGAAATCCTCAGGTCTGCCATGATGTGGGACGTCATGGGGGGAGTAGCCAGAAGGGCCTGGAGCCGATGTGACAATGCTATTGAGGTGGTTCAGAATTTCAACAGCAGGAATGATGGCAACCATGTGACCCTTCCATATCTTGCTGATGAAGAACTTGTTTCAAAAGTTGTCGGCGAATATCTGAAGTAAAGAAAGAAAAGACAAAAGAAAAGATGGGGCATATGCCCCATCTTTTCTTTATAATATTCCATGAAAAATGAACTTGATTTGCTGGAGGGTATAGAGTATTGATCACGGTTAATGGAGATCCTATGGATTGGCATGAAGGACTTACCATAAGAGGAATGCTGAAGAAGAACAACTGGACCTTTCCAATGATAGCGGTATGGATCAATGACAGACCCGTTCATCCGGATCATTTTGATACAGAGGAAATACCTGACGAAGCGGTGGTTCAGGCTATTCACATGGTAGCAGGGGGATAGATCCTCCCTGTTACCTTAAGACCAGGTAACACCAGGGTCACAGGATTGTAAAACCAGGGGTTCCGGCGTTGACGAGGGGCAGGATTTTCAGCAGGATATGAGAGGCGGCACTGAAGCTTTCCAAATCCTGAAAGGGGATGGTTTTCCCCTTGAATGCTGGAGGAAATCCCTTTGAGAATACTTATTGCAACTGATGCCTGGGAACCCCAGGTGAACGGTGTGGTCAGAACCCTGCAAAACACAACATCCTGTCTTGATTCTCTCGGTCATAAGGTTAGAGTTATCTCTCCCGACAATTTCTGGTCCATTCCATGTCCTACCTATCCGGAGATACAGCTTGCCTGGGGCATAGCACCGGTGGGAAAGATGATAAGGGATTTCGAGCCTGATGCAATCCATATCACCACCGAGGGTCCTGTGGGTCTGGCGGCAAGAACATGGTGTGTCCTTAACGATTTCCCTTTTACCACCTGTTTTACTACAAAATTTCCCGAGTATATTTCTGTGAGGCTGCCCATTTCATCCGAACTTTCCTACTCGTATTTCAAATGGTTCCATTCGGGTGCGGCCAGTACTATGGTAGCAACTCCTTCGATGGAAAGAGAACTGGCTCATCAGGGTTTTCAAAACCTGAAACGCTGGTCCAGAGGAGTGGATGTGGATCTTTTCAATCCCTGGAAACCTTTTATGGAAATTGGTGAATCCCCAGTCAGTCTTTATGTCGGGCGAGTGGCAGTGGAAAAGAATCTCAGGGCTTTCCTGGACCTGGATATTCCAGGCAGTAAGGTCGTGGTGGGTGACGGACCGGATCTCAAGCATTTAAAAGGCGATTATCCTGAAGCCCTTTTTGCAGGCCCATTATTTGGAGATGATCTTTCTCTTTTCTATGCAAATGCTGATGTCTTTGTTTTCCCAAGCAAGACTGACACTTTCGGGATAGTCATGCTGGAGGCCATGTCATCAGGCCTCCCTGTAGCTGCCTATAATGTGACCGGGCCAAAGGATGTGGTCAAGGATGGTGTTACGGGTTGCCTTAACGATGATCTTGGTGAGGCGATCAGGGGAGCTCTTCGTCTTGATGGGAGAGTATGCAGGGATCATGCAGTGATGAACTCATGGCAAGCTGCTACCGGACAATTTCTGTCCAACCTTTCCTTCAGTGATTTCTTTTCTTCCAGGATCCAGCCCAGGGCCGTCTAAGCTTTTCAAGTTATTCAGGTACAGTATGGTCCCTGGATATAAAATTAAAGGGCAGGGGATTACCTGCCCTTTCCTATTGCAGTGTTTTCGGCCTTCCTTATCGTTCTAAATTTGGAGAGGGTTATGGTTTTCTCGTTCCGGTGGTTTTCCCTGTTCCCAGGTATGCTTCTTCCACCTCAGGATTTGCGAGAAGTTCATCGGATTTACCTTCGAGGACGATATGACCTGTCTGAAGTACATATCCCCTGTGGGAAAGCATCAGTGCCTGCCTTGCATTCTGCTCCACCAGGAGGATAGTGACACCCTCCGAATTTATTCTCTTAAGTTCCCTGAAAATGTCCTTGATGATTATGGGAGCCAAACCGAGAGAAGGTTCGTCCAGCAGCAGGACTCTTGGCCGGGACATAAGCGATCTTGCTATGGCAAGCATCTGCTGCTCTCCCCCTGACAAGGTCCCCGCATATTGTTCCCGTCTTTCTTCAAGCCGCGGGAAAAGGGAGAACACCCAGGTGAGGTCTTCCTCTATCTTGTGCCTGTCCTTCCGGGGGAAAGCTCCCATCATAAGGTTTTCATATACTGTGAGGGTTGCAAATACTCTTCGCCCTTCGGGAGTAAGAGAGATTCCCTGAGTAACGACCTGGAAACTCTTTTTCGACAGTGCTTTGCCTTCGAGGAAAATAGAGCCTCCTTCAAAGGGCACCTGGGCCATAATGGCCTGCATCATGGTGGATTTGCCTGCACCGTTAGCTCCTATTACGCTGACGATCTCACCTTCAAAGACCTTGAGCGAAATTCCCCTGAGTGCCTTGATAGCCCCGTAACTTACCTGGAGGTCCTGGATCTCGAGGATGGGATCCTTTCCGTTCATTCTTCCTCCACCTCCTCGCCCAGGTATGCCTTGAGTACTTCAGGATGCCCCTGGATATAATCGGGATCCCCTTCCGCTATCCTGGCTCCGAAATTCATACAAATGATATGAGGGCAGATCTGCATTATCACATCCATATGATGTTCAATTACCAGGATGGTAAGCATGAAATCCTCGTGAATGCCCTGTATAAGATCATTGAGTTCGAATACCTCTTCTGGGTTCATGCCTGCTGCAGGTTCGTCCAGGAGAAGAAATTCAGGTTCCAGTGCCAGTGCGCGGCCGATCTCAAGCCTTCTCTGCATGCCGTATGGAAGGGTTCCTGCTGCCTGATGGGCCCTTTCAACCAGTCCCACCCGATCCAGGATATCCATACTTCTCTGTTTTACTTCCCTTTCAACTCTGTTCCATCTTCCAAAATGAGAGATCCCTTCCAGGAAGGAATACCTGTGATGCTGCTGCATGGCAACCATAACGTTTTCAAGGGCAGAGGATCTCTGGAATAAACGAAGGTTCTGGAAAGTCCTGGCAATACCTTTCCGTATAACCTGGAAAGATTTGAGATTCGTGATGTCTTCGCCCAAAAAGGAGATGTAGCCGTTGTCAGGGGAGTACACTCCGGTGATGAGATTGAAAATAGTGGTTTTTCCCGCGCCATTGGGTCCAATAAGTCCTGCGAGTTCGCCTTTCCTGATGTTGAAGGACATATCCCTGACAGCGTGGACTCCACCGAAGAACTTATTGATATTTTCAAGTTCAAGAACTGTATCCTGTGGAATAGCTGTCATGAGGAGGACCTCCCTTCACCGGGCTCCCTTTTCTGACTGGAAAACTTATCTTTAAGTCTCCTGAACAATCTGGGGCCCAGTTCATACTGACCCATGATACCTTCCGGTCTGAGGACCATGATTATTACCAGGATGGCCCCATAGATAAGCATTCTGTACTGTGAAATAGGCCTGAAAAGCTCGGTTACAAGGGTTATTACAGAAGCACCAATAAGGGTTCCGCTCATAGACCCAAGCCCTCCGAAAACGACAACGGAGGTAAGCTCGGTGGATTTGATCATGTCGAACATTATGGGCTGGATGAAAGACAGGAATCCGCCAAGAAGAGCACCGGCAACTCCGCAGTAAAAGGCAGAGATCACAAGGCTCAGTACCCTGTATCTTGCGGTATTGAATCCCAGGAGAGAGGCTGCGATATAGTCATCACGACAGGCTTTGAAGGCTCTTCCAAATCGACTGTGAATCAAATTGAACATACCAAAAGCCATTACTGCGAAGAAAGCGAGCGTAACATAAAGGGTTGTGTAGCCCTCAATGCCCGGATAGCCCCTTGCTCCTCTTGTGACTGATTGCCAGTTCTCAAGTATCAGTCTTATTGCCTCCCCAAGCCCGATGGAGGCTATGGCATAGTAATCTCCCATAAGCTTCAGGGTGGGAACACCGATAACGTAGGCCACCACCATGGCCATGGCTCCTCCGAGAAGTATGGCAGGAACGTAATGAACACCGTATTCTACAGTTAGAATAGCTGTTGTATAGGCGCCTACTGCCATGTATCCGGCGTGGCCAAGGCTGAATATACCTGTGAAACCGGTAAGGAGAGAAACTCCCATGGCTGCAATGGCGTTTATGCAGAGAAGGATAATTATACCTTCAGTGTAGCCAGACATCCTTCTCCCCCCTATACCTTTTCACTTATGTTTTTCCCGAACAGTCCCTGTGGTCGGACAAGCAGGGTAATTATCAGAAGGGAAAAAACGACCAGATCTCTTAATTGACTTGAAATAAAGCCTGCAGTAAGCATTTCAGAAAGTCCCAGGATAAGACTTCCAACGACAGCTCCGGGAAGTGACCCAAGCCCGCCTATCACAGCTGCCACGAAAGCTTTAATAGTGATCATTCCCAACTGGGGATAAAGAGTATATCTTACGGAAAGGAAGATACCTCCCACTGCAGCCAGGAGACCGGCAACAAAAAATACTATCGAAATAAGAAGATTGACATTTACCCCCATAAGCCCTGCGATCCTCAGGTCATAAGCTGCAGCTCTTATGGCAAGTCCCCATTTGGTTTTGACCAGGAAGAGTTGGAGTGCTCCAAGAAAAACTACTGCTGCCAGCAGGGAGATGATGTCAAAAGCACTGGTCGTAGCAACTCCGAAAAGATGAACGGGGTGGGTAGGAATTACTGCCGGCAGGGCTCTGAATCGTCCTCCTGCAATAATGACAAAAAGATTCTCTATCACTATGCTCATACCCATGGATGCAATGAGCAGATACAGAGTGACATTGGTCCGTTCCCTTATGGGTTTGTAGGCAAGTTTTTCTGTAAGAACGGCGGAAAAGCCTGCTCCAACCAGTGAAGCTAAACCCGCTACCCAGATATTGAACCCCAGGGACTTCAGGGTGAAGTAGCAGATATAACCACCGATGACCAGGAATCCTCCATGGGCGAAATTTGAAAAGAGAAGAATGGAATATACAAGGGAGTAACCTACTGCTATAAGAGCATAAACAGAACCAAGGGAAAGTCCGTTGATGGTTTGTTGTAACAAGGTTTCCAAAGAAGTCACCTCTCTTGAAAGCAGAGCGGGCGCGCACTACCTTCGCGCCCGCTCTGGCAAGGTTCCGGTACGAATTCCAGTTAATAGGATTCTATTCAGGTTTGATCTTCATGTAGAACTGACCGTGTCCATCTTTCGCGATGATTATGATTCCGTCCTTGTCGAGAGGATTGTGGAATTCATCCATGGTGATGACGGCATGATGAAGCTGAAGATCCTTGGTCTCGGAAAGAGCCTTGGCGATGAGCTTGGGATCAGCCTCTCCTGCTCTTTCGATAGCATCGAACATCATGTACATGGCATCGTAACCGAGGATACCGTTTACGAATTCTTTGCATTCATCGTTGTATTTTGCCTTATAGTCGGCAAAGAATTTAGCCATTGCGGGATCATCCGGGCTGACGTGGTTTATCCAGTAGGAGTTCTCCATGGAATCTCCGGCGATTTCCCACATGAACTCGGCGTAACCGTCTCCACCTACGAAGACGATCTCATCCATGCCAAGCTCACGGGCCTGTTTCATTATCAGGGCCATTTCCTTGCCCATGTTGGGAAGGATCAGAACATCAGCCTGCTTATCTCGGATCTCCGTAAGCTGGGCTCGGAAATCTACATCCTGTCCAGCCCGGAATCCAAGGTCGGCTACTACCTCTCCACCGTATTCCCCATAGCTCTTCATGAAGAATTCACGAAGTCCCTGGGAATAATCGCTTCCCACATCATAAAGGATGGCTGCTTTCATCTTTTTGAGTTCCATGGCGGAGAAATAGGCAATCAGTTTGCCCTGGTAAGGGTCAGTGAAACATACCCTGAAGGAATAGGGACGGACCTTGCCGTTTTTGTCCACTGTTACGAAAGGATTAGTGGATACTGTTCCTATCTGGGGGATCCCGTAGCGGTTTACGAGAGGAGCAGTGGCTATGTTGATCCCGCTCCCGTTGGCTCCGACGATACCGACCACCTTGTCTTCTTCTGCAAGGCGTCTGACTGCATTGACTGCATCTTCTGCCCTGGTGCGGAAATCGTAGACTACCAGCTCCACCTGTTTGCCTAACAGTCCACCCTGGGCGTTGATCTCGTCTACTGCAAGTAGAGCTGTTTTTTCTTCGGTCTGTCCATAGGCGGCCCAGTCACCTGTCAAGGCAGCAAGATAGCCGATCTTTATGGTGTCTGCAGCAAGGGCAGCACCAGTTCCCAATGTCAACACCAGCACTGAAACAAGAAGAATGATACCTGCACGTTTCAAATTCATTACACCTCCTGAATTTAATGAATTTCCTGTATGTAATCTTATCAGATTATCTGAATCTTGTATCGCGAAATAATTTCACTGGCACTTCTCAAAACCAACAATCAAGCAGGGAGAATTAGCTGAATCTTGAGGCTGTCGGGTTGAGGTAAGCCAGCTTGAGGGATAGAGATCCAAGATTTTTTGAGCTACAGAATCCTTTGGGATGATGAAAGGAGAAACAGGAAGTTGAATTAAAGCGAAAACATTTCATTCCCTGTGGAGAGCATCTTCTGACAGATATAAACAGGACCTTGAGCTATAATTTATGTTCCTGAACAGGAAGGCATTCCGTTCATGGGAGCCTTTGGCTGAGAGAGAAAAGAAATAGGGGAATAAATACATGGCAGTTTTTTCAAGATTCACCGGATGCTTGATCCTGGAACTATCTGATGAACCATTTTTCTTTCCGGGGAACGAATATCAACAGGGGACATGGAGAATTCATGATCATGGCATTCTGCAGAGAACCCTCAAATAATGTATCAAGGTCCTTTTTCCGGCTTTTCCCCATGATGAGGAATCCATAAGGCATCTCTCTGCCTCTTTCGAGGATCTGTTCCAGGATATCCCCTGTTTTAACAAGGATATTGAAAGTTATTCCTTCTGCTGGAGCGGAATCGAGGACGTTGGTTATCATATCCTCGATAATACGGTACCTGCCTGTTCTTTCCGGTGCAGTCGGATCAGGAGGGTGGACTCCAATGCCTTCGGAAGATTCCATTTCCTCTTCTCGCACATGAATGAAATCAATGTGAAAAATTCCTTGACGCCGGCTAAAGGAAAAGGCGAACTGTATCATGGAATAGCTGAGATCAGAAATATCCACGGCTACAAGTGCTCTTTTCAACAGGTCCTCCCCCGGTTGCATGTGGATCCCTGCAAACCAGCTTAATAATGGAGCAATGTGCTTTTGACTGTCAAGTCTAAAGGATTATTCTGACTGGATCCAGCTATTCTCAGGATAACAGAGGGCACTGGGCTATTGAATACAGAAAGTCCTGTCGAATACAGTTATTACGATTTTAAGTATATTTTGATAGCAGTGGTCCTTATACTAATTTTCTCTGTTAAATGCAACAAAAGAGAACAGAAATGGAAAAGTGCAGCCTCCCTTTTCTGTAATTATCCTTCTAAAGATTGAAAAGATCGTGATTTAGTGGCAATATTAAAAAAGCTGTCATAATCTTTGATCCTTAAAGGGAGTTCAAGTTGACAATCTGGAGGTGAGACAATGAGAAGTTCAAGAAAAATGGTATTGTCCCTGCTGGTTTTGTTCGTGGTTTCTGTCCTTTTCCCGGTAATTTCTTCTGCAGAAATGAGCTTGTCCATTTCCGGGTTGGAACTGGCCGAAAAGACTGATAATGGCTTTTTCCCGGTAAATAAAATATATCAAGGGAGCCCAGCAGAAAGGGCCGGAATAAGGGAAGGAGACCTTCTAATTGAAGTGGATCATGCAGATATTTCGGCCATGCAGAACGGAGAGGTGGAGAGGCTTCTGTCTTCCCGGATAGGAGTGGGTGAATCTTCAGTTCTTACTCTCCTTACTTCCCATGGTAAGGACCTGGCATGGCTGAAGCCCCTTAATCTCAGCCTGGAACAGCAAAATGCACTGGATTTCTATCAGAAGCTGAAAATGTACGGCCAGGTTGCTGATGTTCAATGGAAAGACCTGGTCGACCTTTTTCAGGATTGTGTGATGGGTAGAAAAGAGATGGTAAGTGCTGAAAGTGAATTTTCATCTCTTGGACAGGATATTTTCCATACCAGACACGATATTATGGGAGTTTCTCTGCCATCGGGGATATCCGATGATCTTCAAGCCCTTTGTTCTGCCCTGAAACACCAGTTTATCGTCACTCAGACCACACGATACAGTGCAAAGAACAAGATGCTGGATTATGCAAAGGCGAGATGGGGAGACGCTTCTTTTATCGAGAAAAGATGGGAAAAGGCCCAGAATGCAAAGTCAGAAGCAGAAAAAGAAAGAGAAAAAACTGCATTTTACAGCAACAGGCTTCTGCGTTACCTGGAATATCCCCATGAAGATATGGTGGAACTAATGAACGAATGAGTTTAAAAGTAAGCTGAAAAGCATTTAATGAATGATGGAAACACCCCTTATCAAATGATCAGGGGTGTTTCTTTTTTTTCAGAACTCGTGAGGATCATCCTCCTCCTGCGGGAGGGAAAATGCTCACCCTATCCTCATCCATCAATGGAGTGTCAAGACCCTGCAAATGCTGGACATGTCTTCCATTGACCAGGATCATGGTCCCCGCTATCAGGGTCCTGTTGGAACCAGTCCCCTTCCATAGCCATTTGTCCACCTTTTCTCCATATTTCCGTGAAAGGAGGAGGAGCAGTTCCCTTACAGTTGAGGGGCCAGAAAGGTTCAGTTCACTTTCACCAAGAGTCTGGTACAGAAAATTGTAAAGGCGTATATTCGTAGTCATACACCACCTTCCAGCAAGGCTAGAGAGAGGTACTCTCTATTTCGGATATAATTATTTTAAGGTTCCCCGGTTTAAACTGCAAAATCTTTACGGGAACACAATGATGGATCAAGGGATGTGAAACATCATGGGATCTTTTAGCAGTTCTCTGAGAGCAATGTGTATCCCCAATGAAACGTACAGGACCATCAGCCTTGAAAACTGTATTAAATTATCCGGTAAATATGGGATATCCCTGAAGGAAGTGGAACAAAAGGCTCTTCAGGAACAGATCATCCCTGCGAGGTATGAAAGAAATCTGGGAACCCTGGGCCTGGAGGGACAACTGAAGCTTCTTGGGTCCAGGGTCACCGTGATCGGCTGTGGAGGGCTTGGGGGAGTCGTAATAGAGGTTCTTGCCCGATCGGGTGTGGGAGAGATGGTGCTCTCCGATGGAGATGTTTTCAGTGATTCCAACCTTAACAGACAGCTGCTGTCCTACGCTGGGGTAATGGGATCTTCGAAGGTGGATGTTGCAAGGGAAAGGATCAAAAGCATCAATCCAGCGGTGGAAGTCCGAACTTTTGATATTGCCCTGAGTGCAGAAACCGGAAGAACCATTCTTGCAGGGTCTCATGTAGCGGTAGACGCCCTGGACAATAACTCCTCAAGGAAAACTTTGTACGGCCTTTGTTCGCATCTTGAAATTCCAGTGGTACATGGGGCCATAGGAGGCTTTATCGGTCAGGTGGGAACTTTCCTCCCGGGTAAACCGACCCATCTTGATTTCTTTCCGGAAGGGCTTACCGAAAAAGGTGCGGAGGCTATCGTTGGAGTTCCATCCTTTGCTCCTTACGTGATCGGTTCAATGGAAGCAGCAGAGGTTATCAAGATCCTGACTGGAGTGGGGGAAGTATTGGAAGAAAAGATTTTCATTATGGACATGTCCAGAAATTTAACTGAGCTTCTTCCTCTGGAAGATTAAACAGAGAACTGATACCATGGCTTGGGCGAGAAGACCAGGAAAGACCTTTGCAGACAGACTGATCCTGTTCCTTGTGCTCTGTGTCATGGTGGTGCTGTTCTGGGGCATTCTGGGTGCACTGGGTCACTGGCAGGACAGCAATTACTTCTATGAACCTTCCGTTAAGGTTGTTTCTCTCGAGGTTGTAAGCCTGGGTGGAGAAGAGCATATTTCAGGAAAGGTTGTCAATTCGACAGAGAAAGCCCTTCCCTATGTAAGAGTGGTATTCGGATTATATGATCGTTCAGGAGATTTGTTCGGCTCTGTGGTCAGGGAAGAATACGTAATGGAACCTGGTGAGATCCGACCATTCAACCTCTGGATAGGGGATGATCGAGTGGAAAACTATAATCTCCTGTTCGCTGATGCCTGGAGATAGTTGGTCCGGCAGTCCCAGTGGTCCTGGTACGATAGCTCGATATGGGAAATTACCAGAAGTCCTGAAGGTTTTGCGCTATCTAAGTTTCATCCCATGCCCGGAATCCGCCCTTGAGGACCACGATATTCTCAAAACCGAGGCAGGAAGCCTTTTCTGCAGTATCTCTGGATATTTTTTCGTTTTCTGTATCGCAGTAAAAAATGATCTGTTTGTCCTTGGGGATAGCCCTGGTGCTGCATGCAAAATCCCTGAAAGAAAGAGCTCCTGAAATCTTTAT
>Ga0272441_10002298_pt1 | contig 38895 bp, 30 predicted proteins | sample SSMProp6N_FD_193582 | JGI IMG/M metagenome (GOLD analysis project Ga0272441, IMG submission 193582) | Marine sediment archaeal communities from Little Sippewissett salt marsh, Falmouth, MA, United States - SSM-Prop-6N | ecosystem: Environmental > Aquatic > Marine > Wetlands > Sediment ... | reverse complement strand
AGTTTTTCTTGAAGGAGCTTGTTCTCCGTCTCCAATAAATCCCGATTTTCTTTTTCGGCTTCGGCATTATCGCCGGGAATTCTGCCTGCATTTTCATCAATCATCGGTTTCATATTTTTCCTCCCGCTATTATTAAAATTTAGCTCCTACTTCATTAGTCGGAGTAAGTCGGGATTTTATTCCCATTTTTTTTGAATTTTTCGAAAAAAAGGCGGGAGTTTGGGGGGATTTGTGATATTGGTGGGGAGGAGCTTAGTTTTCAGTCACGGTCCCGCCGGGGCGAGCCCCCGAAAAACTGCGTTCGGGGCAGACCGGCGGTGGCCCGCGGTTCGGTGAAGCCCGTGTAGCTCACAGTCATTGTCCGGCCTCGATGACTATCGGGGCGGTAACCGCTCAACGCTTCGATGCTGATGTGAAAAGGTTTCAGGTCAAAGGCGACGGATAATAGTATTTCAATGATTGAGTAAACTGCTACAATGAACTCGTGACATAATGCTGTTTACGGGGAGGAGGGAGTTGCTCTGAACAAAGCGGTTTATTATCAGTTCCTACGATGAGAACCAGGAAAATAATCTGGATAGATACGATCAGATTCCTGGCAATATATTGGATCGTCGTAATTCACTTTTTTGCCTTATATTGCCCCGGATTATTGAAATATTGGAGGATTGGCTTTACCGGCTATTTTCTAGGAGGATTAACCGGAAAGTCCGCTCTTGTCATGTTCTGCGTGCTGATCGGCTATTTTGCTACGCGTAAATTTTCTCGATATCATGATTATGGGATTTATGCGGTGCGTAGATACTTCCAGTTTTCGATAAACTTGCTTCTGATTAATACATTTGTGGTCGCAGTTATAATATTACAGCAGAACATCCAAAAATATTTTCCCGCCGCCGCCCAGTATTTGAATTTATGCGGCGATACATTCAGCGTCAGGGTTATCATTGCGGATTCTTTTTTCTTCGGCTACCGGATAGTGCCTACATTCTGGTGTATTCCATCATTTTTTATCGGCTCTTTAGTATGTGCCGCCCTGGCAAGAATTACGTCAGCTCAAAAATCATTAAAATATGTTGTTTACGCGGTTGTCATAATAATAAGTATTTTATCGGGTTATAATGTCTGGGTAGTTAATTGCATGCTGGGCGGCCTGGCTTTTCACCTGATCAATGAAAACATCTGCCTATGGAAAAAGAATATTATCAAACTGCCCCTCTTGGTAATACTGACCGTCTTAATTGTCATTTTAATAAAAACATGCAGAAAGGAACATTCAGCGACTTTTATAAAACAGGGAATCGCTTCCGCGTTGCTGCTGGTGGTACTTTCAAAGTCACCGTTGATTCAAGGGATACTGAATTGCAAATGGATGAGCAGCATGGGAAGTAAATCGTTATACGTATTCTTAATCCATGCTCCCATTCAGATATACATTTCTTACATTATTTTAAAGCTGCTGAGCACGATCTGTGCGGTATCATTAGCTTTATCAATAACTTTTGTTGCGACCGTAGTAGTAACTGTTTATGGAGCCGTATTATTTCAAAAAATTTCGGAAGAATTCGTTATGGCAAAATTTTTTAAGTTGTTGGGGATTGAGAAATAAGGGAATTTCGCAGACCGTCTTCCGAAACCGGTTCGTTGGTAAGAAATGTACGGAAAGTTGCCTAAGGGGGACCGCGGCGGCCGACAAAAGAGCGAAGCTAATCTTGCGCTTATTCTGACCGTCGGATTGTCTTGTGAAGACAATCCGATTGCCGGTGTTTCACGCCGCCGCTCGGAGCAGCGGTCAGAATCTAATATGAAGGGCGATTTTTGAGGCCAAAAGATCACGCCCTTCCAAATCCCGCATAGACAATGAGTTTGTAGAAGAAGGGCCGCGGACGTCAGGGTCGAGGGAAAGAGAGACCGAATCTTTGAGCTTATATTCGATCAGGGGCTGGTTCGCCTCTATGTAAATGACGGTTTTTGCGTTGGCTTTCTTATTGTGCCAGACGAGATACCAGATACCCGCTCCCAGGACGACAGCTCCCGCACCTGCGCTGGCGGCTATTATAACGGTGCTATCACCACTGCCGGCGTGCGCCATCTTCACATTGGCCATGGCAAAGCATAAAATCACCACATAGGCTACCAATTTGAGAGATCTTTTCATAAATTCTCCTTTATCTTGTTACATTATAATCTCTTTTACCTGTTTGAATTGTCTATCCGCTATTCGGCAACTTTCTTAATTGCGTCTCACATTTTATACGCTGCTTTTTTTTTATGGCGCATCGTACTCCGGCCAGTCCTTCAATCTGGGTAATTCGCGTTCGAATTGGAGTTGAAGCCAGAGGCCCTGCCGAGTGCCCTTTTTTTGCAACCAGACTTTCCACTTTTTAGGGTTGTCGTCGTCGCGCCGGGCGGGCTCGCATTTATGCAATATTCGCAACGAGGCCCAGGGCCCCTCGAACGGAAGAGACCAATCCGGCGATTCGTCGGGGTCGCCGGGATACCGGTAAAACAAAAATTCGGCCTCTTCGCCCGGATATTGAACAATGCCGAGCGGCTTGTCATGTTCTGGTCCTATTGTTAAGCGGCCTAACATCTCGGAAACGGAACCCTGTTTTAGAGCGAGATGCTTCCATACTCCTTTCTCCCCGATATAATAATAACCGTCTGGCGCCAATTCCTTCTGATCGGTATCACTCAACAGCCAGACCGTGCAATCGAATTTTTCTCCAGAATCGGTGGGGAGGGCATCAAGCATTTTGTTTGCTTGCTCGAGCCAGCAATCGAGCGCGGGCGGCACACTGATATTTATCAGGGACTCCAGCTTTTCATCGAGCTCGTCGTTTCCGGTCTTCGCCCCCTCTCCCAGCGTATCACCGCCCAGGTCCCGGCGTGCCGGCCGAAGACGGTAGCAAAACGAGTCTGCTGCCGCGATTTTGTTTTCCGGCAGATCCTCTGAAGTTTCGCTCAAGCGAGCGAGGGGAAACTTGAGGTATTGATTGAACTGTTGCAGGTACTGTTTCGAGTCGCTTCGGGCCCGCTCGACGAGACTGTCTAAGAGCATGTAGCCCAGTTGGTCCCAGTATCTTTTCACGTAATCGTCGCCCGCGGCTTTGGTGAGCACAAAATACTGCTTTGCGAAATCCGAGGCGTCGCTGCGCAAAATCTTTTCGCGGGCCGCGCCCGCATCAGGCGGAAGCCCGCTCCAGTGGCTCACCATATCACGGCAGGAACTCCGGAAGGAGCTATCTTTCAAACGCGCCAAGCCGGTCCCCACACTCTTCCGCCAGGTCTCGGCCTCGCCTTCCGGGAGATAAGTGCTGATGGTCTCCGCCGCGAATGCCGCCCGTTCGAACACCTTTCCCAAGTTCTCCAAACCTTCTTGAACAGCCTTAACGTCCATTTTGGCCAGCTCATCGTGCGCCTCTTTCCATTTCAAATCGACGACAAATTCGCTGTTCATCAAGTTGATCCAGTAATTCCGGAATTTGGCCGCATATTGCCGGTATGGCTCTCCGGCGCTCGTCAGTTGCCCCCGCAAGTAGTCGGCGTCGAGCAGGTTTGGTTCCGGTTCCCCCAGGACCTCATCGACGGCCATCAAGTCCTTGAAAACCGATTCCACGGCCTCCGGATCATAGGAGTTCTTAAATGTTTCTTCACTCCAGGATGTAAGAGGAATCGTCGGCAGTCGCTGCGGATCGAGGCGGTCGGCAATCCGGGCGACGCGAACTGCGATATTTTCGTCCCTCTCGAGCAAGTCGTCCAGGACGGCCTTCACCATCTGGTAACGCCGGAAGCGACATGCCAGATCGCACACCTTCTTCGATAGTTCCGCCGCGGGATCGTCCGCTGCCGGGTATCGATCGATCTTCTCTTTCTCTCCCTTGCAGGATTCCTCCAACGCCTCCAACTTGTCCCCGAGGTTCTCCTGTTCCGATACGTCGGGCTCCGTCTGGTTGAGGAAGGTGTCGGCCGCCACGTAGATGGAGAAGCGCTGTACGAGCTTGGCCAGGGTGTCTGTCATCTCAGCGAAAGAGTCGAGAACTTTCGTGATAGTGGCCTTGTCTTTGCCCAGTGCCTCCTGCCAGGATTGCTGTTTATTATGAAGCTCCTCGCTGATTTCACTCACAATTGTCCCCTCGGTGTCGTTCATTTCGGGCAGGGTCAGCTCGTCAAGGCAGTCCTGGGCCTGGTTGAAGATGTCGGCGATGGTCATTTGATTCAGCAGGAGAATTTGCTGGTAACGTTCTTCCAATTCGCCGCTCTCCTTCCGGAAACGATCCAACCCCTCTTCGAGGCTGCCGAATTTAGTGTCCCATCCCCGGCGCCATGTATCATATCCTGAGTAATCGGTGATGTCGTTCGGGTTGCCGGCTTTCTGCACGCTGAACCACTTCTCGGCATCTTCTGCCCCTTTTTCCGATCCGGTGCGGGTGTCGTTCAGGCTTTGCTCGAACCAGCCCAGCTCTTTCAGGGGGAGCAGGCAGTGCTCGATATAGGTATCCACACCGTGCCGGATCGGTTCGTTACCGCTCAAATCGGACCCGTCGGAAAGGGATTCGAGTCGCACCTGGTGATCCCCATACAGCCGAGCCAAAGCCTGGTCCAGCTTGTTCCGGTCATGTTCATTGTATTCAATATATCCATTCTCGTCGTCACCCAGGACATAGCGGAAAAGCTTGTCCAGGTCCAGGGGCGCTTTTTCACCTTTTCGATCGGAAACGTCCACTCCTCCCGGACTCGCCGCGCAGGCTTCCAGGCGGATGAGCTGTTCGAGCGCCGACTTCGCTTCCTTCGCTTCCTTCGACCATTTCTCGATGGTTTCATCCTTCATCCGCTCCCGCGCGGCGTGTAACAACGGGCGCAGGACGCTGGATTCGAACAAGGTCAAGAGCGCCTCCTGCCGCCGGGCTTGCAAGTTACCTTCGTCACGGGCCAGTCGCAGCAGCTGATCGCTGATCTGGAAGACCGCGGGGATTTGGAAGGGCCGGCCCGCCTTATCCGAGAGTCTGTCGAAAAATTCGCCCATCCGGATCTTGGTTCTGCCGACTTTGATGCGCTCATCGACGCCGTACACGTAGTCTCCGTTCACGTTTCGGTACACGAGAGGAAACCAGGTGGGCAGTCCGTCTTCTCCCGTGACCCAGCCCTGTTTCGCCGCGGCGGCCCAGAGATCGCGTTCGCGTACGACGTTCTCCTTGAGGCTTTCCCCCCCCAGCCAGGTCAGCAGGAAGAGCAGGGCCACGCTGAGGAAACCGGCGCTCAGCAGGATGGCTTTGCGCCGCCAGAGGAGAAAGCTGGTATTGCCGGACCGGGTGACCAATCCCTTCTCGCGGAATATCTTCTCCATCCAGACATCCCGCAGAAAATACGCCCGATCCTTTTCCCATACTCTCCCTTCCGGCAGCGATTCCACGGATACGCCCAGCGCCTCCGCCAGCTCGGCGTCCAGGGTGGAGCCTTCCCGCATGGAAGAGGTGAAGTAAATCCCGCGGAGAAAGAGCGGCTTGGCGGACCATTCTCCCGCGGCGAAGATAATTTGCAGGTACCGTTTCAGGCGCGGCATGATCCGGGCGAAGCTGTGGGGAAAGTCATAAAGAGCGTCAGTGGCGTCGAGCGGTCGCGCCGATTTATCGCTTGCGGTTTCGGCCCGGTTCAACAGGAGCTGGCGATACTTGATCAGATGCTGCCGGACCGCTTCCAGGTGCTGACTGACCTGGTCCGGCTGGAAAGGCTGATCTATCGGCGCCGGATTCGACCAACCCAGCATCTGGTGTTGAAGCTGGGGATCCCGAAGTCCGTCGAAAAATTCGCGGAATCCGTTGATCAGGTCGCATTTGGTGATCAGGACGGTGACCGGGAAGCGGATATTCAAGGCCCGCTGAATGGTGTCGAATTGCTGGGCGATCTTGGCGCCTTTCTTTTCGATTTCCTCGGCGGAATCCCGGATCAGGCTTTCGACGGGGATGACGAGCACCATGCCGTTAATCGGGCAGGCGGTCCGGGCCTTTCGCAACAGCTTGAGGAACTCCTTCCATTCCGTGCTCTTGGCCGTTTCCACCTCCTCGAACATCAAGCGGCCGGCGGTGTCCAGGATGACCCCGTGATTCGTGAACCACCAGTTCATGTTGATGGTGCCGCCGACCCCTTGCAGCTCGTCATGAAGCCCCGGCGGGAATCCCATGTTGCTGTGGCGGATGGCCTCGGTCTTGCCGCCGCCGGGCTCACCCACCATGACGAACCACGGCAGCGAATAGATGTTCTTGCCGGCGGTTTGGAAGGTCTTCATGCCCTCCTCGAACCGGCTGCGCAGCTCGTCCAGGCGGGCGATCATCTCGGCCCGGTTAATACCTTGCGGCGTTTGGGAAAAACCCTCCTTGATCTCTTGGCCCATTCGATCCGCGCGCTTTTTCTGGCCGCGCTTGAGTAAAAACCGGTAACCCATCAAGCAGAGCGCGACGAGCGCCACGCCCCCGAGGAAGATCGCCAAGCCACGCATGCCCAACAACGAGCCGACACCCCATAGGAAGCCGCCTCCGACAGCCACCGCCGCTCCCCCTTTGATCGAGGCGGGCAATCTGGTCAGTACATTAATCACGGGTACTCCTCCAGGCCGATTCTTAACCCCTTTTTGAGTTGGATACGGTTACGACCCGGGGCCGCTCCCGGGTCCCGTTCTCCCCACCCTCAGTTGTTGAATTGTCGCCACCAGCGCCGGGCGCTTTGCGCCAGAGCATCGAGAGGGCCCGCGTGCTGTTGCGCGGCTCCGAAGATCGAAACCTCGGTCGCACCGGGCTGCCGGGCTTTGTTGAGGACGTGCTCCACGCGCCGGCTGAACTCGTCGTTCCAGGTATAGGGAACATCGCTGGTCAACGGTAAGGCGTTGGTGTTGGCTTTTAAGCAGTAAATTTGTGCTGAACCGGGCGCTCCCACCAGAACATCCAGCCATGGCTCCCGGATCGGCAGCAGCAGCATTAGCGTTTCCGCCGGGTCCACCTGGTCGCCGATGGCCCGGCCCCATAACGCGGCCGCCTGTTCCACTCCTTCCGCGCAACGCGGCACGCGCAGTTGGTTGGGGCGTCGCGATTCGGGATCGGTCGCCTTCCGGCCCGGGGCGTAGGCCGCCCATTCGCGCCATATTTTATGCAGTATCCGGCGCAGGCCGGGTCCCTGCGTCCCCTTTAGGGCGGGGCAATCGTTCAGCCTGGTCAACCTTTCGCCGGGCGTTTCCGCCGCCCGCGGAGTCTCGGGCGACCGCTGGATACGCTCCTCCACCTCGCGCAGCTCGCGGCGCAGATTTTCAACCAGGTCCCGCACCTCTTTAGCGCTGGTGAGCGCGGCGCATTTCCGTTCCAAAGCCTCGAGCCGCGGCAGGACGACCTCCAACGCCCGCTCCAGGGACAACCCATCACTTTCAATCAATGCCACCATCGGATAGCGGCCGCGCCCCTTGCCGTCACGGGAGGCCCAGACGCGTCCGAGCACCAGGTTTTCCGGCGCGAGCCAGGCCACGACGTGGTGGAAGGGAAGGCTTTTCCCTTCCTGTTCAAGCTTATCCCAGGCGCCGGACTCAATATTGCCGCCGATGCCCCGCACGTACAAAACCTGGCGGGCCTGGATTAACAGCGCCGAATCCAGGCCGAGACCTTCGATGTGGTCGTCCCAGCCGGGATGTTTGCCGAAGACAGCCAGAGATAACCTGGTTCCGGTCTGTGCTCGTGGTAAATTCATGTCGGCTCAGCGGTCGCCCGAACGTTGCAATTCGATATTGACGAGCTGCTCTTTCAGGTCGTCGGAATTCCAGCGGTACAGGTACAGGTTGGCCAGAAAAAGCACGATAACCAGGATTACCAGCGCTATGACGATGCCCAGCAGTTTCTTCCCGGGTGGTTCGATCAGATTGCTCGTGTTTACGTTCTGATAGGCTTCGGGGCAAATCCGCGCGGTCTCGTCAATGCCGATCAGGCTCGGAATGCGCGCGGAGATTTCGAGCATCTTGCGCTGGATGTGTTCCGGCTTGCCCGCGTACCATCCGGTAAAGCCCAGTCCCAGGCAGGCATAGAAAACCGCCAGCCTCTCGGCGGCCTGTTCGCTGGGATCGGCGAGCGTTTCGTCGAGCAGGTCGAAGAACTTCTCGTCGCCGGCCAGTTCGTTGCGTTCAAAGGCCATTCGGTTTTTATTCCATTCCCCGGCGAAGGGCATGGCGCTTTCCGAGATCATGGAATCTATGAAGAAGAGCAGGACAAGCTCGATCCGGGAGTACTGATCGCTCAAGCGCGGGTCCAGGGAGGCGGTCTGGGCCATATCCTTGAAGATCGCTCCGACTTCGCTTCGGACGCGGTTATATTCGAAGACGCCTCCCTTCCGCGCCGCCCGGTTGAGTCGGCACAGGTACAGGAAAATCGGTTCGCAGAGTTCGGAGAGGTTCATGCGGAAGGCTCCTGTTGCGGCACGGTCATGTAAAGCGCCAGCTTGCAGTCGGCCTCCTCCATATCCGGCCATTTCACGGCGAGCTTCTTCTCCTCCCGGATCGCCTTCCACATACGTGCGCTCTCATCCGTTTTGAGCCGGAAATAGTGCAGCTCGGTCTGCGCCGGTAGTTCCAGAGGCGGCACGCGCTCCGCCTCCAGTTTGACGCCCCAGATCGCGCGGTCGATCATGCTGTGGGCCATCATCTTGAAACGGTCTCCGTCCTCGGCCAGCGGGATCAGTTCCTTCGGGTCCAGGGCCGTCTTAATCGCAAGGAAATATTCGTTGGGCTGCGTGAAGTGTTCCTCGGCCAGCGTCGCAACCATGGCCCCGGGCTCCGAAGCGAACGGCACCTGCATGAAATTTGGTTTAACCGCCCCCCGCAAAAGCTCCCGGATCCGCCGGTTGATATCCAGGAACGCCGGCGCCGGATTGTCGTGATCGTAATCCGGCTCCGGAGTCTGTTCGGTATCAGGGTGCAAAGCGGCCAGCTCCGCGAGCAGTTCGCGCCATTCGATATAAAGCTCGAAGGGCGTGAGCGCCGGGTCCTGGGCCCGCGATAGCAGCCGGGCGCCGAACCGGTTCAGCGTGCGGAGGCGGAGCGCCTGCTCATAGTGAATACCGCGCATGTTTTCGATGCGGAATCCGCCGCGTTTCATTTGCAGCGCTAGTTCTTTGCGGCTGGCGTCCACTTGGCTGGTCAGGTCGCGCGCCAGGTCGCGCAAGACCGGCGATCCTGTCAGGACCAGGCACGGTGGAACAAAGCTCGGATCCTGCCGGGGTAGTCCCGCCTCATCGCTGGTGGCCCGCGCGATTTTCAGGAGCGGCAGAACTTCCAGGTCGGTCCGATCGTCGTTTTCAAGCAGCAGCCTCGCGTTGACGCGCCGCACCAGCACCGCCTGCGGATTTTCGCCCGTATTTTCGTCGCGCGTTTCAGTTGAGCTCACACTATAGCGGCGCTTGGCGTGCTTGTCGCCCGACTCGCTCGCCTCCAGCACGTTGGCCCGGTCCGCGTACCAGAGGGGGACTCCGAGGTACACGACGAGGGCCCCGGAACCGGACTTGAAGGCATCCTTGATGTCCAGCGCCGAAAGCTCCGCGTTCTCGCCGAGCGCGACATAAAGACCGCCGGGCATGATCACGCGCAGGCGGTCGAACTGGACCATCATGTTTTCCAGCGCATCGGCGGCCAGTTTCATCTCGATAACGCCGTAAGTGTATGCCCGGGCCAGTCTCCGCTCCGCGCCGAGCTGCTCATGAACCTGTCTTTGAAACATCTGCAGATGATGCGGCTGCATGAACAGCCCTTCATGCCAGTGGATGTATCCGCCCATACTTGATCCTCCTTCCTGCCCGGCGTCAGCGCCCGGCGACTTTCATCAGTGATTCAACATACCGGGCCATGCGGCCCTTAATATCCTGCTCCAACCGCGCCTCGTCAAAAGCCTGGGAGATTTCCACGTACTTGCGCCAGCACTTGACGTCCCGGCTGGTAAGGAACCCGCCGCCTTCCACGCCGACCAGGTTCTCGATCTCGGCCGGCAAGATGCGCGCGAAGTGCTCGTAGGCCAGATGGTGTGTCAGGTGTCCCAGGGAAGCGGTCTGTGCGGCCAGCAGCTTGCGCAACGTATCCAGGGACTGCCGCACCGTATCCAGGGTTACGTTTTCGTCCCCGCTCAGGAATGACTTAATAATCCCGGCCAGTTCCTGGCCGCGCTTGAGGGGAGAATCCGGCGCGAGGGTCTGCCAGGTGCTCCAGGCGATCTGCTCGAGCGCGCCGGCAAAAGAGACCATGGAATCCAGTAGTTCGCAGGCCAACTCCTGGAGTTCCGGAGGTTTACCGGCGTGCTCGGCATCGGGTTCATGGCCCAGCAGGCGGAGGATTTCCCGTTGCCGTTCCGGAGAACATTTGCGGATTCGTTCCGCGAGATCTTCGTCGGCGATCTCCGCCGAAATTTCGCCGGCCGACCGGGTCGTGATCGGGAACTGCTCCGCCAGGGCGTCCAGAAAAGATGCGCGATCCTCCTCGGGCAGTCCGGCCAGTTCCTTTTCGATGATATCATCGAAATAGGTCTGGCGGGTTCCGGCTGTTTTCTCCGCCAGCTCGGCCTGGGCCAGGCGCAAACGGCGGGCGACGCGGGTCACCTTGGTTGACAACTCCTTCATAAAGTGCCCCTCTGTCTAAAAAAACTTAACTCTTCGCGCTGTTTACCCCGATTTATCGGGGTATATCCTAATGGTTTTATTATTATTTTTTTGAAATTCCTAAACGGGAACAAGCAGCGGTTATGCTATCATCCCCGGTTCGCTCGGTCAAACACATTTGTTCACACACTTTTTTAAAAAAGTGTCCTCAACGGCGTTGTTCGTTGTAACTTCGCAGTGTCCGGGCGGCGGGCCCGGTCGCCAGGAATTCTTCCGCGGATTGATCGGGAATCGTTCCTGAGGCAAGAGCAATTTCCAGGAGTTGTTCCAGGGTTTCCTCGCGAAGCTTCCAGATTTCCTCCCCGGCATCCGGTCCAGGCCGCCGCTCTGACCCCTTCGGCGCCGCCAGTGGCACCAGCCAATCCAAATCGTCTAAGAACCGCCTCAGGTTCTCGGCCTGCTCCCGCATTTCTTCCTCTGAATCGGAGGTGGCCGGTAGCTTCGCGCACTGGGTGCGCCAGAACTGGTTGATCTCCGTCGATTCGGTCAGCGATACGTCCTTTTCTGCCGCCAGGGCCTCGGCCAGCGCCTCCATCCGCTGGCGCTCTTCGGTTTTTTCTTCCTCGGCCTCCGGCATCCCGGCCGGTGCTACCGCTGGGATAACCGAGATTGTCTCGACTTCTTCGTCCGGCGCCCGAGCCAGCTCGTGCGCCAACCGGGAAATAGCCGCGGGCCCGCTCGCCGCGTTCTCCTGCTCCCGGAGGAGTCGTTCGGTTATGTCACCGCGGTCGGGATGGTCCTGGAGTTCCGACCAGGCGCCTTCTATTTTGTCCAGGACGGTCACTAGGTCCAGGATTTTATCCACGGCGGTGGCGTTGGGCCGAGGCGCTGCCGGGCCCGGCACGGCGTTGTTCAGCGATATCAGGTAATCTGCGGCCGCGTCCCATTCGCGCACCCTGAAATCGTCGATCCCGCGCTCCAGGCGTCGGCGGGCAGGCCACTGATCCGCGGTTAAGGCGGAGCCGACCCGGTTGATCACAGCCAGCGCGCGCTCGATCGCCGCAACAACTTCCGGGGTTTGAACGCTTTCCGGGGGGTTTTCCTTCAATTGGCCCGGGAACGCTCTGGGCGCCCCGGCGAGCCGCCGCGGATCGATGGTCGTGCCTTCAGCTTCCGCGCTGTCCACAATCTTTAGCACGTCCCGCAGGTGATTATCATGCGACCACAAAGCCCGCCGTTGCTCACTCAAGTCGTCGATGAGAGGGCCGAACCAGTGAGTGTGGTGATCGCACAATTTCCGCCAGGCCCGATAATCCGGAGGAGGGCGGTGCCACAAATTCTCCGCTTTATTAACCAGCGTAACCGCGGAACCGTGCAGGAAACGTACACCCGGCCAGTTCCGTGTTATCGGCGCCCACGTCATCAGCCCCAGCGCCAGCACCGTGGCCGCCGCCGCCCCGAGGGCGCGCCGCGCGGCCTTTTTCCCGGCCGGAGGCTTCAAAGCGGTGGTGGCCCTGAGTATGTCATCCACCGAGGCGCGGATCTTCGGATTGAGCAGGCGCGAGCAGAATGACCGCCATTCATCTCCCCGGGGGCCCAGTCTGTTCCATTCGGGCGCTCCGCGCAGGGGCCAAGCCACGCCGCGGGCGTAGGGGCGCAAAAGCACCGCCTCATAAATCAAGGCACCCAGGTCATGCCAGTCCTTCTCCGGGCGCTGGGGATGGGGCGCGGGGTCCGTCAGCAGTGCGCGCGCTCTCTTGAGATTTTTTTTAGAGGTGAAAAGCACGCGGTTGGAGGTCAGGTCGCCGTGAGGGCGATGGGCCGCGGTCTCGAGCTCCTTTAAGCCGAGAAGGATGGAGCGAACCATCGAGAACAATACGGCGGGTTCCAGCCGAACCCGTCCGGCAATCAGTTTGTGGAGGCTTTGGGGATAATAATCGGTAACGACATAAGCTTCTCCCTTCTCCTCATCCACCCAGCCGCTCTCGTGCACGCGGACCCAGTTGCCGCCCGATTTGGCGGCCGCGACGCGTTGCTGTTTGTAAGCTTCGAGAAAAGCCTCCGCTCCGGCGCGTCCGGCCGCTCCCCTCGGGAGGGTGGAAACCGGCGCGAACCGTTTCAGGAAATATTCAGTCTTGCCGCCTTCGTCCTTCCGGCGAGCCAGGAAAGAACTCGTCTTTAGCCCGCGGTGAATCTCTTTTTCCAGTTCGTAGTTTCCGATGCTCATAGACCACGCCTTCAAGGCTTGGTGGCTTCGGCGGGGGGGAGAATTATCACCTCGATGTTGGGCGCGGTAGTTTCGACGGGAAATATGGACCGGCGCGGGTCGGCATCACCCTCCCGATCGGTAATATTGTCCAGGTTGACCAGGATAAAAATAGTGCTGATGTCAGCATCGTACCACCGATCCCAAATCGGATCATCGGATTCAAGGGTCTGGGAGAGCGGCTTGTCGTGTCCGAAACGCATAATGTGCATTCCGTACTCCTTCTCGGCGTCTGTCCGCAGGCGGTCGCGCGGAGACCAGTATCTGGTCATCGAATATCTTTTCCAGAGATCCACATCGTTCGCGCCCACTCCGACGATGTCCACCTCGATGGAGGGCAGGGTGTCGACGGCGTAGTACCAAGATTTGTCCAGCTTTACGGTGACCCGACTGGGGTCAAAGGAGCCGCAGCCGCCTCCCGCCAGAGCCAGCGCCGCGAGAAGCACAAAAATACGGTATGCTTTCATGGTTCACCTCCTGAAGTGAAATATGCGTTCTCGAATTTCTCGGTTGAAAGAATCCTCGTGGAAGAGTAGACAGCGCGTCCGGACCAGCAGGCTGTTCACCTGCCGGGCCAGCAGGTCGAAGACCTCCTGGAGCCGTCCGTCCGCCGCGTCGCTGAAATCGCGGCAACGGCTGTCCGGCCCGCAGCCGGGAAAGGACTGAATGATCATGGCCAGCGTATCGTGCCACAGGTCCTCCGGCATCCAGGCCCGAGCCTCCTCCGGATCAGCGGGATCGTATAATACATTATGCGGCCCCAGGACTTTTGTCCAGCGGGGATCCTTCTCCAGCACGTGCCCGACCCGCTCGGCGAGAGCGGTATCGGAGTCATGTTCCTCCGCTACCCGGCGGGCGAGGCTGATTACATGATCCAGCATGACCGGGAGGGTAGCCTTTTTGTTCTGGAGCAGGATGCGCACCGCCAGCACTCCCAGGGAATAGAGATCGCAGGGGCTGGTCAGTTGGGGCAGGATTTCGAAGGGAACGCCCCGGCAGACCACTCCTTCCAGGGACTTCAGCATCTTGACCTCTTCCCCGCTCCAGGACTGGTCGCCGGAGCGGAAACGCCATTCTCCGGCGGCCAGCGAAGACTCTTGTTCCATTCCGGCGTAAAGATCGATAACGCGGCCGCCGGTGGGGAGGCGGAGCCAGAGGAGATCGTTCCGGCCCGGGTCCAGGTGTTCCTGGGTTTCAAAGGTTCCCTCGACGAGGGTCTGACCCCGGGGCTCCGCCTTAACCTTGCGAAGGCGGACCGTGCCCGTGCCGCGGGAGAGGCGGTTCACCAGGTCGGCCCCAAAAACCGAAGGTCCCTGACCGCTTAGCATGATCCGGTACTTCTTTTCGGAGCGCGGGATCGGAACCGAGACCATCTTCCCCGGCTCGGCCAGGCTGACCCGGGCCGTCCAGAGGAGCGGCAGGGCCACCCCGCCTTCCGGGAAATGAACCCGAAAGCTTTCCGCGGTGAGGTTGAGGAGGGGCTCCTGCGTCCGCTCCACATAGCCGCTGACCGCGGCGAGCGCGTCGGCCAGAAGCTTCAGCTTCAGATGGAAACACTCCCGAAAACGGGCCGCGGGCCCCTGCCGCAGCAAAAAGAGACGGCTGAGGGCTTCGCCTTCGGAGGGATTTTCCTTTAATGCGTCCGCTGCGGGTATGACCGGCAGCTCCGTTTTTCCGTTCCGCACGCCGGCCCAGGCGCGACCGCCGAGGACATCAATCAGTTCCTCCAGCCGGAGGGGGTGAAACGGACGAACCAGCATGAAACCGCCCTCGGGATTCACGGCGACCGCCGACGTATCGCCCGCCAGGGCGTCTTTCAGAGAAATACAGCCTTCGTTGATCGGAGCGTCGGGCGTCACCGGAACCATCGGGCTTTCTTCTCCGAGGTCGGGCACATGCCAGTAGCGGTGGAGCGTGGAACTGTAAGTCGGCAATTTCTTGCCGATCAGGAGAGCGTCATCCGTGCAGAGCCGCCACGGTTTCCCGCTCTCCGCGTGAACCGGGTGGAACGGTTTCAATGAGGACAGCTCGACGAAAAAAGGGCACGGATGCTCGGTTTCAAAACCGCCTTCCAGGATCTGATCCCGCTCGATCGTTTCCAGGGCCCGGACGTAGGAGATCCATCGTTGATCGAGGATCGCGTTTGACAGGACCTCCCGCCGGGCCTCCGGCGAGTCGTCGAGGGTACCTACGCGCTGGACCCGGATTTCGAGCCAGCCGTGGACGCCGCCACCCGCGTCCACCAAGCATCCCAACAGAACGGCTGCATCCAGCGTGTTGCGCAACAGGACCAGTGGGGAGAAAGCCCCCTCGGATTCATTGCGCCACAGAATGCATAACCGCAGCGGGGTGTCCTCTTGTTCCGTACCCAGCGGCACGGCGGAATATCCTTCCGGCAGTTGTAAGGCATTAACTTGCATGTTATTTCCTTCTCAAGACATTCGAAGTGGTTATGGAATATCCGTTTTGCTCTGACCGGGATCGGTCACTTGGATTACGCCGCCCCACTTGCACATGCATTTCGAGGTGTTGCTCAGAGCCGGAACTGTATTGATCAGCACCGAGGGCGAGCCGGGGGCCCAAGGATCCTGAGTAACGGGGACGCAGGGGACCGGGGTCAGGACGCCCATCGCGGCGGCGGTGGCCGAAGCCACCGCCGGATTCGAGGGTGTGGTGCACATCCCGAAAGGAGGAATGTTGACGGTCGGCTTGTGGTCCATAATATTGGCGGCGGGAGTGGGAACCACCGGCCGGCCCGGTGGTTGAACGATCAACGAGCTCGGCGCGGTCCCGAAACTGCACATTAGCTTGGCTCCATGGCAGACCAGTTTGGGCATGATCAACACCTTCGAAATTTCGTTCGGCCTCCGTCGTATTGTTTATACTAATTGTATTTCTACGGCGTGGGGGAATCCATCGCTTCTTCGGGATTTTCGGGAGAGGAACCGATCCCCGATCCCGGGGCGCCGCCGCTATTGATCAGCACAGTGTTACCCTGAATCGTTACTCCCGTAGGCCCGATATCGATAAAACCGCCCGCCCCTATCAAAGATAACTGCGCCCCCGCTTCGATGATCACCTTCATGCCCGCTTTCAGGTGGATCTCCTGGCCAGCTTCCAGGGCGTGCTTCTGACCGACCTTTTCCCACTGATTCTGACCGACCTGGAGGGACTGATTTTTATCCACCTTCTCCTTGCGTCCGCCCCGGACGATGATGTGACAGTCTTTCTTGATCAATTCCCGGTGGCGCTCTTCAATCCGGATTTCCATGTCTTTCTGGCCATGAATGAAGATCTGCTCTTCGCCCTTCTTGTCCTCAAAACGGAATTCGTTGAATCCGCCGCCGCCTTTGCTGGAGTAACTCTTGATCGTGGACATCGTAGCTTTATCGGGCAGCTCGTAGGGCGGCATGTTTTTCTTGTTGTAGACGCGGCCGGTGATGATGGGACGGTCGGGATCGCCTTCGAGGAACTCGACGATCACTTCCTGTCCCACCCGGGGGATGAAGATGCCTCCCCATTTCGCCCCGGCCCAGATCTGGGCCACGCGTACCCAGCAGGAAGAGTCGCGGTCGGATTTGCTTTCCCGGTCCCAGTGGAACTGGACCTTGACCCGACCGAATTTATCCGTGTAAATCTCCCCGTCGCCGACGACCAGTGCTGTTTGCGGTCCTTGAATTGCGGGCTTCGGAGTGACGCAGGCCGGCCGGTATTGGACGGACGCTTCAATGGCCGTCAGATTGCAAGCGAATGACGTTTCGACGACTCCTTCCTGGCCGGCTTCGAAGGCACTCGTGCCGATCGTGTAGGTGGAGGAGATGATCAAATATTCTACTTTCTCGTCTCCGCGCGGACTGCCCTCCAAAGTGAACTTGTATCCGGTGGCCAGGCCGCGCGCGTCTCCCGAACCCTCGCAAATTTCACCCTGGGCGCGCATTTCCTCGGCGCGCAGGCGGGCGTACCGCTCTCCGAATTTGCTATTGTTCTTATAGTCATCGCGGTGTTCGTCGGTAAATTCGCCGGGATAATCGAATATTTCCGAGCCGCCTTCCACAAAGTCTCCCTCATTGGCGGCCTGCCGGGTGACCGGTGTGGGGTTTTGGAAATCAAAATCACCGAGCGCGAAATTTTCCGTCTGCAGCTCTCTTTCAATCAGCCAGTCGTATATCCCTTCGGCGGATAGTCCTGTCTTTCCCTGTCTGTACGGAATGGTTTTATATCCTTCAAATATCTTATGGCTGCCGGGTGAATCGCAGAGGATCAGCTTGTGCGCTCCATCGGAGTGCTCGAAGAAGTAGTAAATCCCTTCCTGCTCCATCAGTCGGCTGATAAAATTGAAGTCTGTTTCCCGGTACTGGACGCAGAACTCCCACTCGCGGTAAAGCGAGAGGTCAAGGCGCTTCTCGAAGCTGATCTCATTTTGCTCCAGAACTTCGAAAATTACGTCGGCGATAGTAGGGAAGTCTTTACGCTGATAAATACGGCAATCGGCCTTGCGTGTGAGCAGCCACAGCTTGGGCACGACCGTAGCCTCATAATGCGCATAATCGGCGTCGCCGCCGGTCTGTACAAAACGGTTGATCAACCCATTGAAATAACGCTTTTTATCATCCGGCAGGTCCAGCGAGACAGTGATCTCTTGGTTGACCACGTCAGCAAATTTGATCTCTTTATCTTCGCTGACGAAATCAAGTGTGTACTGAAACAGCTGGCTCAATTGTTCCGTGCCGCTGAAAGACTGAAGCGACAGTTTCTTCTCGGTGAGCTTGGTCCCGGTGTAGTGCAATTCCCTTTTTCCATTCATGATGACCTCTTCTTCCGCACCTCAATCAAATTTATAGGAAAACGCTTCTTTCTCTGCGCCCACGTGTACTTTTGAGATTTTCTTGCCCTCCATGATCCGCGTCAGAAACTCGCTGCTGATGGCGGGCAGCAGATTATGCGTGAGCAGGGCGTCCACCATCCGCGCCCCGCTCTCCACTTCGGTGCAGCGCGCGGCGATCAGATCAACGATGGCGTCGTCGTAGGTGAACGGGACGTTGTGATTCTCCCCGACGCGTTTCTCGATCCGCTTCAGCTGCAAGCGGATGATCGCTTTCAGGGTCTCATCGCCGATCGGGTAAAACGGCACCACCACCAGACGGCCGAGGAGGGCCGCCGGAAAAACCTTGAGCAGCGGCTCGCGCAAGGCTTTGGCGATGCCCTCGGCCTCCGGCGTGAGCTCGGGGTCCCGGCACATGTTCATGATCAGGTCGGTACCGACATTGCTGGTCAGCAGGATAATTGTGTTCTTGAAATCAATTAAGCGGCCCTCGCCGTCTTCCATCATGCCCTTGTCGAATACCTGGAAGAAAATCTCGTGCACGTCGCGGTGCGCCTTCTCGACTTCGTCGAGGAGGACGATGCTGTAGGGGCGGCGGCGCACGGCCTCGGTCAACACACCGCCTTCGCCGTAACCCACGTAGCCCGGCGGCGCTCCCTTGAGCGTCGAAACCGTGTGCGCTTCCTGAAACTCGCTCATGTTGATGGTGATGACGTTCTGCTCCCCGCCGTAGAGCACTTCCGCCAGCGCCAGCGCGCTTTCCGTTTTGCCCACTCCGCTGGGACCGGTGAGGAGGAAGACACCGACCGGACGGTTGGGGTTGTCCAGCCGCGCCCGCGAGGTCCGGATTCGCTTGGCGATGGTCTCCAGGGCGTGGCGCTGGCCGATCACGCGTTTTTCCAGGGCGTCGGCCAGTTTCAGCACCGCCTCGATCTCGTTCTTGACCATCCGCCCGACCGGGATGCCGGTCCAGTCAGCGACGACGGAGGCGATCGCCTGGGCGTCCACGCTGGGCAGGATCAGGGGGGACTCGCCCTGAGTTTTTTCCAGTTCCTTCTGGAGCTTTTTTAATTCCGCCAGCAGTTTGGTCCGCTCAGTTTTGCTCAATCCGCCGGCCTGTTTCTTTTCCGCTTTGACCTTGCCGGTATCCTCGATCGGCCCTCCCGGCGGCTTGCGTAACTTGGCGCGAATCTCAAGAATCTTGTCCACCAGGTCCTTTTCTCTTTTCCAGTCAGCTTCGAGGCGATCCAGTTCTTTCTTTTCCGCTTTCAGCTTACCTTGGATGGCCTTCTTTTTTTCGGCATGCGTCATGCCGACCGCCTCTTCGCGATCCAGAATTTCCAGTTCGGTCTTCAATGCGTCGATCCGCCGCCGTTCGTTCTCGACCGCGGCCGGCACGGCGTACTGACTGACCGCGACCCGGGCGCAGGCGGTATCCAGTAAACTGACGGCCTTATCTGGAAGTTGCCGGCCGGCGATGTAGCGGTGGGAAAGCTGCACGGCCGCCTCCAGCGCCTCGTCCAGGATCTGCACCCGGTGATGTTTCTCCTGGACGGTGGCCAGGCCGCGGATCATCAGGATCGCTTTTTCCTCGGAAGGCTCCTCCACTTTGACCACCTGGAAGCGGCGGGTGAGCGCCGGGTCCTTCTCGATGTATTTCTTGTATTCGGCCCAGGTCGTCGCCGCGATGGTGCGCAGGGTTCCTCGCGCCAGGGCGGGCTTGAGGAGGTTGGCCGCGTCCCCGGATCCCGCCGACCCGCCGGCTCCGATCAGTGTGTGCGCTTCGTCGATGAAGAGGATGATCGGCTTCGGTGACGCCTGGACCTCCTCGATGACCTGCTTGAGGCGGTTTTCGAATTCGCCCTTCATGCTGGCGCCGGCCTGGAGCAGTCCCAGGTCCAGAGTCCGCACCGAGACCTCCTTGAGAGGCGGCGGCACATCGCCGGCGGCGATCCGCTGGGCGAAGGCCTCCACCACGGCGGTTTTGCCAACACCGGCCTCGCCGGTCAGAATCGGGTTGTTCTGTCGCCGACGCATCAGGATGTCCACCATCTGGCGGACCTCATCATCCCGCCCCAGAATGGGGTCAAGTTCTCCCCGGCGAGCCTTCTCGGTCAGGTCCACGGAGAACTGGCGCAGGGCCTCCTGTTTACCCATCTCCGCCGGAGCGATCGCCTGGCTCATCTCCCCCGGCGCGGCGCCAACGGCGAGCTTCGAGCCGTCATGGGCGGGCAGAGCTCCCTCGGGCGAACCCTTGACCAGCGTGCCGAATTCATCGGTCAGGCTCTCCAGCTTAATTTTCTCAAATTCCTTGGAAATGCCGAGCAGGACATGCTTCAGGCCGGATGTCTTCAGGATTCCGACAATGATATGCCCGGTGCGAACCTGGGATTCGCCGAAAAGCAGGCTGCCGTAAACCCAGGCGCGCTCGACCGCTTCCTCCAGGTGGGGAGAAAAATCCTGAATGGCCGTCGCTCCGCGGGGAAGGTCGTCGAGCGCTTTGGTCAGAGCGGCGGCCAGGCGGGAGGGATTGATTTCGAAGTTCCGGATGATGCGGTGAAGGTCGGAATCGGGCAGCTGGAGAACCTGCTGGAGCCAGTGGGCCAGCTCCACGTAGGGGTTGCCCCGCATCTTGCAGAGCACGGTCGCGCTCTCCATTGATTTATAACCCAGCTCATTTAACTTGCCGAACAACGCCGTTCGATTGATTTCCGCCATAGCATGCTCCTCTAACGCCCCAAGTTGTCGTTAAATTTAACCACTTTAAATTACGTATAACTTAACCGCTGCCCGCCGGGCAAAAGTCGGGTGTGGCAACGGATTAGGATTTATTTTCTTTTAACCCACCGGGCATTAATCCTATACCTCAACTCTTCTACCACCTGCGTTCTAACGTGCTTCCTCCAGGACTTTATCTTTCTACCCATATATACTCTAATCTCATCAACCTTAGCTGGCTCATGAAAATAGAAAAAAGTGGTGATTTTTCCTTCTCCTCTTTTGAAAGTTTTCCCCCTACTACTTAATGACGAACTATATGTACAATGATGAACACGTTGACGATTGTTATAAGGATGAAAATATATAGATGCTTCATCTATCGAGCTTATTCGATAGCGGATAGTTAAGTGCATTTTCTCATTTAGGAGCAGCTTTGCAGGAGATTCAGGCTCGACAGATACAACCTCAAGCATATCTTGGGTGAAGCCCGGCGATTTTGTTAAGAATCCAATTGTTAAGAAGAGGGCCAATATACACAGATAGTATTTTTTCATTTCACCCTCATAAATCCTAACTTTTATGTTAGCTGCTCACCGATCCGGGGTTGAATCACCAGGTCTCCGCGATCTTGTTCTTCGGAGCCGCCGCGAACCCAAGTCGTCCAGCCCAGGAGGCCGGTCCGGCCCAGGCAAAGGCGGGGGACGTCGGCGCGGCGGAGGACGAGTTGCGCCTCCCATTCCAGGGCGTCGCCGGCATAGTTCCGCACCCAGTCGCGCAACTGGGCGAAGCCCGGCCGTCCCGGCAGAAGGTTATCGTACTCGTCGCCCGACATCGGCCCGAGACGGAGCCGGAACTTCTGCCGGCAATCCCAGAACCGCCTCCCGGTGAGCGTGTTTACTCCCAAAGCGCCCGTGTCCGGTGAGCGTCCAAGCTGCCAGCGGCATTCCGGGGGAATCTCCAGCCACTGGCCGATGAACTCTTCCAGGCGCGCGGGCATCGCGAAATAATCCTCTAGGATCGCCCGCAGCCCCTCGGCGTTACGCGCCGGGCTGATAAGCCGTCCGGCGTAGTGAAGCTTGGCGGCGTCCGGGACGGCATCACGGCCGCGCAGCATATCCGTCCCGAGCCCGATCAGGCAGGCAAGATAAAAGGCAAAACGGTCAGCCGCCGCTCCGCGCTCGTACTGCACGGTGGGCTGGTGGACGGCCCAGGCCCGGAAAAACAGTGACATCAGACGATGGTGAAAAACATCCAGAAACGATGAGAGTGTGTGGTCGCCGTGATTGAGGAGGCGTTCGCGGGCGTACTCGGTAAGATGCAGGGGGAGGGGGCCGTTGGGGCCGAAGAGCCCGAAGCATTGCTGATAGAGCCGGGGAGGTTTTTCCCCTTCGCCCGGCTCGAAGGAATCGATCGCGGCCCCGGCGAAGGAGAGGGACGGCTTCTGCCCGAAGCGCACGGGGTCATCCGCGGGGCGGCGGGAAGCCCCGATCGGAGGCTTTCCGGGAAAGGCGCATTGCAGGCGGCGCAGGGCCTCGAAGAGATCGAACTCGCGCGCCGAGGCCTCGAGATCCCGGATTACATCGTATGTCGGGTGCCCATTCGTGTCGGCCATCGCATCACCTCACCTCGCTCCACCGTCTTGATCACCGTCTCCGTGAAAGCATTGATCGAGACGTACCGGGCCAGGAAGCGGTCCAGAACCGCGCCCAGCAGGAATACGCCGGCGCCTTGGAATGCGTCCTCGTCGAAGACCAGGGAGATTTCCAGCCCCCGCAGAAACGCGAGCGGCTGCTCCCACATGACGCGGCGAACCACGGGTCGGCTGGAGACGTTTTTCAAGCCGTCGATCTGGCGGCTGACCTGCGAATCGGCCATGTTCCCGTAAAGACCCAGGATATCCCGCAACGCGGCCGCGCCCTTTTCGCCGTCTTCATCTATCAGGGAAAGGTAATTCAGCGAAAGGTGGCTGATCAGCCGCCAGGCCATCTCCCCTTCCGCTACGGCCGCCCGCGGCGGCGTCGGACCGGCGACGCAGCGCACGGTCGCCACCGGGGCGCTGGTCTCCAGGGTAAAATCGGTTTCGGCGCGGCCGAGCGCCATTTGCAAGGGCAGGTCACGGTTGGTACAGAGGGTCATTACCGACAACTGCCGCAAGTCGGACCGGTAGGGCGCATTGCGGGCGTCGGTCAGGGCCAGGAAGACCTCGCTGCCGGAGTAACTCGTGCGCCGCCCGAAACGGGCTTCGTGCTCGGATTCCAGGCGCGGCTCACGGGTAACAGTGTAATAAGCACCACCCTCATCCGCGGGTTCGGCCGTGGCGCCGGTACCGTAAAAGGGGCGGAAGGTTTGTTCTTCGCCCGAACGGAGTCCATGGCCGGTAACCTCCGTTACTTGATATACCTCGAAATCCTGCGGACGCGTGCGATCCGGAACAACATGGAAATCCGAATATTTATGCGACAGATCGATGCGATCGGCCCGCTTGGGAAAGAGGTTGATGGCCGGCGCGCAGAAAAGGGCGAAGTTGGACTTTTCCATCCTGCTTTCAAGTTCCAGGTCTTCCTGGTCGAGCAGAATGAGCAGGTCCAGTTCCTTCGCCTCACATGTCCGTATGCCGGCGGCCAATCCGGTCAGTTCCGCGAAAAGAAAACGGTTGGGGAAGGCGAAATACTCGTGGAGATACCGGTATCCCTGGAAGGACCGCGGCCCGGGGGGCAGAAGAGCTTGCTTCTCCTCGAATCCGATCTGGCGGATCGATTCGCGCGGGAGGATCTCGCGCCAGGGTCGGGGCGATCGGTGAGGCTGAATCACCAGGCCCGTGCCGTGGGCGATTATCTGCTCGTAGAGGCGATAGGGAATATCGTCCGTGCCGCGTAAAAATACGGAGAGCTCGTCCAATTGCAATTTATTAAACGGCAATCCGCCCAGCGTTTTCAGCCGCAGACGAATGCAGGCACGCGTCTTAAGGGGCTCAGGGATTTCCAGTGAAGATAAATCTCGGGTGTGATACGCCGCCTCGGCTATTTCGATCGGCCAGAGCTTAACCGGCAGGCCGATCCGGTACTCGCAGGGCGTGCGCTCACCTTTCCCGATCTGGCTGCGGAGGGCCGTGTCGCGCGGGAGAGTGAGGCCTTCCGCCAGGTTGGAGGCCTGCTTGGGATCAGGCTGGAATTGTGCGACCAGCATCGATGGTGTCGGCGCCAAATAGTTTGGATACACGGTTTCCAGAATAGCCTGCGTCAGCCGGGGAAATTCGGCGTCCAGTTTCAGATGGATTCGGGCCGCCAGGAAAGCAAAGCCCTCCAGCAGTCGCTCCACGTAGGGGTCGGCGCAGGAAAATTGATCCAGCGCCAGGCGGCCGGCGATTTTGGGAAACTGACGGGCGAATTCACCCGCCGATTCACGCATGTACTGGAGTTCGCGGTTATAATGCCTGAGCAGGCGCTTATCCATTCGGGTTACGGACCACGTCGCAGTGTCCGGTCTCCAGGTCGATTTCGGTTTTGATATAGAGTTGATCGGGAGTGGGCTGGGCCCAGAGCACGCCGCGAATCTCGAAGGCGATGGCGCTGAATTTCATTTGCTCGTTTTCGGAAGCCCACTTCACGGCAAGCGATTTCGGAAGGATCCGCGGCTCGAAGCGCTCCACGGCGCGCTCGATTTCACGCTGGATATCGGCCGGGTTGAGTCCGGCGGCGGTCAGACCGCTCAAATCACGCAGGCCGAAATTCAGAACGGACGCCGACGCCTCCTCGTAGTCATAGATTTCATCGTCGTCGGAGCGCGCGCTTGAATTCAGCAACCAGACCAGATCGCGCAAAACCGCCCGGCGGTACTGGCTGATTGAAACGACCCGGTGTTCGCGGCTCTCCGCGGTCTTATCCGGTTGCTCATCCGTCAGGCGATCCAGCAGGCACGGTTGCAGACGTTCAGCTGGTGTCAGTTCCGCCATTATTTACCCGCACTTCCGGCCCGGCGGCAGGGATGCCTCAGGGCGCATGCTGGAATACAATCCGGCGTGTTTCCAGGAGGGGGTATTCTTCCTGTTCGGAGGCGAGCATGCGCTGTCCCATCCCTACGGTGATCCCGTGGCCGTTATCCACCCAGTCGGTTTTGCGCGCCAGTTGAATCAAGCCGTCCGGGGAATTCTCCGAACCCGGGTACCGCACCGGCATCAACCCCACCGCCGTGCCGCCATTTGTCCAGGTGCAAATCACAGGGAGCCAGACTAAGTCCCGGAGGTCGGCCGGAGCCTCGATCTTGATTTCAGCCACGTTCTGGCCCGGGACCCAGAAATACTTGCCGTCGATAATGATTTCCAGGATAGGGCCTAAACGCGCATCAGCGTCCCCCAGCCACTCGAAGGGCTGGTTGTCGATCTGACCCGGCACGGCTGGCGCAGCTTCTAGGGCCCGTCCACGTAGCTCCTCTGCCCCCTCCGCGTGCCCCCGCGCCGTCAGCCGGTTGGCCTCGATCATCCATGTGACCCACTCGGCCGGATCCCCGAAGACGAGGGGGAGGCGCTGCCCCGCGAAGACCTCGGCCCGGAGCGCTTCGGAATTCAAGACGGGTCGATAAACCTGGGCCATGAGCTGGCTGTCGAGATCGAGTTCTGCCGCCACGTTCAACTGGGTCATAGCGCGGTCCCACTGGCCAGCCACGCAAAGCAGTTGGAAGAGGAAGATGCGATGCTTGGGGACCGACGGTTCCTGCCGAACCAGTTTTTGCAGCTCCGTGATCGCCGCGCGGGGCTTTCCGGCACGGAGCAGTTCTTTTGCTGACATAAACGCTTACCTTTCCGCCGGAAAATTACACTACCGACGCGTCATAGGAGCCTTCGATATTGCCCTCGGCGTATTTCCACTTCAGCTTCCCGTAACGGATACTTACGTCCTCCGCGGGGCGACCCTCGCCGCCCTCACTACCGGCGGGATTCACAGATGCCACGCGCAGGACGTGCGCATCGGCACCCTTCGATCTCGCGCCCGGCTCGAGGGTGTACTCCATGTACAGCTTGCCCTCTTCTAGCAGGTGGATTACGACCTTGCCCAGGTCTTCATCAGCGCAGCAGGCTTGGGCCAGCTTGGGGCTCGCCTTGTCGATCTTGTGGGAGAAGGAGAATTCCTGCAACTCGGTCGTGTGGCCGCCCCGGCTGCTGACCCCCACGGAGAACGACTGGCATTCAATCCACCCCTCGTGGTTTTTCACCTTGCTTTCCCCCTCGATATTCGCGAACTTAACAAAACAATCCAATCCCATGACTTGCCTCCTTTCGTTGTTACTGAGTTAATTTATTTCCCTTCACACAACATAACGCCCTGAAGGAGTTTTTCTCCAGCTATTTCATCCCTCTTTTTTCGCCGAGGGCAGCTTAGAAACCAAGCGCAGCGAGACCGTCAAGCCTTCCAGCTGGTAGTGCGGGCGGAGGAAGAACTTGGCGTTGTAATAGCCCGGATCGCCTTCCACGTCCTCCACCACCACCTCCGCCTCCGCCAGGGGGTAGCGGGCCTTGGCATCTTCCGAGGCCTTAGGATCGGTTGTGACGTAATTGGAAATCCACTTGTTGAGCCATTCCTCCATGTCCGTGCGCTCCTTGAAAGAGCCGATCTTATCGCGCACGATACACTTGAGGAAGTGGCCGAAGCGGCAGGTGGCGAACAGATAGGGAAGGCGGGCGCCGAGCTTGGCGTTGGCGGTGGCGTCCGGGTCATCGTACTCCGCCGGTTTGTGGAGCGACTGGGCGCCGACGAACACAGCGTAATCGGTGTTCTTCCAGTGGGAGAGCGGCATCATTCCGTTCTTGGCCAATTCGGCCTCGCGCCGGTCGGTGATGGCGATCTCGGTCGGGCATTTCATGTCAACGCCGCCGTCGTCGGTGGGGAAAGTGTGGCAGGGCAGGCCTTCCACCATGCCCCCGCTCTCCACGCCGCGGATGCGGGCGCACCAGCCGAAGAGCTTGAAGGCGCGGTTGATGTTGACGCCCATCGCGTAGGCCGCATTGCTCCAGCAGTATTTGCCGTGTTCGGCCCCGGCGGTTTCCTCCTCGAAATCGAACTCCTCCACCGGAGAGGTCTTGGTTCCGTAGGGCAGCCTGGCCAGAAATCGCGGCAATGTCAGCCCGAGATACTTCGAGTCCTCCGATTCCCGCAGAGAGCGCCAGGGCGCGTATTCCGCCGTCTGGAAGATCTTGGTCAGGTCCCGCGGATCGCTCAGTTCCTGCCAGGTTTCCATGTTCAACAGCGACGGGGCGGCCGCGGCCAGAAAGGGCGCGTGGGCCGCCGACGCGATCTGGGCCATGCCGCTCAGTATTTCCACATCCGGCGGGGTGTGATCGAATTCGTAATCTCCGATCAGGCATCCATACGGTTCCCCGCCCGGCGTGCCGAACTCCTGTTCGTAGATCTTCTTGAAAAGCGGGCTCTGATCCCAGGCCGTCCCTTTGTATTTCTTGATCGTTTTGGCAACCTCATCCTTGGAGATGTTCAGCACCCTGACCTTCAACATTTCGTCCGTCTCGGTATTATTGACGAGATGGTGCAAGCCCCGCCACGTGCCCTCCAATTTCTGGAAGTCGGCGTGATGGATTATAGCGTTGACCTGCTCGCTGAGCTTCCTGTCCAGCTCGGCGATGATGGCCTCGATGGTCTTGACCGCATCGTCAGAGACCAAGGCCGTCTGGGATAGGGCCTGCTCGGCGAGTGTCTTGACCGCCGATTCCACCGCCTCTTGAGCGCGGTCAGTTTTGGGCTTAAATTCCTTCTTGAGAAGGGTGTCGAATTCACCGACTTCCACCGCTTCAGCGGCAGCCGCCGGAGCTTCTTGTTTTTTATCTTTCGCCATGGGATTGGTCCTCCTATGTTAGCGGGTTAGGAACCTTTCTCTTCCGGCTTCGGCGCCGCGGAGAGGGTTTTCATCAGCTCTGGATCCTTGAGCAACTTGGCCACCAGGTCCTCGGCGCCGCTCTTGCCATCCATGTAGGACAGCAGGTTGGAAAGCTCCGTGCGCGCCGTCAGCAGCTTGTTCAGAGCGTCCACCTTGCGCGCCACCGCCGCGGGGGAGAAGTCATCCATGCTCTCAAACGTGATATCCACGTTGAGGTTGCCCTCTCCGGTCAGCGTGTTGGGCACTTGGAAGCTCACGCGGGGCTTGGAAGCTTTCAGCCGCTCGTCGAAATTGTCCACGTCGATTTCGAGAGCCTTCCGATCCGCCACCGGCGGCATGTCCTCCGCCGGCTTGCCGGACAGATTCGCCATGACTCCCATCACGAACGGCAGGGTTACCTTTTTTTCCGCGCCGTAGAGCTCTAGGTCGTACTCCACCTGGACACGTGGAGCCCGATTACGGGCTATGAACTTCTGACTGCTCTTCTTGGCCATATTACCTCTCCTTTCGTTTTAGTGCGAATTATCGCACAATCTTTATTCGTTGTCATGTTATATTACAGAGCTAATGCGTTCATCATTCCGCGGAAGGATTCTCCTCCTCGCCGCTTTGAGTTCCGCCTTCCGGAGAAGGAGTATCTTCCATACCGCTGAGCGTGATGATCTGCTGGACGGCTTCCGGGGTGAGATCACGCACGATATCCACGAACGTCTTGCCGACCAGGCGCTGGGCTCGCCTCAGCAGCATGGGAATCGGGCTGGAGGGCTCGGTGCGCTCATAATACTGGCAAATGAGCTCCAGGGAGCGGACAACGTCCTGCTGGGACTTGATTTGTCCGGGGACCGAAGAGGAGTTCGGGTTACCCCCGGCCGGCGGCGGATCGGGATTGGCTGTTTTTTTAACGCCTTCGGCTGGAGCGGTCGTGCCGGCACCGCGCCGCTTCAGCGCTTTTTCCACCTGCTGAAGCATCTGATTCAGGACGGCGGTCGTTCCGTCCAGGTTCGGAGCTTGGCCGGCTCCGATCTGATCCGCGAAAAGACTGTGGATGGCCTCGAGATGTTCCGCGGCTTCCGCCAGAGCCTGCCGCGAAGCCTCCAGCCCCTCCAGGCTGGTATCGGAGAACGCGGCCTCTATGACCGAACGCTCGGCCGGAGGTTTACCTTCTCCGGCCTGGAGGGTTTTAATCTTTCCTTCCGCGATTAAAATATCCCGCAGGCCGAATCGGCCGAGGCGGCCGGATTGAGTGAGCGGCGTCTCCAGCAACCGCTGTTTGAAACGCATGGGATCCTGATATGATTCGCCGGCGGGCGAGAGCGAGGAAACCACATTCACCCGTTCCAGGGCCGGGTTCGGATCGGAAGGATCAAGCACGGGATGGAGGGTATCCCAGTATCTCGCCAACCATTCCCGGATCAGGGCCAGGCCGTCCCGAAATCCTCCCACCCCCTCGATTTTCAAAAGGGCCAGGGTGAAATATAGGGCTATGCGGAGATCCTTGGTCTTTTCGAACAAATCGAGACAGCAATCCCGCACCTGCTTCCAATCCGGCTCGGCCGCGGGGATGAAGGTTTTCCCGACCTGCTGTTCCGGCGTTCCCTGGGCGAGCCGTTCCAGCTCGAGATACCGGTTGTCGTAGCTGAGATCGTCGCCGCAGGGGGCTTTTTTTGAGATGCTGGTAAGCAGGGGTTCTAGATTTGCCGGGCTCACAGAAGACTCCATAGCTTTCCTGTTTACACGCCGATTATCGGTATCGGCGCGATTCTATTATCCCCCCCATTGTTAAGCGCAGATATGCTAAATAAAAAAATCCTTTTATGTCAAGGGTTGAATTTAAAAAGGGTTGAATTTAAAAATGTTAACCTTCACCATCCGTTAGCCAGCGTTCGGCGGCGCTCACGGCCTCTTTCCGGGTACGGTGGAGCGATTGCGACAACCGTTCCGCGTTTTGGGCCTGCTTATTTTTCTGAAGGAGTTGTGCGTAATATTCTTGCAGCAAGGCCCAGTTTTCGGCGGCATGGTCGTGCTGTTCATCATCGGCGGCCGCCTGAGCCAATTTATCCAACTCTTCCGGGTAGTCCTTTATCATCTCTAATAAGCGCTGCACGACCTCCTCCGCGGCCCGGGATGCCAAACTGTTCAGCAGCTCGTCCGGATCCTGGCGTCGATTCTCCTCCTTCGGGTGATACGTGATAACCTCCCGGGCGGGAGTGGACTCCGTAACCGGGTTGCGATCTACGTTCCTCAATGCTTCTTCCTCTTCTTCGGCCACCCAGCGGTGCTCAGTTTCCAGCGCCCAGTTTACGGGCTTGGGTTTGCCGCCGGCATGCTGAATCGTAATGCGGCCCTGGAGCCGAGCGTCTTGATGGTAGGTTGTCCGGCAAATATGATACGTCACTATTTTTTGCCGTATGCCCTCATCGATCGTTCCCGCCTGGAATGTTTCCGGCGGATAGACGCACTCCCGGGTAAAGCTGAGCCGGTCCACCGCCTGTTCGGTCGAGCGGGCTTCTTCCAGCGCGCCTCCGCCGATGACATAGCTATTTTCCTCTGGTTCCGGATTATCCCCGAGCGGTGCGAGCTCGACGCCCCAGACGGCGGTTGATGGCTGTTGTAACCTGTGGTCGATTTTTTCCCATATATTCTTCCGGAGATTCTCCGCCTCCTTCTTATGGGAAGGTGAGCGAATCTCTTCCACGAAAACCGTTCGCCGCAAGGCTTCCGCCGCTTTTTCCCGGTAACCCTCCCGGGCGGCCTCGATCTTCTTCCGGAAGGTGGGGCTGATCTCGCTTCCGGCTTCATCCAGCAGGCCGGCGACCACATCGCATAAAGCCAGTGCCAGGCCATTTTGCTGGTATAAGTCGGAATGCGTATCCGCCACATCCAGAATGTGTTTAACAATATCCGGCCAGTATTTCTCCTGCATCTGCCGGGTCTTTTCATACGCGGCCCGTCCCACCACCTCAGTGCCCTCCTCCTTCTGCCGCAGATGCCCGCTCAGTTCCAACATCTGCCGGGTGACGGTGTACAGTGACCAGTAGCGCCCGATTTCGGCGCGGTCTTTCATATATACGGCATAATCCTCGAGCACAGCGTTAAGCGTTTCAAACAATTCCGTCCCGCTCGGCTCGCAGGGTGCCACTTCTCCCAGTTTTCCGATGGCACCCAGAAAGTCGTCCCGCCCGGCCATCAGTTCCGTTTCTTTCAGACCCTGGTGGAACGCGACGGTAAGTTCCATCCAACTGGCCTCCACCGCCTGGCGAAAGAGGATCACGTTCGGATCCTGGCGCCAGGCGGCAATCACTCTGGAAGATGTTTCTAGTGACCAGTCGACGATGTCGCGTTGCAGGTCCGACGAAGCTTCCGGCAACATTGAACGGACCTGGTCGATAAGCTCGTACTTGGAAAGATCAATGACCAGGTCGCTCTCGCATTCGGTCAGTATGGTCCAGAGCGCGGAAATGTGAGAGGGCGCTTCCTCCTCGGCCTTTTTCAGCGCATCCAAGCGCCGTTCGATCAGGGCTCGTTCGCTCTCGGCCGCCTCCCGGTGGATCTCGGTTAATTGGTTCGGCTTCTGGGCCTGACGCTCCGTTTCGTACTCGGAGAAATAGCGATCCAACAGCACATAAGTCTGCTGCTCGGGCACGGAGGCGCATCCCCCCAGCCAGGCCAGAATCAGAAGGATCAAACTTCTCCCCGCCCGTCGTGCCCACTGTTCGTATGACCATTTCATGGTGTCACCCGTTTGTTCTTGGCCCATTCCCCGCTAAACAGCGGTATGAGAACAAGACGAAAACCAAGATCCTTCTCGCCGCTTCGGGCTTCGCGGTGATCGTGCAACGGGAAGCTGATGATCGGATCCGCAACTTCCCGAAACGATCCGCCGCACCGCCGCGCCGGAGAGCCTGCCTCCTCGGCCGGCGCCCATTCCGCCGCGTTGCCGAACAGATGATAGAACCCCCACCCGCTTTGATCGCCCAAACCGGTTCTGAGCAGAATACCTATATTCCAGCCCCGATCCTCGCGCAGTTCTTTCCACCACTGGTAGGACGGGCGCTCCCACTTCTGCTTGGATTGCGGCTCCTGCATGAAGTGGGCGAGCAGATCCAGGCAGGCGGCGAAACGCCAGCGCTCGACATTTGCCGGTTCGAAGACGTAGCGCGGGTCGGCATTGTCTTTTTCTTCGTCTCGCGTCTGGTTCAACCAGTTGCAGAAGTCTTCCGCCATGTCAAACCCGGTATATACGGCCGGGCGATCGAAATTGTCGGGGGACGATTCAGCCAATATGCGCCCGGTCTCGCTCTCACTCTTTTTCAGGGCTTTGCGCTCATTCTCGGAGAGGTCGGTATAGAAATCCGCCAGCCATCCCCAGCAGGTTTCTTCGGCGGCCATGTAAAAAGGCTCGGGGTTGTATAGCTCCCGGATATCATCTTTATCGTCCGGAAAATAGAGGTGGCCGGGCGGTATCAGCAGGAGCGTTATCGGCGGGACGCCCGGCGAAAAAAAGTCCGGGACGGACCTGATTTTCCATGGCAATACCTCGAACAAAGCCCCGCTCTGCCCGGCGGCCAGTTCAAGGCCATAGTCGGTGTCGGTTTGCGTGACCGGCAGGGCGGGCCGCGGGTCGGGAACGATCTCGAATCCGTCCGGGAGGGTTCGGCGCCGCAGGGCCAACCAGAGATCTCCTTTTTCCCCGCGGGTCAGGACTTCCAGGTCCAGGCCCGCCTCGGCGGCTGCGAGCATAAGACGGAGAGCCTCTTCGGAGGTCATATCCTCCGACTGGCGGGCTGCATCTTTAAGATCCCGAAAAGGTTTAATCTGCTTCACGAGCTCGGCATAAAGGCGAAGCGTCTCGTCATAATTAGCCTCCTTTCGGGCCGTCTCAGCTTGAACCGCCAGGTCAGACCAGTCCGATATTGGTGCGTACGCCCTGAGAGCGGAGGTTCCCTCGGTGAATTCGGAATACATATTATAATATGCGTCCCGTGTCTCCTTCGCTGCCAGTCGAATCGCGCGTTCGCACCGAGCCGTGACTTCGGCCCAAATAATAGAGCCCTCCTTGAATTCCTCTTCGGCCATCTTCAGCAAGCGTACCGCCCGTACCGCGGGAACCGGCAACGAAGTGAGGATATGGTAGGTTGTATCGAGGAGGTCGTTGTCGTTTTGAGCCGAAGCAACAACAGTGCACAACCACGCAAGGATGATCGGCCCATAAAAGCGGCAGTCGGCAAGAAATCGCTTTCCGCGTTTTCCCGGCGACGATCCCTTTTCCGGTATGGAGAACATGATATATATTATGGATTGAAAGCGCGGCCAAGGCAAGTGCGCAGTTCGGCGGGCCAGTTCGGCGGGACGGCGATCTGTTGGTCACCTGAAGTCCACGCCGTAAGGCGTTTGTGGAGGAAAATCGGCGGACGCGCAACGGCACGTTAGTGGCCCCAGCGCCTCACACCGTAATAATTGCCGTTTCCTAATCGTAATCAGGATATGAATCATCCTTACCTCGGCGAGAATCCGGCGGGCAAGCCAGACAGGGGTCGTTCTCGGTCTTGATGATGATTCTACGAGAGGTCTTTAGGAGGTCTCCTTCCGTGCCATTTGCACTCTTCACCCCTAGACGGACAGATATCCTCTTATATCGAATCACAGAAGTATTGGATATATGACCTACCTGCTAAAGGGATTCAACCCAATTAAGTGCTTGGTTGGTGATTACCTCCTCGATATTTGCCTTGAAGGACCCCTTGATCTCCTGCCAGAGTTTATCGTGGTATTCCACCGCGTCGAAAGTGAAGGGCTTCTTTGGGTCCGAGACAGCACCCTGTGCCGCATTGGAAATTCCCCTCGTGATCACGTCAAAAATTTTGATGTTGGCTTCCCGAATCCATTTTATGATCCTAGATCTCGCGCTTTTCAGCAGATCCGGGGGGATCAGTTTGAGTGCAACTGAGTTCAAACCTTTCGAAATGAGCGTCGAGGTGAAATCAATGGCCCCGGCCAAAATGGCTCCCTCGATCAGTTTCTTGTTCGTATAGTCGTCTATCGTCATCCGCTCCCCTTTGTGGTATAGCCTCGCCTTCTGTTCAGCGAAGGGCTTGGTTTTGTCCACAAAGGTTTTTACGAACGCCGCACTGCACTCTGTGAACAAGATGCCCCCCCGAACCAGGTTGAAGAATACATGGCGGAGGCCCCGTTTGGCGGTTTTCCGCCCCAGTATCAGCAGTGCCTTGCGAGAAAGCCACTTCTTCATGGCGTCAGCGGTTCGCGTGACTGTGCTGAGGCCTATAACGATGGCTTGCGCCGACAACCATGCACTTGTTTTGGCCCAGCGAAAATTTAGGCCGTACCAAATAAGCCAATTCTTGTTGAACTCCATCCAATTCATGTGCCACTTGCGCTTGAGATGGACAACGCACGTGTCGTCCACGTAGATCGCACCACGCAAGGTGACCCCCGTTTCATCAATTTTGATAATCTGCCAGCACGTCTTGAACTCCTCCTCTTCTTGCATAGAGAACGCATCTAACAACCTCCAAAAAACAGTTTCTCCGGAGTTTCCCCAGGTCTCGTTGAGTTCGGGAAATACTGTTATTGCCCATTTCTTCGTGATGGTCTTTGTGAAGATCATGTCATCGACGGCATAGTAATGCTTGCGGGGCGTAGTTGGATATCGGAGCTTATATTTCCGTTTTCTTTTTGTACGGTCATATTCTAAGATAACGTAATGCGCACCCTGTCGCGCATACCAGACGGCGGGGTTGGGCATGTCCCTGTTTCCCGGACCGATTGGTTTTCCATGCCGTTGTTTTTGTCGATATGGTGGGCTTATGGCTAATACCTTATTATCTGACGTCTTTAATGCTTCTATTTCACTGCTGAACGACCTATTGGTTAAAAAAACTCTTTTTACGTTTTCCCAACAAAGGTTCTTTTTCCGGTATGGGGAGCACGATTTTTATTATGGATGAAGAGCGTGGAGAAGGCAAGGGTGAAGTTGGGAGGAACGGGCCGATGTTATGTAGATCATCCGAGGACCCGACTGGAATGCGGTTGCGGAATAATTGGTGGACACCCCGCAGACAGGCCGCAGTGGCCGGCGCCTCATGAAACCATAATTTCCGGTTCCACGCCGTGACGATAAAAGGAACATTCTTACCCCGGCGGTCCTGCGGGGGTCAAGCCATCTAAGGATTGTTTCAGGTCTCGATTATTATCTCGGCGCTTTGGGCGCAGAAACGAGAGGAAACTCGAATGCGAGTCGGTGAGCAATGATTTGATTAAACTCCGTTAATCGCTCGCTTGGTGTCTCCATTGCACCCCAGCTAATATTCCTGAACAATCCCAAAACTGTAATCCGGCCCTATACCCCACCTCATATTTTGGTTTCTTTTTTCTTTACACTCAAGTGGGATTTCATTAAAATTATTCTTAGAGGATCGAACTATTGTAACTTCACCCAAGCAACAAGGAGGTTTTTTGATGGCCAAACCGGTAGCGACAAAGTACACGACTTCCTGGCGGATGCAATCACCGCATCCTAACCCTGATGAAGTGCAGCGTCGGCTCGAACAGTTGGTCTCGGCGTGGGTCGGCAAGACCAAGACCGGCGATGAAGTTTATGAGAAGGCCTTCAAGGAAGCGTTAAAGGCGTTTCTGAAGACCCCATCGGCAAAAAAATTGATTGACGTTCTGACGAATAACAAGGTGTTACCGATCACACTCTTCGCCATGGGCGCCGGCCTAACAGGAATGCTCTCTCAGGGAAAGGACTTTCCGTCACCGCCGGATATACCGATTGGTGGGGGGATGAAGATTAAGTTTCAACTGAAGGGCAACGTGCAAAAATTGCAGGGCGTCATGATCGGCTTTGAAATGCCACTGGGAGTGGCCAGGAGGGCTGAAAAGGCTACCTCGGCGCGGTTCACCCATTCCCGGCAATTGCCGCGCGAGATCGCGCTGGAAATAGATAAAGCTTTGCCAGACGATAAGATCTCATCCTGGGTCATCAAGCAGGCCAAGTGGGAATATGAAACCGCGGGACCGGATGAAGAGGAAGCGAAGTTGCGCGTGCGCCGGCGGGCTGAAACTGATGCTCAATATTACAGCGACCGCCTTCTTGCCAAAGGCGTGGCAATCAAGATCTTGGACAGCGCTCAGCACAATGGAACCGACGCGCAAGTCTTCCTTGGGAGTGAGCTGTTCTGGAATGAGCTGACGGAATTTGAAGATCTCTTCCCCATTCTGAAAAAGATCACGGAAACGGTGGCCAAGCTATTGGACAAGAATCGAACCGGAAGCGTGAAGAGGGTTACTTTCCTTCGTCGCAAGAAGGGCAGCGGCTCCGCGTATATCCCGGTGCCCATTCTATGAATTGACAAAAAATCGCTTCTTCCGCTTTTACTGCGCCCACTCTTTGCGGTGATTAAAAGCCGGTTTTATGTCTCGAATTATGGATCAAATTCGCGAAAAAGGCAAGCGTGAACCGGTTTCTTCATTGATCTTTTTTCGTTCCCCGGGAAATCGTCCATCGTTATTAATACGAAAAGATCTCTAAAATATCATTGTTGTTGTTTCACCGTCATTTAATTACTGACGAGAGTGCATATGCGCATATTAGAAGTTTGCATTAGCTTTGATTGGTGCTTTTATATTGGCTTGAACGATAAAGATCTTCGGCATAAATTTATTCTTCGGTCAATTTTTTCGGTCAATTTTTTCCTTGCTCGATTTAAAATTATAAGAAGCGTAAGCGGGTAACCGGGAATAGAAAGGAGGTCGTCTATGAAGAAGAAGTTTATCTTCTTGGGTTTGGCCACGCTCATGCTTGGGGTAACGTTTCCGGCGCATGCGCAGGTTGATTTTGGCCTGGGTGCTGGTGTCAACTACAACCGATATCTGGGTGACATGAAGAAGGAGGATTTTAAGATCAGCAGAGATTATTTTTCCTATCTGGTATCGGCGAGGATGGAATTTCTGGGTTTCCTCGGCGCCGAAGCCATCTTTGATTACTACCCCGGACAAGACGATATCGATTACAGCATGACGCCGAAGGCCACCGCCACCCTGGGACTCATCGGTAACATTATCCAGGTCGGAGCGGGGATCAACAAAACCTATACCAAGATAAAGCTTTCCGGTGGGGGCAGTGAGGGCGAATGGTCGGACCTTTCCTACCATCTTAAAGCCGGTGTCCAGATTCCGCTCGGCGACATCTGGCTCAACGCCGACGCTTACTACTTTGTCGATCAGTTCAAATACGACAAGATCGTCAAAGATTTCGATGAGGACATGATCACTTTCGGCGCCCGGGTCCACTATCACTTTTAAAATCGTCCTTTTCGCGCTTCCATTATCGGGAAAGGGTCGGCCCTTTCCCGTCAAAAAGAACGCCGGGTGGGCACGAAAAGGCCGACCCTTCGATTCATTCAAAAGTGGATGGCGGGGGAATTGTCAGTGGAAAACTGGTTGAAGGAAGAAACCCGGCGGGGGTAGCTAACCTTTTTGTGATAAGGTCATGGGGAACTGTGGGTTGTGAACCGTTTGGTTATTTCTTCTCTTCGCTCAGACCGAAAACCCGATGAAGGTCGCCGACGGTGGGAACGTATATATCAACTGAGTTTCTTAATTCTTCTTGAGCTTCCTGACTGCCGAGGCCGTACCCGACGCCGATGGATAAAATTTCGTCGATGTGATCTCCGGGGCGATCGCCGATGGTGACAACATCGTCTAAGGACCAATTGAATCTATCAATAATAAAAAATATTGCTTCCCGCTTTCCGCCTTCTATCATCCCTTCCTTTTTTAATTTGACCATGCTGTAAATTTCGTCGAAAGGCAGACCGTAATGATGGAAATAGCTCTCATCGCCTTCGCTGGTTGTCAGCACGGCGATCAAATTACCCTTCTCCTTAAATTTTTTCAGGAAGCCTTTCACACCGGGTAAAACCTCGTTGAATCTTCTCTCTCTGAAGTTATCCAGATAAAATTGCCACCGGACTTCATTGACTCTATCCAGATCTTCCTCGCTGAGCTCCGGATAGTGTTTCTTCAAAACTTTGTCGATATCGAAAGGATTGAACTCCCGGGTGTATTCTTCTTTGCTCAATTTTTGCGAATCAGGATACAACCGGGATATCACCCTGTCGAACGCCTCTTCGTAGCACGTGTAAGCCAACTCCCAGCTGGAGAATATGGTGGCATCCCGGTCGATTATGGCGAGCCACTTCTTAGCGGGGAGAGGGAGTTGCAAAGAATTTTTATTTTTCTTCATTTCTAAACAGTTCGCCCTGTCTTTTCTCTTGATTTGTCTCCATCTCCGGTTTTGTCTCGATGCGGTAGCCCATTTTTTTATAAGCGGCTATCCGTTTCCTGAACATTGAAATCGTGAGGCCGGATGCTTGATCCAAGTAGTCAAAAATTAAAACATCCGCTTTGCCCGCCGTCCTTCTATGCAGTCTTCCGGCGTATTGCACCACTCTCCCTTTGAAAGCGATCGGCATCCCTAAAACGAGAGTATCCAACTCCGGAAGATCGAATCCCTCCCCGATCAGCGACCCTGTTGACATGATATAGGGTCTGACATTGGTCCTTAAGACGTTCTGAATCTCTTCAAGTGCTCTCTTTCGCGCTCTTTTGCCCATTTCACCCGCGAAAAAGAACTCTCTTGCTGGAAAAACGCCTATTTTTTCACGGATGGATCCCGCTAGAAGGCGGAGATGCTTTTTCCTTTCCGAAAGGATTAATGGGAAACGACCGTCTTGCAGGATTCGTTTGACATCGCAAGCTATCAAGTCAAGACGATCAGGATCCGAACTCATTTTTGCCCAAACTTCATGAATTAAAGGTTGCGGACCGGCCTCAGGGGGCATTGAGAAAGACGTTTCCCGTACAATTACCCGTTTATCCAATCTAATCCCGACAGCATCCCTCATTTCATGGCGGATCGGCCCGCATTGCATGAAAATAATCGGTTGATGTCCGTCCTTTCGATAAGGTGTCGCGGTTAGACCCTCCACAGCAACTTCAATCCCCAATTCCCGTGCCGCATTTTTATACGCGATTACACCTTCTCCCCAGGTAGCCTTGTCAAAGTCAGCGGCCAAGAAAGTACAGCTATCGTCTTCCCGAATTGCATACGTTCCCACGGAGACTTTTCCTTCAAGGTGAGCTCGAGCGGCGTGAGCATTAAGTTTTAAAAAGGCCCGGTTCGGACATTCCGAACATTTCGTCTGGGGTTTATTACAGAGACCGACCTTCCAAAGGTCTTCTATTGCCGTACTCAACCATCGACAATTTTTTATCGACATAAAGGTGACGCAGGGCAACGATCAGACAATAATGGCTTTGCTCACGATAATTTAGGGCATAAAGCAACGCTCGCGCACTGTGAAACATGGAATAATATGCCTGAATTGTAGACCATTTAAATTTACCCGATTTAAGACTGTCCTGGGCATCAATCAAGTCTCGTTCTGCTGTGCTTAGTTCCTTTTTGACCAAAGCTCGTCCCCGGGAAAATTTCTTAATTTTTCTTTTACGCAGGCATTTCTGAAACTCAGCATTCATTCTCCACGCTCCCAGACGGTAATTCCCCGGG
>Ga0272441_10002297_pt1 | contig 38900 bp, 32 predicted proteins | sample SSMProp6N_FD_193582 | JGI IMG/M metagenome (GOLD analysis project Ga0272441, IMG submission 193582) | Marine sediment archaeal communities from Little Sippewissett salt marsh, Falmouth, MA, United States - SSM-Prop-6N | ecosystem: Environmental > Aquatic > Marine > Wetlands > Sediment ... | reverse complement strand
CTATACTGATGAGGGAGGTGGAGGAGATCCGCGAACACGGCAGGATGCCGGCCTCCTTCATGGGTATTGCAACCTTTGGTCTCGGCAGACAGGAGGAGGCGATTGACTGGCTGGAGCAGGCCTACGAAGAACGGGATATACACCTTCTCGATATCAAGAAGTACTATATCTACGAAGTGTTGGCAGGCCATCCCCGGGTCCAAGACCTGATGAGGCGCATCGGCATTCCCCCGTAACTCCCGGCTCACCGCAAATCCTTCTCCACGAACCAGGTTTACACGCTCCGGAGAACTGATATATGCTAGTCGGCATGATCACTAAGAGCTTTAAAGCAGTCCCAAAGAGAAAGACCCTACCGTTGCTTATCGCCATCCTGATTCTGGGAAGCGCGGCATCCGTCACGGCCGTGGATATCGACGGCACCATAGCGGAGGGCGAGTATGCGCACAGCCTCTCCCAGGGCGGAGGAGATTTCCTCCTGTACTGGTCGGTAGCCGGTGACACCGTTCACTTCGCCGTCCGGGCCCAAACCCAAGGGTGGATCTCTCTGGGTATCGAGCCGACCCAGGTCATGGCTGAGGCGGACATGATCTTCGGCTGGGTGGAGGCCGGGGAAACAGCGGGAGCCCTGGACTGCTACTCCACCGGACTGTTCGGTCCTCATCCTCCGGATGAGCAGCTGGGGGGACAGCAGAACATCCTCGCCTTTGCCGGGAGCGAACAGGGGGGTGTGACCACCTTCGAGTTCAGCAGAGCACTGGAAACCGGGGACACCTACGATAAAGTTCTGTCCGCAGAGGGCGAGTTCAAGATCATCTGGGCATCGAGTAATTCCGACGATTATCTGGATCCCCACAACCTCAGGGGCTCCGCCACGATCCGACTTGGCGGCGATCAGGGAGCTACGGGGCAATCCCCGACGGCGGTGGAGGACCAGGTGGACCTGTACGCTCTTCTGTACAGGGTGCACGGAGTGTTGATGAGCACCGCCTTCATCCTGCTGTTCGTGGGCATGTTCTTCCCCCGCTATCTCAAGAAGAAAAAGTGGTGGCTCAAGACCCACCGCCGTATCGGCATCAGCGGGGCTGTGATCGGGGTGGTGGGAATCGGCATGGCCGCCTACATGGTCTCCCGGACCACCGGGGTGCACCTGCGGGTGCCCCACTCCTGGGTCGGGCTGGCCACCATCGTTCTGATCATCTTCACTCCCTTTCTTGGACACTTTATGCTCAAGATCAGGAAAGCGCCGGCCAAGGCGAAACAGACCCGGGCCGTTCACCGCTGGATCGGCAGGATCACCCTGCTGTTCATGGCCGCTACGATCGTACTGGGATTGCTTCAGGCCGGGATTCTATAGGGCGAGTTTTCGCACAAATCGCGGGGCGCCGCGGTTTCAGCAAAAAGACTTGGGCAGCGCTGATTCCCCGCAGGAATCAGCGTTCCGGCACGTGGATGATGTCCCGGGGTTTGCTGCCCTGGGCCGGACCCACGATGCCCATGCGTTCCATCTCTTCGACCATGCGGGCCGCCCGGTTGTAGCCGACCTTCAGCCGCCGCTGGATGTAGGATGCGGAGGCCTTGCCCGCGGCCAGGACGATCTCGATGGCCTTGTCCATCAGAGGGTCCTCGGATCCCGAGCCCTCGTACTCCTCCTCCTCTTCGTCGTAGAACATCTCTTCATCCAGATACTCCGGCTCCCCGAGGGTGCGGGCGTGGTCGGTGATGGCCTCCACCTCCTCCTCGGACAGGTAGGTTCCCTGAATACGCACGGGGATCGGATCCCAGGCCGGGGTGAAGAGCATATCCCCCTGGCCGAGCAGCTTCTCCGCTCCCACCGAGTCGATGATGATCCGGGAGTCGAATTTGCTGGCCACCATGAAGGCGATCCGGGAGGGGATGTTGGCCTTGATCAGCCCGGTGATCACGTCGATTGAGGGTCTCTGGGTAGCCAGCACCAGGTGAATGCCCACCGCGCGCGCCATGGCGGCCAACCGCGCCAGGACGGCCTCCATCTCCTTGCCCGTGGTGGCCATCAGATCGGCGAACTCGTCGATCACGATCACCCAGTAGGGGATTTTCCCGATGGTGAGCTTGTGCTTCGCAGCTTTCTTGTTGTACGAGCGAACGTCCCGGGCTCCGGTGTTGTCCAGAAGAGAGTAGCGCCGCTCCATCTCGTCGATGCAGTACTGCAGCGCCTGAAAGGCCCGTTTCGGCTCGGTTACCACCGGGGTGAGCAGATGGGGGATATCGTTGTAGGCCTTGAGCTCCACGATCTTGGGATCGATCAGCAGGATACGGACATCCTCCGGGGCCTTCCTGTAAAGGATCGAGCAGATTATCGAGTTCACGCACACGGACTTGCCGCTTCCCGTGGCTCCGGCGATCAGCAGGTGAGGTGTCTGGGTCAGATCGATCAGCTGAGCCTCCCCGGAGATATCCTTGCCCAGGGCCACGGGGATCTCCATACGAGCATCCTGGAAATCTTTTAGACTGACCATCTCCTTGAAGCTGACGATGGCCCGCTGTCTGTTGGGAACCTCGATGCCCACAGCGTGCTTGCCCGGAATCGGGGCCACGATCCTCACCCTGGAGGCGGCCAAGCGCAGGGCGATGTTGTCAGCCAGATTGACGATCCTGGAGATCTTCACACCGGGAGAGGGAAGGATCTCGAACATGGTGATCACCGGCCCCTTGCGGATTCCCGTAACCTCTGCCTTGATCTTGAACTCCTCCAGGGTCTCCATCAGTACCGCGGCGGAGCGCCGCGTCTCCGCATCGATCTCCCAGTACTCCCCGTCCGGATAATCCTTGAGCAGCCCCTTGATGGGAAAGGTATAGGCCTTGGATGAGCCCCTCTTGCCGTCGGCGGCGCTCGAGCCCGACGGCCGGGGACTGACCTTCTGCTGGGAGAGGATCTTCCTGGCACCCTGCGCCGGTTTCACAGCGCTGCGGGGAGCAACCTCCTCAGCTACCAGCTCCAGCTCGGGCACATCCGCATCCGCCCCGGTATCGATGCGCTGCGATCGTTTTTCCCGGCTCGCCGTCCGCGGCTGCCTGACCTTGCGGGGCTTCCGGGAGCCATTCGCAGGGGCCTGCTCCACTGCCCGATCCTCCCCGGCCCGTGCTTTCAGCGCGCCCCGCAACGTGAAGATGAGAAACAGCTCGAACAGCACGATGAGAAACAGAAAGATTGCCGACAGGGTGCGGCCGAAGGTGTTCACCATGAGATCCGGGAGAAATGAAGGGGGAATCTTTCCGTGCAGCACCACTTTGTGGAAAACACTGGCCGTTAGAAAGGGCAGGAGGAACAGGTTCAATACCAGGAGGCCCCGGCCGGAGAAACGTGGGGAGAGCAGAAAGAGGGCCAGAATGAAAAGGTACAGGGGAATGAAGAAGGATGCCCAGAGAAAGGTTTCAAAGAGAAACCGCCCCGGTATCGACAAGAATCCGGTTTGCCCGTCCACGACCTGCAGAAGGGAGACAAGAATAGCCCCTGCTGCAATGGTCAGGAGAAAAGCCAGGATGGTGGAAATAACCGATATCTTACGCTTCAACGTTCCCCCTACGTCTGTTATCGGAAAAAAGCGCGGAAAGCGAAAGGCCGGTGCGCCCCGAGCGTTCGAGTTGGCCGGGAAACTCAGAGGAGGATGAAGCTGATCGCCCCCAGAGGGATCAGGTAGATGCTGAACACAGCCAACCGCCCCTTGCGTACGAGCCTCAGCAGCAAGATCAGGGAGAGCAGGCCGATCAAGAAGGAGGCTGCGAAGCCCACCAGCAGAGTAACGGGATCGACAATATCCAGCAGAGCTCCGACCTCGCGAACCTGTAGAAGCGCAGCGCCCAGGATCGCGGGAATGGCGATCAGAAAAGAAAACTCTCCCGCCCTCTGTCGGTCCAGACCAAGGAGAAGGGCCACGGAGATCGTGATCCCGGCCCTGGAGATCCCGGGAAGCACAGCGACTCCTTGAGCCAGCCCGACGATCACCGCACCGAGAAATCCTATCTGGATGTAGTCGCGCCGGCCCCTGCGCAGGAGGGTGGAGAGGAGAAACAGGGCGGTGACCAGAAACAGCAGGGACACCAGGCGGGGCCGGTTGAAGAACAGGCTTTCGAAGCGGGACAGCCCAAATCCGAGCACCCCGGTTACAACCGTAGCGATCAGGATGTACAGGGCCAGCCTCAGGTTTTCCCGGTCCTCGGGCGCGGCGGCGGATCTTGCAGCTCTCCAGATCGACGAGAAGACGGAACCGATCTTGCCGCGAAATACGATGATGACCACAATCAATGTGGAGACGTGAAGCACGACGTCATACAGCAGGGGCACCTCTGCCAAGTTCATCAGCTGCCTGAGCAGCACCAGATGGCCGGAGCTGGAAATCGGCAGAAACTCGGCCACTCCCTGAAGCGCACCGAGAAGCAGAGACTGGATACCGGTCATGAGTTGATCTCCTTCCTCTATTCTTCCAGCCCCGGAAAGAACAGCAGCACCGTCTGCTCCAGGGACATCTGGTAGTACAGGGCACCGTAGTATACAGCGGAAACGAGGATCTTGCGTATATAGTTTCGGGTCTCCGGGTATGGAGCCGCCTCCACCAGCAGATCCGCAGGCATACCGGCGAAGCTGCGCTCCCAGCGGCGCAGGCGGGACAATCCCGCATTGTAGGCCATCAATGTCTTGGGAATATCTTCCAGTCGTGAAAACATCCTTGAAAAATGCCGGGCGCCCAGGCGTAGATTCTGCTCCGCATCCCGGATGTCATACTCCTCCATACGCAGCCAGCGGGCGGAATCCGCCGCGGTTTCGGACATCAGCTGGGTAAGCCCCACCGCACCGGAGCGGGAGACGATCCCGGGATCGAAGTGGCTCTCCTCCCGCACCAGGGCGAAAAAGACCGGCTCGGGAATGCCCTCGCTCCGGGAAACCTCTTGTATCCACCTGCCATACGCTCGGGGATAGAGAAGCTCGAGATCGGATCTCTCCACCCCCTCAACTTTGCCCCGTACATAGAGATTCATCAGTCGAATCGAATGCAGGTACTCACCGCGCTCATGGAGAAGCATGGCAGCATCCATGAGCAGCTCAGGAGCCACGGATCGCCACTGAGAGCGCAGCAGCTCGGTACCCCTCTCGTGCAGACCGTAATCGAAATATCCGCGGATCACCTCCGCCGCCGGCTGCGCGGGCTTCACATTATCCGGCACCATGTCTGGGCCGCGGCGATCCATCTCCTCGGGGCTCCAGCGCACGGGGAAACCCATACCTGCCAGAGCACTTTCTGCAAGGAAACCGTAGTAGGTTGCAGTACCGACACTGCGAGCCTCCAAGTACAGGGCTTGGGCAGACAGGGGAATCGTCGAAGCGTCAGCCAGCCCCAGGGAGACCGCCCGTCCGGCCAGATAAGCCAACCTGGCCGTGGTGTCCGCAGGACCGTATCCCTTCAGTGAACCGTAGAGAGAAATCAGCCCGGGCCAATCCCGGCGGGCGGCCAGGCTCGAGATCTGCGCTTCCAGAAGGTCGCTGAAGTAATCAGGTTCGTGCCATCGCGGGGCCAGCTGCTCGATGCTCTCGATCAGTCGTCCGCTGGATTCCTTTGCCGCCATATCCAGCAGAAACCAGACAGCCCGATCCCGCTGCTCGGCTTCCCCGCTATCACTGACTACCTCCAGAAGAAGCTCTCTCGCCTCGCCAAAATTACCGCCTTTTCTGTACAACCTGCCGGCCATCTCGACTCCGGCCAGATGTTCGGCCGGGGGCAGATCCCCAGAGAGGCTCAACAGGGCTTCCGCACCGGCCCCATACCGAGCTACCGCAAAATAGGCGGCTCCCAGCTCCCGGAGCAGGATCTGCATATCCAGGCGCTCCGGCTGGAGGGATGACAGCGACTTCTCGATCGTCTCTATAGCCGTGTCATTCAGCCCGCGGTACAGCATATCCTTTCCCTGAAAATAGAGGGATACCTCCGGGTCGAAGCGGTCAAGCTCGTCTCCCTGCTCCAGGTATGCATAGGCCCGGGCGTGGAGCCTGGAAGTCGGCTTGCGGAAAAACAGATCGATAAACAGCTGCCGCCAGCCGGCCTGTTGAAGCCGGTGATTCGACACGGCTCGGTACAGATCCAGCTCGTCATCCCAAGGGGCCTGCAGTGCTTCTCGCTTCGCCAGGAGGGACAGCACCGTCTGGTCCTTTTCCTGCCAGTAGAGGGCCTCCAGCAGGTCCCGATTTGCCCGGTTTTCGATCCCGGTCTCCCGCCCGCGCCGCGACAGCTTGCGGGCCAGGGATTCGGCCTCTTCAAAACGATCGGTGTCCAGATATCGACGGATCAGGGCAAGCGCCGCCTCCTCCCGCCAGGGTGAATCTCCTCGCCGCCATTGGAGGTCCAGCAGCTGCTCCGCGGTCTGCACAAAAGTCGGGCTGCCCGATTCAGGGCGGTGCGATCCTTCGCCGCCCGGTGCAGAGGCCTCACCTCTGCGCACAGCCCTCTCAGAGGTGGTTTCGGCCAGAGAAAAGAAAATTTCGGAAAGGTAGAAGGGCGCCCCGGGGCCAAGGCGAAATGCTTCTGCCAGTTTGCGCTCCTCGATTGGCAGCTGCTCTAAAAACTCCCTCTCCCCCTCTAACAGCTGCTCCCGGAAATCAGCACGAGGGATGCCCCAGACCGTGTCCGCCGTGCACTGGTTTAGAGAGACGAAAAGAAAAACTAGGGATACGAGGATGCTAATTTTCTGGAATGTAGAGTCGTGTACCTGCAAATATTAGGTCCGGATTGGTGATGCTGTTCTCCCTGGCTATCTTCGGATACAGCCACGGATTTCGATAGTAGGTGGCGGCGATATCCCACAACGTATCACCCCACTTGACCTCATACCATAGGCCTCCTGCTCCGGCTTGCCCCTCACCCGACGCCGGGATCTGCTCGGTCTGCCCGGCCGGCTGCTCGGCAACCGGCTCTGCAGCCGGCGCCTCTTCGGCCGGTGCCTCCTGCACCTCTCGGGCTTGTTCGACGGGTTGGGATTCCTGTTTGCCGGCGAATAGGGCGGGAATCGGTGTTCCGCCTACAGCTTTGAACACAACAAATGCAATGGCCGCAATAAGGATCAGGCTGAGAATAATGAATCCAATGAGAAGAAGGGGACTCCTGCGCTTCTTTCCGAGATGCTCTTTACGGCGATCCGCATCGGAAATCGGATAGGTTTCTCCGGTAAGAAGGGATTCTTCGAATTCATCCCTACCCGCTCCTTCGCGCTCCAGCTCAAACTCCGGGTAATCCGCCGGGCCCTGGGATAGTGATTGGAGACTCACCGAGAGGCTCTGACTCTCCCCGGTCAGGGCATCACTGGCGGTCGCCTCGAGATTACCCTGCTCGTCTACTCCGAGAACGACCTCGACCTCCGGTTCCTTCATTGGAGCGGGTTGGATATTCTCGATCATAAGCGTACCGATATAGTCGGTTTCTTCGGCGAACTCCCCCTCGCCCCTGAACAGATCGATCTGTACGGTTTCCTGGTTATCTCTAACCGTGGTAAGGACCATTTTCTTCCTGATCTGATCGCTTTCAGACAGTACAGGATAAAAACTACCGTCGGCCAGTTTGATTCCTATCTGTTGTCCGTTCAACGCTCCTCCTCTTCCCTCCCCCAAGTAAAATCGTAGCCCCACGGACTCGCTTTGTCAACGTACGGCGCCTCATCCTTGCGGTTCGCAAATCCCTGGATTGCCTACCGCCTCCAGCGTCCATTTCCTCCGCGGTGTCGGGTGCCGTGCCCTTTCTAGAAGGTCGGCTGCTCGGACCGTTAAACTTGACAACCCCAAAATTCTCCGTGACAATACTCGAAACCTCATGAATGTGCTCTTCTACGTGCTGATCGGTATAGCTGCCGTCGGACTACTCATTATCGCCCTGGTTCTTCTAATCAGCAGGGACCGGACAAAGGACAGCCGCGGGCGCTCCCGCCGCCGGGATAGAGATCTGGTTGTCCGCGAAGCAACCCGGCGACTGGTTCAGGATCCGAGAGATGTTCCGGCTCTTCAGGACCTGGCTGAAATTGCCTTCGAGGAACAGGATTTTCCTAATGCCTACAAGCACTACCGGTCCCTCGTTTCCCTGTGCGGTGCGAATCCGGAAATAGACGAGTTCGAGGTGACCCTACGCCTGGGCCAATCGGCTCTCAAGATAAAGAAACCCGTGGAGGCACACAGGCACCTCTCTGTTGCCAGGAGCTTGAGGCCGGATGAGTTCGAGGTCAACTTTAATCTTGGCCTCATGGAATATCTGCAGAAGAACCATGAAAAATCGGCCGAGTACTTCCGCATTGCCCACAGCCAACGGCCCGATGACGTGGCTACCAACCGTTATCTGGGTCACAGCCTGTACAGCCAGCAGGCGTACAGCGACGGGACCGAGGTTCTGCAGCGGGTATTGGACTTCGAACCGGAAGACAAAAAAGCGCAGTTCCTGCTGGCCAAGTCCTACCATGCCATGAAACAGAACGACCTGGCCCTGCAGATATTTACGCGCCTTCGCACCGATGCGGACATCGGTGCAATTTCTGCGTTACACGCCGGAACCCTCAATACCAATGCCAAGAGGTTCGATACGGCCATAGAGGATTTTGATATCGGACTACGCCACGAAAACATCAAGCAAGCCGTATTCCTGGAGTTGAAGTACAGATTGGCTGAGGTGTATCTGAAAACGGGAGAGCTGTCCGGAGCGCTCAGGCTGTGGAAGGAAATCAACACGCTTCAGCCGAACTACAAGGAGGTAGGGGCGAAGATCGCTCAGTTCCAGGAGGTGAATACCAACAGGTTCATGCAGACCTTCCTGATGGGGGCGAGCTCCGAGTTCATCACTCTCTGCCGGCGTATCGCCGCCCGCTACTATGCCAATGCCCACACCAAGCTGACAAACATATCCCTCCGCAAGGGTGAGTACGCCGATATTCTGGCCAATGTACGGACCCCTCAGTGGGAAGATCAGGTGCTGTTTCGCTTCGTACGCTCCCAGGGCGCTGTGGGTGAGTTGCTGCTGCGGGATCTGTACATCCGCGCCAAGGAGGTCCGCGCGCCCCGGGCCGTGTGCGTGATCGGAGGCAGCTTCACAGAGCAGGCTCGGGAGTTCGTAGAAGCCAGGATGATTGACGTGGTGGAAAAAGATCAGCTGTTCAAGATGCTGAAGAAGCTCTAGGAACAATGACCAGATGCCGCTCTTCGGCCAAGAAGGGTACCTGGACAGCCACGATGTCTATGGTTTTCGGATCGAGAATCGCGGCCTCCAGTTCCTCCATGATTCGTGAACGTTTTCCCTTGTAGGCGATAATCGCCCCATTCGGTTCCAGGACTCGCCGCAGGTCGGCCAGCAGCCTCCTGGATAGCGGCGAAAAGGCCCGGAACACGACCAGATCGAAGCGGCGCCGGACCTCCTCCAGGCGAGTCTCGACAACCTCGACATTCTCCAAATTGGCGAGAATCACCACGTTGCGCAGAAAAGCCACTTTCTTTGCAGAAGGCTCCAGCAGGGTAAAACGGGAATCCGGCAGAAACACGGCCAGCGGGATTCCGGGGAAACCGGCGCCGCTTCCCACATCGGCGATCTGCCTTCTCTGAGCAAACGAGCGTACAGTCCGCCAGGCTGCGAGTGAATCCAGCACATGTCGGACGATCAGCTGCTCTCTGTCAATCCGGTGGTGAGCACGGTCCCCGCGGGCTACCAGACCATATCTACGGTTCCAGCGCTCCAGCTCCTCCAAAAATATCCGAACCTTGACGAGCTGCTCCGGACTGAAGGGAATGTTCAGCTGTACCAGACCTTCCCTTATTTCGGCAGAGGGGCTTTCCGGCATCAGCCGCGCTCCCGACGACCGCCGGCCAGATGAACCAGAAGCACGGCGATATCCGAAGACCGTACGCCGGAAATCCTGGCCGCCTGTCCTACCGACAGGGGGCGGATCTCTTTGAACTTCAGCCGGCTCTCGGTAGATAGGCCGGTGGCGGTCTCATAATCGAAGTCCCGGGGAATCTTCAGATCCTCCATCTTGCGGAACCGTTCGACCTGCCTCTCCTGGCGCCTGATGTAACCCTCGTACTTCACATCCAGCTCACTCATGCGCAGCCAGGCCGGATCGGAGTGCTCCACCATTCCCGGACCGAGTGCCCCGTTCAGCAGCTGCTCGATGTGTACCTCCGGATCTTTGAGCGCCTGCTCCAGTGGCCTGCCCAGGTACTTGCGCAAGTGTGGCAGCTGCTCACAGTCGGATTCCCGCAGAGTCCTCTGGCGCAGCAGTTCCCGTATCTCCTCGATTCCCCTGCGTTTTTCCTCCAGCCGCTGCAAAGCGGTCTCGCTCTGCAGGCCCCACTGATAGCCCTTGCTCAGCAGTCTCAGGTCCGCCGTATCGTGACGCAGGGATAGGCGATACTCGGCCCGGGAGGTGAACAGGCGGTAGGGCTCCTCGGTTCCCAGGGTTACAAGATCGTCGATCAGCACACCGATGTAGGCTTCGGCCCGGGAGAGGACCAGGGGATCCTTGCCCCGCAGATAGGCGGAGGCGTTGATTCCGGCGATCAACCCTTGCGCCGCGGCTTCTTCGTAGCCGGAGGTGCCGTTGGTCTGGCCGGCCACAAACAGGCCCCGGAGGCGTTTGCTCTCCAGAGAGGGATACAGCTGGGTGGGGTTGATGAAATCGTACTCCACCGCATATCCGGGCCGGAGGATCTCCAATTTTTCCAGACCGGGCACGGTGCGCAGGAATTGTTCCTGGACCTCCTCCGGCAGGGAGGAGGAGATGCCGTTCAAATACACCTCCTCGGTGCTCAAACCCTCCGGCTCGACAAAGACCTGGTGACGCTCCCGGTCGGGGAAACGGACAACCTTGTCCTCTATGGACGGACAGTAGCGCGGCCCGACTCCCCTGATTTTTCCCCCGTACAGGGGAGAGCGGTGCATATTCTCCCGGATGATACGGTGCGTTTCGGCGGTCGTATAGGTGATGTAACAGGGCACAGAGGGCCGCTCCAGGGTCACCCTATCAGCGGCGAAGCTGAACGGCAGCATCCGCTCATCTCCCCTCTGCTCCTCCATCCGTTCCAGAATCAGGGAGGAGCGCAGGCCCCGAGCAGGTGTGCCGGTCTTGAGCCGCCCCACCGTGAAGCCCATCTCCCGCAGCCGGGTTCCCAGGCCGCAGGCCGGCGGTTCGCCGAGCCTGCCCGCCGGTGCTGTGTACTCGCCGATAAAGATCACCGCTTCCAGGAACGTCCCGGTGGTCAGCACAACGGTGCGGGCGCGGATGCGCCTTCCTCTCTCGGTAATCACCCCCCGGATCGCGGCCGGTCCGCTTGCCGCCTCCGCCCCGGATACGACTTGCCCTCCCCGCTCCTGGCGGTCTCGAGTCTCTGAGATCAGAAAATCCACAACCGTGTCCTGGAACAGGGTAAGGTTGGGCAGCTGTTCAAGGGTCTGCTTGGCCAGCAGACTGTAATGGGCCTTGTCCGCCTGGGCGCGGGGAGCCTGCACGGCCGGTCCCTTGCTGCGGTTGAGGATGCGGAACTGGATCATGGTCCGGTCGATGAGCCGGCCCATGAGGCCGCCCAGGGCGTCTATCTCCCGCACCAGATTTCCTTTGGCCAGCCCGCCGATCGCGGGATTGCAGGACATCTTGCCGATGCAGTCGAGGTTTTGTGTGATCAGGACGGTTTTGTGTCCCAGTGCGGCCAGGGCGGCGGCAGCCTCTATACCCGCATGACCTCCGCCGATTGCTATGGCATCGAAATCCATGCTCACTTGCCCACACAGAAATCGGAGAAGATCTGGTTGAGAATATCCTGAGAGGTAACCTCTCCGGTAATCTCTCCGAGGGCATCGAGCACTTCCTTCAGATCCACCGCCAGCACGTCCAGGGGTTGGGCGCCTTTCAGGCCTCTGCGAAAATCCTCGATTCCCCGGCAGGCTCGTTCGAGCAGCCGCTTCTGCCGCAGGGAGTCGATGATCGGTTCCCCGGAGTCCACGCTTGCGGCCCCGTCGAGCACCGATTCGATGATCCTCCGGCTCAACTCTGCGAAGCCCTTTCCCTCCTTGGCGCTTATCGCCACGAATCCGGAAGGGTTGCTCGCCTGGCCGACACCCCGGGCGTCGATCTTATTCCAGACCGGTATGGTGCGCCCGGCTTGGCCTCGGTCGTTGAGGAACTCCTTATCCTGGAGAGCCATCCCCTCTTCCGCGTCCACCAGATAGAGAACCAGATCGGCCGCGGCAACGATACTGTCGGTGCGGCGCATCCCCTCCGCTTCGATACTGTCAGCCTGGTCCCGGTATCCCGCTGTGTCGTAGAGCTTTATGGGGACCCCGTCTATACTCACGACCGCCTCCAGATAGTCCCGGGTGGTTCCATGCACCTCGGAGACGATAGCTCGATCCTCCCGCAGCATCCTGTTGAACAGGGTAGACTTGCCCGAGTTGGTTCTGCCCGCCAGTACCACGGAAATCCCCTCCTGGTAGAGCTTTCCGATCCTGTAGGTGGCCAACAGCCGCTCCAGCTCCTCCTGGCAGAGCGAGGCCTCCTGCTCGGCGGCGGCCGGATCGCTGTCCTCTATCTCATCCTCCGGGTAGTCCAGGCCCAGCTCCACGGCGGCGGACAGCCTGAGCACCGCCTGTTTGATCTGGTCTATCTTGTGCTCGATCGCCCCGGACAAACGATTGAGGGCAATGGCCCGCGCCCGATCGGATTTTGCCCGAACCACCTCGTTGACAGCCTCCGCCTGGGTCAGGTCGAGCTTTCTGTTGAGAAAGGCCCGCAGGGTGAACTCTCCGGGTCCGGCGAAGCGAAATCCCGCCTCTGTAAGCAAAACCAAAACACGGCGGATGATCACCGGGCTCCCATGACAGAAGATCTCCGCTCCATCCTCTCCGGTAAAGCTCTTCGGCCCACGGTAGACCCCTACCAGCACCTCATCGACGATCTCCGGCTGTCCTTCCCCCTCGACAGCCATGATCGCACCGTGATGCAGGGTATGTCCCGGGAGGTCTACCAGAGTAGGCATCCCGGGGCAGGCAGGCCGGAACAGGGAATCCAGCAGCCGGAGGCTGTGCGCTCCGGATACGCGAATCACCGCCAGGGCGCTCTCCCCCCAGGGGGTGGCCAGGGCAGCGATTGAATCCTGGGGATAGAAGGAATTGGTATCCATCAGAGACAAGATAAGGCTTTTACCCCGGCCGTTCAATATTATGATGACAGCTCGTAGATCTTGTTTTTCTAGCATGATGTGCGGCTTGAAGAACAGCTCTCAATCTTCCCTTCAGCTGCGAAGCGAACAATGCGATACAGCGGCTTCGCGGCGGCTTCGAGTTACAGGCAGGGGGGCCTGGAGAACCGCTTTTTTTCTTAACAAGCCGGTGGATTGGAGTTATCTTTCAGTAGTGATAGCAGGAGAGACAAATGAGAGATACAGATATAGATTTCATGGACTTCGAGCCCGCTCGAGAGTACGTACTGGCCTTCATCACCACGCTGAAGAAGACCCAGAAGCAACGAGCCGTGGCCGAGGAACAGCTGGAGCATTGGCGCGGCCGGGTCAAACTGGCGGAAGCTAGGGGGGAACCGGTTCTGAAACGGGGCGCGCAGCAGCGGGTTGCAGAGCTGGAAGCCAACTGTCAACAGCTCGGCCAGGAAGAGCTGGAATTGAAGCGCAAGGTAGATGTGCTAAAAGAAAAGCTCAAGGCCACCAAGATACGCTCCGGCCTTCAGGTCGACGCCGACGCCCTGCTGGCTCAGATGCAGATGCTCGTAGGGCAGCCGGACGAGTTGCAGGAGCAGCTGCGCAACACAGAGGCGGAACAGGCTCTGCGGGCCTTGAAAAACAAGATGGGCAAGAGTGAACACCGATAAGCCCGTCTCCCCCTTCAGCACCGATGCGGGTTCTTCCGGCTCTGAGGTGATGCTCTTCGGGCACAGGGGATACTCCGCTTTGGCCCCCGAAAACACCCTGGCCGCTTTTTCCCTTCTCCTGGAGCACGGTATCCCCGGGGTGGAGTTGGATGTGCGTCTGAGCGGAGACGGAAAGGTCGTGGTCATCCACGACGAAAACGTAAAACGTGTCACCGGAGTCGACGCGCTGGTGCAGGAGTGCCGCGCTTCGCGGCTGAAGCGCATGGACGCCGGTAGCTGGTTCGGCGAACCCTTTAAGAATGAGGGCATCCCCCTGCTGGATGAAGTGTTCGAGCTGGCAGGGGATCGCCTGTACTACGACATCGAGCTCAAATGGGTTCACAGGGAGAGCGGCGGGCTGGAGCAAGCCGTTGTCAGTCGGATCCGCAGCCACCGGATGAGCGATCGCTGTCTGATCTCTTCGTTTAATCCCTTCTGCATCCGTCGGATTCAGGCCATGGCCCCGGATATCCCGACTGCGCATACCTACGCCAGGTATCGCAGGGTTCCCCTGCTCCTGCGCCGGGGACAGGCGGGCGTGGCGATCCCGACCCCCTACATGAAGCCCCGCTGGTCCCAGGTAAACTTGTTCAGCTCCTTTATTCTGCGGCGCATGCTGCGAAGCCGGATCCTCACCTGGACCGTGGATGATCCACAGGAGGCAACCCGCCTGATTCATCTCGGAGTTAAGGGAATCATTTCAAATCATCCCAGCAAGATCAAAGCGGTTCTTCTGCGCTGATTCCGGCTCTCATCCGCTGCAGAGGTACTAACACCCCTCCGCTTCATGGGCTTTCCCCTCGAAGCTTTACTATAACCGAATGGATCGTTATATTGAGATCGAAAACTATGACCCTTTACCTGATTCGGCACGCCCAGTCGGCCAATAACGAACTGTACGAACGCACCGGCTCCAGCACCGGCAGGGCCGAGGACCCGGAGCTCACCCCTCTGGGAGCCCGGCAGGCAAAGGTCCTTGCTGACTACCTGGCCGCTCAAGCCGACGCCGGCGGAGAGTACCGCTTCACCCACCTGTACTGCTCACTGATGATCCGCGCCGTGGCCACCGCCACTGCGGTCGCCGATTCCTGCAAACTTCCGCTTGTCGCCTGGCCGGAGGTCCACGAGCAGTTGGGGATATTTCTGGCGGATGAGCAGACCGGGCAGCTGGTAGGCCGTCCCGGCAAGAGCCGCTCCTTCTTCGAACAGCACTATCCCGAGCTCCAGCTGCCCGAGAGCCTGAACGAGCATGGCTGGTGGAACCGGCCGGTGGAGACCGAAGCGCAGTGGAAGCAGCGGGCTCGGGATTTCCTTGCAGAGCTGAAAAGCCGGCATGGAACCGGGGATGACCGAGTGGCGGTGGTAACCCATGGAGGTTTCTATCACGTGGTGATACTGGCCCTGACAGGCGGGGCCGGGATGGAGGGCCTGTGGTTCACCATGCACAATACCGGGATCACCCGCATCGACTTCCATCCCACCCATATATCGGTTGTCTACCACAACCGGCTTGAACATCTGCCCCCTGAATTGGTGACCTGACCCGGAAATACGGACATTCCGGGTAGCCGGCGCAAAGAACCAACAGCCCTCAGAAACTTTGCCTTCCCTCCAATCCATCATTATATTTATGACATGAATAGTAAGATAAAGATTGTGGGATTTTTCTTGTTTTTTGCGGCAGCCGCGTTTCTTTTCTCCCAGTCCATGGGAAAAGGCCGCGGTTCGGATTGGTCGAGCGTCGAAGTTCTGCCTGAGGGTTCGAAGATCGACTACCCTATCACTCTGAGTGAGCGGGAATGGAAGCAGCGCCTCGGTGAGTTCGAGTACTACGTATTGCGGGAAAAGGGCACCGAGAGGGCATTCACCGGCAAGCTGGACAAGGTGTACGAGGAGGGAACCTTCTACTCCGCCGCCACGGGTCAGCCGCTTTTCAGCTCGGGCAGCAAGTTCGATTCCGGCACCGGCTGGCCGAGCTTCTACGAGCCGATCGATCCGGATGCGGTGGTTCTGATCGAGGACAACAAGTTCTTCATGCGGCGGGTGGAGGTAGTGGATAGCTCCAGCGGCTCTCACCTGGGGCACGTGTTCCCCGACGGCCCTGAACCTACGGGGCTGCGCTACTGCATCAACTCGGCCAGCCTGATCTTCGTGCCCAAAGGGGGAGAACCCCCCCAGATCGTAATCGACTACCTGGCCACCTACGGGCAGTAAACCGCGTTACTGCAGCTGGTTGATAATCGCCTCGCCGATATCCTCGCCCAGTTTCTTGAAGGCCGTGGAGAGGGCAGCCGAAGCGTTGGTCCCCTGGGCACGCTTGGACTTGTTCACCGTGAGCAGGGTGTTCCCGGAAGCCAGTTCCACCACGGTTACGGTTCCGGTGACCTGAATGATCACCGTATCCTTGTCCTGGGTGTGATCGGAGATCTTGGCGGTACCGAAAATCGCCCGCTCAACCTGTCCGCTGAAGTTGTTCTTCAAGAACTGAGCTACCTGGGCGCTGGACCGTCCGGCCACGTTGGTCACTGCCACCGGCAGATTGTTGACCTGGAAACCGGCCTGCCCCAACTTCTCCAGCAATCCGGCTGAGGTTTCGGTCAAGGCGATGGGGTTTGCCGAAGCATCCAGATCGAACACGGCAATGCCCGTGCTGATGCGGGAAGCCATGGATTCGGATTCGAAGGAGAAGGTAATCTTCTTGCTCAAGACCAGCTGCTCGAATCCCTCCACCTGGCTGTATAGCTTATCCGGAACATCGAGCAGCGACTCCATAGCATCGCTTATGTCCAGGGACATGGTGAGCTGCTCCTTGCCCACGAAGTTCGGAGCTGGTGCCTGGAAGGACACAAATCCATCGGCGTCGGTTTTCACGGTGGCGGTACGGACCGCCGGTCTGCCGCTTGATCTCATCACCTTGTACACCACCTTCACAGTGGCGCCTTCCACCCCCGGATCGTCGGCGGTGGAGCCGTTGACCACCTTTGCACGGAAAGGCTCTTCGAACTCCTGCCCCATGAACGTATTCAGGTTGTCGTTCAGCTTAACGATGGCGATACTTCGAATCGCGTCGCTGGCCTGGTTGATATTTCGCTCGAACTTGATTTCCACATTTTCCAGATCCGACTTGAAAGCTGCCGAGGCGGCATCCAGATAGCGAACCGCGGCCTGGTAGAGCCGGCCACGGGATTGTAGTTGCTGAGCCTCAAGCTCCGGTCCGGAAACAGCTTCGATCTTCTCCTGAAAAACCTCTTCCAGACGGCGTTTTTCCTTGGCCAAATCCGTTTTGTTGTAGCGAGCCAGCAGGTACAGAGTCAGGCCTCCGGCCTGCTCGACCTGCCACTTTTCGGCGATCTCCAAACCGGTCACTCTTCCGGAGGACCTGGAGGTGAGTTGCTGCACCACATCCGTCTGGAAATCATCCACGGAGGCGCGAGCCGTGGCCGTAGTCTCTGAAGTTATCCGCACACCGAGGTAGCGCATGATTTCATCCAGCACTCCTCCCCGGGCCGCTTCTTCGGCTTCCGCCAGGCTGCCGCTGCTGGAGGTGCCCGAGCCGGTGAAATATACGTATTGATCGTCACTTTCGGGTGGATTCAACACCCATTCCGGTGGCTTCGCAGCGGGTCCCTCACCCGCCTGGGGTCCGGAGGCACAGCCGGAGGTAAACAACAGAAGCGCCCCGATGAACAAAATTACGAATACACTGAGCCTCTTCATGCACTTCTCCTCTTCGAACGGGTCTCGCCGGGCAGGCTACTACCTCTGTATCGCCCAGCCCGCGAGAGGTTCCAATCTTTTTTATTAGACGCGGGGACTCCTCGTCCCCGCGTTATTCTTCAAGCAATCTCTGGTGTATTGCGCTACCTCGGTAGCGCAGTCAGCAAATAAAACTTACAGCCCTTCGGAGAACAGCTCTTTCACCCTGTCTCGAGCGACCTGCTCCTCCTCGGTCTTGGCCGTATCCTTGTTGTTCTGAGCATCCAGGGATCTCTGGATGGCCGCGTCGATCTGTTCACGGGGCACCGTGTAGAACAGGAAGTAGGTGTAGATCTTTTCGGTCGGATTCCCGTTGTCGTCGTAGTACTGTCGGTACAGCCAGAAATCGTCCTTCTTGCGCGCCCCGGCGTACTCGGCAACGGCCAGGATTTTGGCTACCTCTTCCATGTAGGTCTCCACCATATCCTTGTCACCCACCTGGGCGCCACCGAATTTGTTCATCACCCGGGTAGAAACCATGCGTGCCACTTCAGTTGCTGCCGAGAAGCTGCGGGTCCAGGCTTTGACCCCTTCCAGATCCTTGCCGGTCTGCTCGAAAATAAAGACATACATCTCTTTATAATCTCGCATCCCTTCGAAATCCTCGCCGTTGGCGTACTGGAAAACCCACTCCGGTACGTCCCCGCCCAGAGCCGTTAGCTTGTGCTCGATCACCTTGGGTGGATAGACCTGCGGTTCGACCTTGAGCGCTGCTTCCTGCTCCGGTGTCGGTTTGGTTTTACAGCCAACGAACAACAATCCGATCACGACCAACACGATAGCCACTTTCCACAGATGCTTCATAAACATTCTCCTTTATATAGAGATTTTAAATTTCCAGAGGCGACGCCTCCCCTACATGCCTGTATTAAAGGTAACACTTTTTCCCCGTAAAACAACCTGATAGATTCCCTCCAGACCGGATACCGTGTCTGACACATCGTAAACCATATCGACCAGATCCTCCACTGAGCCGATCAGGTACACCTCGTATCTTGTCTCCTCCGCGGTCTGGCTCACCGTCTTGATGTCCTTGGCCTTTCTGCGCATCTTACGATAAAAATCACTCATCATGCGCGGGTCAAGGGTATTCTGAACGACCAGCTCGTATTTGATGCCGTTGGTAAGAGTTTTGGCCATATAGGCTTTAGCCTGATCCAGAACGATGGGCATGGCCTTGTACACGCTGGTTTGCAGGGCGTTGATTTTAGCGGCCTGCTCCGAAGCGGTGGAAAAGGTCCGAGGACTGTTCCAGGGCTGGGAGCCGAGCAAACGGCCGGTTGAGGCTTCGAAACCCTTCAACGTTATGTTCGCCTGCCCGTAGTACTTGTCCCCGGAGGTTTCACCGCTGGTGCGCCCGTCGATCTCGATGTACACATCGGCATTCAGTTTTTGGGCGATCCACTGGATGATAGAGATGCTCTCCCCGGTCTCCTCCTCGTAAGCCATCTGTTGATCTTTTTTGAGCTTCTCGACCTGGTCGAAGTCGATAGCCTCGATGGCGTTGGAGGTGAGGTACTCATTGGCGATCCCTACCGCCGCCTTCATGTAGAAGGGATCCTCAGTAGCCTCCTCGTTGAAGAAGACCATGTAGGTCATGTTGTTCACGTAGCGGGCGATGATCCGCTTCTCATCCGCTGTCAGATCGACAGCTTCCGGTTGGGCCGTGATTTCATCGATTGTTTCCGCCCCTTCCGCGGTGGCCGCTTCGGAAGCTGCGGCGGCTTCCCCGGTTTTCCCCTGCGCGGTTGTGGTCTCACCGTACAGCCCGTGGGCTTTAAGGGTACTCTCCACGGCCCGCATCTTCACCGCCACCTGGGCTTCGAAGATATAATCATCTCCGATCTTGTCCTTGCGCAGGGTTTCGAAGGTCTCGTTGTTCACGTAGGCGTTGGGATTCTGGGTGTTGTAAAGGACCTCCTGAAGCTTCTCCTGGTTGGCCTGCTCATTGGCCACGCCGATCATGTCGATAACGGCCTTGCGAACGGCATCCATCTTGGCCATGTTCATGGCCGTGAGCATTGAAGCGTCCTGTCCCGCCCCTTCGTATACCTTCTCCTCCGGCATGGGCTCGGGCCCGCCGCCCTGGGGTGGCCCCACCGTAGCAGACGGTCCGCTGAGACAGGATACGAGAAATACGAATAGTAACGGCAGAGTGATAAGTCCTAACAGAGACTTGGTTTTCACTCGATCCACCTCCTTGACTTTAATACTTCCAGGTTACACCTGCTCCGACGTAGATACCGTCGTAGTCGGGAAAGAGAAATTCACTGTCATAAATGTATTTTGTAGGAACAAATGAATACCAAAATTTATACCCAGCCTCCACTGAAAAACGGAAGTTTTTGCTGAACAGGTAGTTTATATTAACCCCTGCCATGGCACCCCAGTAGGTGAAAGCGAACCTATCCTCCTCAGGCTGGTTTCTCAGGTACCAGAGGTAGGCGAAACCAGGACCGGTAGCGACCATTGGTACAATTTGGAATCGTCCGAAGTAGATATTGTATTCGCCCCCTATATAGGTATTGACCGGAATTGCAGCGGCGATATTGGCTATCAGCGGAACTTCCACGACTACGATTGGCCGGAAACCGAAGAATCCTCGAGAAATGGCTTGCCTTGCACCGACGAACATAGTGGATTCACGGTCAAAAATCACACCGGTTGCATAGTGAAAATACGGAGTGGTGTCCATACCGAAGCGGGGAACCTCCTGCAGCTGATCCCCGATCTGAGGTCTGGGCCGGGCATAGATGATCTTGGCCACAGACACCTCATCGCTGACCTCCTTGATCACCACCAGGCCCTGCTCCCGGGAAAGGGCTCTTCCGGACTGCAGGATCTCACTGGATACGATCACATACTCATCCCCGGGCTTCAATCCCAAGTCGCGGCCAAGCTCGATGACAAGCTCCGTGCCCCGCACTTCGATGACACCGGTCTTGAGCTGGAACTCCGGGATCTTACGGATCTCGAAGGTCAGCTGGGCGGGTATGGCATCCAGAGCATCCTTGATGGCCACGTCCTGGTTGGTGTCCTTGCCCTCGGTGTCCACGAATGCCTGGGCGAATGTCCGCCCCTCTTCCACATTGACAAAGCTGAAGGAGGTCTTGATGTTCACCTCATACTCACCGGTATCCAGAGGAGCGACAACGTAGTTGGCCACCGTCGGCACAACAACGATAAAAGAACCGGTGAGCCTGTCGAAATCCGCCTTGGTGAAGAACTCCTTGCCCATCTGTACTTCTTCGGGTATCTCCACCTGCTCTTGTTTATAGAGCTTGATCTTGTCGATAAACTCGTTCAGATCTCCCTCTTCCAACCGCTGCGTCAACCCGACCACGTCGAAACGTCCCAGGTTGATGAAAACGCTTCGAATCTCCTCGTCGATCCCCCCGAGCACGGCATTCGGAATATCGTATCGGTAGTAGCTGAGCTTGAACACGGCGATCTCTTTTCGTTCCGACACGACCTGAGCTGAAACCGTTGTGCGCACTACAAGAGATATTGCCAGGAGTGCGGCTACCAGGAGTATTAATTTACGCACAGTTGACCCTCCCACAAGTGAAGATAAAGCAGAATTGTTTCTTTCTATCTGCTACAAACTTATAGCGATCCTGCTACTTTTTCAATTCGTGAAGATTATTTTTTGTCGAGGTTATTCTGCGACCGTATTGGCGTGGCGGCTGCAACGGGGTGCAGCCGCCAATTTTCTTCAACTCGCCTCAGGGATCCCTATGCTCCCTCCCGGGGTTGCCGTTTGACAAACCGGCCCGCTCCGATGCTACCGACGAACTTCATCTGCTTTCCGTCCCATTCGGCAACTTTCTGTCCGCGGGAGTACACTGCGGAGGGCATGCCGGTCAGCTCCCATCCCTCCCAGGGGGTGTAGTCCACGTTCATGTGCAGCTTGCTCTGGGATACTTTGAACTTCTGGTTGGGATCAAAGATCACCAGGTCCGCGTCCTTGCCCGCGGCCACCTCCCCCTTCTCCGTCAGGCCGAACATCTTAGCGGTATTGGTAGAGACGGCGGCAACCATCTGCTCCAGGCTGATGCGACCTTTGACCACCCCTTCAGAGTGCATGAGCATCAGCATGGTCTCGATCCCGGGAGCACCATTGGGGATCTTCTTGTAATCGTCCTTGCCGAACATGTCCTTCTGGCCCTTGAAATCGAAGGGGCAATGATCGGTGCCGATGGTATGAACGTCCCCGTATCTCAACCCCAGCCACAGTTCGTCACTGGAGTCCTTGGGCCGCAGAGGCGGAGACATCACGTACTTGGCTCCCTGCCAGTTCGGCTCATTGTAACGCTCCTCGTTCAGGGTCAGATATTGAGGACAGGTCTCGACGTACATCTCTACTCCCCGATCCCGGGCCTTTCTGATCTTCCACAGGCCCTCTTTCGAGGAAAGGTGCACGATGTAGATCCTTGAACCGGTGAACTCGACCATCTTGGCCGCTTTGTCCACCGCTTCCTCCTCCGCTGATATGGCATGAGCCCTGGCGTGATCCATAGGCGAGAGCGTGCCGGCCTGCTCGAGGTTCTCGTTGAGGCGACGTATCATATCGAAGTTCTCCGCATGAACCTGGACCAGACCGCCGTACTTCTTGGTCTCTTCCAGCAGGCGGATCATCGTGTAATCGTCCACCCGAAAATCGTAGAACAGAAAGATCTTGAAGCTCGGGGTTCCGTACTCCTGGGCAGCCTTTTTGACCTCGTCAATCACCTCGGGGCGGGGATCCAATACCGCCGGATGCAGAGAGTAGTCGACGGCTACCTTACCGTCGGCGATTCCCCGCTTGCGCTCGACCGCATCGTGCAGGGATTCTCCCGCATTCTGGAGTACAAAGTCCACCACTGAGGTGGTTCCACCGCACGCGGCGGCAATTGTACCGGTTTCGAAGTCGTCCTTGGAGGTAGTGCCCATAAAAGGCATGGCCAAATGGGTATGAGGGTCGATCGCTCCGGGAAGCACGTACTTGCCCTTGGCCTCCACAACCTCATCGGCCTTGACCGACTGTTCAAGACCGCTGCCGATCGCCTTGATTTTTTCCCCATCCACATACACATCCGCCTTGTAGCTGCCCGTCGCGGTTACCACCAGACCGTTCTTTATCAATATGCTCATCTCGAGCACCTCCTATGATTATAATGACGGAGAGAACCGTGTGCTTTTCGAACAACGGTTTTCCCCGGGATATGATAGCGTAATCCGCGCTATCGTTTCAGATCCGCCTCTTCGAAGGGCTGATACTTCAGCTGCTTCTCCAAACCCGGATCCATTATCGCTGTCTCTTTTCGATTCCACTCTTTGGGCATCTCTTTGAAGGTAATCAGACCGGGCACCGGACAGACGAAGCTGCAGATCATACAGCTGAGACACTTGTCCTCGATCAGTTTCGGTCGCCGATTCTCCGCGTCCCACTCCAGCGCCTGTCCGGCCGCATCGTTGCATACGATGTAGCACTGGCCGCAGCCAACGCAAATATCGTAGTTGTACTCCGCCCGGCCCTGACGCTCCAGATCGAAGTGATCCGTTTCCTGGAGGTTAGGCAGGGCCTTACCGATCAGATCCGATACCTTGTCGATCCCCTTGGATGCCATGTAGTCCCTCAAGCCCTCGGCCATATCCTCGACGATTCTGTAACCGTAGTGAATGATGCCCGTGGTTACCTGAATGGTCGTGGCTCCCACCAGCAGGTATTCCAACACATCCACCCAGGTTTCGATGCCGCCGATTCCCGAAAGGGGCAGCCCAAGATCCTTGCACTTGGCCATATCCGCGATGAAGTGCAGGGCGATCGGTTTTACAGCCGGACCGGAGTAACCGCTCTCCGCACCAACACCGAAGATGTTGGGTTTGGGAATCCAGTCATCCCGACCGATCTCCGAAATGCCGCGGAATGTATTCACCGCGGATATCGCATCGGCGCCGCCCTTCTTGGCAAACACCGCCGGCTCGGTCATGTCTGTGATGTTGGGGGTCATTTTGGCCATGACCGGTATTTTCACAACCTTTTTTACAGCCTCGGTGAAACCCTCCAGCAGGGCGGTGGCCTGACCCACCTTGTGGCCCGAACCCTCGATGGTCATATGAGGACAGGAGAAGTTCAACTCAAGCATATCTGCACCGTTGTCCTCGGCCGCTTTGGCCAGGTACTGCCAATCCTCTGTCGAGAAACCCATGATGCTGGCCACGATGGGGTGATCCGGGTAATTTTTCTTCAGATACAGAAAATCGAGTAGATTGTCCTTGAGCGGGCGATCCGAAATCTGCTCTACATTCTGCAGACCTACCATTTTAGTTGAGCCCTGGTGATAGGGGTTCATCCGCGGGGAAGGATGTATGATCGGCCAACGTCCGGAGGCCAGGGTTTTGAACACCACCCCGCCCCAGCCGGCCTCGAAGCTCTTGGCCACCATTTCGGCGCTGTTGGAGACGGGCGATGAAGAGAGCAAAAAGGGATTTTTAAACTTCACTCCCGCGAAATCGACTGATAGATCTATATTCTTTGCTGTCATATCTGGTCCCTCCTGTTACGCTTTGGAAAGTGCTTCAGCTATAGCCCTGGCGGCCACTTTGCCATCCTGGACGGCCTCCACCACCAGGCTCGGTCCCCGCACGATGTCTCCACCGGCGAAGATCCGCTTGTTGGAGGTCCTGCCGTTATTTGAATCCGCCACGATCAGTCCCTTCTTGTCGACCTTCACGGAGGACGACCAATCCACCGACTCGTCCGGTACCTGCCCTATAGCTTCGATCACGAACTCTACCTCCAATACCCACTCGGAGCCTTCTATCTCCATCGGTCTCCTTCGCCCCGAATCGTCGGCATCTCCGAGCTGCGTCCTTATCAGCTTCAGTCCCTTCACCTTTCCACTGGAATCCGTCAGATACTCAACGGGCTGATTGAGAATCAGGAAATGAACACCAAGATGCAGCGCCTCCAGACGTTCATCTTCTTCGGCCGGCATCTGGGCGAAGGACCGCCGGTAAACCAGGTATACATCCTTGGCACCGAGCTTGCTCGCCGACTCGATGCAGTCCATGGCCACCGATCCGCCGCCGATCACGGCCACCTTCTTACCTCTAACCTGCTTGCCGAACGCCTCGAAGCGCTCCTCTCTCAAGCCCACCAGGAACTCGGTGTAGGGAATCACTCCGCTTATGTTTTCGGCTCCGGAGATCACCCGCGGGGTTCCCCACACACCGGGAGAGAGAAACACCGCTTCGTATCCATCGCTTAGAAGCTTCTCGGCTCCTTCGCTGCCCGCGATCTTTTCATTACAACAAATCTCCACCCCCAAGTCGTAGAGATCCTGGAGTTCGTTTTTCAGGAAATTTTTGTCGAACCGGTAGGCGGGCACCCCGAAACGGATCATACCACCGGGTTCGCTGCGCTCGGCGAAGACCGATACCCGATATCCCTGCTTGGCCAGTTCCGCGGCGCAGGACAGGCCCGCGGGACCGGAGCCCACCACGGCAACCTTTTGCTTTGTGGCTTCAGGCTTTTCAAACACCTTGAAGCCGTTTTGCCATCCATATTCCACTAGAAAGCGTTGAATTTTACCGATTTCGATTGGCCGGCTTATTCCGGTAGCGCTGCATTCCTTCTCGCAGAGCTGAGAAGTTGGACAGAGAACGCCACAGGCACCTCCGAGAATGTTGTTCTCTTTGATCGTGCGAATTGCCCCGGTAATGTTGCGCAAGCGTAGCTTGCGGATGAACGTCGCCGGGTCTGTTTCCGCCGGACAAGCTTTGGAACAAGGGGCATCATAGCACAGCAAGCAACGATCCGCTTCTGCAATTGCATGAGCAAGTCCGATTCCCTGTTCCATATCTTGGAATTGTTCAGCGTAGCTCACAGTTAAGCCTCCTAATGTCTGTTTTGATTATCTGTCCAACAACGTTGACAGAACTCTTAAGCTCAAATATGGCAAAATACGCACTAGATCGATTTTCTGACTCTCACCGGCACACGCTGGATCAGGTAAACCGAGGCAATCACGACCGCAGCGCCGACGTAGGTAAACAATCCCGGTCGCTCACCGAGCAGAAACACGCTCAAGGCGACGGCGAATACCGGGATCAGCAGCTTAAAGCCAACCGCCCGAACCACACCAGTGGCTTTCAACGCCAGGTTGAAAAGCGGATAGACCAGGGCGGTTCCAATCACACCGATGTAGATCAGTAGCGACCAGGAACGCGGGGTGATTCCCTGGAAAAATCGATTTCCGTCTATGATGATGGCCGCAACCAGCAGAACTACCGCACCCGACAGCATTGATAGAAAAGTCGGGATGAATCCCCCATATCTGATCACGTACCGTTTCAACAGGATGCTGTATATACTGATGGACAAAGCCCCTCCGAGAAGGATCAGGTTGCCCCAGAAATATTCATGGGTCAGGATATCCCCCAAGCGCAAACCACCGGCAACGATCAAGTACACGCCGGCCACGCCGGCCAACGCTCCGACAATTCTCACACCGGAGAAATCCTCCTTAATTATAAGGGGAGCCAGGAGGGTTGTAAAGATCGGCTGGCTGTTGATTAGAAGAGAGCCGTTATACGCAGTGGATAGCTTTAAACCGAAATTGTAGCAGATCGAAAACAGAGCTATACCCAACACACCCAATCCGAACATGACCAGAACGTCCCTGTAGTTCAGTGCTCTTCTATTCCTTCTATTTTCTACTATGAAAAACGGGATCAGAGGTATGGTTCCCCAGAAATAGCGGAAGAAGGCGATCGTGGCGGGTGAGATATCCTTGCTGAGGTGCTTGGTTGCCGGAAAGACTGTGGCCAGGATGAACATTACGAAGATCAGCAAGACCGGCCACAGTACGTTGCGCGTTTCCTGCTTCAACGTGGATTCCGGCATTATGGATTCTGAGTATATCTATATCGGAAAAAAGATCAAGTCGGTTTTATAACAAAATTTCAATTTATATTTGAAAAACTTTTCTACTACTCCTCTGTGCAAGTCAGATGTTCAGAAAAAGTTGATTCGGTGCAGAGCTCTTTGAAAATTCCGATCTCCGTGGTATTATCTATACAAAGAGATGCGACGATTGTTTGACCTTGCAATCTTCATTCTTCTCGCCGGAGTGCTGCTGAGTTCCTGCTCGGATGTGGCCATGTTTACACCATCTGTGAGGGAATCTGTCGCTGTCAGCATCCTCTCTCTGTCCGAGGGGGATTTCCTAACCGGCGAGGATCCAATTGATTTCATCATTCAAACAGAGGATCGGAGCTCGAGACCGGAGCTGCTGGAGATCACCCTGTTCTTCGTGTCGGAGCAGGGAATCGAACAGCGTGTTTGGAACACCAGCATCTCCTCACCTCTTACCGACGAGGCTCTTGAGCTTCTCCTGCCCGATCTTGAAACCGGACAGTACACGATTGTGTTTACCGTTCTGGATGAAGAGGGTGCGAAGGAAGAGCAGAAAACCAGTTTCTTCTATATCAATGGAGAATATGCCATTCAAGGCATCACATCCTACCCGACGACGACCACGGCCGGACACGAAACCGTTCTGCAAGCCGATCTGCTGTATCCCGAGCAGGGTAATCCCTATGTTCGCTGGAGCCAGGATGACATCGTATTGGCCAAGGGTTCAGTGGCCGAGGGATTGCAGAAGATCACCTGGATGGCACCGCAAGAGGAAGGAGTGTATACCATTCGGGTAGAGCTGTTTCCCGTACCACCTTCGCTTGGCAGTGATTTCTCCTTTTCCTCATCCGTAGAGTTAACGGCGAAACTCTTTGTTTCAACAGCCAGCGGTCTGACAGAAGACGAACTTGTTCCCGAGGACTCCTACTACAGTCTTTTTCACTTAAACGGAACTCTTCGGAATAGCGGCTTTTTAGGAGCCGAATCCGAAGAAGAGGAAGCACAGGGGATCGGCCAGATTCGTTGGAACAGTGAAAACGGGATCATGGGCCTTGAAACTGGGCCCGGCTCCGGGTTCCGCTATCCCCTCAACATCCTGCCTGTTCTGGAGCAAATGCTTACACCGTGCACGATTACCTTCAAGCTTCTGTCCTCCGGAGAGAATGCCGAACAAACCCTAATGCTGGTTGACCATAACGAAGGTTTTCAGTTTCGGATCTTCTTTGACACCGAAGGGCAGCTGACCGCTACCATCACCAGCCGCGATGAGCTTCTGTACCTGCCATCGGGAATCGTTGGTCTGGGGGCGGATCAACTCCACCGGATCGATCTGTCTCTGGTTCCTATGGATGAGCAACTGCAGGCTCTCTGGTTTCTAGACGGTCGGCAAACCGCATCTATTACAGAGGGCCCGCTGCCGGTTGAACTTCCCCGGGAAGCACAGACCACTGTCGCCGGAGACAGGGGTTTCAGCGGCACCATTACCGAATTGGGCGTATACTACAGAGACCCGTTCAACCGGCTGTCCGTGGATCCGGCGATCTATCATGCGGTGATGGAGCAGGAATACGGAAGACGACTTGTATTTGCCGAGGGCTTCGAGGGCCTGTATCTTCCTGACCCGGAGGAAAGCTGGAGCGCGGATCCGCTCGACTCCGCAACCCTTCAAAACGGCCGGCTCATCCTATCCGTTTCTTCGCAGTTAACCCTCCCCTTCTTCGAACTCGGGGGAGGGGAAACGGTATTCCACGTGGAGTTTTATGGTACGATCCCACGGGGAAGCACGGTAGCCCTGCAGTGGGAAGGAGCGGATACACCGTTCCTGGTCATAGACCCGAGTGGAACCATTGTGACCGAGACAGAGGCGGATAGCGAGGAAAGCGAGACATTCTCTCCCACAGATACAAACCTGAGCTTGACACTTTCCCCGGGCAGCGTGGCACTGAAGACCGCCGGAGCTCCGCTTGTCTATGATATCGAATCCCCGGCTGGCCCGTACACGTGGCTCTCGGTAACCCTCCAAAGTCCTGCACAGGGGAGCGATTTGGAGATCGACACAATCCTCATTGTCCAAGAGCAGGAAACTTCTTCTTAATTAATTTTATAGAAAAATCAATAAAATTAATTTTACTCTTGAAAAAATAAATATCTCTTATTAAATTATCAATTAGTTATAGGACGAGGAGCAACCATGGAAAGTATGAAGCGTATTCTTCAGGAATGCCCGATGTGCAACGGCACCCTTCAGGTGCGGGAGCTGTACTGCCCGCGTTGCAGGATTCGCATACAGGGTGATTTCGAGCCGCCCCAATCGCGGCTGCTGTCTCTCAGCCGAAAGGAGCTGGAGTTCGTCGAGCTTTTCGTCCGCCTGCGCGGAAATATTAAAGAGGTGGAGAAAGCCCTCGGGGTTTCCTATCCAACGGTCCGGGGTATGCTCGACGGGGTAATCAAAAACCTGGGCTATACGGTTGGAAAGCAGATGAGCCCTGAAAAGCGAATGGAGATCATCGAAAAGATAAGCAGGGGAGAGTTGAGCGCCGATAGAGCGGCGGAGCTGCTCAAAGGAGCCCAGGAGGCTGAAGAGACTCAAGCCACCACGGTTGAGGAAAGCCAAGGAGAGAAAAACAAATGACAACTGCGGAACAGATGAAGATACTGCAGATGCTCGAGGAAGGCACGCTCAAGGCGGAAGAGGCCGCCAAGTTGCTCGAGGCTCTGGAAGAAAAAGAAGAACAGAGGCCGGCATCCGAGCCGGGAAAGGTTTTGAAGATCAAGGTCAGCGATAAATACAGCGGGGCGGTGAAGGTGAATATAGGAGTGCCCCTCGGTTTCGCCCGTTTTTTGAAAGATCTGATTCCGGTATCGGAGAGGGCGCGTATAGAGAGCCAGGGAGTAGATCTGGACGCCGTCTTTGCCAACCTGGACTCGGGAACCAAAGGGAAACTGGTGGATGTGGAGGATGTCCAGGACGGACATCTGATCGAGATCTGGATCGAATAGGAGCGCAGATCTACAGCAACCGATCGACCTGAGCACGAATCAGGCGGATGTGCTCCGGGGTCGTCCCGCAGCAACCGCCCACTATGGAAACCCCCGCTTCGATCAGGCCGGGGACCCAGCGGGCCATGTGCTCAGGACTCTGACGAAAGACCGTAACACCGTTTTCTATCTGGGGAAGCCCGGCATTGGCCTGGATGAGGATTGGCTTGTCCGTGATCTCGCGGAACTCCCGGGCAATGGGCACCATCTGCTCGATTCCATTGCCACAGTTCGAACCGAGAACGTCTGCCCCCGCCTCCGTGAGCTTCTCCACGGCGGTCCTGCAGTCAACGCCCATAAAGGTGCGGTACCCTTTCGGCGTCTCAGTAAAGGTCATGGTGGCCATCACATCCACCTCAACGGAGAGTTCCTCCGCCACATCTCGAGCCGCGCGTACGGCGCACACCGCCTCTTGATCCGAGGTCATGGTTTCGACACAGAGGATCCGAATCCCCGCCCTCAAGACGGCCCGGATCTGAGCGGCAAAGGCATCCCTCATCTGCGCCTCCGTTACCTCACCCATCGGCGGCAGAAACTCCCCGGTCGGCCCAACAGAGGCGGCCACCAGCTTTCCTGCCGCACCTTCCAGGGACAACCGCGCTCCAGCTGTGTTCAGCTCCTCGGTTCTGTCCGCCAATCCGTGACGCTTGAGCCCCAGGGCCGATCCGCCGAAGGTGTTGGTCAGCACGAGGTCTGATCCGGCCTCAACATAGGCTGCTGCCACAGAACGAACCTTATCCGGCTCCTCTACATTCCAAAGCTCCGGACAGGTACCCGCCTCCAGCCCCATAGCCTGAAGCAGAGTTCCCCAAGCGCCATCGCCCACCAAGATTCGCTTTTCGCCAAGTGTTTTCAGAAGCTCTCCCATTTGCATTCCCCTTAAAAGCAAAGTATCCGGCATATACGCATTTTTTGCTACCCGGGCTTTGACACCCGGACTCCGGCGATCTCCCCGCGGCGTCTCGCGGCCACAATCGTAATTGTCATGTCCGCGGGGGCTTGACAGAAACGAATCCATTCTGTATAAATATATCAAGATATTTTGATATAAAAATGCATGAGATAGAATCCGGAAGGGCGCTTCGATACTTCAAGACTCTGAGCGACGAAACCCGACTGCGTCTGTTGAACATCCTCGATTTCAGGGAGTTCAACGTTCAGGAACTTATGGGAATTCTCGACATGGGGCAGTCCCGTATCTCCAGACATCTCAAGCTCCTCCAAGACAGCGGGCTGATTGAATCCAGACGGGACGGTCTGTGGTCCTTCTACCGAGCTGTAGACTACGATCCGGGCCGTCGTTTTTCCGATGCGATCCGCTATCTGCTCGAGGAGGAATCGATCTATCGGCAGGACCTGGAGAAGGCCGAAGCGTTGTTAAAGACGAGAAAGTTGCAGTCAAAACGTTTCTTCGACTCCGTGGCATCCAACTGGGAAAGCATGAAGCGCAGCATCATCGGGGAGCTGGACCTGGTTGGGGAGATCGTCAAACGTATCCCCGCGGCTCAAAGCGCGGCGGATCTGGGCTGCGGCAGCGGCACGCTGCTGGAGAGGGTCTGCGGGAACATGAGGACTTTGATCGGCGTTGACAGCTCCCGAGAGATGCTTGCCGAGGCGGCCAGACGTCTGGAGCGCGACGGATCTCAGATCGACCTGCGCATCGGCGAACTTGAGCACCTGCCTCTGCGTGACGGTGAGACCGAGGTAGCTATCATCAATCTGGTCCTGCATCACCTGCGTAATCCCCGGCAGGGATTGTTGGAAGCCCGGCGGATCCTACGGTCGGGGGGTACGTTGATACTCGTGGATTTCCACAAACATCAGCAGGAGATGATGCGCAGTCGATACGGAGATCACTGGCTCGGTTTTTCTACAGAAGAGGTCGAATCGTGGCTCGAAGAGACGGGCATCCGCGTCGATGATCAGCATCACTATCCGGTACGCAGGGGATTGCAGGTCTTCCTGTACCGTGGGAGCAAACAAGAACGATCAAATACAAAGAGAGAACATGAGTTCGGAACGGATTAATCCTGGCATCTGCAGATACTTCATGGAAAGGAAAAAAATATGAGTAACTTTGAACTTGACCTTACCCTACCTCACAGGGTCGCAGATCTGAGTCTGGCCGAGTGGGGACGCAAAGAGATTGATTTGGCGGAAAAGGAAATGCCCGGTCTGATGGCGGTGCGGGAGAAATACGGCAAAAACAAACCGCTTCAAGGCTTGAAAGTGACCGGGAGCCTGCACATGACCATTCAGACAGCGGTGCTGATCGAAACGCTTCAAAGTCTGGGGGCTGATGTCCGCTGGGCATCCTGCAACATCTTCTCCACACAGGATCACGCGGCCGCAGCGATTGCCGCAGCCGGATCTGCCGCCGTGTTCGCCTGGAAAGGGGAAAGCCTGCAGGAGTACTGGTGGTGTACCGAGCAGGCTCTCACCTGGCCCGATGGATCGGGACCCAACTTGATAGTCGACGACGGCGGAGATGCCACCCTATTTGTCCACAGAGGAGTGAGCGTAGAGGAGGATCCGAGCCTCCCAGAGAAAGGCGGCTACGATCCGGAGATGGCAATTGTCATGGCTCGGCTCAAGAAAGGCCTGGCCCGCAATCCGAAGCACTGGCACGGTGTAGCCGATGAGATCCGCGGCGTTTCAGAGGAAACAACCACCGGGGTCCACCGGCTTTATCAGATGATGGATCGGGGGCAACTTCTGTTTCCGGCCATCAATGTCAACGACTCGGTTACCAAATCGAAGTTCGACAACCTGTACGGCTGCCGGGAATCCCTGGCCGACGGAATCAAGCGAGCCACGGATATCATGGTAGCGGGCAAGAAGGTGGTGGTCTGCGGTTATGGAGACGTGGGCAAAGGATGCGCTCAATCGATGCGCGGTTTCGGCGCTCAGGTGTATGTCACCGAGGTCGACCCGATCTGCGCGCTCCAGGCGGCCATGGAGGGATTTCCGGTATCCACAATGGAAAAACTGGCGGCAATCGGCGACATCTTCGTTTCAGCCACCGGTTGCTGCAACGTGATCCGGGGGCAGCACATGGAGCAGATGAAAGACGGGGCGATCGTCTGCAACATCGGGCACTTCGACTGCGAAATCGAGATTCGCTATCTGACCAACACGCCCGAATGCAAGCTCGAGACCATCAAACCCCAGTTGGATCGTTGGACCCTGCGCTCCGGGCGCTCGATCCTGGTCCTGGCCGAAGGTCGCCTGGTGAATCTGGGCTGCGCCACCGGTCATCCCAGCTTTGTGATGAGCGCCAGCTTTACGAATCAGATACTGGCCCAGGTGGAGCTGGCCCAGAATAAATTGGAGAAAAAGGTGTATATCCTGCCGAAGCACCTGGATGAGGAGGTCGCCCGCCTGCATCTGCCGCATCTCGGGGTGGAGCTTACGGGTTTGAAGCCGAGTCAGGCGGAGTACCTCGGTGTTCCCAGGGAAGGCCCCTTCAAGCCCGAGCACTACCGTTACTAGGGCGGGAGCGAGTCAGCTCTGTAGCCGGCTCTTGAGCTTGACAACCAGGGGAATCCCTCCTATTTTGACGGAGCGTCTAAATCTAATGAACGTGGCAATTTTGGGCTGTGGGAGTCTCGGCGGCGTGATGGCCGGCCGTTTGGCAGGACGACCTGACATTGAACTTACCGTCATCGACCGTGATCCCCACATTGCCGAGGCGATCGACACAAAGGGACTCTCCCTACATCAGGGCAAGAGGGGATGGACACACCGGGTGCACCTGGTTGAGAAACTCGGTGATGAGCGCTTCGACGCCGTAATTCTGGCAACCAAGGCGAACAGCCTAGTGGGGGCCGCAGAATATATAAAGCCGAACATAACCCCGGAGGCCAGCGTGATCACGGTTCAGAACGGATTGGTTGCGCTGGACCTGCGCGGCGTGGTTGGAGAGGCGCGCCTGGTGCCGGGCTGTGTGCTCTGGGGTGCTTCCATGGAAGCACCCGGAGAGTACAGGATAACCAACTCGGGCTCCTTCATAATCGGCAGCCTCTCCGCGCAGCGGCCTACAGAGGCGTCGAGCCGGGCGCAATCCCTGCTCTCACATATCTTTCCGGTGGCTATTTCTCCCAACATCCGGGGTGTTCTCTGGTCAAAGCTGGGCGTAACCGCGACCTTCACGACCCTGGGCGCCATCACCGGCCTGCCGTTTGGCAAACTGACGGCCAGCAGGGAAATCCGGGAGATCATGCTTCGCATCGGCAGCGAACTGTTCGCCGTCGGCCAAGCAGAAGGGATCATCTTCGAATCTTTCGGAGCGGGAATGAATGTTGGGCGATTCCTGTCGAATGAAGGCTATTCCAGATTGGTGAAGCATCTGCTGCTGCGAATCATTGGGTATATAAACCGCCACGATGAATCCTCGATGCTCGATTCCATGCAACGGGGCTTTAAAACCGAGATAGACTTCATTAATGGAAGAGTTGTACAGAGCGCCGAACAATCGGGGATCCAGGCACCCTATAATCGATTGGCGGTACAGATGATCGAGCAGATGGAGCGGGGAAACCGCCGACCGACACTGGAAAACCTGGCCGTGTTTCGCAATGCGGACTGACCTGGAGAGTTCCAAGGGATGGGAACGAACAAGCGGGACCTATTCTTAAAAATCGGAGAGCGCCTGTTCAGCCGCTACGGATACAAAGACGTCAACATCGAAGACATCACCAAAGAGGCGGGAGTGGGAACGGGAAGCTTCTACACCTACTTCCCCAGCAAGGAGGCCTTCTACGAACAGATTCTCGACAACCTCGAGAGCCAGGGAATCCGCTCGGTGGATCGCCTGGTGGGAGCCTTCAAATCTCCGGTCAACAAGCTAAAAGCCCTGTACCGCTTCACCACACTGGGAATCAAAAACAACCCGATACTGCTGGGAATTCTCACCGGGGACAAGAAGTACATCTACCCGGGGCAACAACACCGCACAAGCGGCGCCAGTATGCTCCGCAGCCATGTGGAAAAAGTCATCATCCAGATTCTTCATGAGGGAAGCCGCAAAGGGGTGTTTCGGGTGCGCCAATACAAGAATCCCAAAAGGATGGTGCTGGCGATCTACGACGCAATTCTGATGAACATCAACACCATCGGGGCTGAGAACCTGATCAACGATATCCTCCGCCTTCTGGAACGGGCGCTGAAGCGCAGAGTTCGCCTGCCCGGAAGCGGCACGCTTCGGGATCGCCGAAAAATCGCCCGGAGGGAGGACGTGTAGGCTCTCCAGGGGCAATGCGCGAATCCGACTGAAAGAGCTTCGAGTCTAGCGGTTTCTCAGAGAGGGTTTTTCCGAGAGATCGAGGTTCAACCGATCCCGCATTTTCTTGAAAGCCTCTACCGTCAAATCCACATCTTCGTCGGAGTGGGAAGCCGTGGGAATCATGCGGAACATAACCACCTCCCGCGGAACGACCGGGTAGGTTACCCCGGAGACGAAGACCCCGTAATCCTCCCGCAGCATTTTAATCATCTGCATGGCGATCTGCTCACTCCCGGCCGGTACGTATACCGGAGTGATAGGAGACTTGGTATCCCCGATATCATAACCTTCGGCGACCAATCCCTTCTGCAGCCTCTTGGCCACCTCCCACATTCTCTGGCGGTGCACCGGCTGATTCTCGATAATATCCAGAGTGGTTTCCAAAGCATCGACATACACCATGGGAAGGCTCTTGGCAAATACATTGGTTCGGGCGTTGTACTTGATGTAACGCACAACCTCCTCCTCCCCGGCGGTTACCCCCCCGATGGCGGCGAAGGCTTTGGCGAAGGTTCCGAAGTACAGATCGATTCTGTCCTGCACACCGAAGTGCTCCCCGGTGCCCCGGCCATGCTCGCCCATGACGCCGAATCCATGGGCGTCATCGACGAACAGGCGCGCTCCGTAGCGTTCCTTGAGTTCGCAGATTCCGGGTAGATCGGCCAGGTCACCCCGCATTCCGTACACCCCTTCTATTACGATCAGGATGCCTCCTTTACGCAGACGGTTCGCGGCTTTCAGATGATGCTCCAAATGATTCATGTCATTGTGCTTGAAGGGACGGAATCTCCTGCCGGCGGAAGCCAGAATTGTACCGTCAACGATGCTGGCGTGGCTCAGGCGATCCATGATAATCACATCATTAGGCCCCGTCAGGGCGCTGATCGTACCCATAACCCCGAGATAGCCGTAGTTGAACAACGCCGCGGCCGGCTTCTGCAGGTAGGCCGCCAGTTTTTTCTCCAGGGCGATGTGCTGATCCGTATTGCCGGTCAACATCCGGGAGCCCATGGGCGTAAAGGTTCCCCACTGCTCCAGGGACTTTCGCGCCGCATCCTTCACCGCTTCATTGCCGGCCAGCCCCATATAGTTGTTGATGGCCCACATGATCACCTCTTTGCCCTGATACTTCATGCGTGCTCCGGGGATTCCCTCCAGCACGGGCCTGGAAAAGAACATGTCATCATGTGCTCTGAAGTAACCGAAGTACCCGCCCTCCCCGCGGCACTTGTCGAACAGATCCGGCGCGGCTCTGTCTTTTACCTGAGGCTGGTCTGATTCATCTTTTCTCTTTCTCAATCGCGGATTTTTTGTCAATGTGGCTTCCTGATCATTCATTGTTCAACCTCCCCGAAAAACATTGCCCGATTTTTCTCGTCGTAACGTAACACGAAAATCCAAAAAAGAAAAGGGATTTTTTTCTAGCAACTGAATATATGAATAATATATTCAGTTATTCGGTTTTTAAAAATTTTAATCTATAAATTTTCTTCTCTTGGCCGGTTTGCATCTTGACAGCTAAGAACCGATCACCCCAGACTGGATCAAACTTCAGAACCTTCCGTTTGAAGATTCGTCGGAAGATGATTGGAGACAACCGCATGAATACAATTGGAGATAAAAGCGCTCCGACATATCTAGTCGACAACCTCACATTCAATGAGAAGGTCGAGCGTTCTTTGGCCTTGATTGAGAACGCCTACCACGAGTTCGGCGATGCTCTGGTGGTAGCGAACAGCCTGGGCAAAGATTCCGTCGCGGTCTGGCATCTGGCCAAACGGGTGAACCCGGCAATTCGTGGTTTCATCGTCACGACCCGCTTCAAGCCGAAAGAAACCAAGGAGTTCATGAAGGAGCAGATTCGCACCTTTCCCGAACTTCGGGTCTACCAGAACGGCGAAAAAATCCCGAAGGATCTGTACAAAATAGACCCGGATCGCTGCTGCGAGCTTCTGAAGGTCAAACCGACCCGCTGGGCGATCGAAGAGATGGGAGTGCGTTGTTGGGTGACGGGACTGCGCTGCACAGAAGGACGAACCCGCACAGACTACAGGGAAGTGGAGCAGCGTGATCGGGGACTTGTCAAACTAAATCCGATTCTGCTGTGGAAGGAAAGAGAAGTTTGGCAATATCTGGCCCTTAACAATGTGGAGGTCAATCCGCTGTACGCCAGGGGATACCGCTCTCTTGGTTGTGCACCCTGTACCAGGATCACCACCGACGACAATGAACGCTCCGGCCGCTGGTTGGGAACGAGCAAGTGCGGCGGCGAGTGCGGCATCCACACCCGCCCGCTGAAAGCCTGAAGCGCACCCGGCATCCGGATACGACTCGCCTAGTCCTTAACCCTGTTTAAGGCCAGAGCCCTCAACATCCAGCGGGGCAAGGCCTTTTCCGGGCGACGTTTACTGAGATCCAGGTACCAGCCCCACTTTTTCACGATTTCCAGTTTGTGGGCTTCGACGAACTCGATGAGGGTTCCGTCCGGATCTTCGGTGTAGGCAAAGCGTCCGGCGGAATCTCCCATATCGAAACCGCTTCCGCTATCCACGGTGAAGGGACAACCGAGCTGCTCACAGCGAGCTTTCAACTCGTCCATACCGTTCACATCGAAACAGACGTGAATGAAACCCAGATCACCCCACTGCCGATCCGCGAATATTTTTCTCGGCTTCCGTTCCAGGGCCTGGATCAGTTCTATCTTGGTTGGTCCCAGCACGGGTGCAAAGGCGCCGCGACGGGGTTGGCTATGTGCCAGTAGCATCCGACGGAACTTCTCCTTTCCACCGGGAAGAGGCTCCAGATCATCGAAGGTTCCTGTTTCGTCATAGACCACCCTGTCGTAGCCTAAAACCTCCGCATAAAACTCTCTAGACTTGTCCGCATCACCGGTGCCGATCAAGCAGCCCGCCGCCCCGCCGGTTGGATACCTGCCTTTCGAGAACCAGCCATTGCCCTCGACGACCTGAAACAGCAGTCCGAAGGGATCGCGTACAAAGAAGTGGGTTGAGGAGGCCGGATCGGTTGCGACACCGCCCAGCAGCTCCGCCTTTTGCTCTTTCAGATGCACGAAAGCCGTCCCTGGATCTCGCGCTTTGACGCGGGCCGCGAAGATGCCCAAGTCTCCCAATTGCACCTGGAAATCCGGCGGCTCAGTTCTTCTCCCCTTTGACTGCCAGACCTCCAGACCTCCTCCGCCCTGCAGGTTAAGAGCCAGGATGGCGTGCCGGGCTCTGGGTTTTCCACCGGTGTAGGGCAGCATCAAGCCTGCCTCACCATCATCTTCGAATACTCGGATGTCGAATCCAAACTTCCTCCGATACCACCGAAAGGCCGTCGACAGATCCGGGATACCCGTGCCGATCTGCTGAATCCCGCTTATTATGTACTCACTCATAGCAAGCTGCAGCGTATCGATCCTAGGCCGTCTCGTCAAGCGCGCCCAGGAGCGCGCAGGAGATCCCGGGCCTGAGCGCCCCCCGGCTGCGGGGTAGCACGGGACGGGTTTTTGCAGGCCGCAGATGGTCTTGGAACTTTCGATTCCCATAAAAGCAAAACGCTGCCTGGACTCTGCGGCCGCAGTGGCACTATCATGGGGGCATGAACAAAGATTACCACAGATCCCTCGGTCTAATGATCGAGGAAATGAAGAAACAGGGAACGCTGAAACGCCTGCGCTACCTGCAAAGCCCGATGGATTCCCGGGTACAGATGGAGGGAATTGGAGATGTTATTATTCTTTCCTCCAACAACTACCTTGGTCTGGCCAACAATCCTCAGGTGATCCGGGCGGGACAGGAGGCGTTGGAACGCTACGGGGCCGGCACGGCCTCGGTCCGCTTCATCTGCGGAACCTTTTCCATACACCGAGAGCTGGAGCAGAAACTGGCCTCCTTCATGGGAACCGAGGCTTCCCTGAGCTACGTCTCCTGCTGGAACGCCAATACGGGGGCGATTCCTGTCCTGGCGGGTGAGGGGGATGTAATCATCTCCGATGCGCTGAACCATGCC
>Ga0272441_10002296_pt1 | contig 38914 bp, 28 predicted proteins | sample SSMProp6N_FD_193582 | JGI IMG/M metagenome (GOLD analysis project Ga0272441, IMG submission 193582) | Marine sediment archaeal communities from Little Sippewissett salt marsh, Falmouth, MA, United States - SSM-Prop-6N | ecosystem: Environmental > Aquatic > Marine > Wetlands > Sediment ... | reverse complement strand
CACACTTACCGCGAGCAGGTCCAGCCGCTCGCGTCGCTGAAACGTGCCCCAGCCCACCTCCGTCAGCGACCAGATGACCTTCGAGGCAAACACCCCCCCCAGAATCAGCAGGTAGCTGATGTTCCCTTCCCCCACAATCGCCTGCCAGACGATGAAGCCGGCCAGCATCACGCCCGCCGGAATCATCATCACGCCGCGCAGCGTGTGGTATGTCCCGAACGTGAACTGGTCACTGGCATCGGCCACCAGCGCTCCGCGCAACTCGAGCCCGAAGAAGAGCACGATCGGCGTCGCAATCGCCAGTGCGAGGATGTACTGACCCTGGATCTCGGGTGAGGCGAACTTCGCCAGCAGCACGAGCACGCCCAGTTGGCATGCGTGGTAGAAGCCGTGCCCGGCGACCGTGAACAACGTGTTGGCCAGGAGGGGCCGTCGCGTCAGAGGTTCCGCGCGAACACCACCATCCGTCCCAACGGCGTGTTGCGCGTCTTCACTCACGGGCAACTCCGCTGGGAACGCCGCAACCATGCGCCGCAGCTGCGCGGCCGCGGACAGCCATCACCATCCGATGCGGGCAACGCGGGCAGACAGCGGCCGCGCCCGCAACGCCGGGTGATACGGCGATCTATGGCAACTCGAGACCGTCCAGCACGATCGGGACCTCGATGTCCTCGACTTCCTCGTGAAGCTCGAGCACCATCTGCATCTCGTCGCTCAGGATCCCACTGTCGAAGTAGAACAACTGGCACTTGTCGCCCGCCTTCGTCTCCACCAGGTTCTCTCGCGCGCTGACCGGCCGCATCCACCCGTCTAAGAACTTGACCCCGTGAACGTGCAGTGGTTTGGTCTTGTGCCGAATGACCACACAGCGATTGGCCGGCGGAGCGTTCTCGAGGTCGTCCGTGCTGACCACCTCGATCTCGATGCCGAGCTCCGCCAGACGCGGGTTCTCGATCGTTTTCCCGTAGTACTGTGTTGGGTTCACGACCGTAACATTCTCCGTGCCCTTTGCGAGGATCAGGCGGATGCTGCCCCGCGCGCGCTTCAACACCTCCGCGCCGCGCGAAGCCGGCTTGGTCCGCGTCGTGAGCGCCAGGCCGCTCGCTCGCATCCTCTCCGCCGCAAAGTTCAGCGGACGCGTGAGCGTCTTCTCATCTTCCGTGTACGTGTCCGCGTCGATCAGCGACTTGCCCTGGTCGTCGACGAGCTCTTTCAGAATAAACGTGCCGTACCGCGAGACCTCGGTCAGCCGCTCGCCCATCACGCGAACCTGGATCCGCAGATCAGAATCCAGCCGCGCCGCGAGTTCCGGATCGGCCGCCCGGAGGCGAACCTCGCGCATCGCCACGAACTCTGCACGCAGCGGACCCTGATCGTAGACCGGGGCAGACGTGGTCGGCTTATCCTGTGCCGGGGCTTGGGGGGCTTGAGGGGCCTGGGGCAGCATCATCAGAAGCATTGCAAGGTGTAGCATCTCTGCGTCTCCTCCCGCAAGGTTGCGCTCTACGAAAACACACTCGACCCGTTTGGGCGTCGCTCCCTCTACGGACGCGCCCCAAACCGGCCGATCAAGGATTCGATATATTCCCGGCCTTGCCGCAGCGCGTCAACACCACCGTGCCCGTTGTGTCGCACGATCAGCGATGGATCATGCTCGCACGTGCCAATCTGTGCCAGCAGAAGCTCGAAATCCACGTTACCTTGCCCGAACGGAACTTCCTCGATCCGCTCGCCCCGGCCACGCACATCCCGAAGATGGACCGCGCCGGCCAGATCCGCGATGGACTGCACGACCTTGCTTTGCCCCCCGAGCCGCCCCGTGTCTACGGCGACGCGAAGATTCGGACAGCCCAGCACACGCACCGACTCCGCACCGACCGTTGGGAGATCCAGTGCGTCGCTGATCGTGGCGTCCACGCCGCATCGATCCGCCCAGTCTCCAATCATCGCCAGAATCTCGCGGGCCAGTGAACTCGTTTGTGGGTCTTCAAACCCCGACAAGCCGATGCCGACCTGCCGCACGCCGAGATCCGCAGACAACTCGAACAACGGCTTGAGCATCGGCACACGCTGGTCGGCGTGTGCGGGGTCGGCCACGCCGAGCCCCGGGTACTCTAGCCAGAGACCGCCCAATTGCAGCCCCAGGTCCTGAAGATGTTTCCGCAGATGCCGTCGTGCGCTGTGTGAGAACGCCCGCGGGTCCAGCTCGGCTCCCGCCGCGTTGGCCTCGACAGACCGATACCCCTGCCCCTGTGCTCTGCGTAGTGATGCGCGCAGATCCTCCCCGTACGAATCGAGCCACGCCGACAGCCGGGTAGTGGCCATCTCAGCTGGACAGCAGGTTCTCGGTGACTTCGAGGAGCCGCTCCATCCGGAACGGCTTGTTGAGATACTCGTCGACGCCGAGGGCCTCGGCGTACTGGCGGTGCCGGTGGCCCTGGTTGCCCGTGATCATGACGACCCGCGGCCCCTCGCCCCGCGGCATTTTCTGTCGCAGCTGCTCGAGCACCAGGAAGCCACTTTTCTGCGGCAGCATGATGTCCAGGATCACGAGGTCGGGTGTCGAGGTCTCGACCTGTGCGACGGCGCTGTTTCCGTCCGCGGCCGTCTCGATGGTCGCACCGGTGTCCGCGAGTCCGGTTGTGATGGCCGCGAGAATGTCCGGATCGTCGTCCACGACCAGAATTTTCTTACCCGCCAACTTCTGCTCCACAGCATTCTCCTTCCAGCGACAACAGTGTACTATTGCCGCGGTTGCGTTACAACGAGCGCTCTTATGGGTTAGTACCGCGTCGGGCGCGTCAGGTTCACGCATACCCCAAAAAACGGAGTCCAAATCATGGAGGAAACCCGCCGCAACGTGCTCGTCGGTGTTTTCGTCCTGGTCGGTCTGTCCGCGCTAGCGGCACTCATCGTCCTGTTCGGGAGGGGGCCCACCTGGCTGGTTCGTGGCGGCTCCTACCCCATCCATGTCCGCTTCGACGAGGTCAGCGGGATCCGTCCCGGAACGCTCGTCACCGCCAAAGGAATCACCATCGGCCGCGTCGACCGGGTAGCGCTCCAGAGACCGGCGGAGGCTCCCATGCCCCCGCCAGAGGTCCCGCCATCCCCGGACGGTGCCGAGTTTCTCATTGGCCGCGAGGTTGGCGTGGATGTCGTCCTGGCGATCGAGCGCGAGTATCGCTTGCCCATGGGCAGCACGGCGCGCACGACCGAGCCCGTCCTCGGACAGGGCCGTCCACCCATCGAGATCATGCCCGGCCCCGTCGGTGCCGATCCGCTGCCCGCTGGCGCCAGCATCGATGGAACGGTCCGCAAGGCCATCGACACGATTTTTCCCCCCGGCGTCGTGACCACGTTCCAGACCGCCGCTCGCCAAATCGGGGATGCGGCCGAAGCCCTGACACCTGTCCTGGCGGAGCTCGAAGGTCTAATCGAGGCCCGGTCACCGAGTGATGTCGACCGCCCGGGCGGCCCCGAGGGCAACCTTGCCAGCGCGTTGACCCGGCTTGATGCTTCCCTCAAGCATTTCAACGACGTGCTCGGCGATGCCGACGTCAAGAGCCAGGTCCGCGAGAGCGTCGCCAGCATCCATGAGATGTCCGAGAAGGGCAAGCAGGTGATGGCCGACCTGGAGGTCGCCGCCAGCCAGGCGCGCGAGGTCATGACGGATGTCCGGCAGTTCATCGCCAAGGCCGACACAACCCTCGAAAACGTCGATTCATCGGTCCACGATCTCTCGCAGGCCACGCTCGCCAACCTCGACAAAGTCGACCGGTTGCTGGACCACCTGTCGACCGTCGCGCGGCAGGTCAGCGAGGGCGAGGGCAACATCGGCCAGTTGATCATGGACAACCGGCTGTACGAATCCATGGTCCTCACGGCCGAGCGGCTTTCCCTGGCCGTCGAGGAGTTTCGGGCGCTGATTGCCGAGTGGCGAGAGGGTAAGATTCGCGTATCATTATAGGGTGATCTGAGCGAACAGGAGTGATGGGCGAAGCGAAGCGACAACCGGAACGGTCGTCCGGTGCCTGTGTGCGGCGAGGTCTTTGCGGCCGCTGCTCGCGCCGGATTCCGCACGCGACGCCGAGAACGCCACAGTGGGTGCGCGCGGCTCGATGGACCGGCCGGACCCTGTTTCGCAAAGCGGTTTCCGATAAGTATTTGCGACTCTTCACGCGAGGTTTATCGGGCGTCGCCCCCGGCACGGGATTCGCCACACACGCAACCACCCGGGGCCTGCGCGTTCATCACCTCACGCGTTCGCGCCCGCATTGTCTCTACGCCGAACGCTGGCGGCTTACGGTAGGTGCTGCATGATCGAAATGACCATCCACGGACGCGGTGGGCAGGGGGGCGTTACCCTCGCCAAGCTTATTTCCTCGGCGTACTTCCTGCGCGACAAGAACGTGCAGGCCTTTGGCGTCTACGCCGCCGAGCGATCCGGTGCGCCGATTCAGGCTTTTGTGCGCATCGATGACGAGGAAATCACGAATCACAATCAGGTGCGCGAGCCGGATCACGTCATTGTCATCGACCGCATGCTGATCGCCCCCCGCGTGGCCGTCGGACTCAAGGCCGACGGATGGCTTATCTTCAACTCCGCCGACCCGCCCGAGCAATTCGCCGAGATGTTCCCCGGTCGCCACATTGCGACGGTTGATGCCACCAGCATCGCTGTCGCCAATGGACTGGGCACCCGCACTGTGCCGATCGTCAACACCACCATGCTCGGCGCGATCGCGAAGGTGTTTGACCTCGAGATCGACGATGTGGAAGGGGCCCTCAAGCTCGTCGGATTCGGCGGCGGCAACGTCACGTCGGCACGACAGGCTTTCGAGACCGTGGTTGCCAAGCGTGTGGCCGGCGAGGTCAGCACCGTACCGCCGCCCGCACCCAAGGGCTTGGCCGCGCACCTCCTCGACCCCGATGTCGGGGGGCTGCCACTCATCCAGACGGGCACGTGGGCTTCCCGGCGTCCCGACCGGCACGAGCTGACCCCGCCGTGCAACAACGGTTGCCCCGCCGGAAACGACGTCCGCGGGTTTGTCCAGGCCGTGGGGAAACGCGACTATGACGAAGCTCTCCGGACGATCCTGCGTACATCCCCCTTCCCGGGCATCTGCGGCCGCGTCTGCCCCGCCCCGTGCATGGAAGCCTGCAATCGCAAGGAGCATGATGAGGCGGTGAACGTCCGCGAGATCGAGCGCTACGTCGCCGATCACGGCTGCTGGCCGGACGTGACGCAGCCGACGCGCAACGAGCACGTCGCCGTGGTCGGTTCCGGACCCGCCGGCCTTAGCACAACGTACCACCTCGCCAAGCTCGGGTACCATGTGACGCTTCTCGAAGCCGGCAAGGAGCTCGGCGGCGTCATGCGCACCGGCATCCCAAGCTATCGACTGCCGCGCGATGTGCTCGACCGCGAGATCAGCTTCATCGTGCGACACGGCGTCGACGTCAAAACGCAGCACCCCGTGAACCGAAAAGCCCTGCTGGAACTGGCCAGCGAGCACTCGGCGATCTTCGTCGCGACCGGGTTGCAGGAAGTGCGCGCCCTCAATCTCGGCAAGCTCACCTCGGACATGGTCGTCCAGGGGATCGATTTCCTCGATCGCGTCCGCCAGGGTGAGGAATTCCTCACCGGGCAACGCGTTGTCGTCATCGGTGGTGGAAACACGGCCATGGACGCTGCACGTTCCGCCCTCCGCATCGGTGCCCGCAGCGTGAAGATCGTCTATCGCCGCACGCGGGCCGAGATGCCGGCGATTTACGAGGAGGTTGAGGAGGCTCTCGAAGAGGACATCGAATTGCAGGAGTTGGTGGCGCCGCTACGATTGCACGAGGACGCTTCCGGGCCTGTGCTCACTTGCCAGCGCATGCGTCTCGGGGAGCCGGATGAATCCGGACGCCGGCGACCTGTCCCGATCGAAACGGAAGACGCGCAGTTCGAAGTGCGCTGCGACCGGGTGATCCTCGCCCTGGGCCAGACGCCCGATCTGACGGTTTTCCCCGAAGGTTGCGAGCTGCGCGAGGGCGGCGAGTTGCTCGGGCTCACCCAGGCCCCGGTCTTTGCTGGCGGCGACTTCGCCACCAACGACGGAACGGTCACCGCCGCCGTCGGTAGCGGCCGGCGGGCCGCGCTGCATATTCATCGCACGCTCAGCGGCGAAGACCTGTTTCCCCCGCCGCCGCCCGAGGTCGCCGGGCCCGAACGCGTCAAGTTCCATGTCTTCGCGCACGCGCCTCGCGAGCACGGCGTCATGGTGCCCCCGAAGGTGCGGCACAACAGCTTCACCGAGGTTCGACTCGGCCTTGTCGATGAGCCGGGACATGAGGCCGCCGTCACCGAGGCCGAGCGGTGCATGAGCTGCGGCGTCTGCAACGAATGTGACCGCTGCCTGGAGTATTGCCCGGAGGGGATCATGCTCCACGCCGGCGACGGTGCGTATACGTTCAACTACGACTACTGCAAGGGCTGCGGCATCTGCGCATCGCAATGCCCCCGCGGAGTGGTCTTCATGGCGGAGCTGTAGGGAAGGAGACCCGGATGGCGCAGCAACTTGTGACAGGGAACTATGCCGCCGGTTTCACGCTGGCCAAGGCCGGCGAGGCGAACCGCGACCAGCGCGGAGCCGTGTGCGGCGCGTATCCCATCACCCCGCAGACAGAGATTATCGAGTACTTGCGGGCGTTCAGCTTCACCAAGGGACGCGTCGTGGCCGTCGAGTCCGAGCACAGCGCCATGGCCGTGTGCATTGGCGGCTCGCTCGCGGGCGCCCGGTCGTTCACGGCCAGCTCATCCAATGGGCTCGCCTACATGGTCGAAAACGTCTTTTCGGCCGGCTACTACCGGCTCCCGATCGTGATGATCGGCGTGAACCGCACGCTTGGGCCACCCTGGAACATCTGGACCGACCAGGGCGACACGCTCATGTTGCGCGACGCGCCGTGGTTGCAGTTCTACAGCGAGTCACACCAGGAACTCGTGGACACGATCCTGCTCGCGTTCCGCGTGGCCGAGGATCACCGCGTGATGTTGCCGGCCCTCGTGGCCCAAGATGGCTTCGTCGTCTCACACACGCAGATGGTCGTCGATCTCCCCGAGCAGGAGCTGGTCGATCGCTACCTGCCGCCTTGTGACGTCCCGCATCGCCTGCACGGCCAGGGTGTGACGGTAGGGGGGATGTGCTTCCCTCACGAGACGGAGAAACACCGCTGGGAGATCCAGGCTGCCATGGAACGCGTGCCGGAGGTCCTCGCCGAGGCGGTGGACGAGTTCGAGAAGGTCTTTGGCCGACGCCCGCACGGCGCCTGGTCCGCGGAGCACACCGAAGACGCCGAGATCGTGCTCGTGGCCTGCAACACCATGGCGCGAACGCTGCGTCGGGCGGTCAAACGCCGCCGGGAGCAGGGCGAGAAGATCGGCATGATCAAGGCGAAGATGTTCCGGCCGTTCCCGCGCCAGGGCATGGCCCAGGCGATCGGTTCCGCCAAACGCGTCGGCGTGCTGGATCGCAACCACTCGCCCGGCTCGGGCGGTATCTTCTGGGGCGAGTTCTGCGCCAGCCTCCGCGAGCGGCCCGACGTGCTCCTGCAGGATTACCTCGTTGGGCTTGGTGGCGGCGACGTGACCCCCGCTCTCATCGACGAAATCATCGACGACCTGGCCGCCCGCGATCATGCGGATGAGCCTGTTTGGAAAGAGGTGCCAGCATGACAACCCAGCCCGTCGCCGATCCCGCGTCCCGCCGCGATGGCATCCTACGCCCCGGCAACACCAACTGCGCCGGCTGCGGTATGTCCATCGGTCTGCAATGGCTCGAGCAGGCCCTGGACGGTGAACGGCCCACGATGTGCATCCCCGCCTGTTGCGGCATCGTTACGGCCGGGGCGTTCCCGACCAGTGCCTACGGTGTACCCGTCATCGCCACCACGTTTGCCAGCGTCGCCGCCGTCGCTACCGGCGTCTCCGTCACCCACGCGATGAACAACGAATCCGACCTCACCGTGTGCTGGGCCGGCGACGGCGGTACGTACGACATCGGCGTGGCTACCATCTCGGCCGCCGCCGAACGAAACGAGGACATCCTCTACATCTGCTACGACAACGAGATCTACGGCAACACCGGTGGCCAGCGCAGCAGCGCTACCCCCCAGGGCGCCAAGACCAGCACCACCGCGCGCGGGAAAACAGAGCCCAAAAAGGACATGATGGCGATCATGGCGGCCCACCGCATTCCTTACGCCGCCACGCTTTCGGTCGCCCACCGCGATGATTTCATCCGCAAGGTCCGCACCGCCCGCAAGATGAAGGGCTTCCGCTTTCTCCTGATGCTTTCGCCCTGTCCGACCGGGTGGAAGTCCGAGCCCTCGGAAAGTGTCGATCTCATCCGTACGGCGATTCGTTGCGGCCTGTTCCCCCTCTACGAGGTCTTCAATGGCCGTCGCTATCGCATCAACGCCCGGCCGGATGGCACTCCCCTGGAGGATTACGTCTCCCGGCAGCGCCGCTATCGATCAGAACTCCTCGATCTCGACGCCCTTCGGTCGCTGATCAGCGAGAAATGGTCGTACCTTGAGGCCCTGGAGCGCGCCTTCCCGGTCGAAGAAGAGTCGGCGTAGCGTCGCAATCCACCCTCACAGAACGATTCTCAGCCGCACACCACCCACACGGCGTGCCGCGGCATCCCTCACGTGCCGTGGGCGAATTGCGTCTTCACCAGCGTCACGTAGAACGGGCACGTCTCCAGCAATTCGGCGTGCCGGCCGACACCGACGATTCTCCCGGTGTTCAGAACAACCGTCACATCCGCGCGCGCGATCGTGCTGAACCGGTGTGCGATGATGAACGTCGTGCGGTCGCGCATCACGTCCTCCATCGCCTCTTGGATCCGCTGTTCAGACTCGCTATCTACCTGGCTGGTTGCCTCATCCAGAATGAGGATCGATGGATCGCGCAGAATCGCCCGTGCCAGCACGATCCGTTGCCGCTGGCCGCCCGATAGCGTTCGTGCGTTGACCTCGGCGTCATACCCGGTTGACACCTGTCCGTTGCGCTCGACACGCAACGAGCCGACGAACTCCTCGACATGGGCCAGCCGAGCCGCCCGGCGAATATCGTCCTCAGCCGCGCCATTGGCCCCGTACGTGATGTTCGCGCGGACCGTGTCCGCAAAGATGACCGCTTCCTGCGTGACCAGTCCGATCTGCTCCCGCAACGACTGCAACGAAACCGTCTGGATATCGCGTCCATCAATCAGCAGTTGACCCGCCGTCGGCTCGAAGAACCGCAGCAGCAGCGAGATCAGCGTCGTTTTCCCCGAACCGTTCGGACCCACGAGCGCTACCACGTCACCCTTGCGCACCCGCAGATCGATGTCCGCGAGAACCGCGCGCTGCGGGTTCGACGGATAGCTGAACGACACGTCGCGGAACTCGATCTCACGCTGTACGGGTCGCAACGGTTCAGCACGCACGTCAGCCGCCGCAGGTTCCTCCGGCGGGAGGTTCATCAATTCGAAGAGCCGCCGTGCGGAAACCTCTGCCGCTTGCAACCGGTTGTTGACATTCCCCATTTTGCGCAGCGGATCGAAGATCCCGCCGAGGCAGATCACCGCGCCGAAGAAAAGGTGTGGCTCCAGCTCCTGGGCGAATACCCGCGCCCCGCCGTACAGGATGAACGCCGAGATTGCCAGCGACGCCAGCGTCTCGAGTACGGGGTTGCTCGCGGCGTCCACAAGCTGGATGTGCGTCTGCGCGCGAGTCAGCACGCGGCCTTCGGTCTCAAACCTCCGGATCTCGGCCTCCTGCATATTGCAGGCCTTCACGACGCGAATGCCCGTCAGCCGCTCCCCAAGGTGATCCAGCAGTCGGCCCCACGACTGGGACGCCCGCCGCTGGGCACGCTTCACCAGGCGTCCGAATGTCCGGATCACCACCGCTCCGATCGGCAACCCGATCAGGCCGATGACCAGCATGTGCCAGTCGATCAGCAACGTAAGCGACAGCACGCCGACGGCCTTCAGCGGCTCGCGCACGACCTTCCCGAACAGCGTCGACAGGCCCGTCTCAACCTTGTTGATGTCATTGGCGAAGCGGCTCAGCGTGTCGCCCGGCGGCTGCGCACTGTGCCACTGAATCGGGAGCCGTAGCGTATGCCCCGCCAGCGACGTGCGAATGTCGTGCATCGTGCGCTGCACGGTTGTCGCCACGAGCCCCTCGTTGAAGAACCGGCAGACGCCACCGAGCAGAGAAATCGCGACGACCGCCGCCATCACAATCAGCAACGTACGAAAGCGGTCCTGCGGCGTGCGCCCCGTTGGCAGCGCCTGTGCGGCACGGCACGCCGAGTTCCACCACCACCCGTGTGGCTTGAGCCCCAGCGTGACACCGGCCATCACCTCCCCGTTTCGCACCACATCCACGCCGTCGATGCGCGTGCCGGCTTCCGCGGCGAATCGTTGCGTCAGCGCGTACGACCCCAGCGGTTCCCCGGCGATCGCCACGATCCGATCGCCGCTGCGCAGCACGTCCGCAGCCGGGGAGGCGGCGTGTATGTCGGAAACCAGCAATCCCTCCGGATCATCCGGAAGATCCGGCGCAATCGTGATCACCAGCCGCCGTTGCGTCTCAGATCGGTGGAGCCAGTCGACGAGGCTTTCGTGCTCGGCGAAGATGATCTTCAGCACGGGCACGATGCTGGAGATGCTGAACGTGTAGAAGACGCTCACGCCCACCGCCGCGACCAGCCCGATAATCAGCGGTCGCCGGTGCGGCCGCAGGTAGCGCAACGTTCGCCGGAAGTTTGGCAGCCATCCTTCTTTGTGTGCAGGGTCCGTCATCGGCCGATATGATAGCGAGCTTTGAGGCCGGCGTGCAGCCTCTCACGCCGGCACTCACCGTTTAGGAGCATTCCGTGAAGCGAGAAGTTAGTCTGTCCGCCCAGGACATCACCCAGCAGGAGATCGATGCTGTCGTCGCCGTGCTCCGCTCGGACCGCCTCAGCCTCGGGCCCCAGTTGACCGCCTTCGAGGAGCAATTCACGCAGCGGCTCGGCGTCAAGCACTCCCTCTGCTGCAGCAGCGGAACCGCCGGCCTGCACCTCTGCTGGCACGCGATGGGGATCGGTCCCGGAGACGAGGTCATCACCACCCCGTTCTCTTTCATCTCGTCCAGCAACAGCATCATGTTCGATGGCGGCCGCCCGGTTTTTGTCGATATCGACCCCGCTTCCTGGCAGATCGACGCGGCACGCATCGAGGCCGCGATCACGCCGCGCACCAAGGCCATCCTGCCCGTCGACGTCTTCGGCTCCATCCCGGACTTCGACGCCATCTGGGACATCGCCTGGCGTCACAACCTGCGTGTGCTCGAGGATTCCTGCGAGGCGATTGGGGCATCTTACAAAGACCGGCCGGCCGGCACGCTCGGTGAGGCCGGGATCTTCGCCTTCTACCCGAACAAGCAGATCACCACGGGCGAGGGCGGCATGGTCGTCACCAACGACGACGAGATCGCCTTCATGGCCCGCTCGCTGTGCAACCAGGGACGCGATCCAGATGCTGGCTGGCTGGCGCATGCCCGTCTCGGCTTCAACTATCGCCTGACGGATATCCAGGCTGCGCTCGGCGTCGTCCAGATGCAGCGTCTCGACGAGATCATTGCCAAGCGGCGGCGCGTCGCCGAGATGTACAAGGAGCGATTGGCGGATGAACCCCGGCTTTCGCTGATGCACGTGCCCGCGGATGTCAACATTAGTTGGTTCGTGTTCGTCACGCATCTCTGCGACGACTACACCCAGGACCAGCGGGATGCGATCCTCACCAGGCTGCGCGGCGAAGGCATCGGCTGCAACAACTACTTCACGCCGATTCACCTCCAGCCGTTCTACAGCGAGCGTTTCGGCTACAAGCCGGGAGATTTCCCCATTACCGAGGCCCTGTCGCAGCGAACCATCGCGCTGCCGTTCTACAACAGCCTGAGCGAGGCCGACATCGACCACGTCGTGACGACACTGCGCAGCTTCCTGTAGCGGTGGTGGACGCGCCGTCCTCAGATCCTCCGGCCTACTCTTCACCGGGCGGCTCGTCGTCTGCCTTGGCCGGGGGCGTCAGGTTGATCGGGCCCACGCCGCTTGGCCGGTCGGCCGGAAGATCCTTGTTGGGGACGATCGTCAGGAAATCGGGCTTGAGGATGCCGCCCGACATCACCGTGCGAATCGCGTCTTCGACACTCCAGTCCAGCTCGGTGATGTCCTTGCGCCGGATCACTTGCAGATAGCCGGTCGTCGGGTTCGGCGTCGTGGCGATGAAAACCGAACACAACTCCTCGCCCGTGATCGAGTCGTTGAAGATGTTCGTGATGAACCCCACGCAACGCATCTTCTCCTGCGGAAAGGGTACCAGGGCAGCGCGGCGAAAACTCTGCGTCTGATCGCCTGTGAAGCTTGACAGCACTTGCTTGATGCCGCGATAGATCGTCTTGACCATCGGTACGCGATCGACCACGTGATCGACCAGGGCCAGGATACGCCGGCCGAAGATGTTGGCCGCAAACAGGCCGATGATGTACAGCACGATAATGGTCAGGAGAACGGAGAACAGCGCCAGACCCCAGTCCAGCCCCGGATGCTCGCTGAGAAAGCCCTCGATGTTGACCGTTTCGTCCGGCGGTGTCTCGATTCTCCAGATCCAGCTCTGGAACCACTTCGTCTCCAGCAGCGCGAGCACGACCCACTGCGACGCGTCGCGCATCATGCTGAAGACGAACTTGATCACGAACCACGTGACGTAAATCGGCAGAATGACGATCAGGCCCGTCGTCACGCGCGTACGGATCAGAGCCTTGAGCGTGGCCCACAGACGGCTGCGATGCCGCCTCCGAAGTCGGGTGGCTGCTGTGTCACTCATCGCATGGACCTCGTCGCGGGGCGCGGCTCCGACTGATGGCCGGCGCCGCCCGCACTGCAGACCATACCGCTTTCCTGTGGCAGGGCAAGGAGACCCGCCGGCCGGCCGGCTTTACCGCGATACCCGCGGCATCTCCCCACTGTCCAGGCGGCGGAAGTAACCCCGCGCGGCCCGTAGCACGGTCGGCGACAGCAGCAGCACCGCCGGTAGATTGCAGAACGCCATGATCCCGATCAGCCCGTCCGAGAAGTTGTAGACCACGTCAAAACGATCCAGCATCATCCCGATCACGATGAAGACCACGAAAACGATCTTGTACGGCAGAACCGCGAACGACCCCAGCAGATACTCGGCCCCACGCTCCCCGTAGTAGCTCCACGTGATCATCGTGCTGAACGCGAACAGGCAGACCCCCAGCGTGATCGCGTACTTGCCGAAACCCGCGACAACCGTATCGAACGCGAAACTCGTCATTTTCGCCCCGGTGATGTCCAGATGCACCGCCTGCCCAATCGCGAGCTCTGCCCGCTCCTTGTCGGTCACATCCTTCAGCGACAGGGACAGGCCCCGCAGGCTCGACCATTCCGACTCCGGATCTCCGTCGAAGGCCACGATCGGCAGGACCACCCGCTCTGGCTCGACACCCCGCGTTTGCTCGACATGGATCGCCAGCGTCTGTTCCTTGACCGCGTTCATCTCGGCCAGACAGGCACGCTGATAACGCTCTGAGGTATCCTGGTTCAGCGTGACCTGCACCGCGTTGCCTTCAATCGCCTCGATTGACCCGACGGCCGGACGGTTCCAGACGCCCGTCATGAGCAGCACCAACGCGCTCATCGTGCAGATGATCAGCGTGTCGATGAAGGGGCCAATGCCGGCGACCACACCTTCGCGGATGGGTTCGTCGGTCCGGGCTGCCGCGTGCGCCATCGCCGCCGACCCCTGCCCCGCCTCGTTCGAGAACAACGCCCGTCGCAGACCGTGCTGAAACGCGATCCACACCGACGTCCCGGCGAACGCCCCCATCCCGGCCGTCGGCGAGAACGCCGACCGGACGATCAGGCTCAGGTACTCCGGGATCTCGCTGGCGTGAACGATGATGATCCACAGGGCGCCCAGCAGGTACACGATGCACATGAACGGCACCAGCCGCGAGGCCACCTCACCAATCCGCCGGATGCCGCCGATGATCACCGATGCCACCAGCAACGCCATCACCGCTGCGGATCCCCACCGCGGCACCTTGAAATTCGTCTCCAGCACCTCCGCGACGTTCCAACCCTGGAACATGTTGCCCTGGCCGAGCGCACCGATCGCAGTGCTGGCGGCGAACAGAATCGCCAGGACCTTGAACACGAACCACGCCGGGTTCCCGATCGCGCGGATGGGGTCTACGAACGCCTTCTGGATGTACCACATCGGCCCGCCCCGGACCTCGTGGAGCGATGGATCGAACACCTCCCGTTCGCTGACGTCGCCGCCGTCGCCCTTGCGCCGAACGTCGCGGAACATGACGGCCAGCGTGCACTCCATGAACTTCAGAGCCATGCCGAAAACGCCAATGATCCACATCCAGAAGACCGCGCCCGGACCACCGAGCGACACCGCGACCGCCACGCCCGCGATGTTGCCCAGGCCGATCGTGCCCGACAGCGCCGCGCACAGCGCCTGAAAGTGGTTGACATGACCCGTATCACCCGGGCGATCGAAGTGACCCCGAATGCAGGAAAAGCCGTGTGTCAGAATCCGCCACTGCACGAACTTCGTCGCCAGTGTGAACACCAGCCCGCAGCCCAGCAGCAGGAGAAACATGGGGAGCGACCACACACTGGATGTGAACTGCGTTGACCACTCCACCAGATCGATTCCGAGCATGACCGCACCAAGCTTATAACCCACGTGACCGACGTGATCGGCGCGAAGATACCGGGCGGCAAGCGGCCCGGCAACCGTTGCCAGCGAGTGACCCTCTCCAGTAGACTGCTCCCATGCGCGGGCTGGCTTCGCGGTCGCCTGCACACGTGCAATCGGGGCGCTCCTCGTCCGCAGCGCCCTCAACGGTACGCTAGCCGCTGGTTCCAGACGCCCCCGGGGGCTGATCCTGCCGCCCCCAGGCTGTGTTGTATGTCCGTCCTGGAGCGACCCGGCCAGGCTCGACAACGGGAGAGTGCAAACTCATGAGCAACGCATCCTCCGGTTTGCCACAACTGCCGGAAAAGGAAAACTGGGGCTCGCGGCTCGGCGTCGTCCTGGCCGTCGCCGGCTCGGCCGTCGGCCTCGGCAACTTCCTCCGTTTCCCCGGACAGGCGGTCAACAACGGCGGCGGGGCGTTCATGATCCCCTACATCATCAGTTTCCTCCTGCTGGGAATCCCGATCGCATGGTGCGAATGGACCATGGGACGCCTCGGCGGTCGTTTCGGGCAGAACAGCGCACCGGGCATCTTCTACGCCATCTGGCGACGGACCCCCGCCAAGGCCCTGGGCGCCTTCAGCCTGCTGATCCCGATCGCCATCTACATGTACTACATCCTGCTCGAGGCCTGGTGCCTCGATTACTGCCTCTTCTTCATCCAGGGCGGGTTCGCCGACTTGTTCAACACCGCCACCCAATCAGCCACCGGCCAAGCAGCCGAGGCCGGCGCCGTGGTCGATGCCGCCAGCGATCATCGCATGGCGGTCTTTGGCTCGCATGAGCATGGTTCGCTGTTTACCGGCGGACGCACTATCTGGCTCGTCCTGATCTGCTTCCTCGTCAACTTCGTCATCATTTACCAGGGCATTCTGCGCGGCATCGAGAAGTTCTGTAAGTGGGCCATGCCTTTGCTCGTCATGTGCGCCGTGATCATCCTCGTCCGCGTGCTGACGTTGCCGCACATCACGATAGGGCTGGGCTTCATGTGGAATCCGCAGTGGCACACCCTCAAAGACCCCCAGGTCTGGCTTGCCGCCGCTGGTCAGATCTTCTTCAGCCTCAGCGTCGGGTTCGGGCTGATCCTGTGCTATTCCAGCTACCTGCGCAAGGATGATGACGTGGTGCTGACGTCGCTCAGCGCTTCCAGTACCAACGAGTTCTGCGAGGTGATCCTCGCTGGCCTGATCGTCGTTCCGACCGCGTTCCTGTTCCTCGGGGCCGAAAACGCCAAGGGCGAGACCTTTGCCCTCGGCTTCGTCACCATCCCCGCCATCATGCACTTCATGCCGCACATCGGCAGCTTCTTTGGGGCCCTGTGGTTTGGACTGCTCTTCCTGGCCGCCGTCACGAGCTCACTCAGCATGCTCCAGCCGGCGATCGCCTTCCTGGAGGACGGCTTCGGCCTAGGCCGGCGGGCGAGCGTTGCCATCCTCGGCGTCATCACCGCGATGGGGGCAACGCTCACCATGGTGTTCAGCAAGGGCTCGCTCGCCATGGATTACACCGACTTCTGGTGCAATCTGTTCATGATCGTGGCCGCCACCGGCCTTGTGATCATGTTCGGCTGGATCGTCGGCGCGGAGCGTGGCGTCAAAGAGCTGAACCGCGGCGCGGATTTCCGCGTTCCAAGGGTCCTTGCCATTGTCATCCGCTACGTGACCCCCACCTTCCTGATCGTCATTCTCGCTGCGTGGTGCTACGACAAGCTCCCCGATCGGCTTGAGGGCATGAGCCCCGAGAAGCAGGCCCGCAAGACGATGGATGCTACGGTCACCGCGGCGATGGGCCTCCGCGAGCAACTGGCCGAGATCCTCGATACCACGACGATCTCCGACGACGATGCGGCTGTGGAGATGGCGGAAATCCTCCCCGCCGTCGGCGATTCACCTCAATCCGATGACCTGCTTGCCTGGGTCCACCAGACCCGCGCGGATGCCGCCGCGGAAGCTCTCGGGGACGACCAGAAGCGGCAGGAGTTCTTCCGTTGCGCCCTGATCCGCCGCTTCGGCTTGCCCCCCAAACTCAGTGACGAGGACAACGCCGCCGTCATCGCAGGGATTCTGGCCGAGGCCGCCCTGACGCCTCGCGAGTTGGCTGGCAAGATTCTCCGCCACGCGGCCGATTGTCCCGAGAAGCCGGAACCCGATCGCCTGGCGGCGTTCATCACCGCCGTCCGGGCCGAGGCGGCCGATGCCGGCGAGGCGGCGATCGTGGACGCCAACGTCGCCCGGTTCGTGTTCCTGGGTATTATCCTCTTCCTGCTGTTGCTGTACGTGACCAGCGATGTGGCCTGCCGCAACCGCATTGGCCGCGTCATCGCCCAGGCTGAGCAGCGAGGCGTCGATTGGGAGGTGAAGTCATGAGCCCTCTCTACGGACTCCTGGCCCAGGCCGCGACCGACCCAGCGGGGCTGAATGTCGGCGGCCTGATCATCATGATCGTGAGCGTCGGTCTCGTGCTTGGCCTCAACGTGTTCTGCATGCTCCGTATTCTGGTCGAGCGGAACCGCGACGAAACCGCCGGCCGCACGGGCGCTGTCGACGAGCAAACCCGATGAAGCGCGGATCGGTTCTCCAGGCATTCCGTGCCGGCCTGTGCCTTGACGGCCCGTGATCAATCCTCGATTCGCCGCTATGCTGGACGCCGATGGCTGACGACACGACCTCCCACGTCCATGACCAGGCTGCCTCTCCCGCCGGCCACGTCCTCCACGTGGCCGACCGCGAGATCGTCGCTCGGTTTGGCCCCATGCTCGCGCAGGTCCTCCAGGGCCTCAGTGCCACGGGCCTGCGCGTCTCTTTCCTGACCGACGAAACCGCCTTCGTTGACCGACTCGAAGGCCGCTCCGTTGATTGTGTCCTCGTTCCGCATCTGCAGGGCTGGCGGGGCTGGCGGCTGCAACGGATCCTGCCCGAGCGATTCACGCCGGCGCCGGATGTCGTCCATTTGTGGGGGACTGCTGGTCTGTGGTGGCTGAAACGCTGGTTGTCGAAGACTGCCAGCGCGCCCTTGCTCGTCCACGCGCTCGGCGTCCCGCACATCGAGTCCCTGCTTCGCCGGGGCCTCCGGCATAACCAGCACGTCGCCGTCTTGTCCGCCTCGTTGGCCGACCCCTTGTTGCACCGCTTCCCCTTTGTGGCTGACCGCTGCCATACGACGCCGCCGGCCGTGGCGCCTCCGCTGCGTCCACCGGCCGAACGCGACGCCAACCGCACGCTCAGCGTCCTCTGTGTAAGTCGGCTTGAAGCGGATTGTGGCCTCGAAGTGCTCATCGACGCCGTGGGCCAATTGCGCCGCAGCCATTGCGACGTGCAGGTGGCGCTCATCGGCGCCGGCAGATGGCTCGGTCCCTTGTGGCGACGGATTCACGCCCAGGAGGCCCGCGCGTGCGTGTCGCTCATCAACGAGCCCGAGCTATGGGAGAGAATCCTGCCGGAGGTTGACGTCTGCGTCGTCCCTGCCCGGCAGCCCGAGCCCTCGCTCGCCCCGTTGCTGGCCATGGCCCTCGGCAAGACCGTGATCGCCTCACGCGACCAGTTCGACGACTGGTTCATCGAGGACCGCACAGCTTGGCAGTTCACACCGGGGTCCGCCGTCGAACTCGCCTACCTCCTGGCTCGGGCGATCGAGCAGCCCAAGCACGTTCGCGAACTGAGCGCCACCGCCGCCGAGTACGTGCGGGATCACCATGCGGTCCATCAGCTGATCTCGCGGCTTCTGGCTCTCTACGAAACGTTGACGAAAACCAGTCTCACGGCTGGTACTCCCGGATCGCACGAGGAAAATGGTGGATCCCATGCCGCGTGAAGAACCTCCACTCCGCTTGGTTTGGTGGGGCAACTTGGTGCTCCCCGGCGCGGGTTTGATCCTGCTGGGTTCGCTGGCATCCGGGTTGCTTGGCGGGCTCCTCTTCGCGGCCTGCGCGAACTTCGTCATCGCCGCCGTCTTCCTGTTCCCCGACGAGTTTTCGGCTACGCATCAGGCTCTTGGGATCGGTCTGGCCGGGGGCGCCTACCTGGGGACGCAACTCCGCTTGGCGCAGGCCGTGCGCGACCATCGGAAGGTCGCCGCCGAAGCCCGACGACGACAGTGCCTCCGCCGAACGGAAGACCTTCTCGTCCATGGAGATACGGCCGCGGCGCTCGAAGCCATCATGCCCATCTCCGACCTCGCTGACAGCGATCTTCTCGTGGCCTATCGGTTGGCGCAAGCGCTTACGGCCGCTGGGGATGCAGCGGCTGCCCACGAGGCCTGGCAACGTGTCCGGCGCCTCGATCAGCACGCCATCTACAAACGCCAAATCGATCAGGCCGAACAGGATCTGGCCACCTGCAATAATCTGTAGTCAATGCGGTGCCCCAAGACCCGGCAATCCCCGCTGATGCGTGCGCTGCGCGCAGTCGATAGCTAGACTGGCGACACCGGTCATTCTTGATCGCACCACACGCGACGACTAGAATCACCCGGTGGTCGAGGTCCGAGTATTGCGGGTTGTACCCGGCTCACGCAGCAGCAGGGGTCGGAGGCCTGTTCTTCTATTGCCGTGGAGACTCTGAGGTATGTTTGAACGCTTCACCGATCGCGCGCGGAAGGTGATGGCCTTGGCCAATCAGGAAGCGCAGCGATTCAACCACGAGTACATTGGCACGGAGCACATCCTGCTCGGCTTGGTGAAGGAAGGCTCTGGCGTCGGCGCCAACGTGCTCAAGAACCTCGGAGTCGATCTGCGCAAGGTCCGCCTTGAAGTGGAGAAGCTTGTCAAGAGCGGCCCCGAAATGGTCACGATGGGGAAGCTTCCGCAAACCCCCAGGGCCAAACGTGTTATCGAATACGCCATTGAGGAAGCGCGGAACCTCAACCACAACTACGTCGGCACCGAGCACCTGCTGCTCGGCCTGCTCCGCGAACAGGACGGCGTCGCCGCGCAGGTCCTCATGAACCTCGGGCTCAAGCTCGAGGACGTCCGGGAAGAGGTCCTCAATCTCCTCGGTGCGGGCGTCGAGAGCGAAGAGACCAGCGCCATGGCACCGCCGGGCGACATCCCCAAGAAGGGCCGCAGCAGCAAGACCCCCGCGCTGGATTCGTTCGGCCGCGATCTGACCGAGCTCGCCCGCGAGGGCAAGCTCGACCCCGTGATCGGACGCGCCAACGAGATCGAGCGCGTCATCACCGTGTTGTGTCGCCGCGTAAAGAACAACCCCGTGTTGTTGGGTGAGGCCGGCGTCGGAAAGACCGCCATCGTCGAGGGCCTCGCACAGGACATCATCAAGCACCAGGTGCCCGAGCTGCTTTTTGAGCGGCGAATCGTGATCCTTGATCTGGCCATGATGGTCGCGGGCACCAAGTACCGCGGTCAGTTTGAGGAACGGATCAAGGCCGTCATGAACGAGGTGCGGCGAGCGAAGAACGTCATCCTCTTCATCGACGAGCTGCACACGCTGGTTGGCGCCGGTGGGGCCGAGGGTGCCATTGACGCTTCGAACGTCCTGAAGCCCGCCCTGTCGCGGGGCGAGATCCAGTGCATCGGCGCGACGACCTTCGACGAATACCGCAAGTACATCGAGAAAGACGCGGCGCTCGCGCGCCGTTTTCAGTCCATCCATGTGGCCGAGCCCTCGCTGGAACACACGCTCGAGATCCTGCGCGGGCTACGCGATCGCTACGAGGCTCATCACCGCGTCCGGATCACCGAGGATGCACTCCGTGCGTCCGCCGAGCTCTCGCACCGATACATCACCGGTCGCGTTCTTCCCGACAAGGCGATTGACGTCATCGATGAAGCCGGGGCGCGCATCCGCATCCAGAGCATGACCGTCCCGCCGAATCTCGCCGACATCGAGCGCGAGATCGACCGCCTGGGTTCCGAGAAGGACGAGGCCGTCAAGAACGCCGACTACGAGCGCGCCGCCGAGCTGCGCGACAAGTGCGAGTCGATGCGCATGCAGCGCGAGAACATCCAACGCGAGTGGAAGGACAAGTCCAAGGAGGCTGAGGGTGTCGTCGACGAGAACGTCGTCGGCGAGGTCGTCAGCCGCATGACGGGTATCCCATTGACCCGCCTCGAGAAGGAGGAAGCCACACGCCTTCTCGAACTTGAGAAAGAACTGCACAAGCGCGTCATCAGCCAGGAAGAGGCTATCAGCGCGATCGCGCGGAGTGTCCGCCGCAGCCGTAGCGGCATGAAGGACCCCAATCGGCCCATGGGATCATTCATCTTCCTCGGCCCGTCGGGTGTCGGCAAAACGCTCCTGGCCAAGACGCTCGCCGAGTTCATGTTCGGTGACGAAGACGCCATGATCACGATCGACATGTCGGAGTACATGGAGAAGCACAACGTCAGCCGGCTGATCGGCGCGCCTCCCGGCTACGTCGGCTACGAGGAGGGCGGCCAGCTCACCGAGCGCATCCGTCGGCGACCGTACGCCGTCGTCCTGCTCGACGAGATCGAGAAGGCGCATCCCGACGTGTTCAACATGCTGCTCCAGATCATGGAGGAAGGCCGGCTGACCGATTCCTTCGGCCGGCACGTCGATTTCCGCAACGTTATCCTCATCATGACGAGCAACATCGGCGCCGATCGCATCATGAGCCAGGATCCGTTCGGCTTCATGAAGCGCGACGAGGAGATCGACTACCAGAAGATGAAGGAGATGCTTACCTCCGAGCTGGAACGCAACTTCCGGCCCGAGTTCATCAACCGCATCGACGAGGTCGTCGTTTTCCACAAGCTCACCCACGAGGACATGCTCCTGATCGTCGACCTCGAGGTCGCGAAGGTCGCTGCTCGCCTCAAGGAACGCGGCCTCTTGCTCGAGCTGGCGCCCGCAGCCAGGGAGTTCCTCGTTGAGAAGGGCACCGACGAGAAGTTCGGCGCACGCCCACTGAAACGCACGATATCGAGCATGGTCGAAGATCCCCTCAGCGAGGACATCCTCCGCAACAAGTACACAGGTAAGAACACGATCCGTGTGCGGATCGTGGGGGAGGACGACGCCCGGAAGCTTGACTTCGAGGGCGATTTCGTCAAGCCGGAGGAAACCGCGACCGAGGAGAAGACCCCGGCCGGCGCTGAAACGACCTGATTTGCTCCCCGCGGAGCCCCCGTTTATCTTCGGATCGCCAGCCCGGAGCACCCGGGCTGCTTCCGTGTGCCGGCCTAGGGGCGCGGCAGGCGCGCCGCGCCGTCCGGCCGCGCCGACGTCTCCGGCCCAATCTTCGCCAGGTAGTCGCGCAAGGCGTGCGGCGACCAACTCGTGATGATGAAACGATCGCTCAGCGTCCAGGCTGGACCGGCCAGCGGCCCGAATCGCAGGTACCACACGCCGTCGCCGTCGTTCTGCACGGTGAACGGCGGCGGGTGGCTCGCCTCAATGACCGCCTTGTCCAACGTATTACGCCAGGCTGCCGACAGCGCCTCAATCGCCTCGCGCACGCGCTCCGGCTCCTGCCGGATCTCGATCAACGTGGTCATCGCCAGCGGAAGCCGCAACGGGTGTGGCGGATCGTTGTGAAGGACGATGTGGTTGCCGAGGTGAGCGAGAATGTCACGCTCCGCATCGACGCCGCACTCAGCCTGCATCTGCGCCCACACGCGCTCGATGTTGGCTCGCGCCTTCGCACCCTGAATCACGAGCAGGCCTCGCATCAGCCGTGGAAAGAACCGGGCCAGCGGAACCTGGCAGATGGCGTAGCGCGTCCCGGGCGGAACCGTCGCCAGCAGATGCGGATCACGCTCACTCGGGTCCGCGTACAGCCGTGACACCGTCTTGCCCCGGATCAGAAAGTGGGTCAGACAGTACAACGCACGGCCCTCAAAGCCGATCGCCCAGTGGGCACGCTCAAGATCCTCCGCGTCCCACGCGCGGAAGAAACTGCTCGCCCGCCCGTGGACGAACGGGTCCAGTCGCCGGCGTATCTCACCCGCCGCCATAAAAACCTCGATCGGCGCCTCGTGCCCGCGCACGCGACGCGCCTCCGCGTACCACGGCTCGCGACTTAGTGACGGCTGCTCACCCGCGGCGCAACCCGCGATCGCCGGCCACACATCGGGCCCGATCGACAGCACGAAGTGCCGGCCGATTCGGCCCCACCCGATCACGGCCCAGTCCGGAAGTCGGCGGTCACGCAGCTCCTGGTACGACCAGCGCTGGGCCTTCCGGGTGACGAGCGTGGCCGTCTCCTGATTCGTTTGTTCGTTGACGGTCTTCTGAATCGTCTGCAGGAAGGGCCGGAGCGCGTCCTCTCCGTTGGCTTCGCCGGTCGCAGGCACCTCCACCACCAGAACCATGCGCAAGCGATCCACCCGGCGGCTCTTCGAATCCGTCTTCGTCGGCTTCGCCCGAGCATCGATCAGCGCGATCGCGTGGTGGTGGCGGATCGTCAGCCCGAGCAACTCCGTGATCCGCATGCCGATTCGGGCTCGCTGGCCCAGCTTCGAGCCTGCCACGCGCGAGCCCAGGTCCAGAAGGGTCTGCAGCGTCGACGGCTTGTCCCCCAGTGGCACCATGTCGGGCAACGGTCGGCCGTGCCAGCACAGCAGGCTGCCCGCCGGTATCAGATCCAGCGGCTCGCCCGCCAACGCGCGACGCGGCGACATTGAGTAAACCACCGCCGCCGCCAGAAGCCCCGTCAACAACGCTTTGTATCGTGACATACCTCGTTCCATGGCGATGCGAGCGTACCATGGCACCGGGTTAGCTTCCACCTGTGGAGCCCAAGGCTATCAGGAATGACCGTGCGCCGTCCGGCGCCGGCGTTCAGGGCTTGATCTGGAGAGACAGCACCGTCAGGTCATCCAGCGGATAACCCAGGCGGCGAAGAGCACGCTGGCGACCCGCGACCTGCTCGAGGGCCGCGGCTATCCCTTGCTGCTGCAGCGTGGCGCACCACGGCGACCCCGCCACGGCGTTCTGGGTCAGCAGATCCTCCGCGCTCGCGCAGGTCGGCGGCAAGGTCGCGACCGTCGCCAACCCTGTCGCCGTTGGCATCGACCGTTCCGTGGCGAAGGCCGGTCCGTCACCTGGCCCTACCATGTCGCACTCCCCGTTCGGCAGGACTGCGACGGCAGCGTCACCGTCATCGGTGTTGAACGTCGCTACGAACTCATCCGTATCGCGGTCGTCACTCGCAGTTCCCGGTCTCCAGTCGGTGATGCGGTGTGCCGCTTCTTCGAGCGCCGCCGGTACGTCAGGGCTGCTGCTCTGTGGAGCGACGATCCGCTCCAGCCCATCCGAGTAGAGCAGCACACTGTCTCCAGGCTCCAGTGAGATCGTGCTCGTCGCGAACTGCGCGTCCGGCAGCACTCCCACCACGCCGCCGGCCGGCGCGAGGAACTCCAATTCGCCATTCGCCCGCCGGCAGATCGGAAACGGCGCCCCTCCACGGGCCAGCGTCAGTTCCAGCGTCTCGGTGTTCAGGACCGCGTAGATCGCTGCCACGAACGGGCATTCGGCCAGTTGCGCGTCCACGATGTCCTCGTTGAGCCGGAGCAGCACCTCGTCCGGCGAGAGGATGCGGTACGACCCGTTCTCGATCTCTTTGCCACGCAGGGCCCGCTTGATGTACACCGTCAGCAGCGCGGCCGGGATCCCGTGCCCGCTGGCGTCGGCCACCGCGATCCCGACATGGTTCTCATCGAGCCGGTGGACGTCGTAGATGTCACCGGAGACGTAGTCCACTGGCCGAAACACGAGGTCGAACGACGCCCGGCCGAAGGAGGGCAGCGTTTCGGGCAAGAACCCCCGTTGCACCCGGCTCGCCAGCCGGATCTGCTTCATGTACCGCTTGGCCACGCTGTCGCCGCTGCGACGGTTCGCCAACAGCCCGCGATGAAGCGAGTCGAGCGAATCCCGCATCTCCAGCATCATCGCCAGACGGATCGAGAGATCGTGCTCGTCCAGATTCGCACCGTAGCTGACCGGCACGGTAGGGGGGTGCTCGACCGCCGGCAGCGTCTGACGGTTTGACGTCAGAACCAGGGCGGCGCGTGGGTGATCGGCCAGCCGATCGAACAAGATCCGCAGTGGACCGCACACCTGCGACACGTCCTGCCCCACGACGACCACCAGCGCATCTGCCTGGACCGCCGGGGCGTTGCGCACGGCCTCCGGCAACGGCCAGAAGCTTGCGGTCGCGTCGGTTCGCTTCAGGGCGGCTTGAAGACTGGGGGGGACGGCGTCGTCTGCAAGTACGACTTGAATGTGCGGCCGAGCCATCGTGTCCTCGCCGTTTGGCGGTCGGGGATGTGCAGGCGTTGCACCTCGCTAGTTTGTCAGATCGGACGTTTGTCGCGTGGACTTGTCGACGGCGGCAGGATTTTCTGACTCGGCACGCGGATACCGGTTTCGGTGTCGCGCAAAGTCAACACCGGGGTGGTGCAAGCAGTATCGACCCCGGCGCGCAACGCATCTGCGAATGCCGACCCTGGTGGTCCGTGTTGATCTGGCAGAGGGGAGGTTACATCTTACCGGGCACTTCCGCCGACTCGCACGACGCGATGGCCCGATAGAGTTCTTCCGCGGTCGTCGCTTGCTCGACCGCCGTACGGAAATCCGTCATGTTCATCAGGCGGCTGATTTTCGCCAACGCCTGAATATGCGGTCCGGTCTGGTCTGGCGGGCTGACGAGCAGGACCACGAAGTTCACCGGGCGTCCGTCCAGGCTCTGGAAGTCCACCGGCTCGACGGGTTTCCCGGCCGCCATCACGAGTTGATCGCAACCGTCACTCTTCCCGTGCGGAATCGCCAGCCCATAGCCAATACCCGTGGTCCGCTCGGCTTCACGCTTGAGAACCGCGTCCAACGCCGTGTCTCGGTTCACCAGGGCTCCGGTGCCCGATAGCAGGTCGATCAACTCAGTGATCACCGCGGTCTTCTCGGTGGCTTTCAGCGGTACGCGTATCCGCTCGGGCGTCAGGATCTTGCTCAGTTCCATCGCTTTCTTCCTAGCATGAATGCCAAAACGCCTATTGTAGCCGCCCCCCACGCCATGTTCCAGTGCCGCACCACCGGCCCGGCGGACGCCGCCCCCGACGCCCCTCGCGGCCGCAGAGCACCTTTGCTACCATGTGGGCTTGGCCAACGGATAACACGATCGCTATACGCACACGAGAGGGTTGCAGACATGAAAAAAATCCGCCTTTTCACCCCTGGCCCCTGTGCCGTCCCCGAGGAAGTCCTGCTCGAGATGGCCCGTCCCTTCGAGCACCATCGAACCGACTGGTTCAAGGGGATGATGAAAGAGGCCTGCGACAAGCTCAAGACTGTGATGCAGACCGCCAACGACGTCATCGTCATCAGCGGCTCAGGCACCGCCGCCGCCGAGGCCGGCATCATCGGTTGCAACCCCCCGGGGGCCAAGATGCTCACGATCGAGGGTGGCAAGTTCGGCCAACGCTGGGGAGAGATCGCCGAGCAATTCGATATCGACGTCATCCGCCACGAGATCGAGTGGGGCACGCCGCCGACGGCCGACATGGTCGCTGAGCACCTCAAGAAGGACCCCGCCATCACGACCGTCATGGTGGTCCACAGCGAGACATCGACGGGAACCGCCTGCGATCTGGAAGCGATCGGGAAGGTCTGCCGCGCTGCCGACAAGCTCTTGCTAGTCGACTGCATCACATCCGCCGGCGCCTTGCCGCTCAAGCCGGATGAGTGGGGCGTTGACGTCGCGATCACCGGGGCTCAGAAGTCCCTGATGCTCCCACCGGGGCTGGGCTTCCTGTCCGTAAGCGATCGCGCGTGGAAGGTCATCGAGAGCAACAAAGGCCAGCACGCGTACTACCTGAACCTGATCAAGGCTCACAAGAGCGGTGCCAAGAACGATACCCCCTTCACCCCCGCTCACCTGTTGATCCGCGGGCTCAACAAGGCTCTCGAAATGCTCGTCGAAGAGGGCATGGAAAACGTGTGGAAGCGCGTTGCCGCGATGGCCGCCGCCACCCGCGCCGCAGGTGAGGCCATTGGGCTGCCGGTGTTCTCCCAGCGGCCCTCCGATTCGGTGACCGCTTTTCGCGTGCCCGAGGGGATCAGCGTCGCGGACATCCGCAAGGGGCTCAAGGAGCGCTTCGGCATCCAGTCTGCCGGCGGCCAGGAGCACCTCAAGGGCAAGATCTTCCGCATCGGCCACATGGGCTACGTCGATGAGATGGACACCGTCCTCGCCGTCGCCGCCCTCGAACAGGTTCTCTACAAGCTCGGGCACAAGTTCGAGATCGGTGCCGGCGTGACCGCTGCCCAGAAGGTCTTCGCCGAACGGCTGTAGCCAGCGCCCGCTGACCTGCTGCTTATCAAAAGGAGCTGGGTGCCCAGCGAGTAGTGGACACCCAGCTCTTGTTTCGTAGTCTCAAGCGACCCGTTGCACGTCAGCCGGGCACACGAATCACCGGCCCTGGTCCCTGGACCGACCGGGCTCGCTTGTGCTTCACGGAACCCGCGTTGCCCCCTGCGGTTCGAGATGCGGCAGACCCCTTCGTCTAGCCGCCACCGTACAGCTTCTTCTTCTCGGGACACATGGGCGGTTCCTGCATGCGTCCATCCGGATCCACGAAGCAGAAGTACACCTTGCAGATCTTGTCGAACTTGGACCGCACGACATCGAACGTCTGGCAGTCAGGGCACTTGAAGACCATCTGCTTGGCGCTCTTGTCCGGGTCAAATCGCACCTTGTCCGGGTTGTGACTCCACTCGTCAAGCTGCTTGGCCGTGAGCTTGATGTCCTTGCCGCACTTGAAGCACTTCCACGTGGTCACGCTCGCGTCGGTGTCCGGAAGGTCCCGCTCTTCGTCCCCCTTGGCAAAGAACCAAGCGGCCCCGGCGACAATAAGGATGAGGACCACCACGAGAATTCCATTTTTCAGCCCAGGTGACATGAAGGCTCCTCGCTAAAAAAACTGCGTGCCCTGCGAAGCGACAAACTCCACGACGGGCACGCAAGCTTACTGTCCGCGAAGCCGCCCTTCAAGCGGCACCGCGCTCAATCGCGGTGGGCACAGCCGCACACTACGGCGGGTCGATGTTGTAGTTCATCGAGGTGTAGTGAATGGGCATCGGACGCGCCTGGCCCCAGCGTGAGATCCACGACGGGTTGATCGCCGTCCACTTGGCGCCACCGAAGCTGCGCGTGTCGCAGAACAGGTATTCCGCGTGCCCATCGAGGAACCCGCAGGAGTGCTTCGAGAACTTCCCGTGACTACCGACCATCTGGTTCATGTTCTCGTAGTGCACGCCCCAGTCCATCGGGTCCGGCAGAAACATCACGTACGTCGAGCTGTACTTCGCCAGCACTTCGCGAACCAACGCACGCCCGATCTTCATCCAGTTCGCGCCGGCGTTGCCCCACGGGTCGATGTTCGTCCCCTGCAACGCATGCAGGTTGTAGTGATAACTCGTGCCCACGTCGTCGTACGAGCTCATCCCCGACGTTTCCCACGACGGCGGCTGGTTGAAACGTCGCTGGTTCGAGTACCGATCCGACGGGCACTGCAGAACCGGGATCTCGGTCCGCTTCACGACCTCACTCCCGTTCATCAGATCGGGCTCGACGTCCACACCCATCAGGTACTCATTGAACGGACGATCCTGGACGGGACGGAAGAACACCCCGCTGCTGTACGTCCGCCAGTATTCATCATTCGTCTTTCCGCCGTACGACCAGCTGCAGATACCCATCGTGCCGCCGCCGGACTTAGTCGTGAACGGGAAGTTGTCGTTGTAATCCAGGAAATACTGGACCGTCGATGTGTTCAACCCGCGGACGTTCGCGAGGCACTTGGCGATTTTCGCTTGCTCACGCGCGTCTTTCAGCGACGGCAACAAAATCGAAATCAGCAGGGCGATGATCGCAACCACGACAAGCAGTTCGATCAACGTAAAGCCCCTGCGGGCCCCATAAGGTTTCCTTCTCATTGGCTAGGCTCCTACTACGCCAGATGTGTCGGCAGTTCGAGATGTGTCTGCACCACCACGACGCAAAACCCTACCGGGCAGCACCAGTGCTGGCAACCACCGGATGCTGCTCTTTCTCAACTCACCGCAAACAGTATAGTCCTGGCTATGCCCAATGTACAACGTAGCCTGTCTGGGCTCACCATCACGTGCCATCCCATCCAACATGAGTCCGAACTTCGTGTCTCCCCATCGCACGCGATCACGCCGCAGAACACGGCACTCCCGTGCACACGGCAGAGCACGCCAAAACGCACATGCGTGCCCCGCGAATCCAATATGCACACATCCAATACAGATCCCGCGCTTCTCGGCGAGCAGCGCGAGACGGTACAGAAGCGCATGTACCTCCACTGGCAGTTCTATAAGCGGGACCGGACCCGTCTGCTCACGTCCATTTCTGTTGTTTTTTGTCGCCACGCCACATTCGGCATAAACCCCTGTGGGCCAATGAGTTACAACTGTTACGCTGCCCCAGCCCTTGTCTCGACGCCCAAAAAGTAGATAATTACACGCAGCGTGCTTCGTATCCGCACCGTGTCTGCTTACGGAAACCCGTCGTGACCGCGTCGACCAACGGACTTCTCGATCGTGCTGTGGCTGGGGATTTGGACGCCATCGCCCAACTCCTCGAGCGGCATGGCCCCGCCGTCCGCCAGGGGATCGAGGGCAAGATCCACCCCCGCTGGCAGGCCGTCCTGTCGGTGGATGACGTTATGCAGGAGACGTACATCGATGCCTTTGTCGACGTGAGCCGTTTCGAGCCCCGGGGCGAAGACTCCTTCGTCGCCTGGCTCGTGACCCTGGCCCGGCGCAACCTGCTCGACGCCGTCCGCATGCTCGATGCTGCGAAGCGTGGCAAGAACAGACGACGGATCAAGCCTGGTGCGACGATGTCTTCGCTCGCGGCCCTGTGGGATCAGTTGGGCGGGGATGGCGCCACCCCGAGCCGCGAGGTCGCCCGCCACGAGGCGTACAACTCTCTGCAACAGGCCATCGAACGCCTCCCCGAACGAGACCGCGTGGTCGTGCGGATGTATGATCTCGAGGGGCGAAGCGTCGACGAGATCGCAGAGCGCCTCCAACGCACCCCGGGCGCCGTGTTCATGATCCGCGGTCGGGCCCTGCGCAAGATTCGTGAGTGCCTGGGTTCCGCATCGCGGTTTCTCAGCAAGGGCTGAACCCGCGCTTGCCCGGCGTCAACGAACCTCTGGCCCGATTGGCCCCCAGCGAGAACCCTTGGAGTAGTGCATGCTCCCGTATAGCCGCGAGGACGATGCCGCCAGCCGTGAGCGTCATCTCATCGCATCCGCGCGGCGCGAGTCCGCCGCCTGGGGGCACGCCGAGATCGATGCCGCTCCCGCCGCCGACGCGATTGGCGGGTACCGGCTGATCCGCGAGATTGGCCGGGGCGGCATGGGCGTCGTCTACGAGGCCGAGCAACAGCAGCCCCGCCGCGCCGTTGCCCTGAAGTTCGTCGGCGGGACCGCCCTCGCTGACGAACACAGCCACAAACTCTTTAAACGCGAAGTCCAATCGCTCGCCCGCCTGCGACACCCGGGCATCGCCGCCATCTACGACGTTGGCCAGACCGAAAACGGCCGGCAGTTCTTTACGATGGAGCTGGTCCGCGGCGTACGCTTCAACGAGTACGTTCGTCTGAAGAACCTCTCGCTCAGCGACCAGCTTGATCTCTTCTGCCGGCTCTGTGACGCCGTTCACTACGCCCACCAGCGCGGCGTTATCCACCGCGATCTCAAGCCCTCCAACGTCATCGTCGATGCAGATGGCACGCCGAAAGTCCTCGACTTCGGCCTCGCGCGGATCGGCGACGTTGACGGCGCCGTCAGCACCGCGTCCCTGGAGATCGGTAAGATCATGGGCACGTTGCCCTACATGAGCCCGGAGCAGGCTCGCGTGCGCCCCGGCCAGGGAGCCGACGAGGTCGATGTGCGCAGCGATGTTTACTCCCTCGGCGTCATGCTCTACGAGCTCCTCACCGGCCAACTGCCCTACGACGTCGGGAACGCCATGCCCCATGAGGCCCTGCGCGTCATCTGTGAGGAGTCCCCTCGCCGTCCGAGCACCATCAATCGCCTCTTGCGCGGCGATCTTGAGACCGTCGTACTCAAGGCGCTCGACAAGGAACTCAGCCGCCGCTACGACAGCGCCGCGGCCCTCGCCGGCGATATCCGGCGGTACCTCGCCACGAAGCCCATCCAGGCCCGGCCGCCCAGCACTCTGTACCTCTTGCGCAAGTGGATTGTGCGGCACCGCGCGGAGGCCGTTGCCCTCGTCGTCGTCCTCGCCATCGTGGGCACCCTTGTTGCACTGTTGTGGATCCAGAGTGTGGTTTTCTCTCGCGCCCAGAGAGAGATCGAGGGTTACCTGGAGCCGTTGCCCGAGTTGCAGCGCCGTAGCGACGTGGCACGCGCTCGGCGCGTCGTCGATACGCTCGAGACCGCCGGCACGGATCTCATGTCCCACGGCTACTATGTCGCCGCTGATGCCGCTCTGAGCGAGTGCCTCAGTTACCGGGAGGCGGCCTATGGCGAAGGCCACTGGCTCACCGCCCACACCAAGAGCGTTCTCGGCGAATGCCTCACAAATGAAGGGTTCTTCGACGACGCGCAGCCGCTGCTCCTCGAAAGCTACCCGATCCTCGAGTCGAAGCACGGCAGCGGTTCGCCGCAGGCCCGAGCCGCGCTCGAACGCATCATCGCGCTCTACGAAGCCTGGAATCGACCGGACCGCGTGGAGCTCTGGCGATCACGGCTCGTTACCCCAACGACCATGCCCGCTCCCCAGGAGGATCAACCGACGTCGGCTCCGGGTGAGCCGCTCGCGCCCGAGCAACGACGTCTTCGCCCCACACCCTGAGGCCCCCGGGCACCCGCGCCATAAGCCCAATCACAAAGTGTTTGGATTTTGTTACCCATTCGCTATACTCCGCTGCCCAGTAAACCTCAGTCCCGGTGGATGCGATGGACGCTTACGCCTTCCTCGAACGATTGAAAGTTCGGCGACGTTACCGCGAGCAGATCGCCGCCGTGCGAACACTCGACGCTCGCCTCGCCGACTACCGCGCCCCCGCGACGCCCTTGCCCCCACCGCTCCGGCAGTTGCTGCACAGCGAGGGAATCGACCGCCTCTACAGCCACCAAGCGGAGAGCTACGACGCCGTCCGCGCCGGCAAAGACGTCGTCATCGCCACGGGCACGGCTTCCGGAAAGAGCCTGTGCTACCAGTTGTCGGTGTTGGCGGGGATGTTGGAGGACCCCGAGGCTCGGGCCCTCTACCTCTTTCCAGCCAAAGCCCTGGCGCACGACCAGCTTGCCAACCTCGAGAGATTGGTCACCGACGCCGGCCTCGCCGAGATGGCGCGCCCCGCCTGCTACGATGGCGATACCCCCACGCACAAACGATCCGGCATCCGCCGCAGCGCCAACATCCTCATCTCCAACCCGGACATGCTTCACCAGGGGATTCTTCCCTACAACCCCAAGTGGGCATCCTTCTTTGCCAACCTCAAGGTCGTTGTCCTCGACGAAATCCACACCTACCGCGGGATCTTCGGCAGTCACGTCGCTGGCGTCATCCGCCGCTTGCTCCGCGTCTGCCGGCACTACGGTTCCTCGCCCCAATTCATCTGCTGCTCCGCCACGCTCGGGAACCCCCGCCAGCTTGCAGAGCGGCTCACCGGACGTGAGATGCTACTTGTCGACAGCGATGGAGCTCCCCAGGGCCGCCGCGTCGTCGTCCTCTGGAACCCGCCCTGGGTCGATGACCGGACCCGCGTTGCCCGACGCAGCGGCAACGCCGAAGCCCAGATGCTCATGCAGGCCCTCCTGGAGGATGGCGCCGGAACCATCACCTTCACTAAGGCCCGCGTCGTGGCCGAGCTCATCTACAAGTACGTCGCCGACACCCTTCGCCGCCGCCGGCCCGATCTCGCCCGACGCGTCCGGCCCTATCGTGGCGGCTACCTCCCCCTCGAACGTCGGGAAATCGAGCGGAAGCTGTTCACCGGCGAGTTGCTCGGCGTGTGCAGCACCAACGCCCTCGAGCTCGGCATCGACATCGGTGCCCTGGACGCCGCCATCATCGTCGGTTTCCCTGGCACCCTGTGCAGCCTCTGGCAGCAGGCCGGGCGGGCCGGACGACGGCAGGATGAATCCCTCACCTTCTTCGTGGCCTACGACGACCCCGTAGACCAGTACCTGATGCGGAAGCCGGACTTCGTCTTTGACCGGCCTCTCGAGCACGCCATCATTGACCCCGAGAACCCGCACATTCTCGCCGCCCAGCTTGGCTGTGCCGCTGCCGAGTTGCCGCTCGCCAGCGAAGATCTCGCGGAATTCGGCGCCGGTGCCACCGACATCGCCGACGTGCTTGTTGACGATGGGACCTTGCGCTCCGGCGACGGGCGCTACTACTGGAACTCCCCGGATTTCGCCGCCGTCCAGACCGGCCTCCGTACCATCAGCAACGCGACCTTCGCGATTCTGGACGGGACCGGCGGGCGCAACGAGGTCATTGGTCAGGTCGATTCCATCTCCGCCCCCGAGCTCGTCTATCCCAACGCCATCTACATTCACCAGGGCGACAGCTACATCGTCCGCGAGCTCGACCAGCGGGCTCGCCTGGCCCGGGTGGAGCGTTTCGACGGCGACTACTACACCCAGCCGGTTCTCGCCGACGAATGCCGCATCCTCGAGCAACGCCTCCAGGCCCACTGTCACGGCGGGGCTCGCTTCTTCGGAGACGTGGCTGTCCGCTGGCAGACGATTGCCTTCCGCAAGTTCAAGCTCTATACGCAGGAGTTGATCGGGCAGACCTCCCTCGACCTGCCGCCCCAGGAAGTGAACACCACCGGCCTGTGGCTTCAGCCGCCCGAGGCCGCCTGGCAGACGACGCGCGATGCTGGCCACGAGCTGCACGAAGCGATGAGCGGTGTACGCAACTTGCTCATGGTCGCCTTGCCTCCATTGGCCATGTGTGATCGCCACGACATCGGCGGCGTGGTCAATGCCTCACAGCTTGGGCAAACCACGATCATCCTCTACGACCGGTACGAGGGCGGTGTCGGATACGCCCGCCACGGCTACGAGTGCTGCGGTGATCTCCTCAAGATGGCGTACGACCTCGTGAGGGGCTGTGATTGCGAGACTGGTTGCCCGGGTTGTGTCGCGCCCCCCAATCTCCGGATCCCGATTCATCACGACCCGGACGTCGGGCACGGCTACGCCATCCCGGACAAGGCGGCGACGATGACGCTGCTCCGGGCCTGGCTGTCGAATTGATATTGGCTGTTCGTTTCCGTCACGCACCCGGTTTCCGCCGTGTTTGACAACGCGCGAGGCCCGCATACAATCGACGCAAGGGTGCTCATTGCTCAGGCAATCGTTGAATCTGAACGGAGCCTCACATGGCCGGTGCAAACACGCTTGCTTTTGACGACACCAACTTCGATGCCGAAGTCCTCCAGTCGGACATCCCCGTCCTGGTGGATTTCTGGGCGCAGTGGTGCGGTCCTTGCCAAATGGTCGCTCCTATCCTCGACGAACTGGCCGAAGAGTTTCAGGGACGAGCCAAGATCGGCAAGGTGGACGTGGACAAGGCGGGCGAAGTGGCAAGCCGATATGGCATCCAGAACATCCCGACTGTCCTGCTCTTCCACAACGGCGAGCCGGTCGAACGCGTAATCGGGGCCCGGCACAAGCGCGACTACCAGGCGCTCATCAACGCTCGTCTCGTCGAACAGTAGACGCCCCCCGGGGATGGACCCGGCTTCTCAAGCTTCCACCGTTCTTCATCTGGGGGTGCCGTTGGCATGCGCGACGGCGGGTGGGGTGTGATCGCGGCTGGCTTCCTTCTTCTTCGCAAGCGGCTCCTGAACTGCTGCCTAATCGACCTTCCACGCGTCGCCCGAGCTGAACAGCTCGCGCAGCGATCCGGGCCCGCTCTTCTGTTGCGCCGCTTCGATCTGCCCCATGAGCAGATCCTCATAGACCGGTTTCTCCACAGCCCGAAAGACGCCCAGCGGCACCGGGTACTCCGGATGATGCATCCGGGCCAGCCGGAACGCCATCGACGGATCCTCCGCCTTCTCGTCATGGATGACCAGATCGTCGGGCGAAACCTTGGCGAGATCTACAACCTCGGGTTCCTCACCGTTCAGCCGAATCCCCTTGTCGCGATTCGTGCCGAAGATCAGCGGCTTCCCCGGCTCCAGATAGACGATGTGGTCGTGCTTCGCCTGCCGGTCCGTGGCATAGCCGTAGGCATCGTTGTTGTACACCTGGCAGTTCTGGTAGACCTCGATGAACGCCGTCCCCTTGTGCGCCGCGGCACGCTCAAGGATATACTGCAGATGGTGCACATCACGATCCACCACGCGCGCGACGAACGTGATCTCCGCGCCGATCGCCACCGAGATCGGGTGGATCGGGTGATCGATCGAGCCCGCCGGCGACGACTTCGTGCGCGTCCCAAACTCGCTCGTCGGTGAGTACTGCCCCTTCGTCAACCCGTAGATGCGGTTGTTGAACAGGATGATCTTCAGACCGACGTTCCGGCGGATGACATGCAGAAAATGGTTCCCGCCGATGCTGAGCGCATCCCCATCGCCCGTGATGACCCACACGTCAAGATCCGGGTTGGCGCACTTGACGCCCGTCGCGATCGCCGGCGCCCGGCCATGAATGCCGTGGAAACCGAACGTGTCCATGTAGTACGGAAACCGGCTCGAACAGCCGATGCCGGATACAAACACCGTGCGATCCCTGTCCGCACCGTTCGCGGCCAGGACCTTCTGGAGCTGGACCAGGATTGCGTGATCACCGCAACCCGGGCACCACTTCACCTGTTGGTCCGTCTTGTATTGCTTGACGTTGAGTCCTGACGGATTCGTGGTGTCACTCACGACCCTGCGCCTCCCAGAAGTTCGTCGACCTTCTCGAGAATGTCACTGACCCTGAACGGCCGCCCCATGACCTTGTGAAGCCCCTGCGCATCCACCAGATACCGGCTGCGCAGTAGCGACTGCAACTGACCCATGTTCAATTCACACACCAGCACCTGGCGGAATCGCTTCAGAATCGCACCCAGATCGGGCGGCAGCGGATTCACCCAGCGAAGGTGCACGTGTCCCACGGACTTCTCCGCGTCCGCTGCCTGCTCGATCGCGGTCCGCACCGCACCAAACGTCCCACCCCACGAGACCACGAGCAGTTCGCCGCTCTCCGCGCCGAATACCTCCGTGGCCGGGATGTCGCGTGCGACGTTGGCCGTCTTCTGCGCTCGCAGCTCCGTCATCCGCTGGTGATTCTCGGGCACATAGCACACGTTGCCGGTGATGTCCGCTTTCTCCAGCCCGCCGATGCGGTGTCGCAAGTCTGCCATCCCTGGGATGGCCCACGGCCGCGCACCGTTCCCATCCCGCGTATACGGCTCGAACGACGACCCGTCGGACGCGTGCCGTACTTCGATCTTCGGCAGCTCGGCCTCATCCGGAATCCGCCACGGCTCCGAGCCGTTTGCCAGGTAGCCATCCGACAGCATCACCACCGGCGTCATGTACTTGATCGCGATCCGCGTGGCCTCGATCGCTGTCCAGAAACAATCGGCCGGCGATTGCGCCGCGATCACCGGTAGCGGACAGTCACCGTTCCGCCCCAGAATGACCTGCCAGAGATCCGATTGCTCCGTCTTCGTTGGAAGACCCGTGCTCGGCCCGCCCCGCTGAACGTCCACGATCACGCACGGTAGCTCCGTCATCACGCCCAGCCCGATCGCTTCCTGTTTCAACGCCATCCCCGGACCGCTCGTCCCCGTCACGGCGAGGGCGCCGGCAAACGCCGCCCCGATCACCGAGCACATGGCCGCGATCTCGTCCTCCGCCTGGAACACCCGCACGTCGTGACTCTTGTACGACGCTAGCTCGTGCAGGATCTCGCTTGCCGGTGTGATCGGGTAGCTGCCATAGAAAACCGGCTTGCCCGCGAGGCGTCCAGCCGTCACGAGGCCGATCGCCGCCGCCTGGTTGCCCGTCAGGTTCCGGTACATGCCCGGCCGCAACGACGCTCGCTCCACCCGGTGCCGGACAGTGAACACATCGGTCTTCTCACCGAACGCGTACCCCGCCTCCAACGCGAGCGTGTTCGCCCGCGCAACCATCGGCACCCGGTTGAACTTGGTGTTCACCCATCGCTTCGTCCCTTCCAGCGGACGGTCAAACAGCCAGTACAACAGCCCCAGGGCATAGAAGTTCTTGCACCGGGACGCGTCCTTCGGCCCCAGCCCCGTTTCCTTCACTGCCTCCAGCGTCTGACTGGTCATCGGTACCCTGAAAACCCGGTACCCCTCCAACTCGTCGGTTTCCAGTGGGTTCGCCTCGCATTCCGCACGTGTCAGGTTCGCCGGCGTGAACTCGTCCTCGTTCACGATCAGCATCCCCCCCTCGTACAGCTCGCCGACGCAAACCTTCAACGCCGCCGGGTTCATCGCCACCAGCACGTTTACCCGGTCGCCCGGCGTGTGAATGTCCCGGCTGCTGAAGTTGACCTGGAACCCCGACACCCCGGCCAGCGTTCCCAGCGGCGCTCGAATCTCCGCCGGATAGTCGGGAAACGTCGCCACGTCGTTGCCCATGGTCGCTGATGCAGCCGTGAACTGACTTCCGACAAGCTGCATGCCATCGCCGGAATCACCGGCGAAACGTACCACTGCCTGAGGCAGTTCCTCGATCGGCTTCACCGACTTGTCCTTCGCCTTTGTTTTCGTGGAAGTTGCTGTGCCCATCGTTTGTCTCGCAATGGGATAGGAAGGGGAGTCACCGCCCCACGAGCGTGCCCGCAGCTATCGTTCAGGGGAGATCTTGGATCGTTCGTGTTCACCGGAGGCGAGGGTCACTCTCTATACATCAATGGACCAACGCGAAACGTTAAATTCTATCGTCACCTCATCGCCATTGCCAGCGGGAACCCACGCTTCGCGCCCGTTTTGCGCCGGTGCCCGCGAGACCAACCTCAACGGTGACTATCCCGACCCCCATGGTACGCTCGACACCGCCGCTTGTTCTCCCGGCTGGCTGCCCCTAGACTCCCGGCGGCTCGTTCCAGACGATTCGTCCCACGACGGTGAACAACCATGCCCATCGCCGCCAGTCAACGCCTCCAGGCCCTCCCACCCTACATCTTCGCCGAACTCCACCGTAGACGCCGGGCCGCCATCGATGCCGGCCGCGATGTCATCGACTTCGGCGTCGGCGACCCCGATCGCCCCACGCATGCCTTCATCATCGATCGCATGACCCGGGCCATCCGCGATCCGAAGAACCACTTATACGCCCTCGGCGGCGGTACCCCCGCTTTCCGCCAACAGATGGCCGCCTTCTTTGCTGATCGCTACGGCGTTGAGTTGGATGCGGCCCGCGAGTTGCTGGCCCTCGTCGGCACGAAGGAGGGGATCGGCCATCTGCCCCTCGCCGTCGTCAATCCCGGCCAGACCGTCCTCGTGCCCTCACCGGGATACCCCGTCTACCAGGCGGCGGCGATCTTCGCCGGCGCCAAGCCCTACGTGCTCAAACTCGAGCCCGACCGCGGTTGGTTACCGGACCTTGACGCCGTCTCCCACGACGTCACCCAGAACGCGGCACTTCTCTTCCTCAACTACCCCAACAACCCGACTGGGGCCGTGGCCACGCGGGAGTTCTTCGAGCGGGCCGTCGCCTTTGCCCGGGAGCGTGATCTCCTGGTCGCCCACGATGCCGCCTACAACGAGCTGTACCTCGACGACCAGCCGCCGCCCAGCATTCTCCAGGTCAGCGGGGCGCGCGACGTCGCCATCGAGTTCCACTCCGCCTCCAAGACCTTCAACATGACCGGCTGGCGCGTCGGCTTCGTCGCCGGAAACCCCGACGTCATCGCCGCCCTCGCCGCGGTCAAGGCAAACTTCGACAGCGGCGTCTTCGGTGCCGTCCAGGAAGCCGCCGCAGAAGCGTTTCAGGGTATCGATCGTCCCGAAGTGCGCGAAATACGTTCTGTCTACCGGTCCCGGGCCGAACTGCTCTGCCAGGGGCTCCAGAAGCTTGGTTTCCAGGCCCAACCCCCGGCTGCCACCTTCTACGTCTGGGCCCGCGTC